>Ga0075423_10000862_pt1 | contig 25746 bp, 43 predicted proteins | sample SoiMethybrSBSTD2_FD_80114 | JGI IMG/M metagenome (GOLD analysis project Ga0075423, IMG submission 80114) | Bulk soil microbial communities from a Populus tree surrounding site in Tennessee, USA - Soil MetaG P. TD hybrid SBSTD2 | ecosystem: Environmental > Terrestrial > Soil > Tree plantation... | reverse complement strand
CTTTTCTGTATGGCCTGGCCTTCGCCAAGCTTCTGGTGACGCCGGCGTCGTTATTGGCTGATGCTCCCCTCGACCTCCCCGCTGTGAATGGCATCTACCGTCCGGAAAACTACGATAAACAGTTCCGCGGTCTGGTTGCCGCCCGGACCGCGCTAGCTTCTTCGCTAAACATTCCGGCTGTTAAGGTGTTGAACATGATGGGCGTCGACTCGTTTGTGCAAGAGTTGAGAGGCTTCGGATTTGAAAGGCTCCAGTCTCCAGAGTTTTACGGTCCGTCCCTGGCGCTCGGATCGGCCGACGTCACGTTGTGGGAGTTGGTCAATGCTTATCGTGCGCTTGCGAATCGGGGTGTTTGGAGTCCCCTTCGGTTGACATTCGACGGGAAGACCGAATCTGCAAGACGCCAGGCGCTTTCTCCGGGGGCAACCTTCATGGTTTCAGATATTCTCTCCGATCGGGAAAGCCGAAGCGAAACCTTTCATCTGGAGAGTCCCCTTGCAACGCGGTTTTGGACTGCGGTCAAGACGGGGACCAGTAAGGATATGCGCGACAATTGGTGTGTTGGCTTCTCAAACCGCTACACGGTTGGAGTCTGGGCTGGCAATTTTTCCGGGGAGCCAATGTGGAACGTTAGCGGAGTCACTGGGGCGGCACCTGTCTGGATTGAGATCGTGAATTGGCTCCATCATGATCTGCATAGTAAAGCCCCAACGCCTCCCCCCGGGGTTGTAAGTCGCAACATTGAGCTCTCCGTCCTCGGCTACAGACGTCGAGAATGGTTTCTCAAGGGTACCGAAACTTCAATGGTGAAAGTAGCGGCAAACCAGAGTGATTTCAGAATTGTTTATCCAACCTCCGGGACTATCGTTGCCCTAGACCCTGATATCCCGAAAGATCAGCAGAAACTCTTCTTCGAGTCGCAACCAGGGGGGGCCGGTTTGCAATGGCGGTTGGATGGCGAAAGGATCGGCCCAACCGAGTCCGTACGGCTGTGGAGTCCGCAAAGAGGCAAGCACACGCTGGAATTGATCGATGAGACGAGTCGTGTTCTCGACTCAGTCAGTTTCGAGGTTCGGGGGAATCTGGACCTCTCTTCCAACGCGTTGGGTGGCGGTGACGGAAAGGAAGCAAACTAACTGTTTTATGAATAGGATCACCAAGGGGAGAATCCTTTGAATGATAGGGGTAGGGAGAGCGTGAGCTCCCCCTCCCTCGGAACCGGACAAGCGGATCTCCCGCATCCGGCTCTCCAGTGGGTGGTTCACCCAGTCCGGGATTGACGATGATAGCATTCCCAAGCATAAAGGTTCGACAGAGGGTTCAACCCTTGCTTGGCAAAGAAGGCATTGGGCCAGCGTCGATGGTCGCTCCTACGCTCACGCCCCGGTTTCCCCTCGGCGCTGACGCAGGATACTTCACAACCGCATCCGTACCCAGGCGTCCAGCGGTCAGAAGGTGCTTCGATGGCTCTGCTTGAAATACTCAAACCAGCCCCGCAGCGTGCGATTGACGTCTTTGACGATCACCTTCAAGCTCTGGCCGTGGGCGCGTCGCGTTTTGGCACGTATCGCGTCTTTAAACTTCGGGGGACTCTTCTCCCGAGGCCACTTCATCCCTCGCTCGAAGGGATATCCCAGAAAGTCAACGCCCCCCTTCTGAGTGGCGTCCACAATCCGTGTCTTCACCGGATGCAGCTTCAGACCCGCCTGCTGGCCCACTGCCGCACCTGTTCCAAAACCGCTGCCGCTTCCCCCTGGCTCCGGCACAAAATGACAAAGTCATCGGCATACCGCACCATCTCGCTCCCCCGGGTGCGCCATCTGCTGATCCAAGGGGTTGAGATAGAGATTCGACAACGCCGGACTGATCACTCGCCATCTCATCTTTGGAGGAGGGTCGATGGAGAACCGTTGCACGCAGCATCGCCTCGGCTCTTCCTCAGCTCAATGCCATGTTTCAATCTCGTTTTGAGGAGACCCGATGAGTTACCCATCAAACACCACTTCATTGACAAGAGCCCGTCCTGTGCATCCTGTTTGCTTTGAGAATAGGGAACAGGATGTGACAGGGTGGGGAAAATCGTCGGCTGGCGCAGACATGGCGTCTTTGCCATGTCTGCGTTTTTCCTGGATCGTCCATATTCCCCCAGCTGCACACATGCCGACCACAGCATGTGTGCGCTACCCGCAATATCAATCCGCCACCGGTCAATGAAAGGCAATAGGCTCACACCTGATTATTCAAACAAAGGAATGCAAAATACGGAGATGTGACCCCATCTATTCGAACTTTAACATTTAAGGGCTGATCCCTAACTTACTCTAACTTACTCCTTCGGGCGGGGTGGTCGGGGCCTTGTCAATTGAAAGGATCTGACCCCAATTCTCGCCCAAAGATCCCATCACTAACGCTCCCGACTGGGAGGTTGTCATGGAAGACACAACTCTGTTCCCCGAGCAAACCGAAGTCGGAATCTCCGACGTCAAGAGTAGTTCCAGTCAGACATCGTCTAATGGAACCCCATACAATACGTGGTGACGACTCAAAGCCACGGACCGCGCCACCACACGTGACTCCCTTCGTCGAGGGATCACCAGCTATTGTTGGCTCAGAATCCCGGCCCCGACTCGTCCCGGTGTGTTGACCAAAAATTCGATTTGCTTGCCTCCGTTTACCAAGATGAGATTCCAGGTTTCGCCGACCTCGGGTAGGTTTGCCGTGAAGGTGCAATCCGGATTGATCGAGTAGCTACCCGAATCGACAACGGGAAAGATTGCACCTCCAACACTGGCAGTGAAGGATCTGCTGAGGGCGCCATTTGGCTCGAACGTGATCGTACCGGCCGCGGCCACCGGGGAAAAGACGCCCAGCTTTACGGGATTTGGCGGTCCGTCGGTTGTGAAGCCCTCGAAGGAAAACCCGCAATTCGCGTTGAGGCTCACGACGCTGCAGCCTGTTGACCGGGCCAATACTGTTGGTTGGGACCTCGTGCATTTTCCCTGAGGGTCGGGGCTCGGTTGTTCGTGAAAAAATCAGTTGTAGCGACCGTCTGTGACGGCCGCGTTCCTTCCGTCTCAATCGCTTGGTCGGCGCTCATAGAGCGCTGCTACAACTTTCGCAGACCTTCGTGGGGAACTGTGAAAACATTGAAGATTAGCTCTTCCGGTAACAAGCGTGCGCAGAGCGCCCGCTCCACCCTGGTGGAACCCGCGCTCAGCGCGCGTTTCCGGTTTTGAACTGGAGAAGGGATTGAGCCAGTGTTACTCCGGTTCAATTTTTTCACACCTTCGCGTGTAGGGGGATGTCCTCTGGGTGAAAGGGCCCCCCCGCACCCCAAGGGCTGCTGCCCCCGCAAGGGCGATTTGGGACCGTTAGTCGGTGTTTTCTTGCTAAAACGTGATCCGCAACAAGCCAGCGCCCCCATCGCCGCCAACGCTGATGCCACTCGAAAAGGTGCCGGCGCCGCCCGCGCGGAAGTCGCCACCACCACCACAACCGCCTTCGCTAACGGCAGCGGTAACGGCGGCGGCGCCGCCGAGGCCGAGGCTTCCTCCTCCGCTTCCGCCCCCGCCCTGCTCAATGTTCCCGCCAAATCCACCTCCACCCCCACCGGCTATTGCGAGTAGGAGGCCTGCACCCTCGTCTCCCAGGATCGTCGCGCCACCGCCGCCACCGGCTAAAACACCAGTGCCTGCGAAGCCATTTCCGGAACCGAAGGCACCGAAGCCGCCGATGCCGTTGCTGCCGCCGGTACCAGTGTTGCCCTCACCAGCGGTATAGCCGCCGCCACCACCACCGACGCCAATGGTAAGCGTACTACCTGGAGTGACGGGAATGAGGCGCCGACAGTATCCTCCTCCGCCGCCTGGTCCTAAGAAGCCGCCGCCGCCACCCGCACCCCAGGCTTCCACCCATATCTGCGTGACACCGTCCGGAACCGTCCAGTGTTCTACGGCGCCCGTAAAGTCAAATATCACTTGTCCGCCGGAACCTGCAGGGCCTGGGGGTCCAGGGGCTCCTGGCGTGCCTGGGGCCCCAGGTGCGCCGGGTAGTCCAGGCGCGCCAGGGGCTCCGGATGCGCCTGGCGGTCCTGCAGGCCCAACAGCTCCCAAGGCAACCTCCAGGAACAGGGGAATCGGTACGCCCAGCTTGGTGAGCGTCAGACGCAGTTCATACGTGCCCGGAGCCAGCTTAGCGATCGGCATTGCTGCGGGAAAAGTTGCAATGATTTGTGAAGCGTTTGCTGTGGTGACACTGAGGTTTACGTTCCCAAAGCGCACCGTGGGAGCTGGCGACGAAGCCAGATTGGTGCCGGTGATGGTTACGTTGCCAGGCGGAGTTAGGTCCGTCTGAATGCTTTGGACGAGTGGTACCTGTGCATGGAGCGGTGTGATCCACAAGACGCATAATAGGACCAACGCCAGAATCCCCGGTCGACTCACTATCGAGCCTCCCGGTACCGAGGTAATTCGAAACGTCTTTTTCATAGTTGTGCCCTCTCAGTTTGTACGGTGGGTTACCCTGGGTCCCTAAGCGCAGCTGTCGCGCTTAAGGCTTGCTGCGCGACCTGAAGCCAATTTCTCCAAAGCTGAGCGATGTTCGGAAAAAACTCTGTTCGCACGCCGATCAAGGCGTCAGTGCAAAGCCGGGGTGGACGAAGGCTCCACAGGGCGGGAGCAGACCTGCCCTTGGTACCGCAGAATGACCTGCTGCCTGTTCTGATCGACCGCGCCGAACATCGCTAACCTTCCCGACGCTCGGGCGAAGCGGCCTGTGCCACCGCTGAGAGTTACACCTTCAGTGTAGCGCACGGCGTAGAGACCGGGAATCCCGCTGGGATAGGCAGTGGCGGAAGCATCATCGAAAAAAATCGTGTCGCCTGTTTCCGTTACCCAGTGGTGCCGGTTCTGGAAAATCAGTGTGTCACTTTGTCCCGGAGAGAAGTTCAGGACGCTGACCCCCAGCCCACCCTTGAGATCTCCAGTTGCGGTACCAAGGGTCGTGGCCTGGTCCAGGAAGTTAGTCAATACTGCGCCCCCGATAGTCCGGCAGTTTGCCCCGCCCTGCGCAAAAAGAGGGTGCGTCATCAATATAAGAATCGTGTGCCAGAATACTACGAGAACTATCAGACTTTTCCGCATACTCATCTCCTCCTTGGGCTCGTTCGAATCGCAACGGTGTCCCAACCACCGCTCCGGAAGCTGGCTAATCCGCTTCTAATTGACATTAGCGGAAACGGCGTTGAAAACTTATCAACCGATCGTAGAAATCTTGGTTGGTGATAGATCGAGTGCGTCGAAGGAGGTCCGAGGGCATGGTATACTCTGGAAACCTGAGAGCCATATATGGCGTTGCCTTCACATGAGATAACCCAACTGCTAAGGGCCTGGAGCGGGGGGATCAAGAGGCGCTCGAAAAACTGGCGCCTCTGATCGATGAAGAACTGCAGCGGGCGGCGCACCGTCACATGATCCGCGAACAGCCCGGTCACACTCTACAAACTACGGCTCTGGTCAACGAGGTGTACCTCCAGCTGCTTGACGCCAGAGACGCGAGTTGGCAGGATCGCCTGCATTTCTTTGCCGTTTGCGCACAGCTCATGCGGCACATCCTGACGGATTACGCCCGCTCGCGCCAGGCTCTGAAGCGTGGCGGAGCAGCACCCCATGTTTTGTTGGATGAGACTGCGGTGGTGACCAACGAACCAAGCGGGGAGTTATTGGCCGTGGATGAGGCGCTGAACAAATTGGCTGCATTCGACCCGAGAAAAAGTCAGGTCGTAGAACTTCGATTTTTTGGCGGCCTGAGTATCGAAGAGACAGCCGAGGTGCTGAAGGTCTCAGTGGTGACGGTGGCGCGCGATTGGAAATTGGCGAAAGCCTGGCTTCTTCAGGAACTGAACTCAGAGCAGCCCGATGGACCCTGACCGCTGGCGGAAGATCGAAGAATTGTTTCACGCGGCCCTTGAGCGTGATGAAAGCGAACGCACTGCCTTTCTAACGCAAGCCTGTTCAGGGGATGGTGACCTGCGCCACAGAATTGAACTGTTGCTCGCACGCCACAAGCGGGCAGAGGACTTCCTCGAAACACCAGCTCTAAGAGTGGCGATAAAGGAACTGGCTGAAAATCAAGCTCAGGCATTCTCCTCAAACCAACTCGAGCCCGGACTGCTTGGGAAGACCGTCTCCCGTTATCTCATCTTGGAGAAATTGGGCAGCGGGGCGATGGGAGTAGTGTACAAGGCCAGGGATACACAACTCGGACGCTTTGTAGCGCTCAAGTTTCTCCCCCAAGCGCTCTGCAAGGATCCGCAGGCATTCGAGCGCCTTAAACGCGAGGCAAGGGCGGCCTCCGCACTCGACCATCCGAACATCTGTACGATTTATGAAATTGGCGAGCACGAAGGGGAACCATTCATCTCTATGCAGTACCTGGAGGGGCGCACCCTTAAACAGGTCGTCGACAGGAGGCCGCTCGAGATCGATATGCTGCTGGACCTGGGGATTCAGATCGCAGATGCTCTGGATGCCGCTCATAGCAGGGGTATCGTGCATCGAGATATCAAACCGGCCAATATCGTAGTCACGAAACGTGGTCAGGCCAAGGTGCTGGACTTCGGCGTAGCCAAGGTAACGTCGGCAACCGGTTGGATAGCCGAAACTAAAGCCTGCGAATCGACCGCTGAGCGCATCGAAGAGACGTTAACTGGTACAGGCGCGGCTATCGGAACACTCGCCTATATGTCACCCGAACAGGCGCGCGGCGAGGTGCTTGACCCCCGGACAGATCTGTTCAGTTTCGGTGCTGTCCTCTATGAGATGGGCACAGGCCAGCAGGCATTTTCCGGCAACACGCCCGCTGTGATCTTCAATGCAATTCTGAGCCAGACGCCAACGCGCACGCGGGAGCTGAACCCTGAACTTCCCACCAAGCTGGACCAGATTATCAGCAGAGCGCTAGAGAAAGACCGTGAGATGCGCTACCAGCACGCCTCAGAAATGAAAACTGATCTGGCGGGTCTCAAGCATCATATGGAACCGGTACCAACTGGAACGGCAAGTGACAATGTGGAGAATAAACGTATCCGGTCGTGGCGACGCGTAATGGCGACGGCAGGAGGCGTGGCCGTGTTGCTGGCGGTGATCGTGGGCTTCTACCGCAATCGATTGTATAGCCCGGCCAGCACTCCTCGTATTCGATCGCTCGCGGTGCTGCCGCTGGAAAACTTGTCGAACGACCCGACGCAGGAATACTTTGTTGACGGCATGACAGAAGCGTTGACGGCCAACCTGGCCAAAATTGCTGCCCTGAGAGTCATTTCGCGGACTTCGGCGATGCGATATAAGGGCGTGCACAAACCGTTGAAGGAGATTGCCCGGGAGTTGAATGTGGATGGAGTGATCGAGGGCGCTGTGCAGCGTTCTGCTAACCGAGTAAGAATCACGGCACAGCTGATTCATGCTCCCACCGATGCACACTTGTGGGCCGACAGCTACCAGCGCGACCTGCAGGACATCCTGGCATTGCAAGACGAAGCAGCTCGTGCCATCGCCAACGAGATTAAGATCAAGTTGACACAGAACGAGCAGGCGCACCTGACGGGGGCGAGGATGGTGAACCCGGAAGCTTATGAGGCGTATCTCAAAGGCCGCTTCTACTGGAGCCAGAGGTCGGAAGAAGGAGAGAAGAAGGGACTCGAGTACTTCCAACAGGCAATCGAAAAGGATCCGGGTTACGCGCTGGGCTATGCCGGAATGGCCGACTCCTACATTGTGCTTGGAGTCCATGGGCGCGCTCCAGTCCACGAAGCTTTCGCCAAAGCCCGAGCGGCGGCTCAGAAAGCCCTGGAAAGGGACGACAGTCTAGCCGAAGCCCATACCTCACTTGGCTCCGTTAAGACCTTCTATGACTGGGATTGGTCCGGCGCCGAAAGGGAGTTCACGCGAGCCATTGAGTTTAACCCCAATTATGCGACGGCTTATCATTGGTACTCACACTACCTGGTTACGGTCGGTAAGTTGGACGATGCCGTCGTCGCAATCAAACGAGCCCTTGAACTCGATCCGTTTGGCGTCACGATGAATATCTGGCTGGCAAACACTCTTTACTATGCGCGGCGGTACGACTCGGCGCTTGAGCACTATCGCAAGATAATCGATAAGTCTCCGGACTGGGCGGCTGAGATATACAGTAGCATTGGCGATGTGTACTATCAGAAGGGCATGCCGGCGGAGGCCGTCAAGAACTGGCAACGGTCGGTAACCCTTGCCGGGCAGGTGCAAGGAGCGGTGTTAATGCGTGCTTATGAAGGTACCGGCCTCGCCGGCTACTTGGAAGAGTCGCTCGCTGCGGCCAAAAAACGGGCCCAGCGCGTGAAGGTCTCGCCACTGGAGTTCGCCTCACTTTACGCCCGCATGGGTGATAAGGACCACGCCATTGCCTGGCTAGCAAAGGCCGTGGAGGAACGTAACCCGTGGCTGTATCTCAAAGCCGAGCCACAATACGACATCCTTCGGCCTGACTCCCGTTTTAAGGATCTTTTGAGCCGCCTCGACCTTCCACCCTAACTCTATTGGCCGTCGTCGAATCTGATCTGCTGCTCCGCCCTACCGCACCACGCCCTCCACTGGACTGCTGGCGGTAGCGTAGAGCTTCTTTGGAATTCTTCCCGCCAAATAGGCCAGCCGGCCGGCGCGAGTGGCGCAATTTCATAGCTTCGGCCATGGCAAGCGGATCCTGTCCATCAAGCTAAACCACTTGCCTCCTCTAAGCCCCGCTTCCAGGGCCGTCAACATCCGTTCCGTCCAGACCGAAGGTTCCACCCAGGCCCAGCGAGCCCGAATCTCTCCGGCTTGTTTAGTCTCCCGCGACACTGCGCCAGTTCTGCTTCCTTCTCTCTGTCGGTCACGTCTCCACCTTCCTGCGCTCCCTTCGCTCCCTCTCCATTACGAGAGTTCTTCGCTACTATGGACGCTCTGACTCCTGTTGGCCCGGCTCTTCGGCCCTCAACTGCGGCTTGATCTCCGTCTCTGTTCGCCAACAGGTCTCCCCGATTCACGTGTCTGACCTTCCGATCCCTCCGTCTCCAACCATCCCCGGCCCTCTACGCCGATTTCGCACGCTACCCCTCATCTCGTCGAGTCTCCCGCCCTTCCGGCTGGTCTAGGCTTCACCTTTTCCCAGCCGGCTCGCCGACTCTGTCAGGCCGAATCGAGTTCGTTATCCTACGGATGGATCGTTCACCTCCTGTTGCTTCCCACCCCGTCTCGCGACGACGCAGTTACAGTCGGTTACAGGCCGGAGAGCGTATACCTGAAGAGGACTTCCACCTCTCCGATCAAACACGCCTTCAGGCGCACTGGGAGGCGCTCTCCGAGCGGCGACTGGGAATTCACAGTGCGACGGTCACCCGCCGGAGATGGCCTCCCACGCTCAGTGACTTAGGTGCCCACCGGAATACCTCATCGTATTTATGAAACCCACTTCTTCACGAGTTAGCGTCGATTTAGCTCGGAGTAATCGACAACTGTTTTCGCCCAGTCTCGTCATCTGGCTAGCTCCAGTCAGAAGGCTTGTACTTTTCGACTTTTTCGAAGGCGTCGGCGATGAGGCGAGTATCGAGGTTATCGACGGCCAGAGCCCCCGCTTGAGAAAGATACTGCCAGGTCGCTTTGAAATCATCCTGCTGGAGCACAGGATAACTGCGTTCCAGTCCGTCAAAGAATGCCGTGAATGCGAGGCTAATGAAAAAGTCAACCGCCGCGCTGCGGCTTCGCTCTAGTTTGGCTCCATCCCAAAGATATTGGTGAGCATTGGAAGTTTCAAAGTCGTCCGAGACAGTGTCCAAATCTTCATCCTTGACCACAAAGCCATCCAGTTTCGCCCCCGATTTGAGCGCAAAGATTTGTCCGCAACCTCCGCAGGAAGACCAGCCTTTTCCTAACACAAAGTCCCATACTGGCGCCGCTTTGAGAGTCGCGCCACAGCGCGAGCATTTTACCTCACTGAGAAAATCCGCCAGTTCTGAATGAACTCCGTCCGCACGCACTGTCATGCATGAACCTCCTTTGAACCTGAATTTCTTAAATCGTGGCCGGGACGTGGCAATGCCTGTGAGCTTCTGGAAATCTCATTGCTGCAGTCTGTATGCTGATCACTTCGTGCGAGACAACAGCAATTGTTGAATTCCGATAATCGTCTTGGCATCGACAATCTCGCCTGCTTTGATCAACTCTGGAAGAGCCTTCAGTGAGACCCTCACAATCTCGATCTCTTCATCTTCTTCGTTGTGCATCATCGCACAGGGCTCGAGATCTTCGGCAAGATAGAGGTAAAGTCTCTCATCGCAAAATCCGGGTGTCGTATAGAACTCGGCAATTTTGTGTAACCTTTTCGAGGTATAGCCAACCTCTTCTGCCAACTCCCGATGAGCGGTGATCTCAGGAGGCTCACCCAGCTCGATCTTCCCGGCGGGAAGCTCAAGTAACGACTCTTGCATGGGATATCGAAACTGCTTTACCAGAAGCACATCACCGTCGGGGAATAACGGAATCACGGCGGCTCCACCCGGATGGTGAAGCACTTCGCGGATCGTATTCACACCCTGGGCCGTGGTAATCGAATCGACGATGAGATTGACAATCCGGCCCTTGTAGATCTCTCGCCGCGAGTTCAAAGTGAACTGCTTTTCCAAGGGGTAAGTCCTTCAATGTTGGGAAGTACTTCCGGCCGCGGTTCTCACCTTGCCTGTAACAAAATCTCGACACTTAGGAGAGTGGCCCCGCACTACTGGAAGTTCGGTATAAACAAAAAACCCCAGTCGAGAAACTGGGGATAATAAGCTCGGTCCCATGCCTCCGAACCGAGGTCGTAGACGCGAAGCCGTTTGTCGGACTTCTGAGGAGGGGCTCTCAGGTCAGTCAGCCTTGCTGTCGTCCGATGTCGCCCTCTTGGATTTATTCTTCGATGCCTTCTTGGCTTTCGGAGACTTTGAGGAGGCCTTTCCCTTCAAGGCACCCTTAATCCTCTTCGAGATTTTCTTAGCGACGGATTCATCGCCAGCGGCTTCAACTGTTCCCTCTGCACCTTCAGCTTCCGGCTTCTTTTCCTTGGTCTTATCCGCTGCTGCTTCTTCGGCCTTCTTGACCGCCAGCTCGCTGCCAAGCAATTCGATAATAGCCAAGTCCGCGCCATCGCCGGAGCGAGAACCTAGCTTGACAATTCGAGTATAACCACCGTTGCGATCGGCATATCGGGCCGCAATGCTGCCAAACAATTCCTGGACGACCGCAGCCTTCAGCAAGAAGCCTGCTGCACGACGCCGGGCATGCAGCGTGTCCCTTTTCCCCAACGTGATTAGTCGTTCAGCAACAGGGCGAACCTCTTTGGCCTTCTGGACCGTCGTGGTAATCCGACCATGCTCGAAAAGGGACGTACACAAATTTCGGAGCAGTGCCCTCCGATGAGGCGTCGTCCTGCCGAGTTTTCGGCCATGAACTCGATGTCGCATCTAAATCATTCTCCTTGACCCGACCGACCCATCAGCTTCTCTCGCCACTCGCAGCCGCCACTGGTTGCCCTCTGTCATCCAGGGACATGCCAAGGCTGAGACCCATGCTGGCCAGAATCTCTTTGATCTCGTTGAGAGACTTCCGGCCAAAATTCTTCGTTTTGAGCATTTCCGACTCAGTCTTCTGTACCAGTTCCCCAATGGTCTTAATGTTGGCATTCTTCAGACAGTTATAGGAGCGAACAGAGAGTTCCAATTCTTCAACTGAACGAGAAAGATTCTCGTTGACCACTTCGATCGCCTTGTCCACTCTTTCTTCCTTAGGCTCGGGCTGTTCTTCGAAGTTGATGAAAATCGTCATGTGATCCTTAATCAACTTGGCTGCATAGCCGATGGCATCTTGAGGATTAATACATCCGTTGGTCCAGACGTCGAGAGTCAACTTGTCATAATCGGTCACCTGTCCGAGGCGCGCGGGCTCAACCAGGTAGTTGACCTTCCTGACGGGCGAGTGCACTGAGTCAATCGGAATGTAGCCGATGGAAAGGTCGTCGTCAAAATTCTTGTCAGCCGAAACGTAACCACGACCGATTTTCAGCCTCATCTCGATGTGGAGCTTGCCACCCTCGCTTACGGTGGCCAGGTAAACATTCTTGTCGAGAATCTCGAGATCGCTATCCCCACGGATATTGGCCGAGGTCAACACCCCCGGTGCCTCAGACTCCAAGTAAATGGTTTTGGGACCTTCGCTATTCAGTTTGAAAGGCACCTGTTTCAAGTTCAGAATAATATCGGTTGCATCTTCCACCACTCCCGGTATGGGTGAGAACTCATGCAGTATTCCCTCGATCTTGATGGCCGTAACCGCTGCACCTTCAATTGAAGAGAGCAAAACGCGCCTGAGCGCGTTTCCAATGGTTGTTCCGAAACCCCGCTCGAACGGCTGCGCCGTGAATTGAGCGTGAGTGGGATTACTCTCCTCGGCGTTGATGGATAGCCTTTTCGGTTTTTGAAATCCTTTCCACAACATAACTGGTGAATCCTCCAAAAATTGTTGCTGATTAAGGGAAGTTCCGTGGCCGTCGAGTCTTACTTTGAGTAAAGTTCAACGATAAGACGTTCCTGGACAGGCAAACCAATATCTTCGCGTCTTGGCAATGTCAGCACCTTGCCCGAAAACTTAGCGCCATCTAGTTCAAGCCAGTTCGGAACGCCGCGGCTGCCAACCATTTCGACTGCGCTGGTGATGCTTGGGATCTTTTGGCTCTTTTCAACGATCGAAACGACATCGCCCGATTTAACTTGATAGGAAGGAATATTTACCTTTAGATTGTTAACCCGAACATGGCCGTGCCCTATAAACTGGCGGCTCTGGGCCCTGGAAGTTGCAAACCCCAAACGGTAAACGATGTTGTCAAGCCGCCGCTCCAAGAGCAACAGCAGATTTTCTCCCGTAATCCCTTTCTGCCGTTCAGCCTTTTCAAAATAATTTCGAAACTGCCCTTCGAGCAGGCCGTAAATTCGCTTAACCTTCTGTTTCTCCCGAAGCTGGAGTCCATAGCCGACGACCTTTGATTTTCGGTCCTTCCCATGCTGTCCCGGTGCGAAATTTCTCTTCTCAATCGCACAAGAGGGCTTCAGACAACGATCGCCCTTCAAGAATAACTTCATTCCTTCTCGGCGGCACAGCCTGCATACTGAGTCTCGATATCTTGCCAAATCGTTCTCCTCTGGTTGCGCTAAAAAGATTCCGAATTGTTCCTCGAGGCGATCACACCCTGCGCCGCTTCGGAGGACGGCACCCATTGTGCGGCATGGGAGTTGCGTCGCGGATTGATTTGACCTCCAAGCCAACAGCCTGGAGGGCGCGGATGGCTGATTCGCGCCCTGAACCAGGCCCCTTGACCCGGACGTCGACCGTCTTCATTCCGTGTTCTCTGGCGATGTTTCCTACAGCTTGAGACGCCTGCTGGGCGGCGAATGGAGTTCCCTTTCGCGATCCCTTGAAACCCAGTGACCCGGCGCTCGACCAACAAACCAAGTTCCCTTGCACGTCCGTGATGCTCACGATCGTATTGTTAAAGGTGGCTTGGATGTGAACAATGCCGCTGAGGACTACCCGCTTCTCCTTCTTCTTGAAAACCTTTTTCTTACCGGTTTTGGCTGGTGCTTTGGCCATTTGATGACTGCTCCTCTAAAATTGCTCCATTAAAGGTCGGTCCCACAAGATTTAGGTCTTGGCGGACGGTTTTTTCTTACCCGCGATGGCACCTTTGCGCGGACCCTTACGCGTTCGGGCGTTGGTGTGAGTCCTCTGTCCGCGCACAGGAAGCGCCTTGCGATGCCGCGTTCCTCTGTAGGAGCCAATCTCCATAAGGCGCTTGATGTTCATTGAGACTTCCTTGCGCAAGTCTCCTTCCACGCCCCCTTGCTCTTCAATAATCTGGCGGATGCGGCTGACTTCATCTTCTGAAAGATCCCGGACTTTGGTGTCCAGATTTACAGTGGCCAATTGGCAGATCTTGCGTGCCCGCGGTCGGCCTATTCCATGGATATAGGTAAGCCCGACTTCCACCCGTTTTTCCCTGGGTAAATCTATTCCGACAATACGTGCCACTTTACCCTCTCTTTAATGTTCCCGCCCGCTCAAGTGCTCGCTTGAATCAGGCGTCAGCCCCTTAACCCGGCGATCGGATTTCCCACTCCCCTTACCGGGGGGAGAAAAGCTGTGAAAAAATCCGGAATTGCCGAGTGAATCCACGCAGTCTCCCATGATTCGCCAGAAATCGCGAAGATGCCTGTCTTCAAAAGGGCGCTTCCTCCGGATTCATCCCTGTCTCTGTTTGTGCTTAGCGTTGACGCAAGTCACTCTCACAACTCTCTTGCGATGAATGATCTTGCATTTGTCGCAAATCTTTTTTACCGAAGCCCTGACTCTCATGGATTAGTCCTATTTATAACGATAAACGATGCGCCCTCGCGTCAGATCATAAGGGGACAACTCTACTGCCACTTTGTCACCGGGCAGGATTCGAATAAAGTTCTTTCGCATCTTGCCAGAGATGTGGGCCAGCACAACATGCTTGTTCTCCAACTCAACCTTGAACATGGCATTAGGTAGCGGCTCAAGCACGACTGCCGTGACCTCGATTGCATCTTCTTTAGACATTGGTCACCCACAACCCTATCCGACCAAAAAACGCAAACATATAATAATAAAGAAAACGCATCGCTAAATCAAATACTAAGCAATCCGCGTGGGAGGCCTCATCCTCGTCGACCTCGAATTCTCCTCCCGCGAGGACCAAGGAACCCATCGTAATGACGCATGACCAACTGCGCCTCGATTTGCTGAACGGTATCCATGGCAACCCCGACCACGATCAACAGAGAAGTGCCCCCAAAATAGAACTGCACACCCATCCCATTGAGTATCCAGTTGGGCAGGTTGTCGAACCATCGCCCTACCAAAGGCAGGTGGTTGACGTGAAAGCCAGTGATCATAAATTCAGGAATAATGGCAATGAGAGCCAAATAAATGGCACCGGCAAAGGTGATTCGGGTCAAGATGGTCTCAACATACTCTGCAGTCTTTTTCCCCGGGCGAATACCCGGAATGAATCCCCCGTACTTGCGCATATTGTCGGCAACTTCCGTGGGGTTGAAAATGATCGATGTATAGAAGTAGCAGAAGAACACAATCCCGGTCACGTAGAGAACATTGTAAAGCGGCTCCCCCCAATGTAAAGCCTCGGTCATATTCTTGAAGAAACGGCTATTAGGAAAAGCCAGTCCAAAGGTTTGCGGAAAGGTCAGGATCGAGGAAGCAAAAATGACCGGGATCACACCGCCAACATTGACCTTGAGCGGCAGATGGGTGGACTGTCCGCCCATGACTTTGCGCCCCACCACGCGCTTGGCATACTGCACAGAAATCCGCCTTTGAGCACGCTCCACGAGGACAATAAACGCAACCACTGCCACCATCATCGCCAATAGGAGAATCACTATCAGTGGAGACCACTGTTGAGTGGCGAGCTTGGAGAAGATTTCGGTGCCCGCATGGGGCAAGCCCACCACAATTCCAGCGAAAATAATCAGTGACATTCCATTGCCGATTCCGCGTTCAGAAATCTGTTCGCCGAGCCACATGATGAAGGCGGTCCCTGTCGTTAGGGTCAACATCGTCATGAAAACGAAGCCGAATCCCGGATTATAAACGATGGGTGAAGAGCCCTCGGCCGGAGACCGCTGAAGCGTGACAGCGATGCCAAAAGACTGGATAAAGCTGAGGATAACGGTCAGATACCGTGTGTACTGGGTGATCTTCTTTCTTCCCAGTTCTCCCTCCTTCGAGAGCTTCTCTAAAAACGGCCAAACGACCGTTAAGAGCTGCAAAATAATGGATGCGGTAATGTAAGGAGTAATCCCTAGGGCGAAGATCGTGAACCGGCGGAGATTTCCGCCAGAAAAGAGATCCAGAAACCCGAAGACGGTGCCGCGGTTTTGTTCAAAAAATCGCTCCAGCACATCATAGTTGATTCCGGGTGTCGGGATAACCGCACCCACCCGGTAAACCGCCAACAATCCCAGAGTAAAAAGAATCCTCTTCCTGAGATCCGGCATGCTCCAAATGTTACGCAGACTTTCAATCACTTGAGTACCTCAAACTTGCCGCCAGCCCGAGTGATCTTTTCTTTGGCACTTTCACTAAAAAAGTGAGCACTAATGGTGAGGGCGTGGGGCAGTTCTCCGTTACCCAGAATCTTGAGGCCATCTCGCAGATTCTTAACGATTCCCTGTTGCATAAGTGAATCCGGAGAGACGGTCGAACCAGCCGGCAGAGCCTTGAGGTGTTCCAAATTGACAATTGCGTATCGCTTTTTGAAGATATTGGTGAATCCTCTTTTCGGGAGGCGCCGGTGCAACGGCATTTGACCGCCTTCGAAACCCCTTTTGGTCCGGGCACCGGAACGAGATTTTTGCCCTTTATAGCCTCTTCCGGCGGTCTTGCCCAGTCCGCTTCCCATCCCAATGCCACGACGCTTTTTCGAATGAGTCGACCCCAGCGGGGGACGCAAATCATGAAGCCCTATCATGCTACTCTCCTTGAAAGCAAATGCGACCCGGAGCTCATTCCTGGATCAACTCCACCAAGTGGCGAACTTTGAATACCATGCCTCGAATCTCTGGCGAATCCGGCCGGCTAATGACCTCGTTGAGTTTGCGGAAGCCCAGACCTCTAATTACCCGTTTTTGATTCTCGGGAAAACCAGTGCCGCTCTTCACCAGCTTGATTTTCAATTTTTTGGGTTCCGCTGTCATTTCTACCTCTGCATAACCTCTTCAGGAGATTTCCCGCGCATTCTGGCGACCCCCGCGGCATCCCGTAGCTGGCTGAGACCGTCGATGGTCGCTTTCACGACATTGTGTGGATTGGCGCTTCCTAACGATTTGGTCAAGACATTTTGGATCCCAACCGACTGGATCACCGCCCGCACCGGACCACCGGCAATGACTCCCGTTCCTTCCGGAGCCGGCTTCAGCAGCACCTTGCCTGATCCGAAACGGCCAACAACCAGATGCGGAATTGACGTGCCGATCATGGGCACCTTCATTAAATTCTTCTTGGCTGCCTCAACAGCTTTGCGAATTGCCTGCGGTACCTCTTTGGCCTTGCCGCTTCCGTAGCCGACGACACCGTTTTCGTCTCCCACGACAACCAGGGCGCTAAAGCTGAGATTCTTGCCTCCCTTGACAACCTTCGTAACGCGGTTGATTGAGACGACCTGATCTTTCAGCTGAAGTGTGTTTGGATCGATTTTGATTTCCAACATTCCTCCCAGTCGTTCAGAACTTCAATCCGGCTTCTCTGGCTGCATCCGCAAGAGCCTTGACACGGCCGTGATAAGGGTATCCGCCTCGATCACAAACTACCCTCTCTATCCCTTTGGCCCGTGCGCGTTTTGCGATCTCAGTGCCAACCACTTTGGCTCCTGCGACATTGCCACCGGACCCTTGACCTAGACCTGTCTCTTTGTCCAACGAGGAAGCAGAGACCAAGGTCACTCCCTGATCGTCATTGATCACTTGAGCGAAGATGTGATGGAGCGAGCGGAAGATAGCCAGGCGGGGGCACTCTGCCGTTCCCCGGACTTTCTTGCGAATACGCAAATGGATTCTTTTTCGGACTTCATTTCTATTAAACATTGTTGTAACGACCTTGTGTTTAGCTTTTCATCTCAACGGGACCGACCAGGCTGGCTCGTCTTGACTTCGACCACAACCTCGCTCTACTTTGCTCCGGTCTTGCCCACCTTCTTTTTGAGGACTTCTCCGAGATAACGAATACCCTTATTCTTGTACGGTTCTGGCTTACGCAACGAGCGTATTGTGGCTGCTGTTTGACCCACCTTCTGCCTGTCAATTCCGGAGATGGTCAGTCGGGTCTGCTTGTCGACAGCAATGCTGATACCGGAAGGAATGGGGAAGTCAATGGGATGAGAGAATCCCAAGCTAAACAAAACAGACTTGCTCTTGAGTTCGGCCCGGTAACCGATACCGTGAATCTCCAGGTCCTTCTGGAACCCCTGTGTTACGCCTTTGACCGCGTTTGCAACCAAGCTTCGGGCCAATCCGTGAAGGGACTTTTGCTGCTTGGTTTCAGACGATCGAATGGCCGTTAGCTGGCCCTCTTTCATCTCAAATCGAATACCGGCTGGAATGCGATTGACCATTGTCCCTTTTGGGCCTTCAACCTCGACCAAGTCCTCATGCATCTTGATCTTCACGCCTGGTGGAACGGGTATGACCTTTTTTCCAATTCGCGACATTTTCAATTACCTACATTAGGTTTCGAACTACCAAATGCTGCACAAAACTTCGCCACCAACGCCCGCCTTCCGGGCTTGAGCTCCTGTGAGAACCCCTTTTGGCGTGCTTAGAAGGTTGATGCCCAAGCCACCCAAGACCGGAGGAATCTCCTTCGTAGAGATATAAACCCGGCATCCCGGTCGCGAGACGCGCTGAAGACCAGACACAACCCGCTCTCCTTTGGGCCCATACTTCAAGTAGATTTTGAGGATAGACTTGCTTCCCTCCTCGGTCACTTTGAAGTTGGCGATGTAACCCTCTTCTTTGAGAAGCTTGGTCATCTCAACCAGCAACTTGGAAGAAGGAATATCAACCTTCTGATGTTTGGCCTGAAGGGCATTGCGGATCAATGTCAGATAATTGGCTATGGGGTCAGTCACTTTACACTCCTAAAAGTTGCTCACTAGCGTGTTGCCGGCAAGACCTTACCAGCTTGACTTGATGACGCCGGGGATCTCTCCCCTTAGCGCCAGTTGACGAAAACACAGCCGACAGAGCTCAAATTTGCGCAGGAAGCCTCTGGGCCGACCACAGCGCTTGCATCGATTGTGCTGCCGGACGTCAAACTTGGGAGTCTTTCTTGCTTTCGCAATGTGCGAAGTTCTTGCCATCTTTACCTCAAATCAAACTCGCTTCTAGTTTCGGAAAGGCAAGCCGAGAAGGCGCAATAGTGTTCGGGCTTCGTCGTCAGAGCCAGCCGTAGTGACGAGACAAACGTTCATTCCCTTCAGCTTGCTTACCTTGGCGTAGTCAATCTCGGGGAAAATGAGCTGATCTCGCAATCCCAGGGTGTAGTTTCCTCTTCCATCAAACGATTTGGTCGAAAGGCCTCTAAAGTCTCGAACTCGAGGCAGAGCAATGTTCACCAAACGGTCAAAAAACTCGTACATGCGTTCCCCTCGCAAGGTCACTGAGCAACCGATGGCCATCCCTTTGCGGAGCTTAAATGAGGCGATGGATTTCTTGGCGCGCGTAATCACTGGCCTCTGTCCCGTAATGAGCGAGAGCTCATCAGAGGCCGAGTCCAACAGCTTGGCGTTCTGAATGGCCTCTCCCATGCCCATGTTCACCACAATCTTCTCCAGTCTAGGGACGGCCATGACATTCCTATAGCTGTATTCCTTCTTCAGCGCCGGAACAATTTCCTTCGCATAACGGTCTTTTATACGGCTCATGAATCCAATCTCTCCTCGGCTGCGGCCTTTGAGCAGTTACTTATCCAGAGAGTTCCCACACTTGCGGCAGACCCGGATCTTCTTGCCATCGGACAGGATGCTGTGGCCGATCCGGGTGGCTTGGCCGCAAGACCCGCACATGATCATGACGTTCGAAACATGAATGGGGGACTCCCTCTCAACGATACCCCCTTTGATATTTTTCGAGGGATTGGCCCGAGTATGACGTTTGAGCAGGCTGACACCTTCAACCACTACGCGGTTCTTGTCACGCATCACTCTCAATACGCGGCCGACTTTGTCGAGGTTCTTTCCGGAAATCACTTTGACCTGATCATTCTTACGAATCTGCACTCTGTTAGCCTGTTCCACTTCAGATAACCTCCGGAGCCAGCGACACAATTTTCAGGAACCTTTTGTCGCGTAGTTCCCGAGCCACCGGGCCAAAGACACGCGTGCCGACAGGCTCTCCGGTATCATTGATCAGTACCGCGGCATTTTGATCAAAACGGATATAGGATCCGTCGCGCCGGCGAAATTCTTTCTTAGTGCGCACCACCACTGCCTTAACGACCTTGCCTTTTTTCACGTTGCCATCCGGGGCAGCCTCTTTGACGGAGGCGGTAATGATATCCCCCAACGAGGCCTTGCTTCCCGTTGATCCTCCCAGAGGAAGGATGCAAGCAATTTTACGGGCGCCTGAATTGTCAGCTACTTCCAAAATCGTTCCCATCTGAATCATGATTCAGCTCCTTCATCGAGCGGCTGTCGTCTTCGCAGCGGTCCTCAGCTGGCTTTCCGGACAATCTCCAGCAGACGCCAGCGCTTTCGTTTGCTCAATGGACGAGTTTCGACAATCGATACCGTGTCACCGATGGTGCAAGCATTCTTTTCGTCGTGAGCCAGAAACTTCGAAGTCCGGGTCACGATCCTGCGGTACAGAGGATGGGGCACTCGACGCTCCACGGAAACGACTACCGTCTTGTTCATCTTGTTGCTCGTCACCACACCCACTTTGACATTCTTTCGTCGTCGAGCCTTGGGTGGCGTGAGCTGCGCGTTTTCACTCTCCATAATTGTTCGAGCCTTCTTCTTGCTTCCTCAGCCTAGCCTCTTCGGGTCTTGGTATTCCCCAAACGAATGCGACTGAGAAGGAATTGTGTGAAATACTGATAACCAGCTAAACCCGTTTGCAACGATTTCAGCCCCTCAGGACTTTGTACCCGAAGATGCTTTACGCTCACCTCGAATCGTTTTGATTCTGGCTATGTCCTTTTTGAGAGAACGAAGTTTCCTGAGCCCTTCGGTCTGTCCCGTCGCCATCTGAAATCGCAGCCGAAACAGCTGCTCCGAGAAGTCGCGCTCCTGATTGGTCAACTCCTCATCCGAGAGTTCCCTAATCTTTTCCGCTTTCATTGAACTATTCCTGGCCCAATCGAGATACAAACTTGGTTTGAATGGGGAGTTTGTTTGCGGCGAGCCTCAAAGCCTCACGCGCCACATCCTCCTTAACACCCTCCATTTCAAAGATCACTTTGCCGGGACGAACCACAGCCACCCAGAACTCTGGGGCACCTTTTCCTTTTCCCATGCGCGTTTCCGCCGGTTTCTTGGTCACGGGCTTGTCAGGAAACAAGCGAATCCAGATCTTACCGCCGCGCTTAATGAAACGGGTCATGGCAATACGGCCTGCTTCGATCTGCCGATCAGAAATCCACCCGGGTTCGATCACCTTTAGCCCGAACTCGCCAAATGCAATCTCCGACCCGCGCCACGCTTTGCCCCGCATGCGTCCTCGCTGCTGTTTGCGATACTTTACTTTTTTGGGCATCAACATGGTGTCACTATCTCCAGCACTTTAGTTCAGCTTACAACCTGGAACCGAGAGGAGCCGCTTTTTTCAAAGCCGGGAACAATTCTCCCTTATAAATCCAAACCTTGACGCCAATCATGCCGTAGGTGGTCCGTGCTTCAGAAAATCCTAAATCAATATCGGCTCTCAGAGTGTGAAGGGGAAGCCGTCCTTGCAGATACCACTCTGTGCGCGCAATCTCGGCGCCGTTCAATCGCCCAGCACAACACACCTTAATCCCCTTGGCATTGACCTTAAGGGCCGTATCCACGGCCTTGCGCATGGCTCGACGGAAAGCGATGCGCTTTTCCAGCTGCAAGGCGATGGATTCCGCCACCAGCTGAGCTTCCAGCTCAGGACGATGAATTTCGTTGATGTTGATGAAAATATCCCGGTTGGTTCGTTTCTGGAGATCGGCCTTCAGCTTGTCTATTTCGGATCCCTTCCGACCGATAATGATTCCGGGCCGCGAAGTGTGAATCGTGATGCGGATTTTGTTTCCAGGCCGCTCGATTTCAATGTTGGCGACGCCGGCATGCTTCAGCTGCTCTTTGAGCTCCTTCTTCAATCTCAAATCTTCGTGCAATAGAGCGCTATAGTCTTTCTTGGCGTACCACCTCGACTTCCAGGTTTTGTTATAACCCAGGCGTAGCCCAAAAGGATGTACTTTCTGTCCCAAGATTCCCTCCCTTATTTGTCAGAGACGTGAATCGAGATGTGGCTCATGCGCCGCTGGATCCGGTAAGCACGTCCCATAGGAGCGGGACGAACTCGCTTCATGCGCGAACCTTCGTTCACATAAGCCTTGCTGACGAGCAACTCATCAACGTCAACACCCTCGGCCTTCTGCTCCGCATTGGCAATCGCAGACTTCAAGACTTTGATGACGTCACTGCAAGCCCGCTTCTTCGTGAAACGGAGGATGGTAAGGGCCTCGTTGACATTCTTTCCCCGGATCAAATCAACCACCAGTCGGATCTTTTGAGCTGAGCCACGTATGTATTTTGCAGTTGCAAACGCTTCCATGAAATTTCACCTAATCTGAATTCAGCCTCCTCTAAGCGGGCTTCGGAGTTGGGGCTGGGGCAGGGGCGGGGGCGGGACTCGCCGTCTTTTCAGTTGCCACCCTGGAACTGTGCCCCTTGAAGATTCGAGTGGGTGAGAATTCGCCAAGCTTGTGCCCCACCATATTTTCCGTGATGTAAACGGGAATGAATTTCTTTCCGTTATGAACCGCCAGCGTGTGACCCACCATCTCGGGGATGATCGTTGAGCGCCTGGACCAAGTCTTCAGGACCTTTTTCTCAAATCTCTTATTCATCGCCTCAATATTCTTCAAAAGACTCTTGTCGATAAAGGCACCCTTTTTAACAGATCTTACCATCAGCTACTCCTCTAAGACTCTCTGGACTGCTTCTTGCGTTTAACGATGAATCTATCCGTTCTCTTGTTGTTCCGCGTCTTGAATCCTCGAGTCGGTTGCCCCCAAGGCGTCACAGGGTGGCGGCCACCTGACGTTTTGCCCTCTCCACCTCCATGGGGGTGATCGACCGGGTTCATGGCGACTCCCCGAACAGCCGGTCTTTTACCCAGCCACCTGGTGCGGCCAGCTTTGCCGAAGCTCACATTGCCATGGTCCAGGTTGCCTACCTGCCCCACGGTTGCCAGACATTCGATGTGAATCTGACGGACTTCTCCGGAAGGCATCTTCACCTGTGCATACTCCCCTTCCTTGGCGACCAACTGGGCTGCACTGCCTGCCGACCGGGCCAACTGCGCCCCCTTTCCTCTCTTCAGCTCTATATTGTGAACGGTCGTTCCAAGTGGGATATTCTTTAAGGGAAGAGCATTGCCCACGAGGATATCGGCATCCGGCCCCGACACGACACTGGCGCCAACCTGCAGTCCTTGTGGATGAACAATGTATCGCTTTTCACCATCCTTATAGTGCAGCAAGGCGATACGCGCAGAGCGATTCGGGTCGTATTCGATCGCAGCTACTTTGGCAGGAATTCCAAATTTGTCGCGTTTGAAGTCAATCACCCGGTAGAGTTTCTTGTGCCCACCACCTTGATGGCGCACAGTCATCCTTCCTATGTTATTCCGTCCTCCTGTTCGGAGCTTCGGAGCTAGCAAGGATTTCTCGGGATGGTCCTTGGTTAGGTCTTCAAACGTCGTGATACTCGTGAAACGCAAGGAAGGTGTCGAAGGTCTAAAGCTTTTTAGCCCCATCTATACATTCTCCCCATATTCGATCATTTTTTCTCCCGCCTTCAACCTGACATAAGCCTTCTTCCAATCGGGCTTGTATCCCATGTAGCGCCCGCGGCGACGTTCCTTGCCGAAAAAGCTTAGCGTCTTGACAGAAGCCACCTTAACCTTAAGCAGCTTCTCGACTGCATTTTTCACGTCACGCTTGTTCGCATGCACATCTACCTCAAAGCAGAGGATGCTTTTATCTTCCTTTTGGTCCAATCCTTTTTCAGTGATGATGGGACGCTTGATCACTCCAAACACATTGTTCATTGCTTCAAAGCCTCCTGAAGCTTCAAGATGGAGGCTTTGGAGAAAAGGATTCGGTCATGATTGAGCAGGTCGTAAACGTTGACGTCACGATTCGAAACCAGCTTCACCTGAGCCAGATTGCCGGCAGCTCGTGAGAGATTCTCATTTCCGCGGATGTCGACGATCAATAGCTTCTTTTTAGCTTCCAGCTTATCCAGGATCTTTCTAAAGTCCTTGGTCTTATGTGTCTGTAGAGGAAATCCCTCCAGGACTGTAATTCCGTTGCCCTTGTACTTCTCCGTAAGAGCAGAGCGTAGCGCCCCTTTGACCATTTTCTTGGGCAAATGGAAACCATATTCTCTAGGAATGGGACCGTGAGCTACTCCACCGTGACGCCAAATCGGGTTGCGCGAACTTCCCACGCGGGCACGACCGGTTCCCTTCTGCCTCCAGGGTTTTTTCCCGCCCCCGCTCACCTGAGACCGATTCTTGGTGGCATGAGTTCCCTGCCGCAGGCTATCCAAGTGATGCTTGACCGCTGCAAACAGCAGACTCTTGTTGACTCTGGCGGCAAATACGTCATCTTGGAGCTCCAGTTCCTCGATTACTTCGTTGTTGAGATTTCTGACTTCGCATTTTGGCATGTTGACTTCCCGCTTCGAGCGTCTATGTGACAGATTTGGCGTTCTTCTCAATGATGAGGTAAGAACCGTTGGCTCCGGGTACTGCACCTTTCACCATCAAGAGATGGTTCTCGGCATCGACCTTGACGATGCTGAGATTCCTCATCGTGACGCGTTCTTGTCCCATGTGCCCGGCCGCGCGCATTCCCTTCAAAACGCGAGAGGGAAATGCCGACGCTCCGATCGACCCAGGCGCCCGATGAAACATAGAGCCGTGGGTTGCCGCGCCACCACCGAAGTGATGTCGCTTTACCAAGCCCGCGAAACCTTTTCCTTTGCTAATTCCCGTCACATCAACCTCATCGTTCGTCGAAAATTGATCCACCAAGACTTTCGATCCAATCTCAGTCTCCTTGGCTGAATCCCTGAGACGGAATTCCTTGAGGAACTTCATGGGAGACACGTTCGCCTTCTTGAAATGGCCTGCCATGGCCTTCTTCGCTCGCCCACCGGAAACGAACTCAACCAGTCCTAGCTGAACCGCATCGTAACCGTCATGAGGCGCGGTCTTTTTTTGGACCACGACGCAAGGTCCGGCCTTGATCACGGTGACGGGGATCACCGCGCCATCCTGACCAAACAATTGCGTCATCCCAATCTTGATTCCAAGAATGCCGTCAACCATAGATAAACTCCGATTACTTATGTTCCTTTCCGTAAGCCTTGATCTCAACGTCGACTCCGGCAGGGAGGTCGAGCTTCATCAAAGCATCAATCGTCTGCGGGGTTGGCTCCAGGATATCCAGCAGCCGCTTGTGGGTCCGGATTTCAAACTGCTCTCGAGACTTCTTATCCACATGGGGAGAACGCAAGACACAATACTTATTCTTGACGGTCGGCAAAGGAATAGGACCAGCTACCCGGGCTCCCGTTCTCTTGGCTGTGTCGACGATCTCGGAGGCCGATTGATCCAGCACCCGATAGTCGTAGGCTTTCAATCGAATACGAATTTTTTCGTTCAGCATAGATTTATGATTCCAGACCGAGTAAGATCCCGGTTAGACTTCAAACAGTTCTTTCTGAACCGCGACCAACAATCCTTCGCTAGGCCAGGATATCGGTAATGGTTCCGGCCCCCACCGTGCGCCCTCCTTCTCGGATCGCAAACCGTAACCCCTTCTCCATCGCTATTGGCGTGATCAACTCGAT
>Ga0075423_10000861_pt1 | contig 25763 bp, 24 predicted proteins | sample SoiMethybrSBSTD2_FD_80114 | JGI IMG/M metagenome (GOLD analysis project Ga0075423, IMG submission 80114) | Bulk soil microbial communities from a Populus tree surrounding site in Tennessee, USA - Soil MetaG P. TD hybrid SBSTD2 | ecosystem: Environmental > Terrestrial > Soil > Tree plantation... | reverse complement strand
GCGCCAAGCTTCTCTTCTGTCTCGGCGACCTCGGCGGCTTCGGACCGAATCCCGGGAAGATCTTTCCGATCCTCGACGAATTCCAGATCCACACGATCGCCGGCAACTACGACCAGGCGCTCGCGCGGCGGGAGCCGGACTGCGGCTGCGGCTACACGCACCCCAGCGACAACCACTTCGCGCAGCTCTCCTACGACTACACCGATCGGCACACCACCGACGCGGAGCGCGAGCGGCTCGCCACACTGCCGCCGGCGATCCGATTCACGCGCGGCGGAAGGCGTCATCTCCTCTGTCACGGGTCGCCGCGGCAGACGAACGAGTTCCTGTGGGAGTCCGCCTCCTCGGACGGCTTCCTCACGCGTCTCCTGCGCGAGGCGGAGGCCGACACCGTGCTCTGCTCCCACACGGGGATCCACTGGCAGCGAAGACTTCCAGACGGGGGCCACCTCGTAAACGTCGGATCGGTGGGGCGCCCGGCCAACGACGGCCGCACCGAGGTCTGGTACGCCCTCCTCGAGCCGGGCAGCGAGGAGGCTCGCTTCATCCCCGTGGCCTACGACTTCGAGTCGCTCGCGCGCGAGATGGAGGAAGAGCACCTTCCACCGGAATTCGTGGAGACCATCCGGACCGGGTGGTGGACGACCTGCCTCGAGATCCTGCCCGCCAAGGAGCGGGCGAGAGGGAAGTTCTGATGTCGCCCCGACGCGTCATCGGAGAGTACGTCCGCTCCGTCCTCGGCTCGGGCCGGAACGCGCGCCTCTACCTCGGCGGCCTCTTCCTCTGCGGCCTCGGTCAATCCATCTTCTCGCTCCTCTTCAACCTCTATCTCCGTGAGCTGGGGCTGGGGGACGCCGGGATCGGGCAGATCCTCTCCAAGGTCTCCCTCGGCGCCGCGGTCGCGGCCCTCCCGGTCGCGTTTCTCTTCCGTCGCCTCTCCGCGCGCGTGATCCTCGTCGTCGCCGGAGGGCTCACGGCCGTCACGTACCTCCTCATGGGCACACTGGTGGCGCCGGAGCTCCTCCTCCTCGCCGCCTTTCTCTCGGGCATGGTCGTGACCACGTTCCGGCTCTCCATCGCGCCCGTGGTGATGCGCGAGGTCGCCCCGCGGCTTCGGCCCTATCTCTTCAGCGCCGCCTTCACGGTGCTCTTCCTCGCGGCGATCGTGGGCTCCCTCCTGGGAGGCGTGATGCCGCATCTCTTCCACGCCTTGACCGAGAGCGAGCGCCTGGCGCTCCGATGGGCCCTCTGGGTGGCGTGCGGCGTAACGCTCCTGGCCGCGATCCCATTTCACCGGATGAAGACCGACGTCCCACCCGGCGACGAAGGCTCGCCCGCTTCACCCTGGGGTCCGTTCCGCGAGCTCCTGGACGTGGACTGGGGCTTGCAGCTCAAGCTGGTGCTTCCCGCCATGCTCATCGGGCTCGGCGCGGGCCTCATCATCCCGTTCATGAATCTCTATTTCCGCGACCGGTTCGGCCTCACGCCGGCCGCGATCGGGGTCCTCTACGCGTTCATGCAGGGCTTCATGGTCCTGGGGAATCTCTTCGGCCCCGCGGTCTCGCGGCGGCTCGGCCTCGTGCGCGGGGTCGTGGCGACCCAGCTCCTGTCCGTGCCGTTCATGGTGGCGCTGGCGCTCGCCGGTTCCTTCCCGGTCGTGGTCGCCTCGTTCTTCCTCCGCGCCGGCCTCATGAACATGAACCAGCCCCTCACGACCCATTTCGCGATGGAGGTGGTCCCGGAGCGGGAGCACGCCATCACGAACAGCCTCCTTTCCCTGAGCTGGTTCGTCGCCTGGAGCATCAGCGCCGACATCGGCGGAGCCCTGATCCAGCGCCGTGGGTATGCCGAGCCGCTCCTCCTGGCCGCCCTCCTCTATGTAATTGCTTCCATTCTCTATGGCGTGTTCTTCCATAGGGTTCCGGAGGGCAGGATGCCCCGCGCCGAGGTCGAGATCCCCGACGCCTGACCTTTCCGGGGCCGGCTCAAGGTTCCTCCCAAGAGTGCCGATATCTTCCTGCGTCTAGTGCCAGGGGGACTGCGCTGGATCTCGTCACGGCGTAGTCGTGGGAGGGGCGGAAGATTCGCTACGTCCACGCAAGGGGGAACAGAAATGAACCGTATCCGGTTTGCCATGGTGATGTTCACGTTCGCGTTGGTCACGGCGTTTGCCGCCGCGGCGTTTGCGACGCCGAGCGCGGGCACGCTGGAGATCTCCGGCGGTTACGCGAAGTCCTCGTTGGAAGCGGCCTCGCCGTTCACGACGGATTCGCCGAGCGGCGGTCTGGCGTTCGGCGCCGGCTACTTCCGGAACCTCGCCCCGAAGACCCAGTGGGGCCTCGAGGCTTCGTACGACAATCTCGGTTCGCTCGATTGGAACGACGGCACGGATGCCCACACCACCTCGATCCACATGATCCGCTTCACGCCTGAGTTCCGGATGAACTTCGGCGCGATGGTCGGTCCGAGCTTCTACGGGCAGGCGGGCGCTGGCTACTACAGCGTCTCGGTCAAGGATGAGGACACCACGGTCAGCACGAACACGTCCGCGAGCGACGGCAAGTTCGGTTTCAACTTCGGCGCCGGCGTCGGCTTCCCGATGGGCCCGAAGACCAAGCTCAACGTCATGGGCAACTACCACTCGGTCTCCACGACGGGTACGAGCACGAACTACTTCGGCGTTCGCGCCGGGATCGCGCTCAGCATGTAATTCCGGAGTCATTCCGGACGAAAGAAAACGGGGGGTGCCGCAAGGCGCCCCCCGATTCGTTTGCCCTTCGATCCCGTTCAGCTCCCGCCCGGGTTCGTCATCCCCTCCGGTGAGAAGACCTTCGCGATCTGCTCCTCGGTGAGGAGCTTCTTCTCCCGCACCAGCTGCACCACCGTCTTGCCGGTCTTCGCGGCCTCCTTCGCGACCTCGGCCGCCGCGAGGTATCCGATGTAGGGATTGAGCGCGGTGGCGAGGGCCGTGGAGCGATCGAAATACCGCCGGCACACCTCTTCGTTCGCGGTGATGCCGTCGATGCACTTCTCGCGGAGGACGCGCAGCGTGGGAGCGAGGATCGCCAGCGCCCGCGTCAGGTCGTGCGCGATCACCGGCATCATCACGTTCAGCTCCAGCTGTCCCGCCTGCGACGCGTAGGCGATCGTCGTGTCGTACCCGATGACCTGATAGCAGACCATGTTGGTCATCTCGAGCATGACCGGGTTCACCTTCCCGGGCATGATCGAGGAGCCGGGCTGCACCGCGGGGAGGAGGATCTCGAAGAGGCCGGTCGTGGGGCCGCTGGCGAGGAGCCTCAGGTCGTTCGCGATCCGCGTGAGGTCGAGGGCGAACCCGCGCAGGTCCGAGGAGACCCGCACGAACGGAGCCATGCTCTGCATGGCCTCGAACAGGTTCTTCGCGGAACGGAACGGAGCGCCGGTCGAGGCGGCCAGGTGCCTCACGGCGCGCGCGCGGTATTCCGGGTGGGCGTTGATGCCCGTGCCCGCGGCGTTGCCGCCGAGTCCCACCGCCAGAAGTCCCTCGCGGCTCCTCGCGAGACACTCCGCCCAGCCCTCCACGCAGACCTGGTATCCCGAGAACTCCTGCCCGAGCGTGATGGGGACGGCATCTTGCAAGTGCGTGCGCCCCGATTTCAGGACGTGCGCGAAGGCCGCGGCGCGCCCGCCGAGGGAGCGCGCCAGGGCGCCCATCTCCTCGTGGACGGGGCCGCTCAGCTCGTAGGCCGCCAGGCGGATCGCCGTGGGGATCACGTCGTTCGTGGACTGTGCCATGTTGACGTGATCGTTGGGGCTCACCAGCGAGGTGTCGCCCCGCGACCCGCCCAGGAGCTCGCAGGCGCGATTCGCGATCACCTCGTTCACGTTCATGTGGAACGAAGTGCCGGCGCCCGCCTGGTAGGCGTCGACGACGAAGTCCCGGTCGTGCTTCCCGGCCAGGACCTCCTCGGCCGCCTTGACGATCGCCTCGCCCTTCTTCTTGTCCAGGGCGCCCACGTCCATGTTGGCGCGCGCGGCCGCGATCTTGATGCGCGTCACCGCCCGGACCATCTCGACGTGGAGCCGTTCGCCGCTGATGGGGAAGTTCGCGACCGCGCGCGCGGTCTGGACGCCGTAGTAGGCGTCGGCGGGGATCTCGAGGGCGCCCAGGGAGTCGCGCTCCGTGCGCGTCTTGGGCTGGGTGGTCGTGTCAGGCATGGATCGGCGCCTCCTCCAGAACGGGGCGGTCCCACGTCCGCGCGAACCGCTCGCGAATCCGGGCCAGGATCCCGGCGCGCGGCGGAGCTCCACCCAGGAGCTCGCGCATCGACGTCACGCCGAGGTCGCGGATCCCGCAGGGGTGGATCCAGTCGAAGTGGCTCAGGTCGGGATCCACGTTGAGGGCGAACCCATGGAACGTGATCCAGCGGCGCACCGCGACCCCGATCGCCGCCACCTTGCGGTCCCCGACCCAGACTCCGGTGTAGGGAGGACGTCGCCCCGCGCGGATGCCGTAGCCGCCGAGGGTGCCGATCAGGACCTCTTCCAGGTCCCTGAGATAGCGATGGAGATCACGCCCGGAAGGGAGATCGGAGAGCGCGAGGATGGGGTAGGCCACGATCTGGCCGGGGCCGTGATAGGTGATGTCTCCGCCGCGCTCCACCGGGACCACGTCCACGCCGCGCGCGCGGAGGAGCTCCGTCGACACCCGGAGGCTCTCCGCGTGGGACGCCCGTCCCAGGGTGAGCACGGGCTCGTGCTCGCAGAAATAGATCCTGTCGCCGGTCTCGTTCGACGCCCGCGCGGAGACCGCGCGCCGCTGCAGATCGAGCGCGTCCCGGTAGGCGATCCTTCCCAGGTCGTACGCCGCGATCGGCGAATTCATGCGCGCCTCGGGAATGGGATTAGATGGAGTCGAGCAGCCAGCTCTCGGGATCTTCGAGCAGCTCCTTCACACGGTGGAGGAACTGGACCGCCGGCGTGCCGTCCACCAGCCGGTGATCGAAGCTCACCACCAAAGTCATCATCTGGCGGATCACGATGCGGTGGTCGCGCACGACGGGCCTCTCCTGGATCAGGTGGACGCCCAGGACGCCGACCTCGGGGTAGTTGATGATCGGGGTGGAGGCGGTGGCGCCGAACATCCCGGCGTTCGTGATCGTGAAGGTCCCGCCCTGGATGTCCTCGAGCTTGAGCTTGTCGGCGCGCGCGCGGGAGCCCAGGTCCTCGATCTCCTGCGCGATCTGGAGCAGGTTCTTCCGGTCCGCGTCGTGGAGCACGGGAACGATGAGCCCGGAGTCCCGGTGCACCGCCACGCCGATGTTGTAGTACTTCTTGTAATGGATCTCGCCCGCCTCGGTCATCGAGGCGTTGAGGACCGGATACTCGTTCAGAGCCCGCACCACCGCCTTCATGATGAAGGGCATGTAGGTCAGGTTCACCCCGTAGGTCGCCTTCACCTTCTCCTTCAGCCTGGCGCGAAGCGCCACGAGCTCCGTCATGTCCACCTCGTCCCACGTGGCGCAGTGCGCGGCCATGTGGCGCGAGCGGAGCATGTTCTCGGCGATCTTCTTCCGGACGTTCGTGGCCTGCTGGACGTCCTCCTCGCGCGAGCCCGCCTGCGCGAACGCGGGCGCCGGGATCGGCTTCAGGGGCTGTGGCGCCGTGGGGGCGCGTCCCGGCTGTGGAGCGGCCGCCGATGCCGGAGGCTGCGCACCCGCCGAAGCGGCGACGCGGCTGCCCTCGATGTGGTTCAGCACGTCCTCTCTCGTCACGCGGCCGCCCATGCCGCTGCCGCGGATGCGCGAGAGATCGAGCTGATGTTCTCGTAAGAGCTTCCGGACGGCGGGAGAGACGCGCTGATCGTCCTGGGACGGAGGCTCCGCGACCGCCGTGCCCGATGGGGCCGGCGAGCGTCCTGGTGCGGATCCGGTTCCTCCGCCGCCAGACGGTGGGGGAGTCGCGGGGCGTTGCTGTTGCGCCGGCGCGCCCTTGGGCGCTCCGCCTCCGGCGGGCATCGATTCGCCCTGTCCCAGGATCACGCCCAGCTCCTGGCCGACCTGCGCGACGGTTCCTTCCGGGATCGTGATCTTGCCCAGCGTTCCGGCCGAGGGAGCGGGCAGCTCGATGTTGATCTTGTCGGTGATGATCTCGACGATGGGCTCGTCTTTGGCGATGGAGTCGCCTTCCTTCTTGAGCCACTTGCCGACGGTACCCTCGACGACGCTTTCGCCCAGCTGGGGCACTACGATCGTGACCGGCATCCCTTCCTCCGGGCTAGTACGCGACGGTCTCCCGGATCGCCTGCGCGATCCGGTTCGCGTCGGGGAGATAAGCCTCCGCGAGCGTGGGCGCGAACGGCTCCTGGGGCGCGTCGGGCGGCGACACGCGCCGGACCGGGGCGTCCAGGAAGGAGAAGCCGTCCTCGGCGATCATCGCGCCGATCTCGGCCCCCACCCCCATCGTCTTGGAGCTCTCGTAGACCACCACGGCGCGCGCCGTCTTCTCCACCGACCGCAAGATCGTCTCCTTGTCGTAGGGAAGCAGCGTGCGCAGATCGATGACTTCGACGTCGATGCCTTCCGCCGCCAGCTTCTCCGCGGCTTCCAGCGAGCGATGGAGCATGAGCGCGTAGGAGATCACGGTGACGTGCTTTCCCTCGCGCACGACGGCCGCCTTGCCCAGCGGCACGGTGTAGTCGTGCGTGGGGACGGGTCCCTTGATCGTCCGGTAGAGACGTTTGTGCTCGTAGTAGAGGACGGGGTTCTGTCCGCGGAAGGCGGACTTCAGCAATCCCTTCGCGTCGTACGGAGTCGAGGGCGTCACCACCACGAGTCCCGGGCAGTGCATGAACCAGGCCTGGTTCGACTGGGAGTGGAAGAGCCCTCCGCCCACGGCGGCGCCGTAGCAGCAGCGGATGACCATCGGGCAGGTGAACATGCCGCCCGAGCGGTAGCGCATCTTCGCCGCGTGCTCGACGATGCCGTCGACCGCGAGCGAGATGAAATCGTCGAACTGGATCTCCGGGGAGGGGACCAAGCCCGCGATCGCCGCGCCCACCGCGCCCTGGACCAGGAAGTTCTCCGAGATCGGGCTGTCGATGACGCGCATGGGGCCGAACTTCTCGTGGAGCCCCTTCGTCGCCTTGAAGACGCCGCCGTAGGCGGCGATGTCCTCACCGATGAGGAAGATGCGCTCGTCGCGCTCCATCTCCTCGCGAAGCCCGTCGGTGATGGCCTCGATATACGTCACCGTTTTCACGTCGGAGGCGATGGCCCCCGGTGCTTTCTGCGCCACGTCCATCCTCATCGCCGCTCCGTCCCCCTGGGTATCGCGACCGGGGCCCGGCCCAGAAGCCGCGCCTTGCGTCGCACTTCCGCCGCCTTCGCCTCGGCCTTCTCCTCCTCGCTCTCGAGGAGGAGAGGAGGCACCTCGGCGGGGCGGCCCGATTTGTCGACCGCCACGAACGTCAGATACGCCGTGCTCGTCTGACGGCGTTCTCCGGACATGAGATCCTCACTCTGCACGTCGACCCGGATCTCCATGGAGGTCCGGCCGACGTACGTCATCTTGGCCGCGATGACGGCCAGCTGGCCGACGCGGATCGGCCCCAGGAACGAGACCTCGTCCATGGAGGCCGTGACCGCTTCCATGCGGCAATGGCGGTGGGCCACGATGGCCGCCGCCAGGTCGATCCAGTGAAGCACCCGCCCGCCGAGGACGTTTCCCATGGTGTTGGCGTCGTTCGGCAGAACGAGCTCGAGCATCTCGACCCGCGTCTCGCGCGGGGTCTTTCCCCGTCCAGCTTCAGAGCGGGGCGTACACGTCCTCCAGGATCTCGTGCGGCTCGGGGTGCGGGCTCTTCTCCGCGAACTCGATCGCGTCTTCGATCTCCCGCTCGATGCGCTGGAGCGTGGCCTGCTTGTAGGACTCGTCGATCACCCCGCGCTCCATGAGGATCTTCTCGAACCTCGGGACCGGATCCCGCTTCTTCCAGTACTCCAGCTCTTCCTGGGTCCGGTAATTCGCGGGATCGATCTCGGAGTGCCCGTACCAGCGATAGGTCTTCATCTCGATCAGCGTGGGGCCCTCGCCGCGCCGGGCCTTGCGGATCGCCTCCTGCGAGGTCTCGTAGGTGGCGAAGAGGTCGTTCCCGTCGATGGTCACGCCTGGAAAGCCGTATGCCGCGGCCCGCTCCGAGACGTCCTCGACCGGCACGCCGAGCGCCGCCGGCACCGACTCGGCCCAGAGGTTGTTCTGGCAGATGAAGACGCAGTTCAGCTTGTGCACGCCCGCGAAGTTCAGGGCCTCGTGCCAGACGCCGTTCGAGGTGGCGCCCTCGCCCACGAAGCAAACCGCCACATGGTCCTTTTTCTGAATCTTGTACGCGAGCGCGCAGCCCGTCGCGATCACCGTCTGCGCGGCGATGGTCGAGGCGGGCGTGATGATTCCGAGCGGCTTCCACCCGTAGTGGCAGGGGTGCGACTTGCCCCGATCCGGACTGTCCTTGCGCGCGAAGAGCTCGGCCATGATGTACTTGATGGGCATTCCCTTCGCGATGGCGGCGCCCAGCTCTCGATGCTGGATCCCGATCACGTCCTCGGGGCGGAGCCCGTAGCAGGGGCCGACCACCGTGGCTTCCTGGCCCACGGCGCTGAAATAGGTGCCGTGGAAACGGCCTTGCTTGAAGAGGCGCCGGCAACGCTCGTCGGTTGTGCGGACGAGGTTTAGGTAGTAGTAGAGTCCCTTGAGCTCATCGTTGCTGATGGGCATGCATCCTCCTCGAACGATCCAACGCGCCGTCGCAGCTCATGATAGCGAAAGCGCCGTACCAGAGCCGCTTACGGTAGCACACGGCCGTTTTCCTTCCAATGGGCATCCAACCCCCGTTCCGAGGCATCGTAAGAGGAGGTAAGGTGCCTATTTTCATTTCGATTCGGGCGTCGCGCTGCTATGATCCCTCGCCCAATCATGGCCCGTGGATTTCCGGGCCCGACCCCAAGGGAGCTTGCATGACCCATTCGACCATCACGGAGTCCAGAGTGTTGGACGCCTTGCGCGCGGTGAAGGATCCAGATCTCCACAAGGATATCGTCTCGCTCAACTTCATCCGCAACATGAGGATCGAGGGGGACGTGATCTCCTTCGACGTCAACCTGACCACCCCCGCATGCCCCGTGAAGGAGCGGCTTCGCGAAGAGTCGCGTCAGGCGGTGCTCGCGGCCATTCCCGGCGTGAGCGACGTGCGGGTCAACATGACGGCCGAGGTGAGGCGTCCGCCGGCCCCCGAGACCGGCCGCATCAAGGGCGTGAAGAACATCATCGCGGTCGGGAGCGGCAAGGGGGGCGTGGGGAAATCCACCGTCGCCGCGAACATCGCCGCCTCGCTGGCGAGGAGCGGAGCCCGGGTGGGGCTCCTGGACGCGGACATCTATGGCCCGAGCATCCCGATTCTCATGCGCGCCTCGGGCGAGCCCGAGATGAAGGACGGGACCATCGAGCCGGTCGAGGCCCACGGCGTGAAGCTCATGTCGATGGGATACCTGAGCGGCGAGATGCCCCTCATCTGGCGCGGACCGATGGCGCACAAGGCGCTCCAGCAGAGCCTGCTGGGGGTGAGGTGGGGCGAGCTGGACTACCTGATCGTGGATCTCCCGCCGGGGACGGGGGACGTGCACCTGACCCTGGTGCAGAGCGTGCCGGTCACCGGCGCCGTCATCGTCTCGACCGCGCAGGACCTCGGGCTCCAGATCTCGATGAAGACCCTTCGCATGTTCCAGCAGACCAAGGTGCCGATCCTGGGCATCATCGAGAACATGAGCTCCTACGTCTGTCCCCACTGCGGCGGGAAGGACGAGATCTTCGGGCACGGCGGCGCCGTGCGCGCGGCGCAGGCTCTGGGCGTTCCGGTCCTGGGCGAGATCCCCCTCGACGCCGCGATCCGGAAGCACAGCGACTCCGGCGTGCCGGTGGTCCTGGCCGAGCCGGATTCGTCCTCGGCGCGCGCCTTCTCCGAGGTGACGGGGAAGCTGGCGCAGCAGGTGAGCATCCAGGCGTTCCGGAGCATTCCGCTCACGATCATCGAGGAGTAGCGTGGTCACGATTCCGGAAGAGCGGGTGACGCCCGCCGAGATACGGAAGAAGAGCGGCGAGGGGATGGTCATCCACTGGCGCGACGGGCACGCGAGCACGTACGGCGCGCGTCATCTGCGCGGGCGATGCCCCTGCGCCCAGTGCGTCAGCGAGGCGACGGGACAGAGGCTCGTGTCCGAGGAGCACATCGGTCCCGAGATCGCGATCGAGGCCGCGCGCACCGTGGGAAACTACGCGCTCCACTTTTCGTTCACGGATGGACATACGACCGGCATCTACACCTTCGAGTATCTGAGACGCATCTGCCCCTGCGAGGACTGCGCATGAAGATCGAAACGACGTTGTCCGGGAGCTTTCCCAAGCTCCCGCTGGAGCCGGGCGCGCCGAACGTCCGGGTGGTTCGGAATCGGATGGATCAAGGGAAGGCGACCGAGATGGATCTCGCGGAGGCGACCCGCGAGACCACCCGTCGTATCGTGGCGTTGCAGGAATCGGCCGGCGTGGACCTCCCGGTGGACGGAAACGTCGGCTGGGACGACGCACAGACCGCGGTCGCGCGCGGACTGGGCGGATTCACCATCGCCGGCCTGATCCGCTACCTGGACACGAACACCTACTACCGGCAGCCGGAGATCACCGGCGACGTGGCGTGGACGAAGCCCGTGACGGTGGACGATTTCAAGGCCGCGCAGGGGATGGCGCACCGCCCGCTGAAGGCCGTGTTGCCGGGGCCGTACTCGCTCTACAGATTCTCGCGCGACCGCCACTACAAGGACCCGAATCGGGCCGTGGCCGCGGTGGGTCAGGCGCTGGCCGGAGAGGCCAAGGCGCTGGAAGACGCGGGCGCGACCTGGATCCATTTCGAGGAGCCGTGGCTGGGACGCGCCACCGCGGCGGACGCGCCTCTCGTCGCCGCCGCGCTGGAGCCGGTGCTCCGGGGACGGAAGGCGAAGACGATGCTCCACGTTCCCTTCCGCTCTCCGGGAGCCGTGTTCGGCTCGATCCGCGATCTGCCGTGGACCGGGATCGGGTTCGATCTGGTGGAGGCGCCCGACGCGTGGAACCTGATTCCCAAGGTCCCCGCGGGTCGCACGGTGGGCCTGGGGCTCGTGGACGCGCGCAACACGCGCCTCGAGGATCCGGCCCGCGTGGCGGCCGACATCCACCGCGCCCGCTCCATGCGCTCCGATCTTTCCTGGCAGCTCTGCACGACCGCGAGCCTCGAGTACTTGCCGGTCGACCGCGCCGCGATGAAGGTCGCGCGCCTCACCGAGGCCGCGCGCCTCGCATCGGCGAACGGAGGATGACCATGCCGCGTGGGCTCTGGACGACGACCGTTGGAAGCTTTCCCAAGCCGCCGCACCTCGAGCGGGCGCGGGGCCAGTTCGCGCGCGGCGAGATCTCGGCCGACCAGCTGCTGCAGCTGGAGCGCGACGCCACGATCGAGGTGATCCGCTCCCAGGAAGAGATCGGGCTCGAGATCCTCGTGGACGGCGAGCTCTACCGCGGCGACATGACCACGTACTTCGCCGAGCTGATGCAGGGATTCCAGATCTCGAATCCCGTGCGCTCCTACGGCAACCGGTACTACCGGAAACCCGTGGCAACGGGCCCGGTCCGGCGCACCAAGCCCTGGACCGTGGATTGGTGGAAGTTCGCGCAGAGCCAGACGAAGAAACCGGTGAAGGGGATGCTGACGGGCCCGTACACGATGATGGACTGGTCCTTCAACGAGCACTATCCCTCGCGCGAGGCGCTGGCCATGGATCTGGCCGAGGCGATTCGCGAGGAGGCGATCGCGCTGGCCGAGGCCGGCGCCCAGTTCGTCCAGGTCGACGAGCCCGCGGTCTCGGTGCGTCCCGAGGAGCTGAAGCTCGCGATCAAGGCGCTGGGGCGCGCGGTGGAAGGGGTGAAGGCCAAGACCATCACCCACATCTGCTACGGAGACTTCGACGTCATCTACCCGGCGCTCCTCGATCTGCCGGTCGACATGATCGATCTCGAGATGGCCAACAGCCGTTACGACCTTCTCGACCGGTTCAAGCAGCACCGGTTCACGAAGGAGATCGGCTACGGCGTCCTCGACGTGCATTCGCACCGGATCGAGACCAAGGAGGAGATCAAGCAGGGGATCCTGCGCGGCCTGGAGTTCTTGAAGCCCGAGCAGATGTACATCGATCCCGACTGCGGCTTGAAGACGCGCACCGTGGAGGAGGCGAAGGAGAAGCTCGCCGTCATGGTCGCGGCGGTCCGTGAGGTCCGGGAGGAGCGGGGCATCACGGCGTGACTTCGGAAGCACCCCGCGATCTTTCGGGACTCCGGATCGATCGCGACGCTCCTTCAACCGACGACGGGTCCAACCGACGCATCCTCGCCATCGCCGCCGCCCTGGTGGTCCTCGCCGCCGTGGCCGTCCTCGCCTGGCGAGGCATCCATCCCGCCGAGATGCGCGTCGAAGTGGCGCGCGCCGAATCGCTCGGGGGCACCCCCGGGGCGAGCGCGTCCGAGATCCTGACGGCGAACGGCTACGTGGTCGCGCGCCAGCGTGCCTCCGTCTCCACGGAGGTCTCCGGCCGGCTGAACAAGCTCCTGGTCGAGGAAGGAAGCCGGGTCAAGCAGGGGCAGGTCCTGGGCATCCTCCAGAACCAGGACCAGGCGGCCGCGCTGGAGAGCGCGCGCGCCGCGCTCGCTTCGGCCGAGGCGCGTCTGGACGAGGAAACGGCCGCCGCCCACGAGGCAGCGCTCGCCCGGGGCCGGAGCGAGCAGCTCCACGCGAAGGGGCTCGTGAGCCAGGCCGAGCAGGACCGGGCGGTCGCGGCGGACGACGCGGCCGCCGCGCGCGTGAAGAGCGCCCAGGCCGAGGTGAAGAACGCGCGCGCCCGCGTGCGCGCGGCACGGGTGGACTACGACCGGACCTTCGTGCGGGCGCCCTTTTCGGGCGCCGTGCTCCGGAAGGAAGCGGAGGTCGGCGAGATCGTGAGCCCGGTGCCCTCCTCGGGCGGCCTCACGCGCGGCGCGATCGTGACGATGGCGAACCTCGCGACCCTGGAAGCCGAGGCGGACGTGAGCGAGGCGTACGTCTCCCGCGTGCACGAGGGGATGCGCGTGGAGATCGTGCTGGACGCCCTTCCCGACAACCGCTTGCCCGGACACGTCCGGCAGATCGTGCCCACCGCGGACCGCCAGAAGGCGACCGTGCTGGTGAAGGTGGCCTTCGACTCCCTGGACGCCCGCGTGCTCCCCGAGATGGGGTTGAAGGTGACCTTCCTCGCCGATCCCGAGCGGCCGAGCGACGCCGCGGGCCGGGGCGTGGAGCCGCCGGTCCAGGCGGCGGTCGCGATTCCCAGGAACGCGGTGCACGAGTCGGAAGGGCGGGCCGTGGTCTACGTGGTGGAGAAGGGTCGGGCGGTCATGCGAAGCGTCTCGCCGCGCCCTCTGGGGCAGGATCGCGTGGCCGTGAGCGGAGGCCTGGCGCCCGGTGAGCTCGTGATCGTGGAAGCCCCGTCCACCTTGGCCGACAAGACCCGCGTCCGGGTGAAATAGACAACGGAGGAACTCGTGGAATCGAACGATCTGGTCGAGCTTCGCCAGGTCCACAAGATCTATTACCGCGACCGGAACGAGGTGCCGGTACTCCAGGGGATCGACCTCGACATCCGCCAGGGCGAATTCGTGGCCCTCATGGGGCCGAGCGGATCCGGGAAATCCACCCTCCTCAACCTGGTGGCCGGCATCGACACGCCGACCCAGGGGAACGTGCGCGTGGCGGGGGAATCCCTGGGACAGCTCAAGCCCTCGAAGCTCGCCGCCTGGCGCGCCCGGCACATCGGATTCATCTTCCAGCTCTACAACCTGATTCCCGTTCTCACCGCATCCCAGAACGTCGAGCTGCCCCTGCTCCTCACCCGGCTCTCCGCGAAGGAACGGAAGAAGCGCGTCCTCTTCGCCCTCGAGCTGGTGGGGCTCACGGGGCGCGAGAAACACTTCCCACGCCAGCTCTCGGGAGGCGAGGAGCAGCGCGTGGCGATCGCGCGCGCGATCGTGGGGGATCCCACGCTGATCGTGGCGGACGAGCCGACGGGCGACCTGGACGCCCGGAACGCGGCCGACATCCTGCTCCTGCTCCAGCGCCTCAACCGCGAGCTCCGGAAGACGATCCTCATGGTCACGCACGATCCCCACGCGGCCGAGCGGGCGCAGCGGGTCCTTCATCTGGACAAGGGCGTGCTGCAGGCCGACGGGCAGGCGCGTCGCATCGAGATCGGAGCGCGGTCGTGAAGTACGTCCGCCTCATCGTCGCGAACCTGATGCGCGCCAAGCGGCGCACCTTCCTCACGGTGTTCTCGATCGCGGTGGCCCTCTTCCTCTTCTGCACCCTGCGCACCGTGATCACCTCCTTCGAGGCCTCGATCCGCGCCTCGGAGGCCACGCGGCTCGTGGTCCGGCACGGCGCGTCCCTCGTCTTCCCGCTGCCGCTCTCGTACCGGGACCGGCTGACCCAGGTGCAGGGCGTGACCGGCGTCACCTACGGAAACTGGTTCGGGGGGTTCTATCAGGACCCCAAGAACCAGTTCGCCCAGTTCGCGATGGACGTGCCGACCATGTTCGGCCTCTTCCCGGAGACCGTGATCCCTCCGGACCAGCTGAGGGCGTTCCAGGCCGAGCGGACCTCGTGCATCATCGGCCGCGCTCTCGCCAGGAAGTACAGCTGGAAGGTGGGGGACACGGTTCCGATCATCGGGACCATCTATCCCGGGGAATGGCGCTTCGTCGTCCGGGGGATCTACGAGGGAAAGACCCAGGACGTGGACGAGAACACCCTCTTCTTCCACTGGGATTACCTGAACGAGTCCCTTCCGGAAGGACGGAAGAACTACGTCGGGATCTACTGGCTCCGGATCGCCTCGCCGAGCATGGCCGCGGCGGTGAGCGAGCGCGTCGACGCCATGTTCCAGAACAGCTCGCAGCCCACCAAGACCGAGACCGAGAAGGCCTTCCAGGCCGGGTTCATCTCCATGATCGGGAACGTTCAGCTCCTGCTCACCATCATCGGCTCCGCGATCGTGTTCGCGATCATGCTCGTCACCATCAACACCATGATGATGGCGGCGCGGGAGCGCACCACGGAGATCGCGGTGCTGAAGACCCTCGGGTTCTCGAACGGCCTCATCCTGCGTCTCGTGGGAGGCGAGGCGCTCCTGGTCTCGCTCCTCGGCGGGCTCCTGGGGTGCGGGCTGGCCGCGCTCGTCTTCCAGAAGACCGACTTCACCGGGGGCGGGTTCTTCCCCAACTTCCGCGTGCTCCCCCAGACCGTCCTCACCGGCATCCTGCTCGCGGCGCTCATGGGCGTGCTGAGCGGGCTCGCCCCGGCGATCTCCGCGGCCCATCTCAAGATCGCGAACGCGATGCGGAAAGTGGTCTGACGATGCGGATCCCGCTCGCCTACAACCTGAGAAACCTCGCGGCGAGGAAGGTGAGCACGGTCCTGACCGCGCTCGGGATCGGCCTCGTCTCCTGGGTCTTCATCTTCACCCTGGCCCTCGCCGGAGGATTCCAGGCCGCGCTCCAGTCCACCGGCTCCCCGGAGAACGCCATCGTGGTGCGGAGCGGGTCCACCGCCGAGCTGACCAGCATCATCGACCGCGAGTCCGCCGCGGCGATCGAGAGCCAGCCCGAGATCGCGAAGGCCCCCGACGGGACGGCGCTCGCCACGCGCGAGCTCGTCGTGCTCTGGAACCTGCCGCGGAAGAACGGGACCACGACGAACGTCGTCGTGCGCGGCGTGACGGCGAAGTCCTTCGCCCTCCGGCCCAAGGTCCGCCTGGTCCAGGGACGCATGTTCCGGCCCGGGCTCGAAGAGGTCGTGGTCGGGAAGCTCGCGAACGAGCGCATCCGGGGCTGCTCGATCGGAGACCGCATCAAGCTCGCGGGGCACCCGTGGTCGGTCGTGGGGGTCTTCGACGCCCAGGGAACCTCCTTCGACTCCGAGATCTGGGGCGACGTGGAGCTCTTCATACCGGTCTTCGATCGGCCCGTCTACCAGAGCGTCACGTTCCGCCTCGACGAGCCCTCGCACTTCGGTGCCATCCGGAAGCGGCTCGAGGCGGATCCGCGGATGAGCGTCGCCGTGAAACACGAGGACGAGTTCTACGCCGCGCAGTCCGCGACGCTCGCCACGCTCCTCCGTGGGCTGGGCCTCTTCGTGACCCTGATCATGGCGCTGGGCGCGATCTCCGGGGCGCTGAACACCATGTACGCGGCGGTCGGCTCGCGGACGAAGGAGATCGGGACGCTCCTCGCGCTGGGCTTCTCCCGGGGCTCGGTGCTCCTCTCCTTCCTGATCGAGTCGACCCTCCTGGCCGTGTTCGGAGGGATCGTGGGCTGCCTCCTGGCGCTTCCGGTGAACGGGATGACCACGAGCACCACGAATTTCGCCTCGTTCAGCGAGATCGCGTTCCGCTTCCAGGTCACGCCGCTCATGCTCCTCGAGGGGCTGATCTTCGCGGCGGTGATGGGCGCTCTGGGCGGACTCGTCCCGTCGCGGAACGCCGCTCGTCGCGTGATCGTGGAAGCGCTGCGCCAGGTGTGATAGCGTCGTACGTTCCATGACGAAGACTCGCATCCGCATCGGCGTCCGCGACAACAAGCTCGGACGCATCCTCGGCGCGCAGGTCGTCGGGCTCTTCGAGCCGCACGTCGGCTCCGCCACGCTCACGATCGTTCCGGTGGGCGAGCCCTCGGGCCGCGCGCATCCCTCGCGCTGGCCGGGACACGCGCTCGAGCGCGCCCTCGTGGACCAGGAGATCGACGTCGCCGTGCAGAACATGAAGGACGTCTCGCCCGAGCCGCCCGCGTCGGTCGTCCTCGCGGCGGTCACCGAGCGGTTCACCCCCTTCGACGTTCTCATCGCGCGCGACGGGACGATCGTGGACGAGCTCCCGGAGGGCTCCGCGATCAGCGCCCACACGCCCATCCGCCGCGCGCAGCTCCTCCACTACCGGGACGACCTCTCCATCCTGGATGTCTCGGGGAGCCTCGAGGAGCGGATGAAGAAGCTCGAGATGGGGGAGGTGGACGGTCTCGTGGTCTCCGCCTCGGCCGTGGAGCATCTGGGATACCAGGATCGCGTCACCGAGGTCTTCACCACCGAGGTCGTGGTGCCCGCGCCGGGCCAGGGAGCGCTGGGGCTCCAGATCTTGAAGACGTCGAAGGACCTCCTCAAGATGGTGAAACACCTCGACGATCCGATCGCGCGGGTGGAGATCGAGGCCGAGCGCGCGTTCCAGCGCGAGATCACGTCCGATCCCACGATCCCGATCGGGGCGCTCGCCAAGCTCGACGGGACCGACCTCCGGCTGGAGGGCGTGATCGCCGACCGCGAAGGGCTCAAGATCTACCGGGACGAAGAAGAAGGCAAGGCGGGGGACGAGGAGCAGGTCGGGGCGCGCCTCGCGCGCCGGCTCCTGCTCGACGGCGCCCGCGGGCTCCTCTCCACGGCGGAAAGCTCCCACTAGGCGGACATGCTCGATCTCAAGCGGATCCGCACCGATACCGATCGCGTGCGGGAGGCGATCGCGTTGAAGAAGACGCAGGCGGACCTGGACCGGGTCCTGGTGCTGGACGAGGAGCGCCGCCAGCTCCTGGTCGAGGCCGAGCGCCTGAAGCACGAGCGGAACGCGGTCTCCGAGGAGATTGGTCGCCTGAAGAAGGCGGGGAAGGACGCGGCCGAGAAGGTCCAGGCGATGAAGCAGGTGGGCGACACGATCAAGTCGCTCGACGCGCGGATCGCCGGTCTGGAATCGGACCTCGAGAAGATCCTCGCCTGGATCCCCAACGTGCCGCATCCGTCCGTCCCGAAGGCCGAGGACGCGGCCGGCAACGTCATCGTGCGCGAGGCGGGCGCCCTCCGGACGTTCGACTTCACGCCGAAGCCGCACTGGGAGCTGGCGGAATCGCTGGGGCTCCTCGATTTCGACCGCCCGGGGAAGGTCGCCGGGGCGGGCTTCCTCCTCTTCACCGGACGGGGCGCCAAGCTGGAGCGCGCCCTGATCCACTTCATGATCGACCTCGCGGTCCGGCGCGGGTACACCGAGGTCTGGGCGCCGCACCTCGTCCGGCGCGAGTGTCTCTTCGGAACGGGGCAGCTGCCCAAGCTCGAGGAGGACATGTACCGGATCCAGGGGGAGGAGCTGTTCCTGAATCCCACCGCCGAGGTCCCGATCACGAACATCTACCGGGACGAGATCCTGGACGGCGCGAAGCTCCCCATCCGTCACGTGGGATACTGCGCGAGCTACCGGAAGGAAGCGGGCTCCTACGGGCGCGAGACGCGCGGGATGATCCGCGTGCACCAGTTCGACAAGGTGGAGCTCGTGAAATTCGTCCGGCCCGAGACTTCCTACGACGAGCACGAGGCGCTCCTGCAGGACGCCGTGGCCGTGCTGGACGCGCTCGAGCTTCCGCACCGGGTCGCCCTGCTCGCCGCGGGGGACCTGAGCTTCGCGGGCGCGAAATGCTACGACCTCGAGACGTGGGCGCCCGGGGAAGGAGGGCGGTGGCTCGAGGTCTCCTCGTGCACCAACTTCGAGGACTTCCAGGCGCGGCGCGCCGGCATCCGGTTCCGGCCCGAGGCCGGCGCCAAGACGGAGTTCGTGCACACCTTGAACGCGTCGGGTCTCGCGCTGCCGCGCACGTACGCGACGCTTCTCGAGTACCACCAGACGGAGCGCGGCTCGGTGCGGCTGCCCGAAGCGCTCCTGCCCTACTGGAACGGCGATCGGGAGATCGGGCCTCCCTGAGGTCCGCCCATGTCCGAGTCCGGTCGTGAAGCCGCGCCGCGCCTGGTCCGGCCGCTCTCGTACAAGATGTATCTCTTCCTCGCGGTCGTCACGCTCCTGGCCGCGCTGGTCCTGCATTCCAACTTCCTGATCGCGCGCCTCAACGCCGAGACCCAGAGCCTCTGCACGGTGCTCGCGCGGTTCTTCGCGGTGTCCACGTTCCAGGCCGCCGAGGATCCGGCGCTGCATTCCATCTTTCGGGAGGTGGTGGGCAACATCAATTTCCCGATCATCCTCACGGACACGGAGGGGATCCCGCGCGCCTGGAGGCTGATCGACGTCGCCCCCTCGGCCGTGCCGGATTCCGTGCTCCAGCGCGCCGCTGCGACGCACGCGATCCCGCCGCTCGTGAAGCGGATCCAGGATACCGCGGCGAAGCTGGACCGCCGCCATCCTCCGATCCCGGTCCGGCGGCTCAACCAGTCCGGCGTCCTGGGATACGTCCACTACGGCGAGCCGCCGCTGGTGACCCAGCTCCGTTGGGTGCCGTTCGTCGAGTTCGGCATCGTCCTGATCCTCCTCGTGTTCGGCTTCATCGGCTTCCGGGCGATCATGGAAGGGGAGCAACGGTCGCTCTGGGCGGCGCTGGCCAAGGAGACCGCGCACCAGCTCGGGAACCCCCTCTCCTCGCTCCTCGGATGGTCCGCGCACCTGCGCGAGGCCGCCATCAGCGACGAAGCGCCTCCGGGGAAGATCGAGTCGATCGCCGCGGAGATCGATCTCGACCTGGAGCGTCTCAACAAGGTCGCGTCGCGATTCGGCCAGGTGGGCTCCGTGCCCACGCTGCGGGAGGGAGATCTCACCGAGACGGTCGGCGGCGTGGTTGCCTACTTCCGCCACCGGCTGCCGCATCTCGGGCACGACATGGTGATCCACGAGCGGTACGAGCCCGTCCCGCGCGTCGATTTCCACCCGGAGCTCATGGAGTGGGTGGTGGAGAACCTCATCCGGAACGCGATCGACGCGAGCGACAAGCCGCACGGCGAGATCGAGGTCACCCTCCACTGGCTGCGGGAGCGTCACGAGGTCGAGATCCTCGTGAAGGACAACGGGCGGGGCATGAGCCCCTCGGATCGCCGGCGCGCCTTCACGCCCGGATTCACCACGAAGCGGCGCGGCTGGGGGCTGGGCCTCGCGCTTGCTCGGCGCGTGGTGCGTGAGTATCATCGGGGCAGGATCTCCATCGTGGAATCCATGCCCGGCCGCGGAACGACGGTCTCGGTGACGCTGCCCGTCGCGCGCACGTCGAGATCGGGCTAGCGCCGCACCCCAATCCCATGCCCTCCCAAGACCGAAAGATTCTCTGGGCCGACGACGAGATCGACCTCCTCAAGCCGCATATCTTGCTGCTGGAGTCCAAGGGCTATCGGGTGACTTCCGTGTCGAACGGAACCGACGCGGTGGCCTGCGCCTCGCGGGAGAAATTCGACCTGGTGCTCCTGGACGAGTCCATGCCGGGGCTCGGCGGCCTCGCGACGCTGGAGGCGATCAAGGAGCGCGATCCCCTGGTCCCGGTGGTTCTCGTCACGAAGAACGAGGCGGAATCGCTCATGGACGAGGCGATCGGGAAGCGCATCGACGACTATCTGATCAAGCCGGTTCGTCCGACGCAGATCTTCCTCGCGCTGAAGCGGCTCCTGGAATCCGACAGGCTCCAGGAGAGCCAGCGCGCGCGCGACTACGTGGCGGAGCTGAGCCGGCTCCGCGCGGAGTCGACGGGAGGGCTGGACTGGCGAGGCTGGGTCGACCTCTACGCGCGGGGCGCGCAGTGGGACGTGGAGCTGGACAAGGTCGAAGACGACGGCCTGAAGCAGGCGCACCAGGATCAGCGCCGCGAGCTGAACGTGGAGTTCGGCCAGTACGTGGAGTCGAGCTACGCGTCCTGGGCCACGGGTCCCGGCGCGGACACGAAGCCGCCTCTCTCGTGCGACGTGCTGTCCCGATGGGTGGCACCGCACCTCCTCGAGAAGCGCCGCGTCTATTTCATCCTCGTTGACTGCATGCGGCTGGATCAGTGGCTGACCGTGGAGCCTCTGGTGCGGGAGCTCTTCGAGGTGGCGGTCGACTACCACATCTCGATCCTCCCCACCGCGACGCCGTATTCGCGGAACGCGATCTTCGCGGGACTCTTTCCCGACCAGATCCAGAAGCAGCAGCCCGAGTTCTGGAACGAGGGGCCGGGGGACGAGCGGAGCAAGAACCGCTACGAGCGCCAGCTCCTCGAGCTCCAGCTGAAGAAGCTCGGGATCGAGCTCGGCACGCCGCTGAAATACCTCAAGATCTACAACGCCGAGGAGGCGAACAACGTGAGACGGAACGTGGTCACGTTCCAGAACATCCCGTTCGTCGCCCTGGTCTTCAATTTCCTGGACATGCTCACGCACGGCCGGTCGGAATCGGACCTCCTGCGGGAGCTGGCGCCCGACGAATCCGCGTTCCGCTCGGTGATGCGGTCCTGGTTCCTCCACTCCTCGCTCTTCGACGCCCTGAAGTGGATGTCGAAACAGGATTGCGTCGTCGTGCTGACCACCGACCACGGAGCCATCCTGAGCCGGCGCTCGGCGCTCGTGTACGGGAACCGCGAGACGTCCACCAATCTCCGGTTCAAGTTCGGCTCCAATCTGTCGTGCGATCCCAAATTCGCGGTCCAGGTGAAGGACCCGGCCCGGTTCCGGCTTCCCTCGGACGCCCTGAACAAGAGCTACATCATCGCGAAGGAAGATTTCTATTTCGTCTACCCGACGAAATTCCACGAGTACGAGAACAAGTACCGCGGAAGCTTCCAGCACGGGGGTGTCTCCCTGGAGGAGATGATCCTCCCCACGGTCACCCTCACCCCGAGAGGCTGACGGTGCTCCTGCGCGGTGCGGCCGCGACTCACGCCCTGGGCCGGAATCTCGGCCGCCTCCTCGCTCCCGGCGACTGGGTCGCGCTCCATGGAGACCTGGGCTCGGGCAAGACCACGCTCGTCTCCGGAATCGTGGAGGGGATTCATCCGGGAATGCGGAGCCGGAGCCCGACCTACGTGCGCGTGGAGGTCTACGGCGATTCGCCGCCGATCGTCCACGCCGACCTCTACCGTCTCGAAAAGTCGGAGGAATGGGACACGCTCGGCGTCGAGGACTTGGCCGAGGGGGCGATCGTGGTCGTGGAGTGGGCGGACCGGGTGCCGGGGCGGCTCCCGAAAGATCGGTTGGATCTTGTGCTCGAGTACGCGGGGGCCGAGGCCCGCGCGATCCGTATCGTAGGGCACGGGGATCGTTGGAGCGGCGCGTCGCTGGAAGACGCCCTGGACCCGGCATGACGCCCGAACGGTACGTCCTGGGCATCGACACCGCCACTCGCCTCGGCTCGATCGCGCTGGCGGTCGACGGCAAAGCCGTTTCGTCGGCACCCCTTCCTCCGGGCGGTCATTCGAGCGGGCTCTCGGGCGCGGCCAAATCGCTTCTCCGCGAGCGAGGGATCCGCTGGGAGGACCTCGCCGGCGTCGCGGTCTCGGAAGGTCCCGGCTCCTTCACGGGCCTCCGGATCGGTCTTGCCTGGGCGAAGGGGGTCTGTCTGGGCTCGGGCGTCGAGCTCGCCCTCGTCTCCGCGCACGAGGCGAACGCTCACCGGCACCGGCGCGAAGCTGTATTCATCGGTACCGTGCTTCCCGGCGAGCCGGAATGTCTGCAAGGCGCCCTCTGGGAGGGCGGGGAGAGAGTCACAAACCAATGGGGACCCGAATCCTGCGATTGGTTGAGTACTCTGGTCAGACTTCAAACGGCGCTCACCAGCGCCATCGTTTACAAGCAGGTCGAATCAAGCCTTCCGAACGACATGCCCTGGCTCGTGGTCGCTTGTCCCGACATGAAGCCGGATTGGCTCGAGATGTTCCGGGACGCCTTTCGTCGGATCGCCCCTGATTCGGGGCCACCCACGGCGACGGCGGTGGCGGAGCTGGGGGACGGGATGCTCGTGGCCGGGGAGAAGCAGGATCTGGCCACCGCGGCCCCGGCCTACGGCCGGGCGCCCAACGCGCGGAAGCCGACCTCATGACCGAAACCGAATCCCTCCGCATCGTGCCGCTCACCCGCGAGCACCTGGACGAGATCGTCACGATCGAACGCGCCTCGTTCACCGACCCCTGGACCCGGGGGATGTTCGAGTCGGAGCTCGACGTCCAGGCGAGGGGCTACTCGCGCGGGGCGGTCCGGCGCCACAGCCTCGTGGGGTACATCTTCGCGGTCTTCATTCCGGACGAGGCCCACATCGGCAACCTGGCCGTGGCGCCGGAAGAGCGGAGGCACGGGGTGGCCCAGGAGCTCCTGGACCAGCTGGCGCGGGACGCCATGGAGGCGGGGGTGAAGCGGGTGACCCTCGAGGTCCGCGCCTCCAACCACGCGGCGCGTAAGTTCTATTACAAGAACAACTTCATCGACATCGCCATCCGAAAGAACTACTACCGGAGCCCGGTGGAGGATGCTATCGTGATGTTTCGCGTCCTCCCGGAGGATCCGAGGGTATGAGCTGGCTGAAGAAGTCAAAAGAAGGGCTCAAGACGACCCACCGGAAGCGCGAGCTCCCGGATGGCCTCTGGATCAAGTGCGAGGAGTGCGGCGAGATCCTGTACCAGAAGGAGCTCGAGCGGAACCTCTGGACCTGCAGCAAGTGCTCCTACCATTTCCGCATCTCGGCCCGGACCTACATCCAGATCCTGCTCGATGAGGGCTCCTTCGTGGAGCGCTTCTCCGAGGTGGTCTCGACCGACCCGCTCAAGTTCCGGGACACGAAGCGCTATTCCGACCGTTTGCGCAAGGCTCGGGAGGAGACGGGCTTGAGCGAGGCCATCCTCATGGGCGAGGGGAAGATCGAGGATCGCCCGCTGGTGATCGGGGTCATGGATTTCGCGTTCCTGGGCGGGAGCATGGCTTCGGCCGCCGGCGAGCGCATCGCCCGAGGCATCCTGCTCGCGCTCGAGAAGCGCCATCCCCTGGTCCTCATCTCCTCGTCGGGAGGCGCCCGCATGTTCGAGGGGATCCTCTCCCTGATGCAGATGGCCAAGACGAACGCGCTCCTCGCGCGCCTGAGCGACGCCGGCGTCCCGTACATCTCGGTCATGACCCATCCGACGACCGGGGGCGTCACGGCGAGCTTCGCCTCGGTGGGGGACGTGATCCTGGCCGAGCCCAAGGCCCTGATCGGGTTCGCAGGTCCCCGCGTGATCAAACAGACGATCAACCAGGAGCTGCCGGAAGGATTCCAGCGGTCGGAGTTCTTGTTATCCAAGGGGATGGTCGATCGGATCGTGCACCGGAACGAGCTACGGAAGACGCTGGGCTGGCTGCTCCAGTTCTTCGCGGCCGCGGCTCAGCTGCCGCAGAAGCCGCGCCGCCGCGCCGGGGAGACCATCGCGCGATTCCGCGCCGTGGGCGGGCCCATCGCCCAGGCTCCGCCGCCGCCACCTCCCGCGCCCAAACCCCCGGCCGAGGCGCCCGCCGCGCCGCCCACGCCGTACGAGCCCGTCCAGCAGCAGGGACCGAACGGCGCGCCGGCCGCGCGCCCCGGCGAGGCAACCGAGCAGGCTCCGGATAAAGCCTCCGAGCCCAAGCCCGGCGGCTCCGCCGCGTTTCCCGCCGATCAGGAGATCCCCATCCGCGAATGAAGGCGCCCGCGAGCGCCACGCTGCGCCAGCGCCTCGAGGAGATGTATCGCTTCGAGCGGAGCGGCATGCGTCCCGGCCTGGCCGGGATCGAGAGCCTGCTCGAGGCCGCCGGCCGCCCCGACCGCGCGTTCCCGTCGATCCTGGTCGCCGGAACGAACGGCAAGGGCTCGACCGCGGCCATCCTCGATTCCATCCTGCGCGCCGCGGGACTCCGGACCGGCCTCTACACCTCGCCCCACCTCCTTCGCTTCAACGAGCGGATTCGGGTGCAGGGACGCGAGGTCGAGGACGATAGGCTGGAGGAGCTGCTCGAACGGTGGTGGCCGCGCTTCGAGACACTCCACCCGTCCTTTTTCGAGGCGGCCACCGCGCTCGGCTTCGATCATTTCGCGGCCTCGGACCTGGACGTGGCTGTGGTGGAAGTCGGGCTCGGCGGCCGCCTGGACGCCACGAACATCCTGTGTCCCCGGGTCTCGGTCATCACGACCATCAGCAGCGACCACGAGGAGATCCTCGGGACCGGGTTGCGTCGCATCGCTGCGGAGAAGGCGGGCATCGTGAAGGCGGGAGGAACCGTGGTCTCCGGGGTGCGCGGCCGGGAAGCGCGGGCGGCCATCGAGGAGGCGATCGCGGACCGAGGCGCCCAGGCGAAGTGGCTCGGGTCCGCGGCGCGGTACACGACGCGGGGCCTGAGTCTCGAGGGAACCGAGCTCCAGCTCGAAACATCCTCGTTCTCGGGGAGGATGCGCATGAGGCTCCTGGGAAAACATCAGGCCCGGAACGCGGCGCTCGCGGCCCTGGCGGCGGAGACGTGGCTCGAAGGACGTCCACCGGCCGAGATCGCGTCGGCCATCGAGCGCGGCGTGGCCTCCGCGCGCTGGCCCGCGCGCGCGGAGCTGATCCGCGAGGATCCGCCGATCCTGGTCGACGTCGCCCACAACGTGGAAGGAGCCGCAGCGCTCGCGGAGACCGTGGGCTCCCTCTTTCCGGATCTCCCGGTCGCGTTCGTGGTGGCGCTCTCGCGCGACAAGGCGCACGCGGAATTCCTGCGAAAGCTGGGAAGGCGCGCCGCGCGCTTCTACCTGACCGAGTTCGAAGGCGCGCGCGCGACCCCGGCCGCCTCGCTCCTCGCCGCGGCCCCTTGCGGCCACTTGACCTGCGAGGCCATCCCCTCGATCCCGGAAGCGCTCGACCGGGCGCAGGCCTGG
>Ga0075423_10000857_pt1 | contig 25782 bp, 29 predicted proteins | sample SoiMethybrSBSTD2_FD_80114 | JGI IMG/M metagenome (GOLD analysis project Ga0075423, IMG submission 80114) | Bulk soil microbial communities from a Populus tree surrounding site in Tennessee, USA - Soil MetaG P. TD hybrid SBSTD2 | ecosystem: Environmental > Terrestrial > Soil > Tree plantation... | reverse complement strand
TCGTCGAACAACTCCACGATCCCGGCCGCCGCATGCTCGACGTCCAGGCCGAGCGGTTCGGCGATCTGCTTCGCGATCGCGGCGTGGGCGCGCTCGGTGTCGAGCTTGATGTCGCCGCCGAGGAAGTAATCCGGATTGACCCTGCCGAGCACCAGGTTGAGGTCGGTCACCGTCGGAATGTCGAGCTCCCCCTCCGCCCACGAGACGCCGATCTTGGCGCCGGCGGAGTCCGGGCCGAGCTCGGGCCTGCCCGAGTTGGGGTTGATGCGCACGAACGACCCCGTGCCGGCGCCGATCGAGTCGACCTGGACGAGCGGCAGGTTCAACATGAAGCGGCCGATATCGGGCGTCTGCTTGATGTTGAACTCGCCGTCGGTGATGAGCGCGATGTCGAAGCTGGTGCCGCCGATGTCGGTGCAGACCACGTTGCGGTCGCGCGTCGCGAGCCTGTCGGTCAGATAGCGCGCCCCGATCACGCCTCCGATGGGCCCGGAGATCAGCGTGCGCGCAAGCTCTTTCGCCTCGATCGAGATCGTGCCTCCGTGCGCCGCCATGATGCGCAGGTCGAAGCGCGCGCCCGCTTCTTGCGTGATGTCCCGCACACGCGCAAGCTGCTCGCGCGAGGGCTCCGCTGCGTATGCCTCGATCAGCGTCGAGTTCAACCGCGGGAAGTCGCGCCGCATGGGGTACAGCTCCGAAGAGCAGAAGAACGGCAGCTCGGGAGCCACTTCGGCCCCGATCTCCCTGATCCGGTCCTCGTGCTGCGAATTGCGATAGCTGTACAGCAGGTTGACGACGATGCCTTCCACGTCCAGGCCGACCAGCTCCTCGACCGCGAGGCGGGTTTCCTCTTCGTAAAGCGGGATCGCCTCGTCACCGAAGAGGTCGATGCGCCCGCGCACGCCGCGGATCCGCTCGCGCGGGACGAGCGGCTGGTTGTGGTAGTGGGTGGCGACGTGGAGGCGGTCCGAGTACGGATAGCCGAGATAGGTCTGGATCCCGCGCTCGATCCTCAGGCCATCCTCCATCCCTGCCGTCACGATCAGCCCGATCCGGCGCCCCTTCCGCTCGAGCAGGCGGTTCAGCATCGCGGTGCCCGAGTAGATCCCGGAGACCATCTGCGGCATCGCCTGATCCGGGGTGGTGTCCCAGTAGGCGAGCGCGTCGCGCGCCGACGCCATGAAGCCTACGGACTCGTCCTCGGGGGTGGTCTGCGCCTTGCCCACGACGAATTCGCCGGCGCGATCGACGATGAAGGTGTCCGTCATCGTGCCGCCCGCGTCGATCGCAAGCACCCGCGGGTCGCGTCCGTTCGAGCCAGGAGCGGATGCCTCGCCTGCCATCGCCGCGTACTCTAAAACCAAACTTCTGCCTTTGGTCGAACAACCAACTTCTGCCTTTGGTCGAATAACCAACTTCTGCCTTTGGTCCTCCTTGCTGCGTGAATGAGTTTCTCTGGCTGAACAACCAACTTCTGCCTTTGGCCCTCCTTGCTGCGTGAATGAGTTTCTTCCATTGAGGGAGGAGGGGTGGACGAACTATCGGTGGCTGCCGGGTGACGCTGGCCCTACCATCTGGAAGATGAGAGGCGCACGGGGGGTACACGTGGCTGCGCTGGCGGCCATCTTGCTGCTGCCGTCGGCCGCGTCGGCGGCCCCGCGGCGCGCGATCGTGCTGCTCGCGCCCTCACCGCCCTCGGCCGCCGTGGCCCGTGCGTCCGCGACCGCGGTGCTCGCGCGGAACGGGCTGCGGCGCGCTCGGCCGGACACCCCGCAGGTGGGGGTGATGACCGTCGACGTCCCCTCCCACATGAGCTTCCGGCGGTTCGCCGCGCGGATCGAGCGCGATCCCTCGGTGCGGCGGGTCGAGCGCGATTCGCGCCACAGCTTGCGCTTCGTCCCGAATGACCCCGCGGTCACCCTGCAGGACCCGCTCGCCCGAAGCGGTACGCCGTATCAGTGGTATCTCGCGCGCGAGGGGTTTCCGGCCGCCTGGGACCTGAGCCGCGGCCAGGGCATCAAGGTCGGGATCATCGACTCGGGCCTCGACTCGACGCACCCGGACCTGGCCGGCAAGATCGCGGCCGCGCGCGACCAGGACTCCGGCCCGGGCGGGACCGCTGACGAGGTAGGCCACGGGACCCATGTGGCCGGGCTTGCGTGCGGCGCCACCAACAACGGCATCGGCGTCGCCGGTACGGGCGCGGACTGCCTGATCGTGGCCGAGCGAAGCGACCTCTCCAGCTCGAGCGTGATCGCCTCGCTGGTGGACGCCACCGACAAAGGCGCCTCCGTGATCAACATGAGCTTCGGCGGTGGGCGGCTCACCTTCGGGGAGCTGCGCGCACTGCGCTACGCCTTTCGCCACGACGTGGTGCTGGTTGCCGCGGCGGCCGATTCTCCCTCGGTCGAGCAGGGCCATCCCGCCAAGGACCTGCAGCCAACGGGCACCGGGCCCTTTCTCTCGGAGGGCGACGGCCTCGTGGTGACGGCCGCCGACGCAACCGGCGCACGGGCCTCGTTCGCCGGCCGCGGCTCGCAGATCTCCATCGCCGCCTTCGGGGACACGGGCCCCGGCGGGGCGCCCGGGATCTTTTCGACGTATCCGACCAACCCGACCCAGATCGAGAGCGGGGACACGAACCCTCCGTCACCGCCGTGCCCGGGCTGCCGGACGTCGCTGCTCGGCGACTCCCGGTACGGATACCTGTCCGGGACCTCGATGGCGGCGCCACAGGTGGCGGGCGCCGTCGCGCTCGTGCGCGCGGCCAATCCCAAGCTCGACAACCTGTCGGTGATCCGGCTGATGAAGAGCACCGCGCTGCGGGCGCGCGGATGGACCAACGACCTGGGGTGGGGAATCGTCAACGCGGGCGCTGCGGTCCAGGGCGCGCTCGCGCTCGCCAAGGACACAGTCGCTCCGAAGGCGTTTCCCCGCGGTGGCCGCAAGCGCCGCGTGGGCCGGCATTTCACGCTCCGCTGGCGCGGGCGCGACACCGCCGGGCCGGGCGTCGCCCCGGCCGGCGTCGAGTCCTACCGCGTCTACGCCCGCAAGGGCCGAGGCCGCTACCACCTCGTGGCGGTCACCAGCTCAGCGTCGATCCGCTTCACCGGAAAGCGCGGCAGCGAGTACTCGTTCTATATCCAGGCGCGCGACCTGGCCGGCAATATCGAGAAGCCGCCGCACGCGGCGGACTTCGTAATCAGGGTCCGCCGATAGGCGCAACGCGCTCTAGACTTTTTTCGATGCCCCAAGGCCCCAGGAAGATCCTCCTGGCCGCCCCGCGCGGCTATTGCGCGGGCGTCGACCGGGCCGTCCAGACGGTCGAGCACGCGCTTGCGCTCTACGGCCCACCCGTCTACGTGCGCAAGGAGATCGTCCACAACAAGCACGTGGTCGAGAGCCTCGAGCGCCGCGGCGCGATCTTCGTGGAGGAGGAGACCGAGGTGCCCGAGGGAGAGACCGTCGTGTTCTCGGCCCATGGCGTCGCGCCGAGCGTGCACGCCAACGCCGCCTCGCGCGGTCTGAAGACAATCGACGCGACCTGCCCACTGGTGACCAAGGTGCACGTCGAGGCCAAGAAGTTCGCCGCGGACGGCTACACGATCGTGCTGGTCGGCCACGAGGGTCACGAGGAGGTCGAGGGCACGACCGGTGAGGCGCCGGAGCACATCGTTCTCGTTCAGACCGAGGAGGACGTCGATCAGCTGGAGGTCACCGATCCGGACCGCGTCGCCTTCATCACCCAGACCACGCTCTCGGTGGACGAGACCGCGGGCATCATCCGCAAGCTTCACGAGAGGTTTCCGAACATGATCGGGCCTCGCACCGACGACATTTGCTACGCGACTCAGAACCGCCAGGACGCGGTCAAGCAGCTCGCGCCACGCTGCGACCTGGTGCTCGTGATCGGCTCGCGCAACTCGTCGAACTCGAACCGGCTGGTCGAGGTGGCGCGTCAGCACGGCGCCCGCTCGTACCTGATCGACAACGAGCACGAGGTCCGCGACGAGTGGCTCGACGGTGTCGAGACGCTTGGCATCACCTCGGGCGCCAGCGCGCCCGAGGAGCTCGTGCAGCGGCTGGTCGACCACTTCCGCGACCGCGGCGCGGACGAGGTCGCCGAGCTCGAGGTCACCGAGGAAGACGTTCGCTTCATGCTCCCGAAGGACATCCGGGAGCTGCTGACGGCGCGGGCGTAACGTTCGGGCGCCCCCGCCCGACCGTGTGGGCATGCGGAAGCCGATCGCCCTCGCCCTGCTCGTGCCGCTGCTTGCGGCCGCGTCGGGATGCGGCGACAGCAAATCCTCGCCGAGCGCGAAGCGCGCAGGTCCCACGACCACCGTCAAGGTCATGCGCACCCGCTACGGACGCATCCTCGTGGACGGCAGAGGTCGCGCGCTCTATCTCTTCACGCGTGAGGGGACGGCACGCAGCCGCTGCTACGGCGCCTGCGCGAAGGCGTGGCCGGTGTTCTTCTCGCGCGGCCCCGTGCGGGCGGGAAGCGGGGCGAACGCCCGGTTGGTGGGGACGACCGGGCGACGAGACGGCCGGCGCCAGGTGACATACAACGGCCACCCGCTCTACTACTACGTGACGGACCGGGCGCCCGGCGAGGTCACGTGTCAAAACGTGGCGGAGTACGGTGGCAGCTGGCTTGTGGTGGCGCCGAGCGGCACCGCGATCCGCTAGGCCTGATCCGCGACTCCGGGCGCGAAGCTGAAGGCGTACGCGCGCGCAGGGTCGTGGAAAACGAGGATCAGATCGTGCTCCCCGTGCACGCCGAAGTCGACCAGCTCGTAGAGCCGCGGCCCGTCGAGCGTGAGCGTGCGGGCCCACTCCCCGTCGACCACAACGTCCACTTTGCCCTGCCCGTCGAGCACCGCCGCGGCGGACGCGGCGGCGAAGCGCGTGCGCAGCCGCTCGCCCGCGGCGATTGCGCGCGGGCCGCGGTCCTCCTCGAGGTAGACGTGGGGGGTGGGTGCGCGCACGAGTGCCTCCGGGGCGTCCGTCTCGCGGATCGGCGCCATCGGCTCCGGCAGGACGAGGTCGTCGATTTCGCGCAGGAGCTCCTGGATCGCACGTTCGGTGTCCTCGTACGCGCCCTCGGCGAAGTGGTAGTAGCGCAGCACCCCGCGGCGGTCCCACAGGTAGATCGCCGGCCACACCTCGTTGCCGTAGGCCTTCCAGACCTCGTAGCGGGAGTCGGGCGCGACGGCGAACTCGATCCCCAGCCGGGTGACGGCCGCCTCGACCACCTCGCGCCGCGCGCCGAAGTCGAACTGGGGCGAGTGAATCCCAAAGACGCGCAGGCCGTGCTCACGGTAGCGTCGGTCCCATTCCTGGACGTACGGCAATGCGCGGAGCGAGTTCAGCGAGCAGTGGTCCCAGAACCACACGAGGACCGCATGGTGTCCGAGCAAGGTGCCGAGGCGCACGATGCGGGCGTTGATCCACTCGAGGTCAGCCGGGAATTCGGGGATCGCGATGTCGAGCTGCGGAGGCCGCACGCGGGGGACGCTAGCGATCGGCAACAATGCCCGCGATGGCCGGCGACGATGGGAGCGTGACCGGCGGCACCGCGGTGTCGTCCAGCCCCGCCGTGGTGGGTAGCGCGGCTGTGGCGGGGAGCTCCGCCGTCGTGGGCAGCGCCGCGGTGGCGGGCAGCGCGGCAGTGGTTGGCAGCTCCGCGGTGGCCGGCAGCGCCGCCGTCGTGGGCAGCGCCGCGGTGGCGGGGAGCGCGGGCATCGTGGGCAGCGCCGGAGTCGTGGTGAGCGCGGGCGTGGTGGGGAGCGCGGGCATCGCGGCCGGGCTCGGCAACGTCGGCTGCGCCGGCTGTGTCGCGTGCATCGGCTGCGTGGACTGCGCCGGCTGTGTCGCGTGCATCGGCTGCGTGGGCCTCAGGGGCGCCGTGGGCAGGGTCGGGAAGCGCGCCTAGGCGCTGGACGCGGCGGGTTCGTGACTACCCGTGAGCCGGGGGTGGGATCACGGGCCACCGTGCGGCGGGGGCGGGGCGGGGGTTGTCGAGCAGCGCGATCGTCATGCTGCCTTCCTCGATGCGGTGGTTGCCGTCCCGCACGCTCTGCGCCCAGCGCCGCCAGTCACCGCGATACAGGCGCCTGCGCAGCACAGCCTTGACGCGTCCGCGTCCCGCCACCGCCGGATTGTCGTGGCCGATCGTCCCGCGCGCCGCGACGTCAGCCGCTCCGTGCACGAACTCGACGTACCGCAGGCCATGCTCCCACGCCGCCTGCACGACGCGGTCGGCCCACGTCTCGACCTGGTCGACGGCATAGCCATGCCAGTCGACGCGCACCGTCTGGGTGTCCGGATCGATCTCGATCCTGAAATCCTCTCGGATAGGCTCCCCACGATGACCAACGGCGCACGATGGCGCTGGGCAGCAGTCGTTTTCTGGCTCGCCAACGGCGTGAACCACTTTGTCCAGCCGAAGTTCTACGAGGCGATCGAGCCGCCGCCGCTCGACCGCTGGAAGCGGCCGGTCAACATTGCCGCGGGAGTCGCCGAGCTCGCGGGCGCGGCGGCGGTCATCCCCCGGCGTACGCGTCCCGCTGCGCGCTGGTGGCTGCTCGCCACGCTGCTCGCGGTCTACCCCGCAAACATCCACATGGCGGCGCGACCGGAGCGCTTCCCCCGCTTCCCGTCGGCGTTGCTCTGGGCGCGGCTCCCGTTCCAGGGTCTGTTCGCGCTGCTTACCTGGCGCGGCACGCGCTAGCGCTACGGTCATAGCGTGGACAGGCGGGCGAAATCGATTCCCACCTCGCGCCTGCGGCGCACCGCCAAGCTCGGCGGCCTCGTGGGCTCGCAGGGTGCGCGGATGTACGCGACCAAGGCCGCCAACCTCACGCGCGACGAGGAAGGCCGTCGGGAAGCCGCCGAACGCCGCCAGCTGAAGGCCGCCGAGCACATCCTGGACGTGCTCGGGACGATGAAGGGCGCCGCCATGAAGGTGGGTCAAGTGGCCTCCTTCGTGGACACGGGGACGCTGCCGCCGGAGTTCCATGCCCGTCTCGAGGCGAAGCTCGCCGAGCTCCGCGACTCCGCGCCGCGGGTCTCCTTCGAGGACATGCGGAAGGTGATCGAGCGCGAGATGGAGGAGCCGCTCGAAGAGGTCTTCGCGGAGTTCGAGGAGACCGCGTTCGCGGCCGCCTCGATCGGACAGGTCTACCGGGCCCGGTTGCACGACGGCCGGCGCGTGGCAGTCAAGGTCCAGTACCCCGGCATTGCCCAGGCGGTGCGCTCGGATCTCCAGAACATGGGCCTGATCATGCGGGCAGCGAAGCTGTTCGCCCCCGCGATGGACGCGAAGGCGATGGCGGCGGAGATCCGCGAGCGCTTGACGGAGGAGCTCGACTACGAGCTCGAGGCGGAAACGCACCGGCGCTTCGCGCGCACGTGGCGCGGGCACCCCTTCGTGTTCGTGCCCGACGTGATCACGAGCCTCTCGCACGAGCGCGTGCTCGTGAGCGAGTATGTAGATGGCGTCGGGTTCGACGACGTCAAGGCTCTGCCGCGCGCGCAGCGGGACCGCTTTGGGGAGATCGTCTTCCGCTTCTTCCTCGGGTCTCTGTACCGGACGCGCCACTTCTCGGCGGACCCGCACCCCGGGAACTACGTGCTGATGGAGGACGGGCGCGTCGCCTTCCTTGATTTCGGCATGGCCAAGAAGCTGACGCTGGAGCAGGTGGAGGCGGAGCTGCGAGTGTTGCGCGCGGGCCTCGAGGGCGACGCCGAGGAGCTACGGGCCGCGCTTGCGGCGATGGGCTTCTTCGACCCGGGCGACGAGATCGTCACGGCCGAGCGCGTGCTGGAGCACTTCCGGGCCGCCACGGGATGGTTCAGCGAGGATCGCTCATTCACGATCGACCGCGGCTACGTGCGCCAGGTGTTCATCGACGTGAGCGACCCGCGCTCGAGGTTCTTCGAGATCATGAAGCGCCAGACGATGCCGCCGGACGCGATGTTCGCGCGTCGCATGGAAACCCTCACCCTGGCCGTGCTGGGCCAGCTCGAGGCGACCGCCAACTGGCACCGGATCGCGCGCGAGTGGCTCTTCGGCGATCCGCCCGCGACCCCGCTGGGCGAGGCGGAGGCCAGCTTTTTCAGGCCTGCGGCTGAACTCGCCTGAGAAACGGTTTCAAAGACTCGGCGAGCCCTCGCGGGTTGTCGCCCTGGACCGTGTGGCCGGCACCCGCGACAGCGACCCACTCGCCCTGTGGCAGAGCCGCCGCCAGTGCGGCGGCACCGTCGGTGCTCACCACGTCACTGCGTTCGCCTCGTACGACCAGGGTCGGGCAGGTGACCGAGCCGACAAGATCCCAGAGCCCGGCGACCTGCTCCCGCATCGAGTCAAATCGCTCGCGAGTCATGTGCCGCCGGTCGTACTTCCAGGTCCACTTGCCGTTCGGGAGTTGCCTGAGGTTGTGGAGGAGGCTGCGGCGCAGCAGCCGCGGGTCGCGGCCGGGATTGAACTCCATCGCGCGCTCCACGAATTCCTCGATCGAATCCAGCTCCGCGGGCGCCGTCACGAAGTCGAAGATCCGCTTCGTGCCCTCGAAGCGGACGTCGGGCGTCATGTCGATGAGCACCAGGCCGGCGATCGCATCGGGGTGCCGCGCGCCATAGGCGAGCGAGTTGAGCGCACCCATCGACTGCCCGACCAGCACCGGCCGCCGGAGGCCGAGGTGCCCGATCAGTCCCTCCAGGTCACGGACGTGCGCGGCCGTGCCGTAGTCGAGACCAGGCGACCATTCGCTGTCCCCGTGGCCGCGCTGGTCGAGCGCCAGACAGCGGAAGGACGCGCGGAGGGGCAGGCAGACGAGATCCCACGTCCGGGCGGTGAGGCCGCCGCCGTGCAGGAAGAGGAGCGGGGTGCCCGCGCCGCCCCAGTCGAGGTAGTGCAGGCGCATCCCGCCCAGCACCACGTGGTGCTCGTCCGGCAGCGCCGGATCCAGACCCTCGAGGCCGGCCACTTCGGCCGCCAGCCGCAGGTGCTCGAGCTGCTCGGCGGCCGTGAGGGTCATTTGTAGAGGCCCTTGCGCAGCAGGTCCATGTTGGCTCGCATCCAGCGCCCGAAGTTCGGCTCCTCGAGGAGTGGACCGCCGAGCTCCCGCTCGATCAGGGTTCGCATCATGAGCGGACCCACGACGAGCAGCATCTGATGGAGGGCCCGCCAGAACGGATCCGCCTTGCCCCGGATCGCGCCGGCCTTGACCAGCGCCCGGTCGCGGCTCGCCGATTCGAACAGCCGGTGGAAGAGTGCCGCGCTGGCCTCGCTGTTCTCGGCCAGGGTCCGCCCGATGTAGTCGCACAGCACCGGCTGGTTCGCGAGCAGCGCGGCCACTGCCTGCCCCCGCTGCTCGAGGAGCTCACTGCCAGGGCCTTCGACCGGCACCTCGGCCAGCGCGAGCTCGATGCGCTGCACGACCGCCTCGTCGACCGCACGGCAAAGCCCCTGCTTGGACCCGAAGTGATGGATCACGAGCGCTGGTGATACGCCGGCCTGGCGCGCAATGGCGCGCAGCGATGTGCCGACCACGCCGTTCGCGGCGAACAGCTCGAGTGCCGCCTCGCGGATCCGTGCCTTGCCCGTCAGGTCGTGCTCGACCACCGCTGACTGCATGATCAGCGGACTATACAGGTGTTCAGTCGAGGCCGTTAGTCAAAACCCGCTCGAGCTCGCGCTCGAGCGCGGCGGAGACCGCTTCGTGCAGGAACGGGGCGTCCTCGAGCCGGCCGGCGATCACCTCGAGGAAGCCGCCGACGAGCAGCCGCTCCGCCTCGCCGCGCGTGAGCCCGCGGCTCATCAGGTAGAAGACCTGATCGGCGTCCAGGCGCGCGACCGTCGCGGCGTGGGTGCAGCGCACGTCGTTGGCCTCGATCTCGAGGCCGGGGATCGCGTCGGCGTGCGCGCCGTCGGAGAGCAGCAGGTTGCGGCTCTCCTGGAAGGCATCTGTGCGCTGGGCGCCTGGATCGACCTTGATCATGCCGCTCCAGACGGCGGTCGCGCGGTCGCGAAGGATGCCGCGGAATGCGAGGTCCGAAGTCGTGTGTGGCGCCGCGTGCTCCTGAGTCGTGTCGTAGTCGAGATGCTGGGAGCCCTGGCCGACGTAGGCGCCGGTGATCCGCGCGCTCGCGCCGTCGCCCGTGATGTCGGTCTCCATCCGGAGCTTGCCCTGGCCCGAGCCGAGCCCGAGGCCGACCCAGTGAAGCGAGGCGTCTCGGGCCACCCGGGCACGCTGGCTGCCGAGGCTCCAGCTGCGCTCGGCGAGGTCCTGGACACACAGGTAGTTGACCGTCGCGCCCTGCCCGACCACGATCTCGGTGACGGGGTTGAAGTAGCCCTCCAGGTCGTCGTCGCTCGACAGGTACTGCTCGACCACCGTCACCTCCGCGCCGTCCTCGACCACGATCAGCGATCGCCACGGCATCGCGCCCGCGCTTGCCTGGATCGCGGTGATCACGACCGGCTCCTCGATCCGAGCGCCCGAGGCGACGTGCACGAAGGCACCCCGGTTCCAGGCCATCGTGTTCTGGGCGGCGAACTTGTCTCCGCCGAGCACGAGCTCGCCCAATTGCGCCCGCACGACGTCACCGTGGTCGACGGCGGCCTCGGCCAGCGTTGTGAGGGTCAGGCCTTCCGGCAGGGCCCCGCCGCCGGCTTCGACGGCCCCGTCGACCGCGCGCAGCGAAGGATGGTCACCGGCCTCGACCACGGCCGGCCGCGCCGGCCGGGTGTCGAGCGGACCGGGCCCGACGACCTCGAAGCCCTCCGGGTCGAACTGGCTCAAGTCGGTGAACTCCCAGCCCTTCTGCTTGTGGTGCGGGACCGGAAGCTCCTCGAAGCGGGCGCGTCCCCGCTCACGAAGCTCGGTCAGCCAGTCAGGCTCGGTTGTACGAGTCGCGGTTGCAGCCACTAACCGATCGAGCCCTCCATCTGGAGCTCGATCAGGCGGTTCATCTCGACCGCGTACTCCATCGGAAGCTCGCGCGTGAAGGGCTCGATGAAGCCGCCCACGATCATCCCGGAAGCCTCTTCCTCGGAGAGGCCGCGGCTCTGCAGGTAGAAGAGCTGCTCCTCGCCGATCTTGGAGACCGTCGCCTCGTGGCCGACGTCGACGTCGTCCTCGCCGATCCGGATCGTGGGATAGGTGTCCGAGCGCGACTCCTCGTCCAGCAGGAGCGCGTCGCAGACGACCTTGGATTTGGACCCGGTCGCGCCGGGGGCGACCTCGAGCAGGCCGCGGTAGCTCGCGCGTCCGCCGTCCTTCGAGATCGACTTCGAGGTGATCGTCGAGGTCGTGTTGGGAGCGATGTGCACCGCCTTGCCGCCCGCGTCCTGGTGCTGACCGCGGCCGGCGAAGGCAATCGACAGGATTTCGCCGTGGGCGTGCTCGCCCATCAGGTAGATCGACGGATATTTCATCGTCAGTTTCGACCCGAGGTTGCCGTCGATCCACTCCATCGTCGCCCGCTCATGCGCAATCGCGCGCTTGGTGACGAGGTTGTAGACGTTGTGCGACCAGTTCTGGATCGTCGTGTAACGAACCCGTGAGCCGGGCTTGGCGATGATCTCGACGACCGCCGAGTGCAGCGAGTCGGTCGTGTAGGTGGGGGCCGTGCAACCCTCGATGTAGTGCACGAACGAGCCCTCGTCGGCGATGATCAGCGTCCGCTCGAACTGGCCCATGTTCTCCGTGTTGATCCGGAAGTACGCCTGTAGCGGCATCTCGACGTGCACGCCTGGCGGAACGTAGACGAACGAGCCGCCCGACCAGACGGCGGAGTTGAGCGCGGCCAGCTTGTTGTCGTTGGGCGGGATCACGGTGGCCCAGTGCTCGCGCACGAGATCCTCGTGCTCGCGCAGGCCGGAGTCCATGTCCATGAAGATCACGCCCTGCTTCTCGAGGTCCTCGCGGATCTGGTGGTAGACGACCTCGGACTCGTACTGCGCACCGACGCCGGCCAGGTACTTCCGCTCCGCCTCGGGGATGCCGAGCTTGTCGAAGGTGTTCTTGATGTCGTCGGGGACCTCGTCCCAGGTGCGGCCCTGCTTCTCGGATGCGCGCACGAAGTAGTGGATGTTCTGGAAGTCGATCGAGTCCATGTGCCCGCCCGCCCACTCGGGCATCGGACGAGCCTCGAAGTGCTCGAGCGCCTTCAGGCGGAACGCGCGCATCCAGGCCGGCTCGTTCTTGAAGTCGGAGATCTCCTCGACGACCTCCCGGTTGAGGCCCTTCTTCGCCTTGAAGGCGTAGTCCTTCTCGGAGTCGTGGAACCCGTACTCGTACGAGTCCTTGATGCCGGTCAGGTCGTCGGGCTTTGCGACTGCAATCTCAGGTGTGGCCATGGCTAGCGAACCTCCATCTTGATCGTGCCGTCCTCGACGCGGACCGGAAAGGTCTCCACAGGGAGGTAAGCAGGGAGCGTACGCGGTCGGCCGCTACGCAGGTCGAACAGAGAGCCGTGGCGCGGGCACTCGACGGTGCGCGCCTCTGGATCGAACGGGCCCTCGGCGAGCGGGCCGTCGTCGTGCGAGCAGCGGTCCTCGATCGCGTACAGCTCGCCGCCGGCGTTGAACACGCCGAACTTGCGACCGTCGATCTCGACGATGCGCGAGTCGCCGGGCTCGAGCTCGGCGGCGCCGCAGATGTCGATCGTTGTTCTCGTGTCAGTCATGTAATCCTGAGTCTAGCGGTCGGGATTGTTCGGTGGATTGCCCTAGATCTCGGAACGAAGCCTCGCAACGTCCTCGGCGGCAGGCTCGTCGTCGGGGGTACCCGTTGGCCACTCGTCCGTACCAAGCAGGGCGCCCTGGACAACCTTCAGCCCCAGCAGGCCGCACTTGAGGCGGGTGGGGGAGAGCTCCAGGCCGAGCTCCTCCGTCACGAAGTTGCGATCGAGGCCGGCCACCTCGCCGACGGTTTTGCCCTTCAGCTCGTCCGAGATGATCGAGGCCGAGGCCTGCGAGATCGCGCAACCCTGGCCGTGGAAGCGGAGGTCCGCGATCCGGTCGCCTTCGAGGCGGATGTGGACGCCCATCTCGTCGCCGCAGAGCGGGTTGCGGTCGAAGCACTCCACGTCGTGCGGCTCCAACTCGCCGAAGTTCCGCGGGTTCTTGTAGTGGTCGAGGATGTACTCGCGGTAGAGCTCGTCCATGCGATCCTCCTCAGACGCCGAAGACGCGCTTGGCGTTCTCCAGGGCCTCGATCAGCCGGTCCACGTCGTCGCGGCCGTTGTACACGGAAAACGACGCGCGCGCCGTCGCGGGCACACCGAGGTGGCGCATCAGCGGCTGCGCGCAGTGATGCCCGGCGCGGATGCAGACCGCGTCGCGGTTGCAGAGCTCGGCCAGATCGTGTGGGTGGATGCCATCGATCGTGAAGCTCACGAGGCCACCGCGCTCGTCCGCGTCCTCGGGGCCGTACGTCGTGAGGCCATCGACCGTGCCCAGCCGTGCGAGCGCGTACTCGGTCAGCTCGCGCTCATGCGCGCGCACCGCGGCCATCCCGAGGTCGGACAGATAGTCGACGGCGACGCCGAGCCCCACGGCTTCGGCGATCGCCGGTGTGCCGGCCTCGAACTTCGCGGGGATCGGCGCCCACGTCGAGAAATCGTCCTCGACCGCCTTGATCATCGAGCCGCCGCCGAGGAAAGGCGGCATCTGCTCGAGCAGCCGGCGGCGGCCCCACAGCACGCCGATGCCCGTCGGCCCGAGCATCTTGTGGCCGGTGAAGGCGTAGAAGTCGGCATCCGTGGCACCGACGTCGACCGGAAGCTGGGGAAGCGCCTGAGCGCCGTCGATAAGCACCTTCGCGCCGGCCGCGTGCGCACGCCGGGCGACCTCGGCCACCGGGTTGATGGTGCCCAGCACGTTCGACACGTGTGCGACCGCGACCAGCTTCACGCGGCCTTCGTCGAGGAGGGCGGAGAGGCTGTCGAGGTCGAGCCGGCCTTCTGAGTCGAGCTCGACGTAGGCGATGCTCGCGCCGCGCTCCTCGCACAGGAGCTGCCACGGCACGATGTTCGAGTGGTGCTCCATGCGAGTCACCACGACCGTGTCGCCGGTTCCCACCTGCTCGCGCGCCCAGGTGTAACGCACGAGGTTGATCGCCTCGGTCGCGTTGCGCACGAACACGATCTCATCCGCATGCGCGCCGATGAAGCCCGCCACCCGTGCCCGCGCGCCCTCGTATAGCTCGGTCGCCTCGGTAGCCAGCTCGTGCATGCTGCGATGGATGTTGGCGTTCGAGGTGCGGTAGTAGCTCGAGATGGCGTCGATCACGCCGGCCGGCTTCTGCGAGGTCGCCCCGTTGTCCACGTAGACGAGCGACCGCCCGTTGATGCGGCGCGCCAGCACCGGGAAGTCGGCGCGGATCTCGTCGAGCGAGCGGCGGAGGGCTGTCGAGGCGACGGTCTCCATGCGGACTGGACCTCTAAGCCGCCACTCCCTGCTCGTGCTTCTCGCGGACCCAGTCGTAGCCCTTCTGCTCGAGCTCGGCGGCGAGCTCCGGGCCGCCCTCCTCGACCACGCGGCCGTTCAGCATGATGTGGATGTAGTCGGGCGCGATGTAGCTCAGGATGCGCTGGTAGTGCGTGATGATGAGCGCGCCCAACTCGGGCCCGCGCATCGCGTTGACGGCGTTCGCGACGGTCCGCAGCGCGTCGATGTCGAGGCCCGAGTCGGTCTCGTCGAGCACCGCCACGGCCGGCTTCAGGATCGCCATCTGGAGGATCTCGCAGCGCTTCTTCTCGCCGCCGGAGAAGCCCTCGTTCAGGTACCGGCGCGTGAACTCGCGGTCGACGCCGAGCAGCTCCATCTGGCCCTCCAGCGTCTTGCGGAAGTCCTTCAGGTTGATCGGGTCCTCGCCGCGCGCCTTGCGCTGCGCGTTGATCGCCGTCCGCAGGAAGTTGACGACGGACACGCCGGGGATCGCCGAGGGGTACTGGAACGCCATGAAGAGACCCGCGCGGGCGCGCTCGTCCGGGTCGGCCTCGGTCATGTCCTGCCCGCCGAAGAGGATCTTGCCCTCCGTCACCTCGTAGCTCGGATGCCCCATGATCGTGTTGGCGAGCGTCGACTTACCGGAGCCGTTCGGGCCCATCAGCGCGTGGACCTCGCCACGCGAAACCTTGAGGTCGACGCCCTTGAGGATCTCCTTGTCCTCGACGGTGACGTGCAGGTTCTGGATCTCCAGATCAGCCATGTTCCCTTTCTGTGGTCGGGTCAGATCGTGAGCACCGGCGTGCGCCCACGCCGGCTCTTGTCGGGGCTCTTGATCCCGTGCTCCGCGAAGCTCACCAGCTCCGCCAGCGTGGTCTGTTCGAGGGCGCGGTTGATGCTCCCGTGTACGCGGGTCCAGAGCAGCTTGGTGGCACAGCTCTCGTCCGCGTCCAGCACGTGGTTGCAGAGGACTCGGCTCGTCACCGGGTCGGTCAGGCACTGCATGGGGGCGAGTGTGCCCTCGAGGGCCTGCAGCACCTCGTCCATCGTGATTGCCTCCGGCGGGCGGGCGAGCTGGTAGCCGCCGTGCGCGCCCCGCGTCGAAGTGATGAGCTCGGCCTTGCGCAGCCGCGCGACCAGCTGCTCGAGATACGCGAGCGGCAGTTGCTCGGATTCGGCGACCTCCGCGAGCGAGACCGGGCCGGATCCGTGGCGTCGCCCGAGCTGGACCATCACCCGTACGCCGTATTCAGATCTGGTCGAGAACATCATGGAGACACGCCTCCGCAGTCGGTAATTCCTACCTTTGCGGTCAGGATAACAGTCGTAGAACAACCAACTTCTGCCTTTGGCCCTCCTTGCTCAGTGAATGAGTGGCGACTGTTCGTTATTCCTTTTGGGCCAGCAGGACTTTGATGTCGTGCGCGAGGTCCTCGGGGGTCAGGTGGTCGATCGGGAAGCCGACGCGCTGCCGGCCGCGCTTGTCGAGCAGCACTACGTAGGAGTTGTGCTCCTGCTCCTTCGTCTGGGGAGCGAACCCGTAGTCGCGCCACACCGGCTGAAGCTCGCTCCGCGACCCCAGCAGGAAGTCGAGGTAGCCGCTCACGCGGCGCTCGACGAGGAAGCGGCGGGCGCTGTCGGCGGTGTCGTTGGCGGGATCGACGCTCAGCGCGAGCGCGCGTACGCCGTTGCGCTCGCTGCCGGAGAGATCGTCGATCGCGCCGCGGACCTGCTGTGCCGTAAGCGGGCAGGTGTCCTGGCAGTGCGTGTAGAGCGGCGTCAGCACGACCACCTTGCCCCGCAGCGCCGAGGTCTCCACGAGGTCGCCGTTCTGATCATGGAGCGCGAAGTCGGCCGGCGGCGCCGGGGGACGCGTGGCCCCCTTGAACGGCGACACCGGACCGCTCACCCCGCTGTTCAGGTCCTGCACGATCGCGGCCGGGCCGTTCGAGTCCGGCGAGCGGGCCGCGAACGCGGCGAACACCGCGGTCGGCAGGGCAAATGCCGCGATCACGATCAGAACGAGACGAGCGCGTGATGACACGCGCCTATTTTCCTATGGTTCGACGAGACCTTGGCGGATTGCGTACCGCACGAGCTCCACGCGGTCGCGCATACCGAGCTTCTGCAGCACGCGGGCGCGGTGCGACTCGACCGTCTTCTCCGAGAGATGGAGGATCTCCGCGATCTCCTTGTTCGTATGCGCCTCCGCGATCAGCTTCACGACCTCCTGCTCGCGGGGCGTGAGCTCGTCGGGCTGCCCGCCCCGATCGAGGAAGTCGCGGATCAGGGTCTGCTGCGCCGTGGCGGTGAGGAACGGCTCGCCTCGCCCCGCCGCCCGAACGGCGTCTACGAGGTCCTGGTCGGCGGCCCGCTTCAATACGTATCCGGCGGCGCCCGCGCGCAGCGCCTCGAACAGATAGCGCTCGTCGTCGTGCATGGACAGGATCAGGACCTGGGTGTCAGGCGCCTGCTGTTTGATCTCGTGTGTCGCTTGGAGCCCGGTCATGCGCGGCATCGAAACGTCCAGCACGGCCACGTCGGGACGGTGCTGGATCGTCTTCGCGACCGCGTCCACACCGTCCTCGGCCTCCGCCACGACCTCGATGTCGGGCTGCCGATCGAGCAGCAGCTTCACCCCGGAGCGGACGATCCCGTGATCGTCCGCGATCAGGACCCTCAACGCGCGCCCGCTTCGTGCAGGGCGGGCTCGCCGCCGTCGCGGGCGGGCTCGCGGATCGGCACCTCGAGTTTCACGATCGTGCCCTTGCCGGGCCGCGAGTCGATCTCGAGCGCGCCACCGACCAAGAGGGCACGCTCGCGCATCCCGGAGAGGCCAAGGCCCTTGCCCTCGGCGGCGAACGCGAATCCGCTGCCGTTGTCGGTCACCAGCAGGCTGACCATCGGGCCATGGTTCTCGAGCGTCACCTCGATGCGGCTGGCGCCGGAGTGCCGTGCGGCGTTCACGAGCGCCTCCTGGGCCACCCTGTAGATCACGACCTGCACGTCGGCCGACAGGTCGCCGATCGTCGGATCCGCCCAGAAGCGCGCGCTCGCGGGCCCCTGGCGGTCTTGCTCCTTGACGTGTGTGCGCAGAGCGGCTACCAGCCCGTGGTCGTCCAGCGCGGTCGGGCGCAGTTGGCGCGCGAGGTCGAGCAACTCGCCCATCGCCTGGTTGGCGATGCGCTTCGTCTCCGCGAGCTCGTCCTGAAGCTCCGGCGGCGCGTCCTGAACGAGGGCCTCGATGCGCAGTAGCAGCGCAGTGAGCGCCTGGTTCACCTCGTCGTGGAGGTCGCGCGCGATGCGCTTCCGCTCCTCCTCCTGGCCCGCGAGGACCATCTCGCCCGAGCGCCGGCGCTCGCGTTCGAGTCGCTCGAGCATCCGGTTGAAGCTGGCCGCGAGCCGCTGGATGTCCGCTGGTGCGCCGCGCATCGCGGTATCGAGCTCGAGCCTGCGCCCCGGGCGCGAGAGGTCGACGCGCTCCATCATCGAGAGCAGCCGCTCGAGCGGCTCGAATCTCCGTCTCAGCAGGAGCGTGTTGAGCAGGAACGTGAGCAGGATCGCCATCGCGAGGATCAGGAACTGCCAGCGCTGCCCCTGGATCGTGAGGTCGAGGCCGGAGGCGACGCTGGCCACGAAGATGCCGGCCGTGACCATCAGGAGGTTCAGGGCCAGAATCTGGCTGAGCAGCGAGGGCCTCTTCATTGCTTCACCGCCTCGCGTGGCGATTGGGGTGCGCCCCGGCGCAAAATCGGGTCCTCACCCCATGCCCGAAAACGGCGACATGGACGATACTCGTACTCGGCATGGCAGCCTCATTCAGGGCAGGAAGCCCAGGGAAAACCGAGTTTGGAGACATGAATCAGGTAACGCAGTCCAACTGGAAGGCGGGAATCCGCACCACGATCCTGCTCGCCACCCTCACCGGCCTTCTGGTCGTCATCGGTGCCCTGATCGGCGGCCCGAGCACCGCGGCGACGTTCCTCGTCATCGGGCTCGTCATCAACTTCGTCATGTACTGGTTCTCGGACCGGATCGCGCTGCGGATGAGCCATGCGCAGCCGCTGTCGGAGGAAGAGGAACCCCGACTGCACCAGATCGTGCGTGAGCTGGCGTTCTCCGCAGGCCTTCCGATGCCGCGCCTCTACATGATCCCGGCGGATCAGCCGAACGCGTTCGCCACCGGCCGCAACCCGAAGCATGCGGCGGTGGCGGTCACTCGGGGCATCACGCAGCTGCTGAGCGAGGCCGAGTTGCGCGGCGTGCTGGGCCACGAGCTTGCCCACGTGCGCAACCGCGACATCCTGACGACGAGCGTCGCCTCCGCAATCGGCGGCGCGATCACCTGGGCCGCGTACATGCTGCTGTGGGTCGGCGGCGACGACGACAGCCCCTTCGGGCTCTTCGGGGCCCTGGCGTTGGTGATCCTGGCGCCCGTCGCGGCCAGCCTGATCCAGCTGGGGATCTCGCGCCAGCGCGAGTTCGCCGCCGACGCGACCGGCGCCCGCATCGCGGGCAGCTCGAACGCGCTCGCGGACGCGCTCGAGCGCCTGGAGTCCGGCGCGAAGGCGATGCCGATGCAGGTCAACCAGGCAGCGGAGCCGCTGTACATCGTGAAGCCGTTCCACGGCGGCGGTGTGGCGGCCCTCTTCTCGACCCACCCCCCGATCGAGGAGCGAGTCCGGCGCCTGCGGGCGATGGGCGTCGGAGCGTAGGAAACGACTTCATAGCCGAGCTTCGTTCGCGGAGCTTCGGCAACATGAAGGGGGCTGAGGCGGCGGCGTCGGTAGAGGCGCCGCCGCCCGTTTTTTGCGGGGCCCGTGTTACGTTGACCTCGCCATCCGAGGCCAACGTCACGCTGGTCCGGATCGCCCCCCTGCCAGCCGGTTTTCAGCCTTGCAGAGACCTCGAACGCCGGCCGGAACCCACCCGCCCCGCTGCTATATTTCCTGAAGTGCAGTCGGATTTAAGGGTTTTTGGAGGCTCACCTGATGCGCACCGGTAGAGACCTGATCAAAGAGATCCGCGCCAAGGTCAAGGAGGTGGACCCGACCGAGGTCCACGAGCTCCAGGCGCGGAACGGCGAGGCGCCCAACCTCGTGGTCGTCGACGTGCGCGAACAGGCCGAGTGGGACCAGGGCCACATCCCCGGCGCGATTCACATTCCGCGCAGCTACCTCGAGTCGCGGTTCGAGAACTTCGTGCCCGAGCGCGACAAGCACATCGTGCTCTACTGCGCGACCGGACAGCGCTCGGCGCTGGCGGCCAACACGCTCGAGGAGTACATGGGCTACGAGGACGTGGCCTCGATGAACGGAGGCTTCGCGCTCTGGAAGGACCGCGGCTTCCCGTTCGAGCGGCCGAAGGTGCTGACGCCGGAGCAGCAGGAGCGCTATTCGCGCCACCTGCTCGTGCCGGAGGTCGGCAGCGAGGGCCAGCAGAAGCTCCTCGACGCGAAGGTGCTGCTGATCGGGGCCGGCGGCCTCGGCTCTCCGGCCGCGCTCTACCTGGCGGCGGCCGGGGTCGGCACGCTCGGGATCGTCGACGACGACGTGGTCGATCTCACCAACCTCCAGCGCCAGGTGATCCACACCACCGCGCGCATCGGCGAGCCGAAGGTCGAGTCGGCGCGGCAGACGATCGAGGCCCTCAACCCCGACGTCGAGGTGATCGGCTACCAGACCCGGCTGAACCAGGACAACGTGCTCGACCTGATCCGCGACTACGACGTGATCGTGGACGGCGCCGACAACTTCCCCACCCGCTACCTGCTGAACGACGCCGCCGTGCGCCTGCGGAAGCCGGTCGTGCACGCGTCGATCCTCGGCTTCGACGGCCAGCTGACGGTGTTCAAGCCCTACGAGGGGCCGTGCTACCGCTGCCTCTACCCGCAGCCGCCGCCCGCCGACCTCGCGCCGTCATGCGGCGCGAACGGAGTGCTCGGCGTGCTGCCCGGCGTCATGGGCCTGCTCCAGGCGAACGAGACGATCAAGCTCATCATCGATCAGGGCGAGCCGCTCATCGGCCGGCTGCTCCTGTTCGAGGCGCTCACCACGCAGTTCACCGAGCTGAAGGTGCGTCGCGACGCCGAGGGCTGCCCCACGTGTGGTGACGGCGTCGATCTGGAGCACACCGAGTTCGAGGACTACGAGGCGCTCTGCGCGGCCGCCGGCTAACGCGGGCCCTCGAACGTCGATAACTTACGGCCGCATGGCGACCGTCAAGATCCCACCGGTGCTGCGCCCGTCGGTGAGCGGGATGAGCGAGGTCCAAGTCGAGGGCGGCACGGTCGGCGAGGTCCTGCGTGGTCTTGCCGGCGAGCACCCCGAGACGCAGGACCAGCTCTTTTCGACCGCGGGCGAGCTGAACCGCTATGTGAACGTCTACGTGAACGACGAGGACGTGCGCGTGCAGGAAGGGCTGGACACTGACGTGGGCCCCGGCGACACGGTCGTGATTCTCCCCGCCATGGCGGGCGGGGATTAGCCGCCTCTAGACTTTGGGGCCATGTTGCAGGCGCGGCCCGTCAAGGATCCTCGTCCCTGCTGCCCCGATGTGATCGGGGTGATCGGCAACACGCCTTTGGTGGAGCTCAAGCGGCTGTCGCCCAAGGAAGGCGTGCGGCTGTTCGCGAAGCTCGAGTTCTACAACCCCACCGGCTCGGTCAAGGACCGCGTCGCCCGCTCGATGATCGAGCGCGCCGAGCAGGAGGGAGCGATTCAGCCGGGCCAGCACATCCTCGAGCCGACGTCTGGGAATACGGGGATTTCATTGGGCCTGATCTGCCGGCTGAAGGGCTACCCGCTGACGGTCGTGATGCCCGAGAACGTGACGGCGGAACGCAGCGAGCTGTTGCGCATGTACGGCGCGGAGATCGTGTACTCCGAGGGCGCGAAGGGGTCGAACGGCGCAGTCGAGGTAGCGCTCGAGATGGCCGAGAAGGACTCTCGCTTCTACATGCCCTACCAGTACGGCAATCAGGCGAACCCGGACGCGCACTACTACGGCACGGCCGAGGAGATCATCGAGGAGCTGGGCGAGGTGACCGCATTCGTCGCCGGTCTCGGCACGGGCGGCACGCTGATGGGAAACGGCAGACGGCTCAAGGAGCACGACCCGTCGACCAAGATCGTGGCGGCCGAGCCGCTGCAGGGCGAGGACGTACAGGGCCTGCGCTCGCTCGACGACGGCTTCATCCCGCCGATCATCGACATCTCGCTGCTGGACCGGAAGATCCTGGTGTCCAACCGCGACGGGATCGTGTGGACGCAGAAGCTGTTCTACGAGGAGGGGATCTTCGCGGGCGTCTCGTCGGGAGCGATCGCATCGGTCGCGGCGCGCATCGCGAACGAGCTCGACGAAGGCAACGTCGTCTTCGTGGTCGCCGACGGGGGCGACAAGTACATGTCCGCCGGCCTCTGGACGAAGTCAGTCGACGAGCTCGAGGCCGTGGACAGCACTGTTTGGTGGTAGCGCGTGCGGATCCGCCGCGCGTTTCTCGAGGAGATCCTTCAGCAGGCACGGGACGAGTTCCCGAACGAGTGCTGCGGCATCCTCGCGATGAGCGACGGTGAAGCGACCAGCGTCTTTCCGGCCGAGAACGTCCACCACAGCCCGACGCGCTTCGAGATCGACGGCTTGGACGTCATGCGCATTCAGGACGAGATCGACAAGCATGGCTGGGAGCTCGGCTCGCTGTACCACTCGCATACGAAGACCGCCGCGTATCCGTCCCAGACGGACGTCAACTTCGCCGCGAACTGGCCCGGGATGATCTGGCTGATCGTCTCACTCGAGAATTTCGAAGAGCCGAGCGTGCGCGCATTCGAGATAGTCGACGGCAGCATCTCGGAGCGCGAACTCTCGGTGCACCACTAGTGGCCGGGAAGCCCTCCCTGCCGCTCGCCTGTCCGCGCTGCGCGACGCGTTATCCGCTCGAGGAGCGCTTCTGCGCGAACTGCGGCATGCCGCTCACCTATGCCGGCAAGCTGAACGTCGAAGAGCCCGCCAGCGGCCCACGCGAGCGCGCGCGCAAGATCAACCCGGCCTATACGCGAGGCGATCTGCGCCGCGTGGCGACCGCGCGACAGCAACCGGAGGCGGAGCTGATTCAGATGCTGCTGCTCGAGGAAGGTGTGCCGAGCACGCTGCGCCGCGCCGCGGGCTTCGACGTGCCGGACTTCCTCGCCGCCGGTCCGCGCGACGTGCTGGTGCCGGAATCAGGCCTGAGCGTGGCGCGCGAGGTGCTGCGCCAGAGCGAGATCGTGGACGATCCCGACACATATCCCAAGGCAGCGCCGCCCGGGATGTCGAGGGCGCCGGGACGGCCCGCCGCGCTGCTGATGCTGGCGGTGCTCGCGGGTGCGTCGGTGCTCGCGTTTCTGATCTGGCTCGCGACGACGATCAGCAACTAGCCGCCGGCCGTGAGCGGCGTCACGTCCGGTCGCGGCGACGCGATCCGTTCCAGGTGCGCGCGCCACATCGACACCAGCTCGGAGGTGGTCGCGCCAAACGCGGAGTGCAGCGCGTGCAGCGGGTCCTTGGCCGGCTGGCGAGCGAGCCGCAGGCACTCGGCCTCACCGCGCTCGCGGGCCAGCAGGTCGAACAACACGCCTGCCACGAGCGGCGAGTCGCGCCGCGAAGGCGGGAAGCGCACGGGCCCTGCGCGAAGACGGATGGAGATCGCCGGCCGCAGCAGCGGGACCTGTCCAGACAGGTACTGGGCGATGCCCTCCAGGAGCCACGGCGCGCGGAGCATCCGCCGCAGCGTGCGTGGGCGCACCGGCGGCGGTAGCAGCGGGTTGTCGTGGCCGGCCACGAGCATCGTGTAGACCCGCTGTGGTGTGAGCATCAGAGCCTCGAGCGAGTCGGGGCCGCCGGCCACCGCGCGCAGGCACTCGGGGGCCAGCACGTGAACCTCGCCCGGGCCGAACCAGCCGGCGATGTAGCGGCGGGCAGCCGGCGAGGCCAGCCGGCGGGCAACCGGCAGGTACGGCCGCGCGAGCGCAAGCTGCAGGTACGAGTCGTGCAGCACCACCGTGACGTCCGCCGGCAGCCGCGAATAGAGCTGTCCGAGCCGAGCGCGGTGCGACTCGAGCGCATCCAGCACAGCCTCCGCGTCATCGGCGTGCGCCGACTCGTGGCGCGCCGTGAAGCTCGGTGAGGTGGTCTCGACCCAGGACACCGGCGGATTATCCCTCGGCCATCGAGCGCTCGTAGTCGAGCTCGGTGTGGACGCCGAGCTCGTGCAGGGCTTCGTTCGCTTGCTCGAGCCCGTCGACGTCGAGCACCGCCTCGGCGAGCCGGGCCGCGCTGGCGGCCGCGATCGTGGGGTCGATGTAGAAAGTGAGCGCGCCGAGCGGCGACAGAGGCACGTGGCGGCGGCCTCCCCGGATCGCGCTCTCGCCGATCTCGCCGCGGGCGCAGCGCACGGCCTGTGCGCTCGCCTCGGTCGGGATCGCCGCGCAGGCCCGCTCGAGCTCGTCGGCCACGGGCGGCGGCATGCCCTCGGTTCCGAGCACCCCGCCCGCGGCGGCGACCCTCGCAAGCCGATCGATCAGCTCGTCGATCGTTAGCTCTCCGTCGCAACACGGCCCGAACACAGCCGCGATCGCATGGCGACCACGTCGCTGCAGGTGAACGCCCGCGGCCAGCATGACGGCGTCGCACAAGGGGCTGGCGAGGCCGGGCTCCGATCCCTCGCCCAGCACGTCGCCGCCGACATCGACCATCACGACGAGATCGGCATCCAGCTCGTCGCATGCTGCCTCCAGTCCGTCGGCGATCGAGCGGGGGCCCGGGTTGGGGTCGACAAGCACGGTTGACTCCCCCCGCAGCGCCGCCATGCGCGACTCGGCGAACACGACGCCCTCCGTCGTGCGCGTCTCCGGGGCCGCCAGCAGCACACCTGTTCCGAGCGGGCGGGCGCCGTTCACCTCGTCGACCGTGCGGGGGCCGGGGCGCGGGTCGATCGGCCGGCGCTCCCAGGTCGTCCCACCGAGCACCGCGGGGGTCCCGAGGCGCTCGCACAGCAGCGCGCTGGCAAGCGCCCCGACCACGTCGCCTCCGCCACCGATGCCGAGCACGAGCGCGCGTCGCGCTTCGCGAAGCAGCGTTTCGAGCCGCCCGGCGGCGCTCAGAGAAGGCGCCTCAGGCGAGGCTGGCAGCGAGCGCGCCGGCCTCGCGCACGACCGCCTCGATACCGGCCGCGGCGCGCTCGAACTCCTCGTCCGCGATCACGGGCGTGCCCTCGAACGGGAGCTCGCGGTCGATCTCGACCCAAGACTTGCAGCCTTCGTACTCCGGGCGAACGCGCACCGTCACCGGCCGCGGAATCCGGTAAGCGCGCAGCACCAGCACGTGCAGCGGGTGCCGCGGCTTCCAGCGCAGGCGCTTGAAGGCGTAGTCGGACGTCCAGATGTGAAACGGCGAGAGCGCGTCGACGATGCGCGGGTCCGAGACCTCGTAGTGGTCGTGCACCTCCGCCCACGCCCTGATCCGCACGCGATCGGGCTGGTCGATGCCGCCGTCCTGGATCAGCGCCTTGGGAGGAGGCTCCCCGTCGCTCCAGACCCCCTCCTCGAGCGCACGCCGCAGCTCCGGATGGTGCGACTGGCGCACGAGGTTGTTGCGCTGGTGATCGAACGTGGGGTAGAGGAAGAACCGCTCGTGGTCGAGCTCGAAATGGCGGTTCTCCTCGCGGATCCCGCCCTTCCGCAATGTCAGCAGCTGCTCACCCTCGGCGAGCGCGCGGACGGTTAAGGCCCATTCTTTGAACGCGACTGGCATCGAAACTGAACGAGCAGCTCTCTGAAACCCTTCGTGGGCGATCGGCCCACGCGTCCCCCGTACAAAATTGCCGCTGATCCTCAGGGCTGAGAACCCAGCAAATCGGCGGAAAAAGCGGTCGTTCGCCGGGGCATTTTACGTTTTATTCACGCAAATTCAAATCCCGATCGGCTAATCAGTCAAGGCTGCATGCGGACAATCGGGGCCCCGCCTGGTCAAGGCTTGACGGAATGTCAACCCGAGGGACGCCCGTAGCCTCCTCCGCCGGGGGTCTCGATCCGCAGCGAATCGCCGGCCGCGAGGCGTCCCTCCGCCTTCCCCGGTAGCTCCTCGGGATCGCCGCCGCCGCGGCGCAGCAGGTTCCGCCCGGGCCGCCCCGGATCGCCTCCCGAGGCGCCCCGCGGTGGCACTCGCCGCCGCTCGGTCAGCAGCGAGTACTCCATCTCCTCGCGGGCGACCACCTCGCGCACGAGCCCGTCTCCTCCGCGGTGCGCGCCCGCGCCGCCGGACCCGCGCCGGAGCGACAGCTC
>Ga0075423_10000854_pt1 | contig 25810 bp, 17 predicted proteins | sample SoiMethybrSBSTD2_FD_80114 | JGI IMG/M metagenome (GOLD analysis project Ga0075423, IMG submission 80114) | Bulk soil microbial communities from a Populus tree surrounding site in Tennessee, USA - Soil MetaG P. TD hybrid SBSTD2 | ecosystem: Environmental > Terrestrial > Soil > Tree plantation... | reverse complement strand
GTAGCGGAATTTGGGGAGGCGCATCATGACGTCAGCGCACCCCTCCCGCGCCGGTCACCGCGGCGTCCGCCGCGCGACCGTCGCCGCCCTCGGCCGGCGTGGGAACGTGGATCGGCACTGGATACGGAACGTCGGGAAACTTCGCAGGCCCGAACCGCGCAGGCTTGCCCTGCGCCTTCGCTTTGAGCGCCTGCCGGATCTTCTCGGGGGTCACGGGGATCTCGTCCACGCGCACGCCCACCGCGTCGTAAACGGCGTTGGCCACGGCCGGCGGAATCGGAAGCAGCGGCCCCTGGCCGACTTCCTTCGCGCCGAACGGGCCGTTGGGATCGGGATCCTCGACCAGGTACGAGTAGACCTCGGACATCTCCTTGGTCGTCGGGCTCTTGTACTCGAGCATCGATGGGAACTTGTGGACGACGTTGGCGTTGGCATCCGTGCGGTACGCCATCTCCTCCATCATCGCCTCGCCGAGTCCCATGTAGACGGAGCCCTCGACCTGGCCCATCACGAGCGTCGGATTGATGCACTTGCCGACGTCGTGCGCGATCCAGATCTTCGGCACGGTGTAGATGCCGGTCTCGGGATCGACCTCGACCTCGACCACAGCGGCCGAGTATGAGTACGCCGGAGAGGGGCCCACGCCGGCGCCGCGATAACGGCCGGGCGAAGGAGGCGGCGAGTAGGAGCCGACCGTCCCCAGCGTGCCGAAGCGCGACTCGGCGAGGACCACGGCTTCGGGAAACGTCATGCCCTTCTCAGGATTGGCGACGTCGAAGACGCGTCCCCCGGCGAGCGCAACGCACTCGGGCGGGATCTCGAGCTTGACCGCGGCGGCCCCCACGAGCATCTCCCGCGCGCGCTCGGCGGCTTGAATCGCGGCATTTCCCGTCATCAGCGTGACGCGCGAGGAGTAGGAGCCGAGATCGACCGGCGTGAGATCCGTGTCGCCCGTGACGATCCGGCAGTCGAAGGGATCGATGCCGAGAACCTCCGCCACGATCGCGGCCAGGATCGAGTCGGAGCCCTGGCCAATGTCGGTCGAGCCGCAGAAGACGGTCACCCCGCCGCCCCGGTCCAGCTTCAACTGGACGCCGGACTGGGGCATCGAGTTCCAGTAGATCGGCAGCCCTGCACCGCAGAGATAGGAGGAGCACGCGAGCCCGAGGCCCCGGCCCGGCGGAAGCTTCCCCCGCCGCTTCTTCCAGCCGGACGCCGCCACGACTTTGTCGATGCACGCGCCGAGTCCCATGGAGCCGACGCGCAGGAAGTTCGCCGTGAGCGTGTTAGCGGGATGGAGATGCCGCCGGCGGATCTCGGCGGGATCCAGACCCAGGTCGCAGGCGATGCGGTCCAGCGCCACCTCGAGCGCGAAGCGGGGCTGCGGCGTGCCGTGACCGCGCTTGGGCCCGCACGGCGGCTTGTTGGTGAACACGCGCGCACCGTCGAATCGGTAGGACGGCACCTGGTACGTCACCGTCTGCAGGGCTCCGGTGTAGTACGTCGAGGCCACTCCGTAGGAGCCATAGCCCCCGCCGTCGAGGAGCGTCTGGAAATGGAGCGCCGTGATCGCGCCGTCCTTGCGGACGCCGGTCCTCACCCTCATCAGGGTCGGGTGGCGCCCGCGATGGCAGTAGAAGACCTCCTCGCGCGTCAAACAGATCTTCACGGGCCGCCCGGTCACGCGCGAGAGGTGCGCGACGACGATCTCGTGATTGAAGGGATCGGACTTGCCGCCGAAGCCTCCGCCGTTGGGTGTCGCGATGACACGGATTTTCGCCGGAGGCATCCCCAGGACTTTCGCCAGCGCGCGGTGGACATAGTGCGGCGTCTGGGTCGAAGACCAGAGCGTGAGTTTCCCGTCCGCCGTGAAATCGGCGACCGCGGCGTGCTGCTCGAGGGGCAGATGCGTGTTGCCCTCGTAGAAGTAGAGATCCTCGTAGACGCGGTCCGCCCGCGCGAAGCCTTCCTCGGTATCGCCGAACTCCATCGCGACGAGCTTGTGGATGTTGCCGGCGTCGCCGTAGTCGTGGATCGGCGGCTCCGCCGGGGCAAGGCCCTGCTCCATGGTGCCGACCGTCGGCAGCGGCTCGTACTTCACGTCAATTGAGTCGAGAGCGTCGAAAGCGGCGTCCTCGTCGACCGCGGCCACCGCAGCGACGGGGTCGCCGACGAAACGCACGCGGTCCGTGCAGAGGGCATGCTCGTCCTGCGAGACCGGCAGGATGCCGAAAGGGGTCGGAAGATCCGCTCCGGTCGCGACCGCGACGACGCCCGGCGCGGCCAGCGCCCGAGAGACGTCGATCGAGACGATGCGCGCGTGGGCGAGCTTCGAACGCAGCAGCTTGCAGTGCAGCATGCGCGGCAGAAAGATGTCGTCGGCGAAGCGGGTCTGACCCGTGACCTTCGCCGCGGCGTCGACCTTGGCGTAGGGGCGCCCGACGACGCGGGTCTTCTCGCGCCCGCTCACGACGGCACCACCGGGAGGAGCCCCGATTCGTCGAAATCGAATCCGTACAGCGACTCTTTCTTGGGCGTGGCCTCTTCGCCCCGCATCCACGCGGCGGCGAGCTCGACGGCCTCGAAGATCTTGATGTACCCCGTGCAGCGGCAGATGTTCCCGGCCAGAGCCTCGCGGATCTGGGGAAGGGTCGGTTTCGGATTCGAGTCGACCAGCGCCTTCGCGGTCAGCAGGAAACCGGGAGTGCAGTAGCCGCACTGCGCGGCGCCGAGCTCGGCGAACGCCTTCTGCAGGGGGTGCAGACCCTTCGGGCCCGCCATGCCTTCGACCGTCTCCACGCTGCGTCCTTCGCACTCGAGCCCGAGAAGGAGGCAGGACAGGACCGGTTTGCCGTCCACGAGCACCGCGCACGTGCCGCACTCTCCGAGCTCGCAGCCGTGCTTCGTGCCGGGAAGATTCAGGTCCTCCCGAAGCACCTCGAGAAGCGTCTTGTGCGGAGCGAACGAGGCCTCGGCCGGCTCACCGTTGAGCGTGAGGCGGATCTGTGCCCGGGCCGGTTCTGCCTTCGAAACCCTTCGCGGTCTCGCCACAACTGGATCAATCTAATCCCTTTGTTTTGTGAAAGAAAGATTTGATTCTCTGACTGACCAGTCAGCTATTTTGAAGCCGCCACGGAAGGTTCGGACGGCAACTTCAAGAGATCGAGAGGGTTGACTCTCGCGCGGTGGAGCTTGGCTCCCCAGTGAAGGTGAGGTCCTGTCGCGCGGCCGGTCGCCCCAACAGCGCCGACGCGCCGCCCTGCGGCCACCAGATCCCCTTCCTTCACGTCGACTGCCGAAAGGTGGAAGTACGTCGTGAAGAGACCGCCGCCGTGATCGAGGATCACGGTGCCTCCCGAGAAGTAGAGATCCTCGGCCAGCGCGACGCGGCCCGGAGCGGGGGCCGTCACGGCGGTCCCGGAGCTCGCCGCCATGTCCACGCCGTCATGGCGCGAGCGCGGCTGCCCGTTGAAGACGCGCCGCGCGCCGTACCCGCCCGGGGTTGTGCCCGGAACCGGAAGAACGAACGCGACCGTCCAGAGTCGGTCGGTGTCGGCCAACGCCCAGATACGCGCGACCTTCTCGCGATCCGCGGCGATCCGCTCGCGTTCGCTCTCGGGAGGCTCGACGTAGGCCGGATCGACCTTCAACTTCTGCTCCGGGAACTTTGCGGCAACGACCTTCAGCTCCCTCGCCGCGGACCGCTCGACGCCGCACTCGTCCTGAGCTGCCACGGAAAGGCGGCGGCCGCCGGGCTTGGCCTCGAAATCGATGCCCAGAAGCGCCCGGAACGTCGTCCCGTCCGCCGCGCGCTCCATCGCGACTTCCCGCGTGCCGTCGGACAGCGTGGCCGACGATAGCGGCCGGTCGCTGCGCAGAACGACGGGCACGATCGCGCCCTGCCGCGCGCGCGCGGCGGACTCGAGGCGCAGCACCGGGGCGCGGCATTCTCCGAGAAGCGCGCCGGCGAAAAACGCCGCCGCCGTCGCGGCGAACGCGGCGCGCCCGGATCTCACGCGTCGGCCGCGATCGCGGCCGATCTCTCCGACGGGAACTTCAGCTCCCCTTCCGAGCGGGCGATCACCGTGGCGCAGACGAGGTCGCCCGTGACGTTGAGAGTCGTGCGGCACATGTCGAGGAACCGGTCGACGCCGAGAATGATTCCGATTCCCTCGGCCGGCACGCCCACCGTCTGCAGGACGATCACGATCAGGGGCAGCGACCCTCCCGGGACGCCGGCCGTCCCGACGCCCGCCAGGATCGACATGATGACGACGGTGATCTGCTGGGGCAGGGAAAGAGAGACACCAAAGACCTGCGCCAGGAACAACACCGTCACGCCCTCGAAGAGGGCTGTTCCGTTCTGGTTGCCTGTGGCTCCGACCGTCAGGACGAAGTTGCCGATGCGCGGCGAGATGCCCAGCTTCGTCTGCGCCGTTTGCAGGGAGGTCGGGAGCGTCGCGTTGGAGGACGCCGTCGAGAAGGCCGTCAGGGCGACCTCGCGGATCCGGAAGGACCACTCCACGGGAGACACGCGGCCGAGCCACTTCAGGATCGCCGAGTAGACCAGGAACTGCTGGATCGCGAGGCCCGCGACGACGACGCCCACGTAGCCCCCCAGCCGGGGAACGACGGAGAAGCCCGACCTGGCCGTCAACGAATACATGAGGGCCGCGACGCCATACGGCGCAAGGCCCATCGCCCAGTCCACGATTTTCATGGAAACGCGCAGGACTCCCTCGAAGAAGTCGACGACAGTCTCCTTGTCGCGTCGCACCTGCGCGAGGGCCACGCCGAAAAAGACGGCGAAGACCATCAGGGCGAGCATCTCTCCCTGGAGGGCCTCGACGGCCGCCTGGAGCGGGTTGCGCGGGATCAGCTGAAGCAGCGTGTCCGTCCAGGGGAGGGCCTTCTTCGCGTTCTCGATCGCCTTCTCGGACTGGTCGGCGAAGGCTCCCCCGAGGCTCGCGCGGACCGAGGGGTCGACGCCCACACCGGGCTTGAAGAAGTTGACGAGGCCGACGCCGACGGCCACCGAGATGCCGCTCGCGAAGAGCGTATAGAGGAGCGTCTTGGCGCCGACCCGGCCGAGCTTCTTGACGTCTCCGAGCTCGAGAACCCCCAGGACCAGCGACGAGAAGACCAGCGGAACCACGATCATGAAGATGAGCCGCAGAAAAAGCTGGCCCAGCGGATACGCGACGTTGCGAACCGACCAGTCCACCCAGGGCGCGTCGGCTCCGACGGCGTGCGCGGTCAGCCCCGCGACGAGGCCGAAGAGGAGCCCGAAGAGGATGCGCGTGTGGCGCGGGAGACGGTGTCGCGGCGAGGCGGACTTGTGTTCCGTCATCGGGAGTTACGTTGGAGGGACTCTAGCAGGACCCGTCAGGGCGCGGGACTCTTGAAGACCTTTCCCCCCTTCATGACGAATACGACGTTCTCGGTTGCGTGGATATCTTTGAGGGGATCTCCCGCGACGGCGATGACGTCGGCGTGCTTGCCCTTCTCGAGCGTGCCGATCTCCGTGGCCAGACCCAGCAGCTCCGCCGCCGCGCCCGTGGTCCTCAGCGACTGCGCCGGCGTCATGCCCCCTTCGACCATGAGCCCGAACTCCTTCGCGTTCAGGCCGTGCGGAGAGACGCCGGAGTCGGTGCCGAAGGCGATCTTGACGCCGCTCTTGACGGCGCGGCGGAACATCTCATCGTGCGCCGTCTTGGCGGCCCTCGCCTTGGCGGCGATGGCCGGCGGAAACCTCTCGGTCTTGCCCCCGGTCCACTCGCCCGCGAGGCAGGTCGGCACCAGGAACGTTCCCTTCGTCTTCATCAACGCGAGGGTCTCGTCCGTCAGGAAGGACCCGTGCTCGATCGAGTCGATCCCGGCCTTCACCGCGGCGCGGGCCGCGAGGTCGCCGTGTGCATGCGCGGCCGTCTTGCGCTTCAGGCGATGGGCTTCGTCGATGATCGCTGCGAGTTCTTCGTCGGTCAGCTGGGGCGCCGCGACGTCGTCGCCAAGCGACAGCACGCCACCCGACGCGCAGAGCTTGATGATGTCGGCGCCGTACTTGACGTCGAGGCGCACGGCCTGGCGGCCCTCGTCGGCGCCATGGAGGATCCCGCGCTCCACACCCGGCTCCGTGCCGAGGGTCCCGGGCGGAAAGCCGGTGTTGTCGCAGTGCCCGCCCGTCGCCCCCAGGGCGTAGCGCGCGACGAGCATGCGCGGCCCGGGAACCAGGCCCGCGTCGATCGCGTTGCGCAGGCCGACGTCGAGGTCCTTTTCCGAGCCCACGTCGCGCACGGTGGTGAAGCCGGCGAAGAGCGTCTTCCGAGCGTAGTCGGCGCCGTAGAAGACCTGCTCGGTCGTCGGCCGCCGCAATCCCACGAAGAAATCCTGGACGTAGTTGTCGCCGGCCTCGCCAGTCAGATGCGTGTGCGCGTCGATGAACCCCGGAAGGAGCGTCGCGTCGCCGAGGTCGATCACCTGCGCTCCGGCGGGCACGGGCACCCCCGAGCCCGAGGCGAGGATCGCGTCGCCCTGCACGACGACGACGCCGTTGGAGACCGCGGAGTCGGAACGGCCGTCGAACAGCCGCGCCGCCTTCAGCGCGATCACGGGGGGAGGAGTGGGCGTGGGCCGGGGCGCCTCGGCGAGTGTGGCGGAGGCCGCAGCCATTGCTGCGGCGATCCCGAGAAGTCTCTTCATGCGGATGCCTTCTTTCCTCCCGCGAAATAGACGATCGCGCCCACGACGAGCGCGATTCCCGCGGCCACGAAATTCTTGGTTTCGGCCGCGGAGAGGAACAAGAAACAGATGACGAGGGCAAGGATCGGAATGACGGGGCCGCCGGGAAGGCGGATGGTGCGCGGCGTCGTCGGCATCTTGCGGCGCAGGACCGGCACGGCGAGGCAGGTGCCGATGTACGTCGCCAGTCGCGCGATGGTCGAGAGGACCGCGAGGTTCTCGGCCAGCGCGAAGGTCCCCGGGGAGACGCTCTGCCGGTAGGCGTCGACTCCGATCAGCAGCAGCGCGATGACGGTCTGCGCAATGATCGCGACGTGAGGCGTGTGGTAGCGAGGATGGATCTTCGAGAGAGCGCGCGGCAGCCGCCCGCTCTCCGCGAGAGCGTACAGATAGCGCGGGCCGGCCAGGACCGTGTTGTTGTTGGTCCCCAGAACCGACAGGACGGCGCCGATCGTCAGCAGCAGTCCGCCGGCAGGCCCGAGCAGGAGCCTCCCCGCGTCGGCCAGCGGCGTCTTCGACTCGCCGAGGTTCGGGATCGTCCCCAGCGCGACCAGCTGGACCAGCGTGTAGAACGCCGTGACGATCGCGATCATCGTGAAGAGGGCGAACGGGATGTCGCGCTTGGGATTCTTGAACTCGCCGGCCGGCGCCGACGTGTTCTCGAAGCCGGCGTAGGCGTAGAGGACCAGCAGCGCGGCCTTCATGAAGTTCTGCTTTTCCGGCATCGGGACCGGGAAGATGCGACTCCATTCGATCGCGAAGACCCCGACCGAAATCAGGATCGCCAGCGGCACGAGCTTTCCGAACGCCAGAACGACGGCTGTCCGGGCGCCCGACTTCACGCCGAGGACGTTGATCCAGGTCAGCCCCGCCAGGGGCAGAACGATCGTCAGAGCCTGCCCCAGCCCGTGGTTGGCGCCGTCCCAGAGGTAACCCACCGCCCGCGCGAAGAACACCGAAAGGCTCGCGGCCGAGGAGATGCGGGCGATCCAGGTCATCCAGCCGACCTCGAAGCCGACGAACTCTCCGAACGCGACGCGGGTGTAGACCACGGCGCCGCCCTGCCGGTCGAACAGACTGCTCGCCTCGGCGAAGCAGAGGACGATCAGGAGCACGGCGACGCTCGCCGCCAGGATCGCCCAGACGCTCGCCGGCCCGAGCAGCGCCGCGGCGGCGACCGGAAGGATCAGGTAGACGCCGCTGCCGACGACGTCGTTGATCGAGATCGCGACGATCTCCCAGCGCGACACCGCGCGCAGGAAGCCGGGAGAGGGGTGGGACGAAGAGCTCAAGTTGGCGCGGATTCTAGACTACGAGCTGCGCCGCTCAGGCAGCCTTAATTCTTTTCGTCTGTCATCCCGAGCGCAGCGAGACAGCCGACCACCGAAGGCATGCCCCCGGCAGTAGGCAACGCCGGGCGAAGCCCGCGCGTTCATCCCGAACTGAAAAGCACGGGATCCCTCGTCGCTCCGCTCCTCGGGATGACGGCTCTGCCCTTGTATACTGCGCGGCCCCATGCTGCGCGCCGGAATCGTGGGACTGCCGAACGTCGGCAAGTCCACCCTCTTCAACGCACTCACGCGGACCCGCAAGGCCGAGGCCGCGAACTATCCGTTCTGCACGATCGAGCCCAACGTCGGCGTCGTGGTTGTTCCCGACCCGCGGCTCGAGCCTCTGGCGAAGATCGCGGGCTCCGAGCGCGTCGTACCGGCGACGATCGAGTTCGTGGACATCGCGGGCCTCGTCAAGGGCGCCTCGCAGGGAGAAGGACTCGGCAACAAGTTCCTCCAGCACATCCGGGAGGTCGACGCGGTCATCGAAGTCGTGCGCTGCTTCGAGGACCGCGACGTGGTTCATGTCGCCGGAGAGCTCGACCCGCTCGCCGACATCGAGACGATCAAAACGGAGCTGGTCCTCGCCGACATCGAGACGGTGACGCGCGCGAAGGAAAAGTTCGAGAAGGCCGCGAAGGGCGGCGACCGGGAGGCCAAGGAAGGCCTGGCCGTGGCCGAGAAGCTCATGGCGCACCTGAACCAGGGCAAGCGCGCCCTGACCCTGCCGCTGGCTCCGGAGGAGAGCGCGATTGCCCGCCGGCTTTTCCTGCTGACGTCCAAGCCCATGCTCTTCGCGTGCAACGTGGCCGAGGGCGAGCTCGCCACGGCCGAAACGTCGTCGAAGTACGTGGCCGCCGTGACGCACTACGCCGAGACGCACGTGGGCACCGAAGCCGTCGTGGTCTCGGCGGCGATCGAAGCCGAGCTCGCCGAGCTGCCGGAGGAGGAGGCCCGCGAATACCTCGCGCACCTCGGCGTCACGGACTCGGGCGTGTCCAATCTGATCCGCGCGGCCTATCACCTGCTTGGCCTGCGGACCTATCTGACGGCCGGTGAAAAGGAAGCGCGTGCCTGGACGATCCACGCCGGGGACACGGCCCCTCAGGCTGCCGGCGTCATCCACAGCGACTTCGAGCGCGGCTTCATCAAGGCCGAGACCGTCTCCTACGGGGACCTCGTCGCGGCGGGCTCGATGGCCGCGGCCAGGGAGAAGGGCCTGCTCCGCCAGGAGGGCAAGGACTACGTCGTCGAGGACGGCGACGTGATCCTCTTCAAATTCAACGTCTGAGGCCGAATTCCCCTGTCCGGGCGGCGAAGCCCTGTGAAAGAATCCGGACAGGTTCCGGGTCGGTTTCCAGAAGTGGGGAGGTTGGCGTGGGCTCTACCGGCGTCGCCGCCTTTTCGATTCTCGCTCTGACGGTGAGCCTCTCGCTGGCGCGGCCGCGGGTTCGCGGACGGCGGGTCGAGCACGCGATCGCGGCGGGAATCGGCGCGCTCCTGAGCGTCGTCCTCGGAATCGTTCCCCTCGAGCTTCTCGCCACTGCGATTCGGCTCCTCTTCTTCCCCATCCTGACCATCGTCAGCCTGATGGTCATCACTTTGATCGCCGAGCGCGCCGGCCTCTTCGCCCTGCTGTCCCGGGCGATCGCGGTGGCGGCGCGTGGGGACGGGCACCGCCTCTTCGCCTATGTCTTCGTTTGCGGGACCCTGACCGGGATGGTCTTCACCAACGACGCCGCGGTTCTCATCTTCACGCCCCTGGTTTTCCAGCTCGTCGAGCAGGTGCGCTGCGACTCGTGGACCGAGCGAAACTGCGTGCCTTACTACTTCGCGGTCCTCTACGTGGCAAACCTCGTCGGGGCCCTGGTCATCAGCAACCCGATCAACATCGTCGTCTCGAGCATGTTCGGGATCTCCTTCGCGCAATACGCGGCGTGGATGTTCCTGCCCGGGATCGCGAGCATCGTCGCCAGCTTCGCGGGCCTCTGGCTCGTCTTCCGCAAATCGATCCCCGCGCGTTTCGAGGGAATCCCGGCCCCGGCGCCGCCACGCGACCGTCGGCTCCTCGTCCTCTCGACGATCGTCCTCGCGGCCACGCTCTTCGGGTTCTTCACCGATGGTCTGACCGGCATACCGACGTGGCTGGTGGCGTTCGTGGGAGCGATCGTCCTTCTGGGCATCGACTCCACCGTCGGCAAGGGCAAGCCTTCCGTAATCCTGCGCGGCGTGAGCTGGGACGTGCTCGCCTTCGTTCTCGGCATCTTCGTGGTCGTCCTGGGCCTGCGGCAGGCGGGACTGACGAACGAGATCGGCGGCCTTCTCACCCGCCTCGCGTCCGGAGGAACCGCGGTCCTGACGGCCGGGACCAGCCTGGTCGCCGCCGTGTCGTCCTCGTTCATGAACAACCACCCGACGGCGTACCTGATGGGGTGGGCCATCCGCGACATGGCCGTACCGGCGGCGCAAACGAAGGCCATGGTCTTCTCGGCGTTGATCGGGGGCGACCTCGGCCCGAAGATGCTGCCGATCGGTTCGCTGGCGGCGCTGATCTGGTTTCGGCTGCTCCGCGATCGCGGCGTGCGGATTCCCTATTCCCAGTACATCCGGATCGGCGTTCCCATCACGCTGCTGGCGCTCCTGGCCGCCGTGTTCACGCTCAACGCGGAGCTGGCTTTTTTCGGCTCACTCGGAATGCCCTGACCGGGCCCGGATCCTGCCCCCCGAGTGATAGGATCCGCCGCAATCTCGATCTACGTGATGAACGGGACGGTTGAGCGTGTCTAGCTCCGCGGAAGCCGCGGGCGCGGCCGAAATCGGAACGCGGACCGCGGAGCTGCCGGCCGTTGCGCTCCCGCACGCTCCCCCGGCGGTACTGCTGTGGTCGCGAGGTCTGGTCATCGCATCGATCCTGGTGACGCTCTTCACGATCGACATCATCACGGTAATTTTCGCCGACTACTGGCTCTTCGAGAGCCTCGGGATGGCGCCGGTCTTCTGGACGAACTTCAAGATGGGAGCGCAGCTCTACGTCGCCGCCTTCGTGGCCTTCGCGCTGGCCGTGGGCGCGCCGGCGTACCTGCACGACGTCGGGCCGCGCGCGCGGAGCTTCGTCGTCCGGAGCGCGTTGCTCATCGCTTCGGTCGCGGGATACCTCGCCGCCACGAACTACTCCGAGTTCCTCCTCGGCGGGAAGGGCTTCAACTTCGACAAGACCGATCCCGTCTTCCACATCGACATCGGCTTCTATGCGTTCGACCTGCCGAACATCTGGATCGCCTGGCGCTACGCCGCGTGGGCCGCGTTTTTCTTCCTGGCGGTGTCGATCGCTTGCGCCAACACGGCTCTGGCGCGGCACAACGCGCCTTTCGCCGGAGGATTGAGAGCGCGGGTCGCGGCGAGCGCCACCCGGACCGTCCGCCTCGCGTGGATCCTGCTCGGAGTCCTCGTCGCGGCCGGCGTGTGGCTGACCCGCTACGACCTGCTGTTGAGGAACAACTCCGATGCCGCGAGCATCAAGCGCGGGGCTCAGTACCTCGACGTCGTCGGCCTGTTCTCCAATCTCAACTACATCTGGGTGACCTCGTTCCTGATCGTGGCGTTCACGGTCGCGATCGCGGTCGTACTCCGGGAGTTTCACGATCCGTCGCGGACCCGGAGCCGGCAACGACTGGTGCGGGCCGCGAAGCTCGCGGCGCTCCTGGTCGTCGCCGACTTCGCGTTCAAGAGCGCCGTCGTGGTCCGGTACTGGCTCTTCGTCAAGCCCAACGAGCCCGTCATCCAGATCCCGTTCATCGCGCGGCACGTGGACGCGACCCGGGCCGCCTACCAGTTGGAGGGGATCAAAGAGGTCGACTTCCTGCCGAACCGGCCCGGAGATCCCGTGCCCTCGGCGGAGACGATCCTGTCGAGCCCCACGATCCAGAACGCTCCCCTCTGGCCGGGCTTTACCAGCTACCTCGAGCGGTGGATCGACCGCCAACACGCGCAGCGCATTCTCCAGAACCAGGGCAACGCGACTGTCTACGGGCCCACGCTGGAGCTCTTCCAGCAGCAGCAGAAGCTGCGCACGTACTACAACTTCATCAACGTCGACAGCGTGCGCTACAGGATCGGCGGGGAAGAAAAAATGTTTGTCTCCGCCGTGCGCGAGACACCCCTTTACGAGCCCGTGCCCTGGCTCGCCTACTGGGGACAGCGCTTCATGATGTTCACCCACGGCTGGGGGCTGGTCATGGCTCCGGCCTCGCGGCTCACCAGCGACGGCGAGCCCGCCTACGCGTCGTGGGACATTCCCTCCAAGGTGACCTATCCCGAGCTCAAGGTCGACGAGCAGCGCGTCTACTACGGCGAGGGCGCGGCCACGATGGCGTTCTCCAACGTCCACGGCATGAAGGAGCTCGACTATCCGACCGACCAGGACCGCGCCGAGATCGTGCTGCCGCAGTCGGAGACCGGAATCCACATCGACTCGCTCTGGAAGCGGATCGTGCTCGGCTGGAGGAGCGGAAAGTTCTGGGAGCTGGTCTTCTCGGACCTCATCACGCCGGAGACCCGCGCCCACTACATCCGCACGCCGGTCGACCGGCTGGCACGGGTCGCGCCGTTCCTCTTCTACGACTCCAATCCCTACGCCGTGGCCGTCGACGGGCGCATCGTCTGGATCGTCAACGGCGTCACGACCACCGACCGCTACCCCTACAGCCTGATCGAGGAGCTCGGCGACAAGTCCGACGAACGCTCGCCGTTCCCTCGGCCGACGCGGTGGGTCAACTACGTCGAAGATTCGGTCAAGGCAACCGTGGACGCGGCCACCGGACGGATCACGTTCTACAAGATCAAGGACGATCCCGTGGTCCGTGCCTGGCAAAAGGTCTACCCGACGCTCTTCACGCCCGCCGAGAAGATGCCGGAAGCGATCCAGGCGCAGCTGACGTATCCGCCGCAGCTGCTCCACATCCAGTTCGACGACCTGTACATCTACTACCACATGAAGGACCCCATGTACTTCTTCAACATGGAAGACATGTGGGACGACGGCGACGAGGTCCTCGGGCCGATCCTCGACACCGGCAAGGCGATCACGTTCTCGATCGAGCCGTTCGCGTGCATGCTGGAGCCCGGCAATGGAGTGCTGCCGGCCTCCGGCGCCAAGGTCCAGTATTCGCTGGCGATGATGTTCACGCCCGAGAAGGCGCTGAACCTGCGGGGTATCCCGATCGTCTATCAGGATCCGCCGGACTACGGAAAGATCTCCGTGCTGCAGGTGCCCAAGGGGCAGTACGTCATCGGGCCGGAGCAGGCCGACGCCGCGATCGACCAGGACCCGTACATCTCGCAGAATTTCTCGTGGTGGAACCGGCGCGGCACCGAGGTCATCCGAGGGCACACGACGCTGCTGCCGGTCGGGAAGGAAATCCTCTACGTCGAGCCGATCTTCCTGCGCTCGCAGCAGAACTTCCTTCCGCAGATGAAGAAGGTCGTCCTCGTCATGCGCGGCAAGCCGTTCATGGCCGACACGCTGGAGCGGGCCGTGCGCGACGCCGTCGCCTGGTACCAGGCGGGCGGACAGGCCGGCAATATCGCGAAGGTCCCGAAAGATGGAAGCCGACCCTCGAGCTGAGCCCCTGGTGGTTCCCGTGCCCGCGCCGCCGCCGGCCGACGAGCGACGGAAGATGGACCTCGTCTGGTCCTACACGTTCTCGTACCTCCTCGGGGCGCTGCTGCTCGCGGCGCTGATTTGGTCCTCCGGAATCTGGAACTTCCTCGCGAACACGCGTCTCCTGTCGGTTTTGATCGACGCCGGCGTCGTCAGCTATCACGACGCGCAGACCGGCTTTGTCCGCGGCGTCCCCGACCTGAAGTACTACCTGAAATCCCAGGACCCGGTGAAGTGGGGGCTGGTCGAAGGCGCGGCGCTGATCTTCCTGATCTTCTGGCTGCTGAAGGCGGCCCAGTTCCACGGCCTCTGCCGGTTCGTCGGCGTCCGGGGGACGTTCACGCAGCACGCGCGCGCCTACCTGGAGGGCGTCGGCGTCAACCGCCTCCTCCCCTTCAACCAGGGCATGGTCCGCATGGTCCGCTTCATGGAGGGACAGGGCGCGTCGGGGGACCGCGTCGCGCAGGCCGTCTCCCTGGCGGAGCTCTTCGTCGTCATCGAGATCGTCGTCTACGCCGCCTATGGTCCGTACGGCCTCGGCTGGTCCGTCTGGCTCGCGCAGATCTTCTGGTCGCTCGCGATCCTGGGTCTCTGCTATTACCTTGCGAGACCCAGCCGGCGGTTCCCGGAGGACTCGATCGTCCCGCTCCACTGGCGGGAGTTGAAGGAGGAGTTGCGCGCGCTGTCGCAGCGGCCCATGACCTTCACAAAGCTGACGGTCCTGTCGCTGCTCGCGTTCGGGCTCGAGGACATCGCCGCCTACATGATCGCGATGGCGTTCACCTCGACCCACGTCATCCTGAACGTGAACTTCTCCATACTGCTGATGGCGATCGTCGCGAGCTACATCGCGAGGTTTATCCCGGTCACGCCCGGCGGAATCGGCCAGTTCGAGTGGGGATTCGCCGCCGGGCTCTATCTCGGAGGCGTCGGCTGGCCCGAGTGCGTCACGATCGCGGTCCTGGACAACGCCGTGCGGTACGCCTCGGGCTCGATTCTGTGGGCATGGGTCTACATCCTGCGGGTCGACTACTCCTTCGAGGTCCTGAAGCGCGTCGAGCCGAAGACCCCCGACGTCTGAGGCGCGACCGGCCGCTCCCAGGGGTCGCCCGTCATTTCTCCTTCGCGTCCCCCTTCCCGCCGTGCAGGTTGAAGACGATCGAGCACTGCGGATCGACGCGGTACGCCTTCTCGTTGCCGGACACCAGCGTCGCGACGTACCGGCCGTCGTCGGGCAGGTTTCCCGTGCCGAGGTCGAACTTCCAGTGGGCCTCGTCGTCCCAGACGAAGCGGTCTCCCTTGCCGTAGTCGCGGACTTCCATTCCGCTGGTCTTGTCGACCTCGGGGCCTCCCTCCGGTTTGAACTTCAGCGTCAGCGCCGGCGGCGCCGGGAGCGTCTTGGAGTCTCCGAAGGTCCCGTCGGGCAGGGCGAGCTTGGCCCGCAGCGGGAGCACGCGCCCCCTCCCGATCTGCTGGGGGCTGCGCTGCATTGGCTCGTCGAACCCGCGGCACTGGTACGTGGGCGGATCGGCCGCGCGCGCAGAAAGAGACGCGAGCAAGGCGGCGCATACGGCGGCGAGGATCGGGCGAACGCTGCGGCGTGGCATCGCGATGACTCCCTTCGGCAGAAATACTAGTGCACGGCGCGCAGTGTTAGCATCCGTCGCCGAAATCTTCTTCATGCGCAGAGCTCGATGCCGCATCGGCGCCGTCTCGCTGTTCGCCGTTGCGGCGGTTCCCGCGAACCTCCTCGGGGCGCTCTTCCCGACGCCGACGCCGACTCCGACCCCCGCGCCGCTGAAGGTGCGGCTTCCCGACTTCGTGGCGGGCAAACCGTTTCCTCCGGTCACACCATCGGCGGTCAAACTGCCCGCCGAGAGGCGCACGTATTTCGTGTCCCCGGGACCCGCGCCCGGCGACGGAAGCGAGGCCCGCCCCTGGAACGATCTGCAGACCGCGCTCCGAGCGCTCGCGCCCGGCGATCGGCTTCGCGTCCGCGCCGGAACCTACACCGGGCCCGTGCAGATCGACCGCAGCTGCAAGGACGGCACTGCGAAAGAACCGATCCAGGTGGTCTTCGACGGCAAGGCGACGCTGCAGCCGGCCGCCGAAGGAGCCATCGTCACGATCGCCCGGGCGCACTGGTGGATCGTGGGCTGTTTCCTGAAGCTCGAGGACACCGAAGCTTCCGGCATTTCGCTCGCAGGCCCGGACGCGCACGACGTGACGCTGGAAGGGCTGCGCGTCCTGGGCGGACGAGGCCCTTCCGTGCGCATCGGCAAAGACGCCGCGCGGATATCGCTTCTCCGGTGCAACATGGCCAAGTCGCCGCTGAAGAAGGCCACGCCCTCGGCGTTCGGCGTCGAGATCGCGGCGGGGGCGGAGGACGTGGTTGTGTCCCAGAGCCGCCTCCACGAAAACCCCGCCGGATCGATTCGCGTCCAGGCTCCGACTTCGGAGGGAAAGCCCGCACGCAACCTTCGGATCGTCGGCAACTCCATATACGACGACGGCGCCACCGCGATCCGAGTGGACGCCGGCGACGACGTCGCGATCACCGACAACGTCTTTTCCGACCGGACCATCGAGACGGGCACGCGAGCGATCGTGTTGACCCGCGTGCGCCGCGGCGACGTCCGTTCCAACAGAATCTCCGACTTCGCCCTGGGCATTCACGTCGGTCACGCCGACCCGGACGGCCGCGGCACCGTGGCCGCCGAAGACGTGACGATCGCGCGAAATCACCTGGAGACCTCGCGGACGGGCGGGACCGCTGTCGTGATCGAGGCGGCGCACCGGGCCGTGGTCGCCAACAACCTCGTCTCGGGGTACGCCAGCGGCATCCTGGTCTTCGGCAAGCCGCCGGGGACGCGCGACGTGACGGTCGCCAACAATCTTCTGCTGGGTCTCTCGGACGTCGCCTTCCTGCTGGCCGACCCGGCCTCGGCGGCGCTCTTCGACTACAACGTCTTTTCTCCGGCCGGCCCGGTCCTCGCCGAGTTCGGCGGAGCTTCCGTCCCGCTCGCGGGCTTTCTCAAGGAGGGCAAGATGCCGCACTCGGAGCTGAAGCCGGGAGTCCACATTCTCCAGGGCGATCTGGCTCGCGTCATGGGTCTCGCCACCGTCGACCGGGGAACCCCCGTCAAGGGCGTGCCGTTCAAGGGAGCCGCCCCGGACATCGGCGTGGCCGAGCGATGAACGCGCGCCGCTTCCGGTTTCTGCTGGCCGCGGTCGTTCTCCTCGCGGCGTCGTCGTCAGCCCGGCCGCAGGCTCCCGCTCCCGGGCCCACCGCGACGCCCACGCCACAGCCGCAGAACCCCGCCGAGAATCCCGAGGACATCCGCGCGCGGCAGCCGCGTCCGACGCCGCTCGACACGGAGACCAAGTTCCCACCGCCGCAGCAATCCGCCGAAGAAGAGGCGCGATCCTCCAACCGGCCGAACGAGGCCGACCTGCTTCCGGGCGAGCGGGCCGTGCTGCTGGACGGCCGGCCGTTCCCCGAACGCCAGCCCTATGACCCGAAGTTCCCGGCCGCGCGCCGCACGCGCTTCGTCTCGGTCGAGGCGTCGGGCCCCGGCGACGGGAGCCTCGAGCACCCGTGGAAGGACCTGCAGCAGGCGCTCTGCGCCCTCGAGCCCGGAGACAGGCTGGTCGTCGCCTCCGGCATCTACACGGGCTCCTTCCGCGTCGCGGGCGCCTGCAACAGCGGCACAGCCGACGCGCCCATCCAGGTCTTCGCACGCCACGCGTTCCTGAAATCCGGCGGCGGCGATGTGCTGACCGTCGAGCGCGCGTACTGGCAGTTCTGGGAGCTCCAGATCGCGCTGCTCGATTCGAGCGCTGTGGGCCTCGTCGTCCGAGGTCCCGACGCGCACGACGTTGCCATTGACCAGACCCACATCTACGAAGGCAACGGCCCGGCTGTCGTCCTGGCCGCGGGGAGCTCGAGGATCACGGTGTCGAACTCCCACATCCACCAGTCGATGGGAGTCCGGATCGAGCCGGGAGCCTCTTCTGTCACGCTGGTCAACAACCACATCCACCACAACCGGGCGGCTTCCGTCACGATCGGGTCAGGCCCGGGAGGCTCGCCGCCGCGCGGCGTCTCGCTCCTGGGCAACCGCATTCACAACGACCACGGCCCGGCCCTGGTCCTTTCCCGCTGTGACGGCGTGACCGCGAGCCGGAATCGGTTCTCCAACTACCGTCCGGACGAAGACGACGGCTCGGGGGGAGAGGCGATCGTGATCGGGACGTGCCGGAACGCGGCGGTCGAGAACAACTCGATCCTCGAGGCGACCGTGGCGGTCCGCGTGGGATCCGCCTCCGGCGCGGAACCTCCGGCGTCGGTCGCGTTCTCCCGCAACTACCTCCAGAACACGCTGACAGGGAAGTCCACGGCCTTCGCCGTGGATTCGGGACTCTCCATCCGTCTGAACAACAACGTGATCGACCGATACGCCGAGCCGTTCCGGATCGGCGCCGGCGTGAAAGGCCTGACGATCGCCAACAACCTAGTCCTGGGCCCGAAAACGGCGTTCTGGCTGGCCTCCTGGGACAGCATCTCCCTCTTCGATTACAACGTCTTCGGCGTCGACGGAGACTGGAACGCGGTCGTGGCCTCGGCGCCCGTTTCGGCCTCCTGGGTCACGAAGCACATGCCGCATACCCATGCGGTCGGAGGCGTCACGCTCTCCGGTGGGGACCTGGCGAGAATCCAGGGATTCACCGCCGTCGACGCCGGCACGGCGGTAGACAAGACGCCGTACCAGGGCAAGGCCCCGGACATCGGCGTCTCCGAGCATTGACCGCACCTTGCAGGGCTTGCTTGGTATAGAGTAATTACAGGTTTCTTTTCCCCGGTGGGTGCCCCTCCTCTAAGCCCAGGAGGTCGGTATGAACTCACGGAAGGCTTACTTTCGCGGCGTCCGCCTCGTACTGCTCGCCGCCCTCACGCTCCTCCTTTGGAGCTCGGCCGCTCAAGCGGGCGGAGGTCCCAAGAAGAAAGGCTTAAGTTCCGGACGGCCGGCGTTCTCGCCGGCACGCACGCCGGAGGAACGGCGCTCGCTCTTCGAAGCCTGGAAGAAGCAGCACCGATCCGCGCCGGGATCGACGGCGGCGAAGAGGACGGAGGCGCCCGGAGGCGCCACGATGGTCGGCCGCGCTTCGATGGTGATCAATTCGGCGGGGACGGTCGTCTACACCAAGAACTTCATCGGCGCAAACTGCGATCCGCACATCGAGTCGCAGAACATCTGGCAGCCGAATGCGGCCTTCGCCGCGGGGGCGGTAGTGCGGCCCTCCGGCGGCACCGGCCCACCGAACGGTTTTCAGGGTTTCAACTTCTCGTCGTCCGGCGGCACGAGCGGCGCCACCGAGCCCACCTGGCCGACCTCCGGCGTTGGCGCGACGGTCGTCGATGGAACGATCACCTGGACTGCGATCGGCTTCGATCCGACCCAGTTCGCCAGCTGCACTCCGATGCAGCTGACCTCCCGAGCTTCCGGTGGCACCGAGACGATCCTCGCGCAGGAAGGCACGACGCTTTCCGACGGAAGCCAGGTCGCCGGCTGGTCCGAGTTCATGGCGATGAACGAGTCGGGCGTCGCCGCGTTCCGGGCGGCGCTCGCCGGTTACATCTTCAGCGACGGCGAGGACGAGGGCGAGAGCGGCATCATCGTCGCGGGACCGGGCGCGGGCGCCGTGAGTCGCATCGCGGCAACCAGCACCACGATCGGCGGGCGCACCGTCTGCGGTTTCTCCGCCATGGTCGGCATCAACAACGCCGGTCAGGTCGTCTTCGACGCGTACGCGCCGCACCCGCAGCCGTTCTCGTGCGACGAGGACAACCACGGCATCGTCCGCTTCACGTCCGGCACCGGCAACGAGCTGCTCGTCCAGCAGGGTTCGACGATCGGCACTCCATCGGCGACCGTCATCGGATTCGGACTGGACGACAACTCGGGCGGCGGCGGTTTCTGCGGCACCTGTGAATACGAGAACATCGACGGATTCATCAACTCGGCCGGCCATGTTCCGGTCGTCCTGAACCTTTCCGACTTCTCGCAGGGCGTCTTCCTCCTGACGGGACCCGGGGCGGCGACCCAGATCGCGCGCCTGCCGACCGGCGGGATCGGCCCGAGAGCCTCGATCAACGACAACGACCAGGTGGTCTACCGCGCCAACCTGGGAGGCGGGGACGCCCTCTTCCGCTTCACGCCACCCTCGACGAACACACAGATCGTCCAGGTCGGCGACGTCGTCGGCGGGTCCGCGATTGACGCGATCTACCCTTACAGCCAGATCAACAACTCCGGCCACGTCGTCTTCGGGGGCCTGACGGGCGGAGGTACGCAGGACGCCTACTACTTCTGGGACGGTTCGACCGTGACGCGCATCGTCACGGGCGCCCAGGGCTCGCTGGCTTCGGAGATGGTCACCATCAACAACGCCGACCAGGTGGCCTACGTGACGGGCATGTCGCTCGGGCCAGAGGACCCCAACGGCTCCGCCGAGGGCCACGAGACCGGCGGAGTGTTCGCGTGGACCCTCGCCGGCGGTTCCTCGAAGCTCATCGCGGTCGGCGACGTCATCGGCGGGCAGACCGTCACCGACTTCTACGTCGAGCACCCGTCCTTCGCCGGCCGCCAGTGGAGCCAGGCAGGCTGCCTCGCCGCGACGTACATGATCCTCGGCGACGATCCGGAGTTCGACTGCACGGAGGGCGACCCCTCCTCGGGTTGCTACGCCAACGGAGGCGGCCACCTATTCATCTCGTGTGCGACGGGCGTGTGCCCGACGATCACCGTCAACCCGCCGACGCTGCCGGCGGGCACGCAGGGCACGCCTTACAGCCAGCAGCTCACCGCGACGGGCGGTCAGGCGCCCTTCACGTTCACGGTCACGACCGGAACGCCTCCGCCGGGATTGAACCTGACGGCGGGAGGCCTCCTGTCGGGAACGCCGACCACTCCGGGCACTTTCAACTTCACCGTCACGGCCACCGACGCGAACACGTGCACGGGAACGCGCAATTACGCGCTCTTCATCGGCAACCCCACGCAGGTGACGATCGCGCTGTCGCCTTCCTCCCGCACGCTCCTCGTCGGAACCAGCGGCAACCTGACGGCGATCATCAACATCACGCAGTCGACCGACACGATCGTCACGCTGAGCTCGGCGGATCCGGCCACGGTGTCGGTGCCGGCGTCGGTCACGATCCTCGCGGGTCAGACTTCGGCGCCATTCCAGGCCACGGGCGTGGCGCTCGGAGGCCCCGTCACCGTCACGGCGGCGCTGCCGCCGTCGTTCAACGCTCCTCCGGCCACGGCGAGCGTGACAGTCGTCGCGGCTCCCGCCGCTACGGTTCCGACGTTGAGCGTGTGGGCGCTTCTCCTGCTCGCGGCCGCCCTCGCGTTGATCGGCCTGATCCTCGCCAGGAGATAGACCGCCCGGAGACAAACGCCACCTTTGGAAGGGCCCGGGAAACCGGGCCCTTCGTGTATCGTGGCCGCCGACTGCGATGCCGGATCACGGAATCTTCCGCCGCGCCCTCGTCCGGCCGCCCGCCGAGAACTTCGCCGACGGCCTGACGACCGTGGACCTCGGCGTGCCCGACGTGCGCGAGGCTCTCGCGCAATACGCCGCGTACTGCCGCGCACTCGAGGGCCTCGAGGTCGGGCTGACCTCGCTCCCCGCCGACCCGAGGTATCCCGATTCGACGTTCGTGGAAGACACCGCGATCCTGACCCCGCGGGGAACGGCGATCCTCACCCGCCCCGGCGCTGCCTCGCGCCAGGGAGAGGTCGCGGCGATCGAAACGGCGCTCGGCGCGTTCTACCGCGCCTTCTCGCGGATCGAGGCGCCGGGCACGGTCGACGGCGGAGACATCTGCGAGGCCGGAGACCACTACTTCCTGGGAGTCTCGCGGCGGACGAACGAAGAGGGAGCGCGCCAGCTCGCACGATTCCTGGCAGCGGACGGCTACACGTCCTCGGTCATCGACATCCGCGATCTCTCCGTCATCCTGCACTTGAAGAGCGGCATCGCCTGGCTCGGCGGCCGCCGGCTCGCCGTCATCGGCGCCCTTGCGCAGCATCCGGCCTTCCGCGGATGGGAGCTGCTGCGGCTATCTCCCGAGGAGGACTACGCCGCGAACCTCGTCCTGGTCAACGGATCCGTCCTCGTGGCGGAGGGATTCCCGAAGGTCGCCCGCGCCGTGCGCGATCTCGGCTACCCGACCGTCGAGCTCCCGATGTCCGAGTACCAGAAGATGGACGGCGGCTTGAGCTGCCTGTCGCTGCGGTTCTGACGGCCGAGCCGTCGGGAGAGAGGGATCGCGCCCATGATGACTCTCTCGAGACCCGGTGATGACGATGTTCGCCGATGGCTCGAGGGCATGAACACTGTGCCCCTCTCATACTCACCGGTCGGGTTGACGAAATCGCTTCCGGACGGCGACGTTCCGAGCGGATTCGTCATCGACCACAATCGAGTCCGGCTGGGCCTCGGCCTCGCCGCGTTTGAGCGCGCGAGGGCGGCGGTGCGACGGTGGGAAATGTTCCACCTCGGCTGGGTCCATCTCTGCTGGCCCTCGACGCCGATCGTCGCGAATACGACCGTCGCGGTCCTGATCCGACAATTCGGGGTCTGGCTGTCGAATGCGTGTCGGATCGTCTATTTGGTGGAGCAGACGGGCGACCTCCACCGGTTCGGTTTCGCCTACGGAACGCTTCCGGACCATGCCGAGAGCGGAGAGGAGAGGTTCACCGTCGAGTGGAATCGTTCCGACGATTCGGTCTGGTACGACCTTCTGGCCGTGTCACGACCCAACCACCTCCTGGCCAGGCTCGGCTACCCGTACGCGCGTCGTCTGCAGCGCCGCTTCGCCTCGGACTCGCTTCGCGCGATGGAGCGCGCGAGCGGCGGCTAGAAGCCGAACACCACTCCGACGCGTGCCGAGCGCGGCGACGCCGGATGGAAGTGGACGTCGTCCACGCCGCCCGCCGGCTCGCCCGGAAGACGCGACGCGTAGTAATAGTCGATGTCGGAAACCTGCGCGTTGAAGAGGTTGAAGACCTCGACCTGGGCGCGAAGACCGCGTAACAGCTCGTAGCCCACCAGCAGATTGACGGTCGTCGACGCGTTGGAGCGGACGGTGTTGTCCTCGATCAGCGGACGTGGCCCGAAATAGCGCACCCGGACGCTCCCGAAGACGTTTGCGATCGAGTCGACCGAGACCCCGGCCGCGACGACGCTCTGCACCGCTCCGGGGATGAACGGACCCGTCGGGTCGGCGTCACGGAACCGGGCCTTCGAGAACGACAGATCCGCGTCGAGCGTCAACCACGGAAGCACGCGGTAATAGTTGGACCATTCGACTCCGTATCTTCGGCTGGGGCGCGAGGCCTCGGTCGTTCCGGCGTCACCGACGAAGATGAGCTCCGAGTCGATGTCGAGCCCCCAGAGGGCAACGGTCGTCTGCCAGCCCGGCAGCGGAAGGCTCCGCACGCCGACCTCGGCCGCCTTGGCGCGGGCGAGCGGGGTCACGCGCTGCGCGGGGTCCCCGGTCGACGGGTCCACGGTGATGGTCGCGCCGCGCGCGTCGTTGGAGTGGAAGCCATAGCCGGCATTGGCGTAGAGCTCGGTCTGGTTGAAGGGGCCGAAGATCATCGACAGCTTGGGGCTGAATATTCCCTTCGTGACGTCCCCGCCATTCTGGGGATCCGTCACGCCCGTCACGTGGAAGTTGTAGAGATCGCCGCGCAGGCCGAGGATCGTCCGGAACTTCGAGGTCCACGGGATGTCGGTTTGCGCGAAGATCGCGCCGCTCGCCTGCTTCACCTTGTCCTGACGGACGGTGTCGAGCCGCCGGCGGTCCTGCGTGTGGTAGAGGCCGATGTTGTGGATGTCGTCGTAACGGCTCTGGAAGCCGATCTCGTTCTCGGCGTCCACGCCGAACCAGCGCGCGAGCCAGCGGTGCGTCGCCTTCAGGCCGTAGACGTTGCGGTCGTCGGCCTGCTCGAACTGGTCGCCGGTATCCGGGTGGTCGAGGTAGTAGGTGAAGTTCGAGAACAGGTTGAGCTTGTAGTCGATGCCGTAGGCGAACGCGCGCGTTACCGATGTCGCATCCGAGCGCTGCCACTCTGCCGAGAGGCTGTAGCGGTGCGTCTCCCCCCCGTCGCTGGGATCCAGGCTGCCGAAGCGCCCGACGACGCCCTCGTCGACGGCGCGTTCGGCGATCTGATCGGTCGCATCCCACTTCGACTGGTAGCCCATCGCCGTGACGGCGAAACCGTTGCGCGCGTCGCCGAGGCTGTAGCGCAGCACGCCGTTGTACTTCTGGAAGTGGTCGGGACTGACCCAGGGGCCGTTGTCGAAGACGCCTTCGAGGCCGTAGAGCAGATTCCCCTCGCCGACCTTGGGTGACCCTGCGAGCAAGCCGCGGACGTAGTCGTACGAGCCTCCGTCCACGCGGGCCAGCGTGTGGTCGAGGACGTTGGCGTAATTGATGTTCGCCGAGCCGGCCGTCGTGAAGTCGCCGTCCTCCACGAAGTAGGGGCCCTTCTTGTACTGGATGCCGCTGACGAGCTCGGGGATCACGAAGTTCAGATCGGTGTAACCGTGGCCGTGCGCGTGGGTCGGCAGGTTGACGGGCATGCCGGCCACCGTCGTGGCGAAATCGGTGCCGTGATCCAGGTTGAACCCGCGCAGGTAGTACTGGTTGGCTTTCCCCTCGCCGGAGTGCTGGCTGACGACGACGCCGGGAACCGCTTCGAGCACGTCTCCGGCGCGGGAGATGGGTCTCATCTCGATCTGTTGGGCGAGGACGACGCCCTGATTCGCGGCGCCGGCGATGCCGACGAGGCTCTCGCCGGGCTCCGTGACGTCGGCGAGGTTGCGGAAGGTCTTCTTCGCGGTCACGACCACGTCGGCCGAGACGGAGAGCCGCAGCATCGCGTCGGCGCCCGCGACTGAGCCCTCACGGACCGTAATGTCCCGGCGAACGACGCCCACGAAATCGAGCAACCGGAACGAGACGCCGTACACACCCGGAGGAAGGCCGTCCACGCGATAGGAGCCCGAGGCGTCCGTCACGCCGACCCTGGCGGAGGGAAGGCCCGGTCCCGCAACCTCGACGGTCACGCCCGGAAGCGGTCCACCGGATTCGTCGGTGGCTCGACCCGCGATCGAACCCGACGGCGTCTGCGCGGCGGCGAGCGCGGCGCTGAAAACGAGGATCGCGACTGCCGAGCGAAGCTTCCGGATCACTCCCTGACTACGGGGCCCGGGTCTCCGTCGGATCTATCTCGTATGGCCCGCGACAAAGCGCTCGAACAGCTCCACTTCCGCCCGGCTTCCGATCGCCAGAGGCGTACGGGCGTGCAGGGAGTCCGGCACGATGTCCAGAATGCGCTTGGTCCCGGTCGACGCCGCGCCTCCCGCCTGCTCCACGACGTACGCCAGGGGGTGGCACTCGTAGAGAACGCGCAGCTTGCCGCTCGCCCGGCCCTTCGCAGCGTCCGCCGGGTAGAGGTAGATCCCCCCCTCCAGCAGAAACCGGTGCACGTCCCCGACGAGCGAGGCGCTGTAGCGCGTCGAATACGCTTTCCCCGAGGCGCCGTCCGGCTTCTTCAAGTGCTCGACGAAGGCCCGGACCTCGGGAGCCCAAGCGTGGGCGCGGCCCTCGTTGACGGCATAGCCGCGGCCGTGCTCGGGCATACGGAGGGAATGGCGCGTCAGGAGGAACTCGCCGATCGACGGCTCGAGGGTGAAGAGGTGCGCGCCGGTGCCGGTCGAGTAGACCAGCAGAACGCTGGGGCCGAAGAGGACGTAGCCCGCGGCGACCTGCTCGTGCCCGCTGCGCAGCAGATCCGCCACACCTCCATCCCGGCGGGCACGGATCGAGAAGATCGTCCCGAGCGTTCCGTTGCAATCGATGTTGGAAGACCCGTCCATGGGATCGAAGACGACGGCGTAGCGGCCCGTCCCGGCGTTGGGCGGATAAACGAAAGGCTCCTCCATCTCCTCGGAAGCCGCGAGCGTGACGAGGCCGCCGTAGTCGAAGGTCTCGAGCAGGATC
>Ga0075423_10000853_pt1 | contig 25820 bp, 23 predicted proteins | sample SoiMethybrSBSTD2_FD_80114 | JGI IMG/M metagenome (GOLD analysis project Ga0075423, IMG submission 80114) | Bulk soil microbial communities from a Populus tree surrounding site in Tennessee, USA - Soil MetaG P. TD hybrid SBSTD2 | ecosystem: Environmental > Terrestrial > Soil > Tree plantation... | reverse complement strand
TCTTCGTCGGCGACAGCGGTGACAACTACTTGGCGGCGAGCATCGCGACCAGCGGCCTGCAGTGCGGCGGCGCACATCGCTGCAATTCCGCTTTTCATGTCAGCGGATCCACGGCCGTATATACGACCGTCGCGCACCTCGGCTGCGAAAGGATCGTGCACCATCCCCTCGGCACCAACGACATCGAGATGGCCATTCAGCATCAACGCCGGCGCAGCACTCGCGCCGACGCGCGCAATCACGTTGGGCCGATTATGGAGATCTTCCTGGAGCTTCACGGAGAATCCCCAATCGTCGAGGACGGAGGCGAGCGTGAGAGCGCAAGCACGCTCGCCGGGTCCATCAGGAACGAGAGTGGGGTTTCTCGAATCGATTTTGATCAGCGCGCGGGCGAGCGCGACGGCGTCGCCACGCGCGATAGTCACCGGACTACCGTCTCTTCGCCTTGCCCGAGGCTTTTGGCTTTGACTTGGCGGCGACCTTCACCGGCTTTTTGGCGGCCGGCTTCGCGTGTGCTTTCTTCGCAGCTGCTTTCGCGGGCGCGGCGTGCTTGATGGCGACGTGTTTAGCTGGCGCGGCGGGTGTGTGACGTGTCGGGGTGGACTGCGCTGAATGGGAAGTGTGCGCGGTGTGCGACGGCTGCGAGGTATGCGGCGCGTGGACCGTGTGCGATGTCGGCGCAGCAGGAGAAGCTGTTTCAACTCGCGGGGGTGGTCTGAGCGGACTTGGAACCGAGGGTGCCGACGGCTTGCGCTTGGCGTGTGATGCCTCGACCTCGCGCATAAGTTTGTCCGCTTCCTCCTGGGTCATCTGACCCCGGCGAACCATGTACTGAAGAAGATCGCGCGCGCTCTCGATCACGAAGCCCGTGAGACCTGCGGCAGCGCCGATAACGTCTTTCATGGCGGCGGCCATCTTGCTGCCCGCCTCCATGCTGATCTCCTGGGCGCGCGCCGCCATTTCGGCGACCGTATCTTTTACATCAGCGCCACGGTGACCGGGGCTGCGCTTCGGTGGCGGAGGCACGGTAGGAGCTGCAACGCCAGTACTGGCTCCAGTAGTGGTTCCAGTCGCGGTTACCGTTGTGGTGGCAGCCACTGCTGGCTTGTCTTTATCAGTCATCTAAAGGGCTCCGTCCAGCGAAAGGGATGGTGCTGACGGCCTCGAAAAAATCACAGATGTTTGGTCGGCAACCGGTTTGGGCCGAATGGCGCTAAGTATATGATTTTTCGTAACTAAAACAAGGTGGCTTCAGGCAGGTTCACGATATGCCCTTTTACGGCTGGATCTAGGGTTCTTTGCGCCATTCAACAGACAGACACACGCCAGCAACCGATCACTAACTACGAAATGCGGCTTCGCGTAGTCGATTTGAGTAGAGTGCTCGCTGGCCCGGTTTGTTCCATGGTGCTGGGCGATTTCGGCGCAGACGTCATCAAAATCGAACGGCCGAGCTCAGGCGACGAAACCCGAGGTTGGGGACCGCCCTTCGATCAGTCCGGCCAAAGCGCCTACTTCCTTGCCGTCAACCGCAACAAAAAAAGTCTCGCCGCCGACCTGACCAATGACCGTGACCGAGCTCTCGTGCTCGAGCTCATCGCCGGGGCCGACGTGGTCCTCGAGAATTTCCTTCCCGGCGCGCTCAAGAAGTTGGGAATCGACGCGGAAAGCCTTCTCGAAACCAACCCGTCACTTATCTGGTGCACCATCAGCGGGTTCGGCGTCGGCAGCGCGAGACCGGGCTACGACTTCGTGATCCAGGCGGAGAGTGGATGGATGTCGATCACCGGTGAAACGGACGGGTCACCGATGAAAGTCGGCGTTGCGCTCGCTGACGTGATTGCGGGGAAGGACGCTGCGCTTGCGATTCTGGCGGCGGTCGTCGAACGCGACGCTGGCACCCTCGATCGCGGTCGGCGGCGCATTATGGTTTCGCTCGCATCGAGTGCGATTGCGTCACTCGTCAACGTCGCGCAGAACGTGCTCGTCTCGGGCAACGATGCGAAGAGATATGGGAACGCACATCCCAATCTCGTTCCCTACCAGCTGTTCGACGCGGCTGACCGACCGTTCGTGATCGCTGTGGGAAGCGATGCGCAATGGCTAGCCTGCGCAAAGTCGCTCGGCCTCGAAGATTTGGCGAGCGATGCGACATTGCGCACGAACGCCGGTCGCGTCGGCCAGCGAGATCGCGTAGTGGCCGCCATTGCTGCCCGAACACGAGAGAAAAAGGCGCGGTACTGGATCGAGTTGCTCGACAGCGTGAGTGTTCCGTGTGGGTTGGTGCGCACGGTCAAGGAAGCCCTGGTTAATTCGGGAGCCGATGCAGTCACCGGAGTTCCGCCGAGTGTGTCGGGAACCGTACGAACGCCGCCGCCGCGTCTGGACGAACACGGCGATGCGATCCGCGCGCTGGGGTGGCGCGCCTTTACACCATGACAGATATTATCAGCCGCCTGTTTCCCACCCCCGCGCCAGTCTTGTTTCCATTCTTTAAGGACGAGTTATGAAGCGTACGTGGTCTCTTTCTGCTATCGCACTTGCATCCATAGCCCTTGTCGCGTGCAGCGAGGACAGGACAACAGGACCGGCGGGACAAGAAGCGTTCAGCAAGTATGTGGCAATCGGCACTAGCCTTAGCATGGGCGTCCAGTCCGACGGAGTCGTTTACTTCAGTCAGCAGCATGATTGGACCGCGCTCCTCGCCCACGCGGCTTTTGCATCGTACACGCAGCCCCTCGTAGCGCCTCCGGGTTGTTTCTCACCCCTCATAGCGCCGCTCCAATTCAATCGGCGACTGAGCGGGATTCCGGCAAGCGGTACCGGCTCAGATCAGACGAAAAGCATTCCCGACACCACCTGCGCTCTTTTCGGATCGATTACTCTTCCGACTAATGATGTAGCGATCGACGGCGCGAACACCTACGACGCGCTGTACGTCACACCTGAGACCGCCTCGGTAGAGGGCGTTAAGCGTCGCCGTCAGTATCGGTTGGTGCTGCCGCCGAAGAAGACCCAAGTGACAGCGATGATGCAGCAAAAGCCGACGCTCGTGTCCGTTGAGCTCGGCGCCAACGAAGTACTTGGTGTGGCATCGGGACTGCTCTTCCCAAAGGCGGGATATCGTGGAGCGGCTGCTGCGGGCACCTTCGTGCCGAACGCGGTCTGGCAGCCAGTATATGACCAGCTGATCGACAGCGTGAAAAAAACCGGCGCAAAGGTGTTGCTGGCCGGCGTTCCGAAAACGACGGGATTCGTGTCGCTACGAACTGGTGACGAGCTGTACCAGGATCGAGCTGAGTTCCAGGCGTTCGGGGTAATCGTCAACGCGGATTGTTCGGGAAGTCCAAATTCGATTTTCGTTCCACTCAAGGTCATCAACGCAGTCGGCGCTGCGCAGGCAACTGGTACGCCGCAGAACTTCAGTTGCACTGACCAACCCGGTGCGCAGGACTTTATTCTGACGCCCGCCGATGTGCAGGCCGTGAACGCCATCATCGATGGAATGAACAACCACATTCAGGCCGTCGCGCAACAGAACGGATGGGCGTATGTGGACTTCGCTACCGTTTGGGCACAGTGGGTTGCGGCTCGTGGACCATTCAGTCTCAGCAAATTGCTGACGTGTAATCTCCCATATGGACAGTTCACGAGCCTTGATGGCGTACATCCCAACTCATCGGGCTATCAGGAAATGGCCAACGCGGCTGCCACCGCGTTGAATTCGACATACGGGTTTGCCATTCCTGGCGTCACGCAGGCGGTGTTGACGCCAGCGGAGGTCTGTCCGTGATATTGGTTTAACATCGCAGCGAGGGCGAGGCGAACGACCTCGCCCTTTTTTGCATCATGAGGTACATCGGCAACAAAACGCGTCTCCTCCCATTCATTCTGCGCACGCTCGATAAAGAAGGAATCGACGCGGGCGTGGTACATGACGCGTTTGCGGGAACTGCCAGTGTTGGTCGCGCGCTGAAAGAGAAAGGATGGCAAGTGCACGGCAGCGACTTGCTGATGTCGTCGTACGTGTTTCAGCGCGCATACGTGGTAGCCGATTCCGCGGATCCCGCGGTGGACGAGATGGCGCGCGCCTTGTCGCGGATTTCGCCGTGCGAAGGTTTCATCAGCAGGAATTTCTCGCCTGCGGGCGGCGCAACGAGTGCAGGCAGGATGTACTTCACTCCGGAAAACGCGGGGCGCATCGATGCTGCCCGAGGCGAGCTGGAGTCGTGGCGAAGATCCGGCGCGGTTAGTGAGGACGCATACTACCTGCTGTTAGCCGGGATCATCGAAGGCGCGGACCGTGTCGCCAACACTGCAGGTGTGTACGCGTCCTACATGAAGCGCTGGCAGCCAAACGCCAGGCGCGCGTTCGCAGTGAGCGTCGAAACCACGGTCAGGGGTCGACCTGCCGCCGCCTATCTAATGGACGCGACAGAAGCGGCGAAATCGATCGGTGAGGTCGACCTGATCTACATTGATCCGCCGTACAACTCCCGTCAGTACGTGGCCTACTATCACATCCCGGAGATTCTGGCGCGTGGCTGGTCCGGTGATGAGCCGGCGATCCGCGGCAAAGTGGGACTGCTCGCTGGAAACGAAGGTCGTAGCCAGTGGTCGCACGGACGGCGGGTTCAGAAGCTTTTCACGGGGCTGCTGTCCGCGAGCGGCGCGCGGCATGCGTTGATAAGCTTTGACTCAGAGGGCCATCTCGAGCCTGAGAAACTCGAATCGTTGCTGAGAAAGGCCGCCGTGGACGGGGAGGTATCGCATCTCACGCAGCGTTACCGCCGGTACCGGGCGGATAGCGATCATGAGGGCCGGCAATACCACGCCGATTCAGCTCACGAGCATCTCTATCTGGTGCGGCTTCGCTGACTCGGTTGCTTCCACGAGCCCTCGATCGTCAGAGGCTTGTAACGGTGATAACGTGTTATCCCCACGCTATTTGACCCTATACAGGCCGTGGCAAAGGGGTTACACTAGGCAGGTGAAAATGACAGCCACACCGCTGCAAAATCAGGGTGCCCAGTCGTTGGGTGCCGGGGGTGCGACGCCGGATGGTTCGGCGCCGCAAGTCGATGCTGATCAGGAGGTTATTGCCAGGGTTTTGGGCGGTCACAAGGACGCATTTGGGGTTTTGATCACCCGCTATAGCGATCCTTTGTACCGACATGCACTTGGCATGACCGGAAGCCCTGATGTGGCGGAAGACATACTCCAAGCGTCTTTTATTAAAGCCTATCAGCATCTGGGCGAAGTTCGCGGTCGATTCGATGCCTGGGTTTTCCGAATCGTCGCAAATAGTTGCAAGGATTGGCTGAAAAACATACGGCGAACGCACGTGAGTTATGACGAGGATGATCAGCCCTCGACCTACTCGACGCCGGAAGAAGAGATGGACCGTAATGAGTTGCGTACGGATTTGCAGTTCGCACTTGCCAGGTTGGCTCCCTCGCTTCGCGAAGCGTTCGTGATGAAGCACGTTGAGGGAAGGTCGTACGAAGAGATGGCGCTTTTACTGGAAACGACGGTTGGCGCGCTAAAGATGCGAGTGCATCGGGCGCGAGAGGCGCTCCAACAACTGCTCGAGGAGAAGTACGCATGATGATGGACGACGCTGGATTCGAGAGAAATGACAAAATCACTGGTCGCGAGCCTGGAATCAGACGGGACAACAAGCCCGCTGAGCCGCTCTACGACCGCGAAGTTCCGCTCACCGGATCTTCGACCACGCATGGTGTGCTGCACGACTGGCTCGATGGTGAAGTCGACGTGATGCGCGCCAGCGAAGTCGAAGGCAAATCAAAGGTCGAGCTTTGGACGCGGATCAATGCCGAGAGCGAAATGCTCCGTCGGCGCGTGACTCCGGTCGGTGTACAGCAGCGGATCATGGCGTCGCTGCCCGACACCCCTGGCACTGCCACCAACTGGTGGAAGCAGCAGCTGACGATCACGCCGATATCGGCAATCATGATCGGTGTAGCTCTGCTAGCAGTAGGAGCCCTGATCATTCAGGCTCTGCGTTAAAACCCCGTTTTTCTCCTGAGCAGAAACGCCCGGCTTTCAAGAAGCCGGGCGTTTTTTTTTCCGCATAATTGTCGGACGCCTTGCACTTCGACAGCTTTCTTTGTCCATTTACCTCTGGAACTCGGAGCGTCGGCGTAGACATTGCTGCGAGATTTCGTTTCAGGGCGTAGACCTTGCAACTGGACGGCAACTCTTTACTCTACTACGTAGAGACCATTCCTGATCGGAGGCGTTTTCAGTATGAAGAAGACCATCGCTGTAATCGCGTTAATGGCTGCCCCAGCCCTGGCTTCTGCTCAGGCTGGACTCAGTCGCATTCAATTCCTCGCTCTGCAACAGGAGCTTCGTGACCAGGGATGCGGCGTGACCAACGTCGACGGACACTATGGTCCGCAGACACGTCGCGCGATCGCTACCTGCGCCAAGAAGTTCAACTCGGCCAACAACGCCGCGGCACTGCTTCAGGCGATGAATATCGGCTTCGGCCCGAACGACAATCCGCCGACTGGTCCGGCGACCGGAAGCGCGAGCACCGGCACTGAGTCGATGGGCGCTGGCAACTCAATGGCGTCGGAGACGAAGACGACTGACGATGGCATGGTCAAGCACGCTGCCGCTACCAAGACGCACAAGAAGGCAGTGAAAAAGACGACAGCCAAGAGCTGATCGGCCGTTAGCGATTACACTCAAAACTCAAAACTGAGCTGAGTCGGGGGGACGAGCGCACCAAGCGCTTCGTCCCCTTCTTCTTCATCATCGCGCGCTGACCAACCGCGCACGCCGTATTTGGCGGTGATTCGGTCGAAGAATTTCGCCAGACCCTCGCGGTATTTCTCCCCTGCATAAGCGCTGTTCGAATAAGTATTCCGGTACCGCTCGGCGAGGTGCGGGAATTCCTGCTCGATGAACGGCATGTAGCGCTTTCTGGCCGCAGCCTTGAGTCTCACCGCGCACGCGCCGACGTAAGTCGCGCCGGCTTCGGAGACGCGCTTGACCAACGCCTCGAGATCCGAAGGATTGTCGGTGATGCCCGGCAGAACCGGCATGCAGTTGATGCCTGCTTCAATACCGGCTTCGCGCAGACGAGACAACGCGCGCACGCGTGCCTCTGGCGTCGGCGCACGTGGCTCGATGCGCCGTGCAAGATCGCGATCGAGAGTGATCAACGAGATGTGGATCGACAAATCGGAGATTCTGTTGATACGCGAGAGAACGTCGATGTCTCTCGTGATCAATGGACTCTTGGAGATGATCGTCACTGAAAGACCAGGATGTTCCGCAAGCACCTCCAGAATTCCGCGTGTGATTCGGAATCTTCGCTCGGCTGGTTGATAGGGGTCCGTTGCGGTGCCGATGACTATCGTCTCGCCCTCGAGCAGACGCAGATGGCGATCGCTGCCGAAGCGCAGAGTTCTGCTCAAAATCTCGGGCGCGTTTTTCTTGACGAAGATATTGCGCTCGAAGGCGAGCCAGGGCGGCAGTTTGTTATATGCTTCGCCGAGCTCCTGAACCATTTTATGGTCGTCGGCAGCTCGCTCCATCACCCAGCGGTGGGTGTACCGTGCGTAGCAGTAAGCGCAGCCGAACGCGCAGCCGACGTAGGGATTGATCGACCAGAATCCCATGCCGGTGGTCTCGGGACCGTTGAGGACGCTCTTCGCCGGCGAGGCGTAGTAGCGGATGTCCTTCTGCTCGCCGATGATCGGGAGTTGGCGGGATTGGCGCTCGTAAGCTTCGCCGAACAGGCTCGCATCGACGGGCTTGACCATACCCGAATATATACCGAAAAACACGAGGGAAAAAGGCGCTGCTGCTGGCGACTTTCGGCTGGCAGCCAGGGAGCCGTGGGCGGGCTTCGGACTGCGGACCAGCCGCCGGCAGCGGGCCGCCGCCAGCGGCCAGCCCAGTTAGAACGTCAGCCCGATTTGAGCTCCATCCTCCGACGGACTCGCGAAGAAATGGTCGTATGCTGGATTTTTCCAGATCCTTAGCGCGTGGATCGCGTTCACTCCACCGAAGATCAGTGATACCTGAGTCTTGGAAAGCTTCGACGTGCGCGCCATGTAAGCGACATCGCTTACTGACCCATTGCGGCCGATCGTTATATAGAAGAGCGTCGTACCGATCCCACCGGCGAGAACTCCGCGCTCGATTGCCGCGCCGCGTGAATGTGGGATGTCGAGGATTAGCTCGTCGATCAGCGCCTGGGTTGTGAGGCCCGACGCGGAGAAAATGAATTGCTTGTGCGGGTAGCGGTTGCTGTCGATTCCCGAGTAGATAGTAGGCCGAGCGTGATCAAAACCGACGTATGGATGGAATCCCATCGCCAGCGAGCTCAGCACGTGCGCACTCTCGTGGGCGAACAAGCTCAGTCCAAATCCGAGGGCCAGCTTTGTCCAATAACCCGCAGGCTGACCCGATGTAATAGCGAAAGCCGATGTCCGCTGGGCAGATAACCGCTGGACGGGCAGCATCGTTGCGCAGAATAGAACGACGCCGATTGTGATTGCGCGTTGACTCGGCAAACTTATTTTGGATTCTACGTCCTTCACGCGGAGCGATGCACCGATGGCTGAGCGGTTATCCGACATTGCTATCCAGCGTGGGCTAGGGAACCTGCCTGGCTGGAGCAGGCGCGGTGATGTGATCACCAAGACCTATCAGTTCCGCACCTTTCTGTCCGGAATTGACTTTGTAGTTGCTGTGGCGAAGGCGGCTGATGCCGCCGATCACCATCCCGACATCGACATTCGCTACACAAAGATCGTGTGCTCGCTGAGCACGCACTCGGCGGGGGGGATTACGCAAAACGATCTCGATGTTGCTCGGACGATTGAAGGTTTGAAAGAGGACTGAGGACTTAACAGCTCATTACACTGCTGGTAGCTGCCAGCAGCACGCTACCAGCGACCCGCTGCAGGCATATGGACGGATCGCGGGTAAACTACAGTAAAGGCACAATCCCGTTCTTCTTGCAGTTCCGCTCAGTCCAAACAAATCCGTCCCGTCGCTTTCCGCGGGAAGCTGGGAGCTAGCTGCTGGAAGCTACGAGCAGTGTAGTTCGCGTTAAGGTTCTCAGTCCTTAGTTGCGCCGATTCCCCATGATGCGCAGTATCGCCATAAACATGTTCAGCAGATCGAGGTAGATCTGCACGGCGGCGCCGACGTACTCGTCGGGACCGTAGACATTGCGCAGGCGCCAGGTGTCGAACACGAGCAGACCGCTGAAAAGCAGCACCGTGACAGACGCCAGCCAGAGATCGATGGCGGTGTTCTGGAAAAACAAATTCAGCAGCGATGTGCCGATCAGGACGAATAAGCCCACCATCAGGAAGCTGCCCCAGGCGCTGAAATCACGGCGGCTGACGAAAGCGTAGAGCGTCAGAATTCCAAATGCGCCGAGCGTGAGGACGGCGGCTTGCCCAATCAGTCCGGGCTGCGTTCTGCCATAGTAGTACATCGCGGGCGAAATCATTACGCCCATCACGAAGTTGAATACGAGTACGAGACCGATGTTGAATGGGAAGTCGGTCTTTTTCGCGGACGCGGCGAAGAGCGGTACGAACGCGGCAATAAGCGTGAGCCATGGATGCTCTATAACAGCCTGAAGGAGTCGCGGCTGCGAGAGCGCGAAAGACGTTCCCACCATCGTCACTATCACACTGACCAGAACCAGCGCATACGTGCGACGAACCAGTGTCGCTCTCTCCTCGCCAGTGCGGACGAGGGTTCCAGTCTGATACGAAACACCCATTTGAATTAGCTCCCTAAGAAGTCAAGCGTGCGAAATATATTACCCCATCCCTCGGTCAACGGTCACGTCAAATTACAAGTGCGCTGGCGGCTGGCGGCTTTCCGCTGGCGGCTCGCTGCTTCTGCGGAGTTCGGACTGAGCCGCCGGCAGCGGGCCGACGGGCGCCAGCCGCCAGCGCGGTTTCGATTGTCGGTTCAGTGAGCCGATATTTTATCCAGCAGCGCTGGCAGGTCTTTGATGTTGTCGAGAAAGTAGGTCGGATTCTCGGGCGCGAGCTGTGATTTTGTAAAAGGACCCCACAGCGCGGCGATCGTAACTACGCCGGCTGCATTCCCCGATTTGATGTCGTGAGGAGAATCTCCGACGAACACCGCTTCGTCGGCACCGTACTCGAGTTTCTCGAGCGCCGCTTTGACCGGATACGGATCCGGCTTGTGGATGTGCACCGAGTCATAACCGATGGCGACCTCGATGTAGTCGTCGGCGCCGATGAACTTGAGGCCGCGATCCATCATCGTGTTGCCTTTGCTGGTGACGATGGCCATCGGGTGTCCGCGCTGATAGAGGAGCGCGAGAGTGTCGATGACTCCTTCGTAGCGCGCCATCAACCGGTCGTGATTTTCCGTCTGGAACGTGCGATAGCGGTTGACCAGTCGCTCACGATCTTCGTCTGACTCTACGTAGGGCGTTAACTGCTTCGGCAAAGGAGTGCCGATGCCTTCGATCCACTCCGCATCAGTCGGCTGCCGAGCGCGCCCCTGGAAGGTGTGGCGCATCGAGGCGAGGAGAAGAGCGATGGAGTCGACGAGGGTGCCGTCGAGATCGAACAGGACGGCGTACGGACGTGCGTCTGCCATTATGCCAAAGTAAACTGGTAATGCCTCAGTCAGCACACAATATTAAGAGAAGAATGGCCACTACAGCGACAATGCGCTCCAGCTTCAGCAAGCTGTTCGATGAGATCGGCACAGTCGATCAAGTCGGTATCGAGGAACGCGTCGCAAAATTCACGACACGCAGCATAAAAAAGGGCTCCAAGGTTTGGGGGCTTAAGACCGCCGTGTCGATGGTCGACCTGACCACTCTCGAGGGTAAGGACACTCCGGGTAAAGTCGCGTCGCTTTGTCAGAAGGCGAGACGCCCGAGTGCTGATCCGGACATTCCACCGGTTGCCGCAGTCTGCATCTACCCACTTCTGGTGAAACACGCCGCGCGTTGGCTGGCCGACACGCCGATCAAAGTCGCGTCGGTGGCGACGTCGTTTCCGTCGGGGCAGAGCCCGCTCGAGCTGCGCCTCGAGGAAGTACGCACCGCGGTCGGTGACGGCGCCGACGAAATCGACATGGTGATAAACCGCGGACTTTTCCTCGCTGGAGAGTTCAGCGCGGTACAGGACGAGATCAGCGCCGTCGTCGAAGCATGCGGCGATGCTCAGCTCAAGGTCATTCTAGAGGTGAGCGAGCTCGACACCTACGACAACGTTCGCGCCGCGTCATTCCTGGCGATGCAGGTGATTCGTCCTGGTGACTTCCTCAAAACGAGCACTGGCAAAGCCTCAGGCAGCGCAACGCTCGCCAACACGCAGGTAATGATCGAAGCAATTCGCGATTTCTATCTGGCCACGGGAATTCCGATCGGGATGAAACCGGCCGGCGGAATCAGAAACGCGAAGCAGGCGTTGCACTATCTGGTCGCGGTAAAGGAGACGCTGGGCGATGCGTGGCTCAACTCGTCGCGCTATCGCTTTGGCGCCAGCTCGCTGCTGAACGACCTGCTGCGGCAAATCGAAAAGGAAAAGACGGGAGCGTACCAGGCTCCTTATTACTTCACGGAAGCTGCGGAGAGTTATTGAGATGACATCAACGAGACCCGTCGCCAGAGGACAGGCGGGAAGCAGCTCCATACCGCAGCTGATTTTCGGCGATCTGTGGCAGTACGATCCGGCCCCCGAGACGGCCGATCCGAAGCTCAAATCGCGCTACGATCTGTTCATCGGTGGCAAGTTCGTCGCGCCGCGTTCGGGCAAGTATTTCGAATCGATCAATCCGGCGACCGAGCAGGCGCTCGCCGAAATCGCGCTGGCGAATCAGGCGGACGTCGACGCCGCGTACCAGGCCGCCAACAAGGCGTTCGGTCCGTGGAGCAGGCTCTCTGGCATCGAGCGCGGAAAGTATCTCTACCGCATCGCTCGCCTGATTCAGGATCGGGCGCGGGAATTCGCAGTTGCGGAGACGATGGACGGCGGCAAACCGATCAAGGAATCGCGCGATTTCGACGTGCCGATGACGGCCGCGCATTTCTTCTATCACGCCGGCTGGGCGGACAAACTCGAGTACGCTGTGCCGGGGGCGACGATCGCGCCGTTGGGTGTCGTCGGTCAGGTGATACCTTGGAATTTCCCCTTGCTTATGTTGGCGTGGAAGATTGCGCCGGCACTGGCGGTTGGAAATACGGTGTTATTGAAACCGGCCGAGACGACGTCCGTGACAGCGCTGAAATTTGCGGAGCTGCTGCAGGAAGCCGAACTACCGCCGGGCGTCGTGAATCTCGTCTGCGGCGCTGGGGAGACGGGCGCGGCAGTCGTAACCCATCCGACTGCGGCAAAGATCGCGTTCACCGGTTCGACGGACGTCGGCAAGATCATCATGCGCCAGCTTGCCGGCACCGACAAAAAACTGACGCTCGAGCTCGGTGGCAAGGCAGCGAACATTGTGTTCGATGATTCGCCGATCGATCAGGCAGTGGAAGGCGTCGTCAACGGCATCTTCTTCAATCAAGGTCACGTTTGCTGCGCTGGCAGTCGACTGCTGGTGCAGGAATCGATCGCCGAGATGTTCGTGGCGAAGCTGAAGAATCGAATCGACGTGTTGAGAGTGGGAAATCCACTCGACAAGAACACGGACGTCGGCGCAATCAACTCGAAGGCGCAGCTCGACAGGATCTGCGAGCTCGTCGATTCAGGCGTGACGGCTGGCGCGGAGATGTACCAGTCGGCGGTGTGTCAGTTGCCGACAGCTGGATACTTCTACAAACCGACGGTTTTCACGGGCGTCACGCAGAGCCACCGCATCGCGCGAGAAGAGATTTTCGGTCCGGTGTTGAGCGTGTTGACGTTCCGCACGCTCGAGGAAGCGGTCGAGAAAGCCAACAACACCATGTATGGGCTCTCAGCGGGTGTCTGGACTGACAAAGGCTCACGCATTCTGAAAATGAGCACGCTACTCAAAGCGGGCGTCGTCTGGGCAAATACCTTCAACAAGTTCGATCCGTCGTCGCCGTTCGGCGGCTACAAGGAATCGGGTTTCGGCCGCGAAGGTGGGCGTCAGGGTCTGATGGACTACGGGAAGGTGGTCTGATATGGCGCGTATCCCGATAACGAAGACGCCCAAGGTCTACGTCGGTGGACAGTTCATTCGCTCGGAGAGCGGGCGGGTGTTTCCTGTGCGGGAAGCGGGAGGGGGAAGGCGTGCGGGAAGCGCGAAGCGGGAAGCGGGAAGCGGCACAAGCGAGGCGCGCTTGCTCGGCAACATTCCCCAATGCACCCGGAAAGACCTCCGTAATGCGGTCGAGGCGGCGGCGAAGGCGGGGCCGGACTGGGCGAAGCGAACTCCGTATAATCGCGGACAGATTCTCTATCGCTTAGGCGAGATGCTGGAGTCGCGCAGCGCGGAAATGGCGGAAGCGCTGGTGATTTCCGGGGCGGCGACGAAGGCGGCAGCTTTAAAAGAAGTTTCGGCGAGTGTCGATCGACTGATTTATTACGCGGGCTGGTCGGACAAATACGAGCAAGTGCTCGGCAACACCAATCCAGTAGCTGGACCGTTTTTCAATTTCACGGTTGCGGAGCCGATGGGAATTATCGGCATCATCGCCGACGATTCCGCGCCGCTGCTCGGGTTGATCAGCCAGATCGCGCCGGTGATCGTCGCCGGTAATACGTGCGTCTGTCTGGCGTCGCAGGAATTCCCGTATCCGGCAATCGTGCTCGGTGAGCAGCTCGCTGTCTCGGATCTGCCCGGCGGAGTGGTGAACCTTCTCACCGGGTTCAGAAAAGAGCTGATGCCAACGTTTGCGACGCACACGCACATTCGCGGTCTCAGTGCCGTCGTGGATCAGGAGGAAAAGAAACAGCTACAACTCGGCGCGGCGGAGAGCATCAAGCGAGTGCGCGCCCGCAAGCGTGACGGCGAGATCGACTGGCTCGATGCGAAAATGCAGGGAGCATACGAGATCCGCGATTTCATCGAGTTCAAGACTACGTGGCACCCGATCGGGGCGTAGGTAAGAGCTAGTTTCGCAAATCCCAGCATAGGAGGCAGCATGCGAAGGGTTATGCAACTCCTCCCTCTAGCGCTAATTCTCTGCGTGCGTGTTGCCGTCGCGCAACAACGCACGATCAACGTCGGTGATGTGGTCATCAACTACGACGTTTCAGGGCGGAGTGGACCGGCGGTGGTGTTTATCCACGGCTGGAGCCACAACCTGAGCGTTTGGGACGATCAGGTTGCAGCACTGAATAGCCGCTATCGAATCGTTCGATTCGATTCGCGTGGGTATGGCAAATCGTCTGGCTATTCCGATCCGTCGGCCGATCCGCAAGATCTGCTCACACTCCTCGAAGCGCTGCACATACCGCGCGCGTACATCGTTGGTCATTCGCGCGGCGGTGACGTCGCCCTGCGCTTCGCGGCTGCTTATCCGCAACGCGTTAGCGGACTGATCTTAGAGGGCGCATTTCCGGAAGGGTTTCCCGCGCCGCCAGAAATCGGACAATTCTTCGCCTCACTTTCCACCGTGGCGAAGACAAACGGGTTGGACTCCGCAGGCAAGCTTCTCCTGACGAACCAGATCGCCTGGGTGCCGCCCGGTCGCAACGACATCACCGAGCGATACCGTCATCTGTGGAGCACCTATTCGGGTAAGGATCTGACCAATCCGCAGCCCGAATCACATCGCGTTCCCGTTCCAACCACCGATCAGATCAGAAATCTGCGAGTGCCGACGCTGGTGATCGTCGGCGATCACGAAGCGCCGTTCATCGCCGCAGCTGATGATTCTCTTGCGCGTTGGATTCCCGGCGCAAAAAAGGTTGTGATACCAAACGCCGGACATGGCGCGCACTTCGCACAACCCGCTAGCTTCAACTCCGCTTTGATGGATTTCATTTACAGCGTAGAGCGGAACAAGCCAAAGAAATAGAAGTTGCGGCGCCATCCGATGCGGGTGCGACGCCGACGAACCCGCGCGGGGAGAGAGGCAAGCGGTGAACGCGATTGAGATGCGCGCGCTGCGCAAGGTCTACAAGGGCAGCGGTAAAACCAGAGGTGGAAGCACCTACAGCGCGCGCTGGGCGCCGCCAGGTACGACGGCGCCGGCGGCCGGCGACGTGGTGGCGCTGGAGTCACTCGATCTCGACATATTCGCCGGCGAGTTTTTCGGCCTGCTCGGACCAAACGGCGCCGGCAAGACAACGGCGATCGGCATTCTCACCACTCGCGTGATGCCGACATCCGGAACGGCGGTGGTTGCGGGATGTGATGTGGTCGCCGATTCAGTGAGAGTGCGCCAGACGATCGGTGTGGTTCCGCAGCGTCCCAACGCGGATCTCAGTCTCAACGTGCTCGAGAACCTGCAGTTCCACGCCGCGTACTTTGGAATTCCCACTGACGTGGCGACCAGGCGCGCGTACGAGCTGCTCGAACGACTCGGCCTTTCTGAAAAGGCGAATGCAAAGCTAACCGAAATGTCGGGTGGCCAGCAGCAGCGGTTGATGATCGTGCGCGCATTGATGCACGAGCCGGACATCATCTTCCTCGACGAGCCGACGGTCGGGCTCGATCCGCAAGCACGGCTCGGACTCTGGGAAATTCTGCGCGATATGCATGATCGCGGCGGGACGATTGTCATGACGACGCACTACATGGACGAGGCGGATCGTCTTTGCGATCGACTTGCGATCATCGATCAGGGGAAATTGCTTGCGCTCGACACCCCGCGAACGCTCAAGGCAAAGGCACCAGGCGGGACTTTGATCGAGCTCGTGCTGGACGGTGATTCCGCACCGGCTGCCGAGATCGCCGAGACGATCAATGGCGTGAGTAGAGTAGAGGCGCGTGATGGATTGCTGCGCGCGCATAGCACGCGGGGCGGACAGATATTGCCGGCTCTGATCGAAGCAGCGGAGACCGCCGGCCGCACAGTAACCGACATCCACCTCCTTCCACCTAGCCTGGAGACTCTCTTCGTGTCGCTGACAGGGCGGAAGCTTGGATGAGCACGAGAGGCGAGAGGGGAGAGGCGAGAGGCGGGAGGGCTGAGTGACTGCGGCCACGTTAGCCGCGCCACGTGCGGAGGTTCCGGCTTCTGCGGTCTTCTATGCCCTGCTGCGTCGCGACATGCGCGTGGCGCGGCGGGAGTTGCCGTTTTTCCTGCTGCGCACGACGCTGCAGCCGCTGATGTTCGTCATCGTATTCGGCTACCTGTTGCCGCGCATGGGATTCATGGGACGCGGCTACACGACGGCGCTCCTTCCCGGAGTGCTGGCGATCAGTCTCACGTTCTCGAGCATTCAGTCCGTTGCATTGCCGATGGTGCAGGACTTCGGCTGGACGAAGGAAATCGAAGATCGGTTGCTGGCGCCGGTTCCCATTCTGCTCGTCGCTGCAGAGAAAATTGTATCAGGAGTGCTGCAGGGAATCGTGTCGGCGCTTTTTGTCCTGCCCGTCGCGCGATTGATCATGGGCCCAATTCCAAACCTTACATTCGCCCACTTCGGCAGCGTGTTACTCATTACGATCCTCGGCCCTGCCGCGTTCTCCTCGCTCGGCCTTTTTCTCGGCACTGCCATTCAGCCGCAGCAGATCGGATTGATGTTCGGCGTGATTCTGGCGCCGATGATTTTCTTTGGTTGCGCGTACTATCCGTGGCAGGGGCTCAGCACGGTTCCAATCCTCAAGTACGCGGTGCTGGTCAACCCGCTGGTCTATGTCGCAGAAGGAATGCGTGGCGCGCTCACGCCGGCGGCGCCACATATGCCGCTGCCGGTGGTTGTTACCGCGCTCGTGATTGTTACAGCTCTGTTCTGGATGCTAGGGATGCGCAGCTTCCTGAAGCGAGCGGTCGGATAAGTCCGCGGGGCTGGCCTCCGCCGGTTTTTCCCCCTTGGCGTCGCTAGAACCGTCGCCAAGAGCGGCGCGAGTTGCAGCCGCGACATCAGCTGGATCCATTCGCGGCGCGCGCGGCAGCGACAGGGTGAACGTCGAGCCCTTTCCGACGGCGCTTTCCAAACAGATCTCCCCGTTCATCGCCCGGGCCAGATCGCGGCTGATTGCGAGGCCGAGTCCGACACCCTGTGCAGGCTGATTGAGCTGTCGGCCTGCCTGGACGAACGGATCGAAAACCTTGTCGATTTTTTCCTCGGCGATGCCGACACCTGTGTCCTTGACGGAGATCTCGATGCAGCCCCCTTGCGGAGTCGCTGAGACAGTGATCGAACCACCAGTCTCAGTGAACTTCACCGCGTTGCTGAGAAGGTTGAGCACGATCTGCTGCATCTTCTCGGGGTCGGCGAGCACGGACTCCGTTCTGCCGGCGCCCTTGTACTGATATCTGAGACCCTTGGCGAGAATCTGCGGCGCAATCATCGACTCGGTGTCCTTGAGCGCTTCGTCGACGGGGACCGCCGTCAGTCGATACTCTGCCTGGCCGGCGTCGACTTTGGCGAAGTTCAATACGTCGTTGATCAGAGTCAGCAGGTGCTTCTGACTGCGTCTTATGCGCGCGATATCCTGCGCCTGATCGGCATTCAATGAACCACGCACGCCGAGCGCGAGTAGCTCGGCGTAACCGCCAATCGCGTTGAGTGGCGTGCGCAATTCGTGGCTCATGCTGGCGAGGAACTCCGATTTCGCTCTGCTTGCCGCCAGTGCCTCTTGCTCGGCGCGCTTCCGCTCCTCGATGTCGATACCGATGCCGAGCCGGGCGTTGATCTTACCGAATTCGTCGCGACTTGGTCGGCTCCGCACGAGGAACCAGCAGTAATCGCCGTCGAGTTTGCGCAGGCGCAGCTCAGACTCGTACTCGACCCCCTGTTTCACTGCGTCAGACCACCCGGTAGCGATGCGATCGCGATCGTCGGGATGCAGCGCGTTGATCCAGCCATCGCCGAGCGTTTCACGCTCCGAGAGTCCAGTGTAGCTGTACCAGTATTGATTGCAATAAGTGAGGCGCCCCTCACCGTCCGCGAACCATACGATCTGTGGTGCGAGCTCGAGCAGATTCTCGAATCTGCTTCTGGTCGCAATTGTCCAACGCTCGAAACGCGTCGCTGTGAGGACGAGCGCAAGCAAAACGATGGTGACAATCGAGACGATCAAGCCGAGCTCGAAAGTCGCGGGAAGCACGACATCAGCGGACGGCGTGTTGCTGAAATGCAGCCCCATCACCGAGGCGTAATGAGCTCCGCCAATTACAGCGGCGGCAATGACGCCAGCGAAGACGAGAAGCGCCGTACTTTTGCGTTCGCGATTGATGGCGAAGAAAACGATTCCGCTCGCAACGAGCGCGGCAACAAAAGCGGCGACGAGTAGCAGCGGATCGTACCAGGCTCGCGCAGACTCATAAATGGCGAGACTACCGGTGACGTCGGCGCTCCAGATCGCGAGGGCGAGAGTAAGCGCGCCGGCATATGCCCAGCGAAAACGGCGACGCCCTTCGTTGAAGCGGACGCGTCGTGCGGTCTCGACTGTTGTGTAAATGCCGAGGGCTGCAACGGCGACCGACAAGATTAAGAGCGTGATGCTGTAAGACTGTCCGAGCATGGGCGTTGAGAGCGGCAAGATGCAAGCCTGCCAACCGTGATCCTCGCTTTGCTGCTAAGTGGTTTATTGCCTTTCGTTTACCTATGCCTTTCGTCAGCCATTTGTCGCTGAATTTTCCTCAGTCCCGCGTGGGGCGGCGACGGGACCCGCGAAAAGGTGCTTGCGCCGATATATCGGAAGATATAGCTTCTCGGCGTCCCGATATATCGCCAGTACTATCAGTGGCGCCGACTGGCGCCTCGCTGGCTCGATACGGAAAGGTGGAGGTGGCATGCGGGAATGGAGATTCGGACCCGGCGGCGCGACGAGCCGAGAGGGATCGTGCGGATCTGGCTTCGCGTGGGCCTTTGCGGGAAGACCGGACAACTGGGGTTTCGATCCGGGCACGTTCTGGGGTGCTTGGGGTGGTCGAGGCAAATCGCGGGGTGGACCCTTCGGCGGCGGACGGATGTTCGATCAGGGTCATCTCAAGTTCGTCATTCTGCGTCTGCTCGAAGAGAAGCCACGACACGGCTATGAGATCATCAAGGAAATCGAGGATCGTTTCGGGGGCATGTATTCGCCGAGCCCGGGCACTGTGTACCCGACGCTGACGATGCTCGAGGATCTCGGCTACGCGCGCGCGATGCCGGAAGAGAACGGCAAAAGGATCTACGAGATCACGGAGGAGGGACGAAAGCACCTCGCCGAAAACCAGCCGTTGATCGACGACATCTTCTCGAAGATCGCGGAGTTCGCGCAAAACATTTTCGGTGAGCCGATGATGGACGTGCATCGCGGATTCAAGAACGTCGGGCGCGCGGTTTACGCGAAAACCGGGGCGCGCTCCGCCGACCAAATCAGGAAGATCAAGGAGATTCTGGATCGCGCGGCGACTGAGATCGACTCGGTTTGAGCATCAGTACAGCATGAATCGCGGTCGTTGCACCGGATTTCGTCGAGGTGGCTTGTCGCGTATCGATGGAAGCGATCGCGGCGAGCCACTTGTCGTTCGGCAGATCCATATCCAGCAGGTCGCGAAGCTCTCGCTCGACCGCTGAACACTGCGGCGTCGTGACGATGTGTCGCGCCCGTGCTGCTAGAGAAATCCTGGTACTTCGCAGGTGAGGTGGCGCCAGCTCGATAAGTGAGTCGATTCGAGCTGCGATCCGACGTCTGTCGCGCGCCGCCGGTTCATCCACGCCAGCCGCCTTTGCAGCCCGGCGGCTGGCAAACCATCGCTGCGTTGATTCGAGTGCTACGATGATTTCCCCGTGATCTGCGTCAGCGGCTGACCATTCCGTTTGCGAGCAGAGGGCGAGCAAGTCGTCAATATCTACGGACACTTTGCCATCCAGGCCGGCGAGCAGCAGCGATGCGCCGTCGACAGAAACGGCCGCGATGAAACCAGTGGTCTCGGAAGTAACGCTACCGACAGGCACACGCGAATCACCGGCGTGAGTGAAATTGCCCCGCCACTTTTCGAGGAGCGTGCGCAGCCTCTCGATCTTGCGTGGTGCGCTTTCGGACAGGCTCTCGTGTGGCTGATGTGGAAGCGGATCCGGGCCAGATGTGCCCACATTGGCGCCCGCAACCATCCATTTGCGTCGCACCGTTGGCTCGGCGTGCAAAACGGCGGCGGCGCTGGCGGGAGGTCGAATGAGGTGAACTACGACCCGACTATGCGCGGATCCCAACCGGGCCACGCGACCAACCCGTTGTTCCATGCGCGCCGCGGTCCATGGAACGTCGAGGTGAATTACAGTGTTTGCATCCTGTAGGTTCACGCCCTCGCTCAAAAGGTCGGTAGTCAACAGCAGCTCGATTGCTTCGGCTGGCGCTGGTTGGCAGCTGCCGGTAGCGTCGGGTGCAAAGCGGGCAATCGCTTCGTCGCGCGTGAGCGGTCCGCCGGAAACGCGCGCGCCATGTGATGTCAGCATGGCTACCCGACCGCTCCGAGCGAGGCGGCGATAGAGCATCGCGATGGTCTCCGCATACTGAGCGAATGCAACCGCTCTGCTGCTGGTGCTTTCGGCGTGAATGCGGGAAATGGTCTCGCAGCGTGCTGCGTCGATGCTACCCATCGAGGTGAAGCGAGATCGTACGGCCTCCAGCGCTGCGAGATGACCGCGAATTCCGACGAGTAGTTCTTCGTGGCCGATGACCGGAGCCGATAACAGCTCGGCGAATCCCAGTTGCAACGCGCCGTCATGATATATCCACGTTTCCAGCTCGCTCAACGTTGGATAGGTGCCACTTTCGAGCGAGACACATAGCGCGATTGCGCGAGCGATTCGCTTGCGAATCGCCTCGCAGAGTGCCGCCTCGCTCGAAGCCCACTGATGGACGAGCCCGCGACCAATCAACGCCGCTGCGATTCCGCCTTCGCGCACCGGTACCGGCGGCGGGAGATTCATCAGCGACTGCACCAGCTCCGGATCGTCGCCGACCTCGTGACTGACCGGCGGGAGTGCGGCGGGAATGTGTACGGCGCTTTCCAGCTGCTGATGCTCTCGACGTACGAGGCACTTGGAGAGCTCCGCCGAGGTCATTGCCGTAGCGCGCGAGCCGAGGAAGAGAGAAAGTACCGCGACGAGATCGGCGCGCCGATTGTGGATGGGAGTCGCGCTCAACAGCAGCACTTTCGCGTTGCGCACCAGATTCTCGAGCGCGAAGTAACGATTGGTGCGCGGATTTCGCACGTGGTGCGCCTCGTCGACCACAACGAAATCGTAGTGGCGACGACCGGGCCGCGATGCCTTGGTTCGAAACGCTTCGGCATCCGCGCGACTCAATGTCTCGAAGCTCAAGACATCGGCTTCGATCCTTGTCGCGGTGAGCGCGGCCTTCCACATCGACACCAAAGCAGCAGGCGCGACAACCAATCGATTCGAGAACTTGCGACTAACGGCGAGCGCAACATACGTCTTGCCCATCCCTACCTCATCGCAAAGCAAAGCGCCGTTGAATTCGTCGATCGCGTCGTCTAGCCGCCGCAGCGCTGACAACTGATGTCGATGCAGGGTGATTCCGCCCAACGGCGTTTCGCGAGGTAATTCACCGAGCACTGCGGCAGCGATGCGTGCGCGAGCCTCGAGGGCGCTACATATCCGCCACGGTGGAGATTTCAGGCGCAGGCAATCCCCCAATCGAGAAGCGCCCGCACCTTCTGCACGTGTAGGGCATACGCATCGAGGGTCGCCGCCAGCAACTCATCGTCTGAAGGGATGTCACCATTCATTGCGCGCTCGCCGAGCGGTGCCAGGACCTTTCGCACGCGGCCCCAGCGTGTGGGGACGGGAAGCATTGCCATCGTCCAGCCGAGGTAACGTCGGTAGCCGCCGCGCGCCGGTTCGGCTATAGCGTTGAGCCAGGCGGCCGCCAGGGGGCTGTTGAGGATCGCGGCGAGCGCGAACGCGTCGGCAATCTTTGGAATGCGCACGACATAACACGTGTTAAGCGGCACGAACCTGTCGTTTTCCGCGACGACGATTGCGCGAGGTCGCAGACCAAAGTCGGCCCAGATGACTCGCGGTTGATCGAACGCTGCGCCCTCAGTGCGAAAGACCGACCACCAGCGTCGTGAATCATGTAGATCGGTACGGTGAACCAGAGCGTCACGGAACGGCAACAGCCACTCGCGCCCGAGCGGCGGCAGCTCGCGCAGCAAGGCGCCGTTGTCGCAATGTGGCCAGACCACATATTCGCTTTGCCCGGTCAACCTCCACGCGTTGAGCGTCTCACCGCGGATCAGCGGTCGAAGAAGAGCGCGCTCGATTGCGGCAGTGCGATCCGGCGTGGATATGCGTGCGATCACTCCATCTACTGAGTCCACGCTGACGATGTATGCGCCGTTGCAACCGGTTTTCACGCCCAGCTGGGGTCGACCGAAGGGAGTGACACGCAGTGGAACGCCGGATCGCGTTGCGTGATCGAACGATTTGCGAACCGCAGCCGGCAACAGCAGCCACGGACTGCCTGGACCATCAATCGAAAGTCGGTTGGGCGAACACCGCCACCGCTTCCCGCCCTGGGAAGTGCGAATCGTGATAGTGATGCAGTCTTCGGCTCTAGTCTGCGCGTGAGTTGCAGCGCGATCGGCGCGCGACGGTTCGCCACGCTTTCGCGCAACGAGCATGGATGGATAGACCGCCGCGTCGAACTCGCTTCTCGTCTCGGCGAGATCTTCGATCAAAATGATGTCGGTGTGGTCCAGCAATAACTCGCGTACGCCGCCACCGGCCAGGGAGCGCCAGAGCTTTGTCGGCAGCAGATAGGCGATGACTCCGCCAGGGCGCGTCAGCCCACAGGCTCGCTCGACAAAAAGGGCAGACAGATCCACCTGTGCGGCGAAGCCGTGACCGGCCCCGGCATTTTCAGCCCCACTTCGCCACGCAGCTCGCCGATAGACTCTGAATTCCTTACGGAACTTTACCCGCGACGAAGCGTCGATGCGGTGCACTCGCACCCATGGCGGGTTCCCAATCACGACACTGAATCCGCCGGCCGCTGCAATGTCTGAAAAGTGTGCGTCAAAGGAGAACGGCAGTGCAGCGCCGGCACGGAGGGCTTTGATTTTGTCGCGGATTTCACGCAAACCCTGGCGGAGTGCCGCGAGCCGTAGCTGCGTCGCGAGATCTGGCGGATGGCGTAGTCCAAACAGATCTCGGCCGCGGAGTAGCAGCAACATCTCCTTGCGATCGACGGTCAGCCGCACCCGTCGACGTGCGAGTACATCGATCGCCGATGCGCGCTCGAGACGATCCAGCTCACGACCGAGGGTGCGCTTCCTCGGCCCAACGCCACGCATGTAACGCGCGCGTAGAGCCGCCAGCTTCCGGCTGCCCATGACGCTGCCCCGATCGTCGAACGATCCGGCAGCCAGCGAGTCGCCGACGCGGATGTGGCGATCGAGGTTTGGCAGCGGCTCGATCTTCATCGGATCAGATTCATCGCTTTCGATCACGATCGAGAGCCAGAGCCTGAGCTCGCAAAGCCAGACGGCCATCGGATTCAGGTCAACGCCAAAAATCGACGAAGACAGAACGCGACGACGGATTTCGGCGATCGATCCGGCCTCGCCTGACTGCCGACGCAATGTGGACACGAGTTCCAGGACGTGAACCAGAAACGCGCCCGACCCACAGGCCGGATCGAGAATCCTGAGCGCACGAAGTCGATCCAGGTTCGACCCATCGTTCGACTGTTTGAGCGCCGATTGGAGAGCGTGATCAGCCAGTGATTCGACAAGATTCTGCGGCGTATAGAAAGCACCACTCTTCTTGCGATCGCCGCTCGCCATCAGCGCCTCGAACGCCTTGCCGAGTATTTCCGGATCGATGGACGCTTCCGACCAGTCGGCGGAATCTTCGCGACCGGTGAAGCGATAACGCGTGAGCAAATTGCCAAACGCGTTTCCGAATGCTTCGTCGGAGAAAGAACTGGAGCGCTTTTGCTTCTCGAGAGCGGATCGAGCGAACAAGCCTCCGTTCAGGAATGGAATGCGTCCAAAATCACTCGCTCGCTTCGAGCGCGCACGGATCCGGGTGTTGAGTGTCCCGAAGAAAAGCGGCTCGAGTATTCGCTTCTGGTAGTTGCCCCCCTTCGACAAACAGCTCTCGAAAGTGTTGGCGAGAAAGCAAAAATCACCATCAAGCCATCCTCTCGACTCCAGAAATGAAAGGAAGATCAACCGCGACGTGTACAGAAGCGCCAGCTCCCGTCGCTCGGCGGTGACGACGCGTCCACTGAGCGAAGCGCCGAGCTCGATCACCGCTGCTTCGAGCGCGCGAAAGAACCGGCCGGTGATAGCCTCCCGGCCAAGGACGTCCAGCCATCGTGCGTGGGTGAGCAGGTCGGATTCACCGCTCACTGCGCTGAGCATGCAAAGCGTCTCGGCGTCGCTCGGCAACACATGATTCGTTTTGCAAAGCAGCGAGACGACGCGCACGCGACTTTCGGAGGATCGCCAACACACAATCGCCAGGTCGTTAGCCGCGGGACGCAGTGCTGCGACGATCCAGAGAAACTGAGAGGCGTGGCGCGATAACGCGGTGGCGACATCGGTGAGCGCTTGCCGCAGATCGCAGGAGAAGTTGATCTCGATAGCGACGGCGCGAAGAGAACCGTTTCCCTGGGCGACGGATAAGCGACGGAGAGGCGCGGGTAAACCGAGCGCGGAGACGGCCGTGTCGTCCACTGGCAGGAGCGGCGACGGAAATCCGAGCTCTCTTAGAATGGGCTCCAGGTTGTCAACTGAAGTCGCGTCCTGCAATAACGCCGCGGCGCGCTCTAGGCTTTTCACGTACCGAGGCTATGCTCGGCGCGGCGCTCGCCTTACATCGTTTGGCGGCTATGCAGTACGAATCGCTGCTAGGGTTGGAGCTCTTTGCGCTCCGACAAAAGTCTGGTGGTGAATCTCTGGCCTTCGCTGATGCGTTCGATTTCGATCGCGGTTGCTTCCACTATCTGTTCGACGCGGGAGATCCTCGCCAGCAGCTCCGGATCCCGGCTCGCCGTCATTACGTCTCGCTGGCCGCGACTTTTGCCGAAGAAGTAGGCGCCGGCAAACGCGCCCGCAAGAATGGCGACGCCGGAGCAAACACTGACCAGCGCGATCAGGGCACCTAAATCACCGGCATGGGGCATCGAAGGTCCTTTTGCATTAGGGTGAGCGTCCTCGCCTTACGCAGCCTCGCGAGCCGAAGTTCCACTAGTGACGCAGGTGCGCGTTAAGGCTGTCCGCTAACCTGCGCGCTCGGCTCATGGTGGAATCCAGCTCGGTTGCGCGGCGATATCCGTCGCGCGCAGCCGTGCGATGTCCGCCAGCCAGATAAGCATCGCCGATCGCTTCGTAGACGCGCGGCGATTCAGGATAAGCGGCTATGTTCGCACGAAAAACCCTGATGGCGTCATCGACGCGGGACTGATCGAGCAGCAGGTAACCAAGATCGTTGAGCAAACTCTCCGGCGCTGCCGTCGAGTCGGACTCGGCTGCGTCTTGATATGCAGTGAGCGCGGCATTGACGCCGCTCGAGCGAAGAACTTTGACGACGCGGGCGCGTGTGATGGACGCGGGTGCGTTGTACGGCGCGTAGTTCAGAAGGGCGAGACCCGGGTGCGCTCCGGGCATCGAGGCGGCAACGGTTCGCACGATGCTCAATCCATTCGTGCTGTTGGCGAAGTAAACCAGACCGCATTGCTTCGCCACGTCGATCAGAGTGAAGGCTGTAAATCCC
>Ga0075423_10000852_pt1 | contig 25828 bp, 26 predicted proteins | sample SoiMethybrSBSTD2_FD_80114 | JGI IMG/M metagenome (GOLD analysis project Ga0075423, IMG submission 80114) | Bulk soil microbial communities from a Populus tree surrounding site in Tennessee, USA - Soil MetaG P. TD hybrid SBSTD2 | ecosystem: Environmental > Terrestrial > Soil > Tree plantation... | reverse complement strand
GCGAGGGTCTCGGCGAGGTGCGCGAAGGCCGCCTCGTGCCCGGGAATCTCCGGTGGCTGGGCGAAGAAGCCGAGCACCGGCTGCTCGGGTGCGGCGCCGATGCGCGCCCGCACGCTCGCGCGGAGGCGACCGACGTCGAGAGCCGCGTAGGCCGCGTGTCGGAGCGAGCCCACCGCCACCGTGGCCAGGCCGAAGCGCTCCCGCGTGAGCCGCCCGGCCGCCTCGTCGCGGACGAAGTAGGTCCCGGCGTAGGCGCCGCCGACCGCGTTGGCGTCACCGGGAAAATCCTGGAGCGCGAAGCTCGGGCGGCCGCCCGCACGGGCGAGGAGGGCCTCGTCGAGGCCGACCCCGAGGGACGAGATGCTCACCAGCAGCACGTCGGGATCCACCCGCTCGATCAGAGCCCCGGCCTCGTCGAGCAGCTTCGACGGATCGCTCCCGGCCGGCACGTGGGTGCTGCCGTCGGGGAGCGCGAACCGTAGGGGGCGCAGGCCGTCGCCGTCGAGCAGGTCGAACGCGGGCCCGCTCGCCGCCACTGTGACCGCGAGGCGCGGATCGCCGCGCAGCGCCCGGCAGAGCGCCCGCATCTGGGCGGCGCCGCCCGGGTCGCGGGCCGAGGCCAGCACGCGCACCGCCCTCACGGTCTGGCCAGACCCGCCGCCACCACCGCCTCGGCCAGCGCCCAGTCCTCGGGCGTATCGATGTCGATGCCTTCGACCGCGTCCGTCGGCAGCGGGCGCAGCTTCGGTGGGAACAGGCGCCGGTGCGCGGCGAGCGCCCGACGGGTGACCAGATAGAGCGTGCCGTTCGGGGTCAGCAGGGGGCGAACGTCCTGCCGGCGCGTGCGGTCGTCCCAGGCCGCGAGGGGCTCGAGCCACCCCCCGTCGTCCTCGCGGTACATGACCGACAGGCTGCGCTCGATGCGCCGGACGCCGATCACGCCCTCGGTGCCGGGCCGAGCCAGCAGGTCGGCGGCCTGGCGCAGGCGCTCCGGCCGCCGGAACGGGCAGGTGGGCTGGAGCAGCAGCACCGCGGTGGCGCTCCAGCCCGCGTTGGCCTCGAGCCAGGCGACCGCGTGGTCCACGACCTCGAGCATGCCCGCTCCGTCGGTGGCGAGGTCGGGGGGGCGGAGGAACGGGGCCTCGAGGCCGTGGGCGCGGCCGACCTCGGCGATGGCGGGGTCGTCGGTGCTGAGCAGCGCGCGCGCCGAAACTCCGGAGGCCGCGATCGTGCGCGCGGTCCACCCCAGGAGCGGAAGCCCGCCGAGCGGGCGGACGTTCTTGCCGGGGAGCCCCTTGGAGCCGCTCCGCGCGGGGACCAGGATCAGGAGACCTGGTGCCGCAGTACCCACCGGTCGCCGTCCCGCGTCCAGAGGTGAGGGGATCGGAACTGATCCACGATCTCCCAGAAGCGCGCCTCGGTGATCTGCATGTAGTCGAGGTTCTCCTGGAACCACTTCCGCGGGAACTCGCCGTCGAAGCGTCGGACGAGCGCCACCCCCTCCTCGCGGGTGAGGTGCGCGTTGCGGATCTCCTGCGCCGCGTCGTAGGTGGCGCGGCCCAGGCCGAACTTCACGTAGGTGGTGTAGTAGTGCAGCCCGTCCATCCGGTCGTCGATGCTGTTGTACTTGGAGTAGGTACCCTCGGTGCGCTCGGTGTTGGCCTCGAAACCGGCGTGCTCGACCGCGTAGTAGTAGCACTCCTGCGGCACCCATCTCAGGTAGTAGCCGAGGTAGTGGACCTCGATGCGCTTGTCGACGAGGAGCGAGGGATCCGCGGGCAGGTACGGGTCGAGGTCCTTCGGCGTCACCCCGTGGGCCCGCAACTCGGGCACGCTCACGCCACCCAGGTAGAGCTCGTCGAGCCGCGCCTCTCGCGCGTAGTAGCGGGGATCGCGCTGCGGCGTGGCCGCCTCCGCGACCGGGTTGCCGTACTCCACCTCGTTCTCCCCGTAGATCACGAGGGGAATGTCGTTGAGCGCGGCGAAGCGGGGCGGCAGGCTCTTCTGGCCGAAGATGAAGGGCTGGAAGGGATGCAGCAGGTTCTCGAACGCCAGCCGGGTCAGGGTGCGGTGCACGCGGCCGTTCGGGGTGCAGAGGTAGTTGTCGAAGCCCGAATGCAGCCAGGCCTGGAAGTTGCGCCAGCCCACCTCGGTGTAGATGTGAGGCGCCCACGTGACGGTGAGCGGGTTCATCCCGTACTTGTACTTGAGCACGTGGGAGGCGTAAATGCTGTCCTTGCCGCCGCTGCCCGGCACCAGCACGTCGTAGCGCCCGTCCGCGCGGCGGTGGCGGGCGAGCAGGTCGAGCAGCTCGCGCTCCCGCTCGGCCCAGTCCACCCGCTCCTTCTCCTCCGCGAACCGGCACGCCGCGCACACGCCGTCGGCGTCGAAGTGGATCGTCTCCTTCCTCGACTCGCGCGTGTGCGCGTACTCGACGGTGGACGACGGGCGCTGGTTGGAGATCACGCACCGCGCGCAGAAGCGCACCTGGGCGGGCAGGCCGAACTTGGCCTCGAGCTGCGGGGTCGGCGGCGGCGCCATGCCGGGCCGGCTCAGGCCTGCGCCACGAACGCGCGGAGGATGGCCAGGCCCACCTCGCCGCTCTTCTCCGGGTGGAACTGACAGCCGCTGATCGGCCCGGCCGCGATCGCAGCGGCGACGGCTCCGCCCGCGAACTCGATGTCGGCGAGCCGATGGCGCGGATCGTCGGGGTGAGCCGCGTAGGAGTGGACGAAGTAGGCGAAGTCGCCCGGCTTGACCGCCGAGAGGAGGCTGTCGCTCCAGGGCCCGCCTCCCGCGGCGGGCTCGAGCCGGCACCAGCCCACGTTGGGGATCTTGTCCCGCGCGCCCGGATCCGGGGTGGGGAGCCGGTCGACCCGGCCCGCGACGAGGGCCAGCCCCGCGTGATGGCCGAACTCGGTGGAGCTCTCGAGCAGGAGCTGCATGCCGAGGCACACCCCGAGAAGCGGCCGCTCGGTCGCCGCGAAGGACCGCACCGCCTCGTCGAGGCCCCGCGCGCGCAGGCCCGCCATCGCGTCGCCAAAGGCCCCCACGCCGGGGAGGATGAGGCGCTCGGCATCCCTCACCGCCGCCGGCGCTTCGGAGAGGCACGGCGCGCCCCCCGCGGCGGCCACCGCCTGGCAGACGCTCCACAGGTTCCCGCGGCCGTAGTCGACGATCACGACCGGACGCGCCGCGCTCACGCCGAGCTCCGCACCGGCACGTCGGCCTGGGCGAGCCGCGCCTTGATCTCGCCCACCGTGTGCTTGCCGTAGTGGAGCATCGAGGCCACCGCGACCGCATCGGCGCCCGCGTCCGTGATGGCGCGGGCGGCGTGCTCGGGGGTACCGGCCCCTCCCCCGGCGATGACCGGCACGTCGACCCGCGCGGTGATCTGGGCGAGGAACTCGAGGTCCATCCCTTTCTGGGTTCCCTCGCGGTCCACCGAGGTGACCAGCAGCTCGCCCGCGCCCAGCTCGACTCCCCGCACGGCCCACTGGAGCGCGTCCAGGCCGGTGCGCTCGCGCCCGTTGTCGGTGTAGGCCTCCCATCGGTCGGGCCCGATCTTCTTGGTCTGGATGGAGAGCACCATGCACTGGCTGCCGAAGGCCTCGGACACCTCGCGGATCAGCTCGGGACGGGCGACCGCCGCGGTGTTGATGGCCACCTTGTCGGCGCCGCTGCGCAGGGCGTCGCGCACGTCCTCGACACGGCGGAGCCCGCCCGCCACCGTCATGGGCACGAACACCGCCTCCGCGGTCCGGCGCACGACCTCCAGGATGTTGTTGCGACCGTACAGGCTCGCGACGATGTCCACGTAGAGGATCTCGTCGGCTCCCTCGGCGTAGTAGCGTCGCGCGAAGGTCTGGGGATCCCCCATCACCCGTAGGCCTTCGAGGTGGATGCCCTTGACCAGGTTGGGGCCCTTCACGTCGAGCCGGGCGATGACGCGGGCGGTGGACATCGCGAGGTCCCGGCTACTCGAGGTCGACGAAGCGGCCGGAGGCGCTCGAGCGGGCGCAGGCGTCGATGATCCGCTGAACGCGATACCCGGCCCGCAGGTCCACCGTCGGGGTCTGGCCGCGCTCGACGCAGGCGAAGAAGTGCTCGAGCTCGTCCACGTACATGCGGTCGTAGGCGGGCTCGAAGCTCCAGGCCCCCCACTTGCGGGCCCCGTGGTCGTAGCAGCGCACCGAATGCCCCTCCAGGTCCACCAGCACGGTGCTGTCGGTGCCGATGATCTCCACCTCGCTCCGGGCCGAGCGGTCCACCATGTCGAGGTGGATCGATCCGACCGCGCGCGGCCCGAAGCGAACGAGGGACTCGCAGACGTCGTCGGTCTCCACCTCGAGGTCGCTGAACGTTCCCACCACCGAGCACACCGAGGTGATGGGGCCGCAGAGCCACTGCATCCAGTCGAAGGCGTGGCACTCGTCCAGCAGCACGCCGCCACCCTGGCCCTTCTTGGCCATGTAGAAGCCGCGGTAGTCCTCGTAGGGATGCCAGTCGGGCAGGTACACCCCGGTGAAGCTCCGGGCGGTCACCACCCGGCCGACGCGGCCGGCGTCGAGGAGCTCCTTGGCCTTCTGCAGCGGCTTGAAGAAGCGCATGCAGAAGCCGGTCATCGCGGTGAGCTTCTTCTGCTGCACCAGATCGAGCAGCTCGGGGATGCGGTCCACCGTGTGCGAGAGAGGCTTCTCCACGAAGAGGTGCAGGCCCTGGCGGGCCAGCGCGAGCGCGGGGTCCATGTGATACGCGGTGGGCAGGCAGATGAATCCGGCCCGGTACTTCTCGGCGGAGAGCGCGGCCTCGAGCGACGGGAAGAGCGGAACGGCGGGATGCTTGGCCGCGATCTCGGCGCGCCGGTCCGGTCGGGGCTCCACCACCGCGGCGGTCCGGCCGGTCGCCAGGAGGTTGCGGAGATGGCGCTTGCCGATGGAGCCGCCGCCGACGACGAGTGCGGTGATCATGACTGGAGCATGTCCTCGGTGATGGGCGTGTGGTGGGCGATCGCCCGCGCGGTCCGGCGGCCGATCACGGCGGGCAGGGTCGCGGGCGACAGGCCGGTGCCGGGGCGGAGGACGTCGAGGTCCTCGCGGCCGAGGACGGCGCCTCCGGGTAGATCCCGCGCGGCGACCAGGCTCTTGCGGGCGACGTCCCGGACGGGCAGCTCGCTGGGCGCCGGGCGCTTGACGCCGTCGCCGAGCGCGGCCTCGACTAGGCGGACGGCCGTGACCAGCGCCCGCAGCTCGTCCGGCAGCAGCGAGGCCTGGTGGTCGGGGCCGGGCAGACCCCGGTCCAGGGTGAAGTGCTTCTCGATGTAGGCGGCCCCGCGCGCGGCGGCCGCGATGGCGACGGTCAGGCCGGTCGAGTGATCGGAGAGGCCCACCGGGGTGCCGAACGCCCGTGCGAAGGTGTCCATCACGCGCAGGTTGGCGAGCGCGGGGTCGGCGGGATAGTTGCTCACGCACTGCAGCACGGCCAGGTCGGTCGTTCCGGCGGCGCGGAGCGTGGCCACCGCCGCCTCCACCTCGGCCAGGTCGGCCATGCCCGTGGAGAGCACCACCGGCAGCCCCAGGGCGCCGACCACCTCCAACATGGGCAGGTTGGTCACGTCGCCCGAGGAGATCTTCAGGCGCCGGACCCCGAGGCCCTTCAGATAGCGGGCGCTCTCCGGGTCGAACGGCGTGGACATGAACTCGATACCGGCGGCCGCGCAGTGGGCGAACAGCATCTCGTGATCGGCGGGCGACAGCTCGAGGCGCGCCAGCATCTCGTACTGGCTCTGGTCGTTTCCGGTCGCTCGCCGCTGGTAGTCGGCCTTGGCCGCGCGCCGGGTGAGCAGGCGGTCCACGTGGAAGGTCTGGAACTTGACCGCGTCGGCCCCCGCGGCCGCCGCCACGTCCACGAGCGCGCGCGCCAGCGCGGGGTCTCCGTTGTGGTTGACCCCGGCCTCGGCGATGACGAAGGTGCGGGAAATCACTTGACGCATCTTACACCATCGTGTTCAACTTGTGAACGTCCTCATGCATCGGCAGAACGAGCGGAATCTCACGATCCTGACCGCCATCGGCGACGGGACGCCGGTCACCCAGCGCGCCCTCGCCGAGCAGCTCGGCGTGGCCCTGGGCCTGGCCAACCTCTGTCTCAAGCGCCTGGCGAGCAAGGGGCTCATCAAGGTCGTGGAGTTCCCGGCCAAGCCGTCGGCCCGCAAGCGGCTGCGGTACGTGCTGACCCCGAAGGGCGCGGCCGAGAAGGCGCGTCTATCTTACGAGTACATGGCGTATTCCTTGCGACTCTTCCGGCGGACCCGTGGCAATCTCCGGGAGACGATGGCGCGCTTCCACGCCGACGGCATGAAGCGCTTCGCGCTGTGCGGCGTCGGGGAAGCGGCCGAGCTGGCCTACCTGACCCTGCGCGAGTTCGGGCTCGAGCCGGTCGGTATCTTCGACCGCGAGGCCGGCGGCCAGTTCCTGGGATTTCCCGTCCGCCCGCTGTCGGATCTGGCCGCGGAGGACGTCGACGGCGTGGTGGTGGCCACGTTCGACCGCCCGGAGCAGCGGGTGGTCGATCTGGGCGCGCTGGGCATCCCCGCCGGGAAGTGTCTCACCCTGCGCCGGCTGGCCGATCCGGTGGCGCACACCGAGGAAAGGACGGGACGATGAAGGAGTTCTTGAAGGGCAACTACAAGGTCGACACCGAGATCAAGGAGACGGTGGGCGAGGAGCGCTCGCAGCTCGAGGCCGAGTTCGAGCGCAAGGCCCTCTCCCGTCTCGGCGGCAGCATCTGCTTCGTCAGCAAGAAGGCCTTCATCTGGACCGGGGAGTCGGAGCAGGGCGAGGCGCAGGATGGAGCTGGGAAAGAAGATCGCCCGGTCGCTTGAGGGCGCGACCTTCGAGCGCATCGCGACCGCCGGCCTCGCCAATGCCGAGCTGAACCAGCCGAGCATTCGCCGCTCGGTGCTGGACCTCGCCCGGGAGCGGCTGGGGGAGGGCGACGCGGCGCTCGTGGTCGCGGCGGGACCGAGCCTGCGGCGGCGGCAGAGCCTCGATCGGCTCCGGGCCTCCGGCTTCCGGGGCACCATCGTGGCCGCGGACGGCGCCCTGGGGGCCTGCCTCCGGGCTGGCGTCGTGCCGCACGTGGTGGTGAGCGTGGATCCGCACCGCGGGCGCATCGTGCGCTGGTTCGGCGATCCCGCCCTGACCGCCGCGCCCGCGGACGATTATTTTCGCCGGCAGGAGATGGACGCGGTCCATTCGCGTGACGAGGTGGGCGCCAACCGGGCGCTGGTCGAGCTGGTGAATGGCCACGGGCCCGCGATCCGCGCCGCGGTCGCGACCTCGGCGGCGCCCGAGGTCACCACGCGCTGCGCCCAGGCGGGCATGGCGCTCTACTGGTGGAACCCCATGTACGACGACTACGAGGCGGCGGAGAGCCTCTCGCGCCGGCTCCACCGGATGAACGGGCTGCCCTGCATCAACGGAGGCGGCAACGTCGGCACCGCGGCCTGGGTGCTGGCTCACGCGGTGCTCGGCAAGCGGCGGGTGGGCATCGTGGGCATGGACTTCTCCTACACTCCGGATACCCCGTACGAGAGGACGCAGTACTATCCGGAGCTGGTGGAGCTCTTCGGCGACGGGTTCAAGGACGCCTTCATCCACATGGAGAACCCGGCTCTCGGCGAGACCTGGTTCACCGATCCCGCATACTACTGGTACCGGGAGGTTTTCCTCCAGATGGCCGGCGAGGCCGGGTGCGAGACCTATAATTGCACGGAGGGGGGCCTGCTCTTCGGCCCCGGCATCCACACCGTCACGCTGGAAGAGTTCGTTCAGGGCGGGGCAAAGGGGAGCTGATCCGCGATGGCCAAGCTGCTGTTCATCAATCCGATGATCCGCGAGGAGGACGACCCGCGCCACGTGCCGTACGGGATCGCCCTGCTCGCCGCCCTCGCCATGCGCGACGGCCACGCGGTCCAGGTCTTCGACGCCAACGCCTGGCGCCCCTCCGACGCGGTGGTGGCCCAGGTCCTCCGGGCCGATCGGTGGGACGTGATCGGCATCGGCGGCATTACCACCGCCTACCGCTCGATCAAGCACATCACCGCGATGGCCAAGGAGTTCGCGCCTCAGGCGCTGCTGGTCGCGGGCGGCGGCTTCCTCACCAGCATGCCGAACGACATCATGCGGTTCCTGCCCCAGGTGGACCTGGGGGTGGTGGGCGAGGGCTTCGTCTCGTTCCCGGAAGTATTGCGCCGCGTGGACGCGGGCAATCGCGACTGGGCCGCCGTCAAGGGAACCATCTGGCGGGAGCCCTCCGGGCGCGCCCGGCTCAACCCGGAGCAGCCGCTGCTCGAGGACCTCGACAGCCTGCCCTATCCGGCGTGGGAGCTGTTCCCCCTGGAGGAGGTCTACTTCAAGAACAGCATGGCGCTGTTCTCGGAAGAGGGCATGGTGGCCCGGCGGCGGCTCGACATCAACGCGAGCTACGGCTGCTCGCTCATCTGCCGCTTCTGCTTCCACCTCGGCATCGCGGGCGACATGAAGATCAACGAGACCCCCGACGGGGGCCGGGAGACCAGCTTCACCTACGACCGGAAGATTCGCTGGCACAGCCCGCGCTACGTGGTGAACCTGGTCAAGTACGCGCGCGAGCGGTTCGGAGTGGACTTCATCGGCTTCCTCGACGAGAACCTGATGACCATGCACCAGTTTTCGGGCAAGAAGTGGCTCACCGACATCGCGGACCTCTGGATCTCGGAAGGGCTCCAGCCCCAGTGCGTGCGCGAAGGCGAGGAACACGATCCCGACCGCTGCCGCGGCGTGCACTGGGGAGGCACGAGCCACGCCACCCTCGTCAGCCAGCACGTGTTGAAGGTGATCAAGCGGGCCGGCTGCACCCACCTCGTCTACGGCTACGAGTCCTTCTCGCCGCGGGTGCTCAAGACGGTGGGCAAGGGGGCGACGCCTCAGACCAACGAGCGCTCGCTGCGCTGGACGCTCGAGGCGGGGATCCGGCCGATCCCCAACCAGATGATCGGGTTCCCGGACGACGACTTCGACTCGATCCGGGACAACATCCACGCCTGGAACCGGCTCGGACTGAACGTGAAGCCGTTCTTCGCCACGCCGTACCCGGGCACCGAGTGGTACTACACGTACAAGCACCGGATCCTCGAGCAGTACGACGGGGACCTGGAGGCGTTCCTCCTGGACGTGGGTGACGCGACCCGCATCACCGGCAACATCTGCAAGAAGTTCAATGCGGTGGAGCTGTACGGTCTGCGAGAGCTGATGGTGCTCCGCGACCTCAAGCGCATCGCCGCCTACGAGCGGGACTGGAACCGTCTCCACGGCGTGACGGTCTCCGCCACGCCGTCCGCCTGAACCCTTGGCCGGCCGCCTGCTGATCCTGGGGGCCGGCGGCCACGGCCGCGCGGTCGCCGACCTCGCGCGCGCCTGCCGCTTCACGGTGGCGGGCTTCACCGACCGCTCGTCGGCGGCGGGCGACCCCGGTCATCCGGTGCTGGGCACCGACGCCGAGCTCGCCGCCCTGATCCGACCGCAACGGATCGACGGCGGAGTGGTGGGCGTCGGCAACACCGCGCTCGCGCGGCGCGCGCAGCTCTACGACGTGCTGGTCGCCGCCCGGGTCGCCCAGCCCCCGCTGGTGCATCCGCGCGCGGTCGCGTCGCCCTCGGCCGAGGTCGGGGCGGGCTCGGTGGTGTTCGCGGGCAGCGTGCTCGGCAGCGGGGTGCGGATCGGGGTGAACGCGGTGCTCTACAGCGGCGTCATCGTGGAGCACGAGTGCGTGATCGGCGACCACGCCTATCTCTCGCCCGGCGTGGTGCTCTCGGGTCAGGTGACGGTGGAGGCGGGCGCGTTCCTCGGCGCGGGCGCGGTGGTGCTGCCCGGCGTGCGGGTCGGGGCGGAGGCGGTGGTGGCGGCCGGCGCGGTGGTGACCGCCGACGTGGCCCGGGGCCAGACCGTCATGGGCGTGCCGGCCCGCGCAGCCCGCCCCGGAGGAAGCGAATGAACGCGATGGGCGAGAGCAGGGCCTGGGCGTAGCGCAGGTTGTCGCCGGTGCCGGGATGGCGCGCGAACAGGTAGCCCACGTAGACGCACCCCGCGACGCCTGCGGCGGGGAGGGACACCGCCCAGCCCTCCGCGCCCATCGCAGCGCCGCCCGCCTGCAGAGCATGGAAGAGGACGAGCAGCAGCGCGAAGCCGGCCACGTAGGTGCCCACGTGGGGGGAGAGCGAAACCCCGGCGAGCTCGCGCGTCCATCGGACGTAGATCCAGCACGGGAACAGCATCAGGAAGAGCCGCGCCGCCGCCGCGCCGGGGGCGCCGGGCCAGAGACCGGCGACGCCGTCGATCAGCGGCTGCGGCGGCACCAGGGCGACCAGCACGAGCGCGTAGGCCACCACCCGCAGCAGGTTGACCGGCACGAAGCGGGCCGCCTGGTCGAGCGCCATCACGATCAAGGTGTAGGGGTTCACCACGTTGGCGACCACCGCGGCGAGCACCAGGATGCGCAGCGGCAGCGCGGCGGGACGGAACGCGGGCCCGTAGAGCAGCACGATGCCGGGCTCCGCGAAAGCCCAGAAGGCGAACGCGATCGGGACGGTGAGGAAGAGCAGCTTGTCGAGAGCGTGGAAGAAGAACTCGCGCGCCTCGCGGTCGCCCGCCTCGCTCCGGCGCGCGTAGAGGGCGGAGAGGCGGGTGAAGAGGAAGGTGGCGGGCGCCGCGATCACCGAGGAGAGCGCCTCCCAGAGCGCGCGGGCGATCTGGTAGTGTCCGGCTGCGGTGAGCCCGGCCCACGCCCCGACCAGCACGCGGTCGATCGAGTCCTGGAAGAGGGCGAGCGGCGTGCTCACCAGGAACGGGCGCGCGTAGCTCCAGTAGGCGCCGAGGCTCGCCCGGGTGGGGGCGCGCGGCGTGACGTGATGGCGTCGCGCGAGGAACAGCGCGCCCCCGACGCCGCTCACCACCGGCTCCACCAGGAAGGTGGCCGCGACCGCGACCAGGCCGGGCGCCGCCGCCAGCACCGCGAAGGTGGCGAGCAGGCGCAGCAGGCGCGCGGACAGGAGGATCATCGCGTGCGGCACCACCCACTCGCGGGCGATCATCACCTTCAGGAAGATGTCGGCGAAGTTGGTGGCCACCTGGGCGCCCAGCAGAGCCAGGAACACGAGTGCGAGGTCTGAGCGCGTGAACACGCCCTGCACCGTCCAGACCACCGCGAGCGCCGCGACCAGCACCGCGTGCAGCGCGAGCTGGATGCTCAGCATGGTGCCGACGCAGCGGCCCGCGTCCTGGCCCTCCGCGAGCCGCTTCAGGTGGGCCTGGGCGAAGCCGGGGAGCAGCGCGGCCATCACGAGGCCGACCACGCCGGTGCTGAACCCGAGCGAGCCGAGCGCGGCCGGCCCGAGCGTCCGGCCGACCAGGATCGAGACCAGCATGCCGAGCGCGGCGCCGCCCCACGTGCTGCCGAGCAGCAGGAGCGACTTGCGCGCCAGGTCCTGGGACGGCATCGCGCCTGATTCTATCCCACCCCGGAGTTTGAGGATTCCGGGCCCGTTGTCTATCATGCGTTAGGCCCACATGGCGAGCATTCCCCAGAATCTCTGCGTGCCGCCCGGCACGAGCATCCGGCTGACCCTCGAGGCCATCACCAAGAACGGCCGGCAGGTCGCGCTCGTCACCGACCCCGACGACCGCCTGCTCGGCATCGTGACCGACGGCGACGTGCGCAAGGCGCTCCTGCGCGGGGCGTCGCTCGACGCGCCGATCGGCCCCAACATGAACGCGACGCCGATCACCGGGCGGGCCGGGCTCGGGCGGAGCGCGGCCACCGAGCTGATGCGCGCGCGCGGGATCCGCCATCTGCCCCTGGTCGACGGGGCGGGTCGTCTCGCCGACGTGGTCTTCCTCGACGACGTGCTCGCCCGCGTGCCGCTGCCGGCCGCCGCGGTGATCATGGCGGGCGGCATGGGCACGCGGCTGCGCCCGCTCACCGAGGAGACGCCCAAGCCGCTCTTGCGGGTGGGCGGGCGGCCGCTGATCGAGATCCTGATCGAGCGCCTGGAGCGCTCCGGCATCGGCCACGTGCTGGTGGCGGTGCACCACAAGTCGGAGATGATCCGCGAGGCCCTCGGCGACGGCGCCCGCCTCGGAGTGCGTCTCTCCTACGTGGACGAGCCCGAGCGCCTCGGCACCATCGGCGCGCTCAGCCTAATCCGCCCGCGGCCGGCCGAGCCCTTCTTCGTGATCAACGCCGACATCCTGACCAAGTGCGACTTCCGCGCGATGTGGGAATTCCACCGCGCGGAGGGCGCCCGCATGACCGTCGGGGTGTCGCTGCACCAGGTCGACATCCCCTACGGCGAGTTCACCCTGCACGGGACCCGCATCAGCCGCGTGGAGGAGAAGCCCCGAAAAGAATTCCCGGTCAACGCGGGGATCTACCTGCTCGATCCCTCGCTGACCGACCTGATCCCGGCCGGGCAGTACTTCGACGCGACCGACCTCATCCGGGCGTGCCTGCAGCGCGAGCTGCCGGTCTCCGCGTACCTGATCCGCGAGTACTGGCTCGACGTCGGCCGCCACGACGACCTGCGCCGGGCCGATCGCGACGTGGCGGAAGGGCTGCTGGACTAGCCCATGCAGACGATCGGCGTCGTGGGCATGGGCTACGTGGGGCTCACCATGGCGGTGGCGCTCGCCCGCAAGGGCTTCACCGTCCACGGGGTCGACGCCTCGCCCGCGGTGCTCGCCGCGCTCGGCGAGGGGCGCGCGCACCTCTTCGAGCCCGGCGTCGAGGAGGGGCTGGCCGCGTTCCTCGGCGACCGCCTCCGGGTCGCCGCCTCGCTGCCGGCGGACGGCGTCGACGCGGTGATGATCTGCGTCTCCACCCCCACCAACCCGGGGACCCACGCCCCCGAGCTCGAGAACCTCCGCGCGGCGGCCCGGCACGTGGCGGAGCGCGCGCGGCCGGACACGCTGGTGATCGTGCGCTCGACCGTGCCGGTGGGGGCGAGCCGCAACGTGGTGCTGCCCGAGCTGGCCGCGCGCTGGGGCGCGGGCGTGCGCCTGGCCTTCGCGCCGGAGCGGACCATCCAGGGGCAGGCACTCCGTGAGCTGGAGGAGCTGCCGCAGGTGGTGGGCGGCCTCGACCCGGCGAGCCGCGACGCGGCCGCCGCGCTCTTCGCGCGGGTCACGCGGCAGGTGGTGCCGGTGGGCTCGCTGGAGGCCGCCGAGCTGGTGAAGCTCGTCAACAACTGCCACACCGATCTGATCTACTCCTACGGCAACGAGGTGGCCCTGATGGCCGAGCGGTGGGGCCTCGATCCTCTCGAGGTGATCCGCGCCGCCAACCTCGACTACCCGCGCCCCGACCTGGCCCGGCCCGGCTACGTTGGCGGCGGCTGCCTCTCGAAGGATCCCTACATCCTCATGAGCGCGTCGCGGGCCGCGGGTTACACGCCCTGGCTGGTGGGACAGGCCCGCGGCCTCAACGAGCACCTGCCGCTGCGGGTAGCCGAGCGCGTGGTCGCCCTCATCCGGTCGGGCCGCGGCAGCGCGGAGGGCGCGCGTCTCGCGGTGCTGGGCTGGGCCTACAAGGGTTGGCCGCCCACCGACGACATGCGCGGGGCGCCGATCCACGCGATGCTGCCGATCTTCCGGGCCGCCGGCCTCGAGCTGCGCGGCCACGATTTCCTGGTGGCGCCCGAGGTGATCCGCGGGCTCGGGGCGACCCCGGTGTCGGCGGAGGACGCCTTCGAGAGCGCCGACGCGGCGCTCGTGATCACCAACCATCCCGAGTACGCCAAGCTCGACCTGTCCGCGCGGCTGGCGGTGATGCACCGCCCCGCGGTGCTCTTCGACTCCTGGCGCATCCTCGACGAGGAGACCGCGCGCCGCGCGGGCGTCCGCTACGCGGGGATCGGGTATGGCTAGGATCCTCGTCCTGGGCGGGGCCGGCTTCATCGGCGGTCACCTGGCCGCGCGCGTGGCCGCCGAGGGCCACGCCCTCACCCTCGTCGACGATCTCTCGCGCGGGCGGCACGACGCGGCGATCGAGGCCCTGGTGGCGCGCCCCAACGTCAGCCTGATGCAGGCCGACCTCACCAAGGCGGGCGCGCTCGACGCGCTGCCGCGCGAGTGGGAGCAGGTCTACATGCTGGCCGCGGTGGTCGGGGTGCGCAACGTGGAGACCGATCCCGCGCGGGTGGTGCGGGTGAACACGCTGTCGCTGCTCCACCTGCTCGACTGGATGCCGGGCCGGGGCGAGGTGCTCTTCTTCGCCTCGACCAGCGAGACCTACGCGTCGGGGGTGGCGGCGGGGCACGTGCCGGTCCCCACCCCGGAGTCGGTGCCGCTCGGGGTGCTGGACGTGTCCGCGCCGCGCTTCGCCTACGCGGCGAGCAAGATGCTGGGCGAGGCGGCGGTGATCCACACCGCGCGCGCCCGCGGCCTGCGGGCGGTGATCGGCCGCTTCCACAACGTCTACGGCCCCCGCATGGGGACCGACCACGTGATCCCGGAGCTGTCGCTGCGCGCGCTGTGCCGCGAGGATCCGTTCCGGGTCTTCGGCCCCGAGCAGCGCCGCGCCTTCTGCCACGTGTCGGACGCGGTCGAGGCGATGACGCGCCTGCTCGCGGCCGAGGCCGCGTGGGGGCAGGTGGTGAACATCGGCAACGACGCGGAGGAGACGCCGATCGCGGACCTGGTCGCGCTCGTGCTTCGCACCGCCCGCTTCGCGCCGACGGTGGAGGCCCGCCCGGCTCCCGCCGGCTCGGTGGCCCGCCGCTGCCCCGACATCGGGCGCCTGCGCGCGCTGACCGGCTTCGCGCCGAAGGTCGGGCTCGAGGCGGGGGTGGCCGAGACCTTCGACTGGTATCGGCAGTGGTGGGAGCGCGAGGGGCGGCCGCGATGAGCGCCCCGCGGCGGAGCATCCCGAACGCGGTGCCGCATCTGGCCGGCAACGAGTGGAAGTACGTGAAGGAGTGCCTCGACACCAACTGGGTCTCCTCGGCCGGTCCCTTCGTGGACCGCTTCGAGCGCGAACTCGCCCAGCACGTGGGCGTGCCCCACGCGGTCGCCACCGTGAACGGCACCGCGGCGATCCACGTGGCGCTCCTCGCGGCGGGCGTGGCGCCGGGGGACGAGGTGCTGGTGCCCGCCTTCACCTTCGTGGCCACCGCCAACGCGGTCGCCTATTGCGGGGCCCACCCGGTCTTCCTCGACAGCGAGGAGGCCTCGTGGGGGCTCGACCCCGCCCGGCTCGCCGAGTTCCTCGAGCGCGACTGCCGCGTGGAGGCGAACCGCGTGGTGAACCGGGGCACCGGGCGGACCGTCCGCGCGCTGCTCCCGGTGCACCTCTATGGCCACCCGTGCGATCTCGACCCGCTGCTGGCGCTGGCCGGGCGGTACCCGATGGCGGTGGTGGAGGACGCCGCAGAGGCCCTCGGCGCGCGCTACCGCGGCCGCGTGGTCGGCGCCGACGGGCTCGCGGGCTGCCTCTCCTTCAACGGCAACAAGATCATCACCACCGGCACGGGCGGCATGGTGCTCACCCGCGACGAGGCGACCGCGGCGCGGGTGCGGCGCCTCACCACCCAGGCGCGCGGCGACGCGATCGAGTTCGTCCACGACGAGATCGGCTTCAACTACCGGCTGAGCAACCTGCACGCGGCCCTCGGGGTAGCGCAGCTCGAGCAGCTCGACGGCTTCGTCCAGGACAAGCGCGCCACCGCCGCCTTCTACCAGCAGGCCCTCGGCCGCCTCGACGGCGTCCACCCGTTCGTCGAGGCTTCGTGGGCGCGCTCGACCTACTGGATGCCTTCGGTGCGGCTCGACGAGGGCCGCTGCCCCGACGTCCCCGCGCTGATCCGCGAGCTCAACGCGGCGGGCATCCAGGCGCGCCCGCTGTGGCGGCCGCTCCACCTGCAGCCCGCCTTCCGCACCGCGCCGGCGGCGCCGCTTCCGGTGGCCGAGCGGCTGTACGCGCGCGGCCTGTCGCTGCCGTGCTCGGTCGGGATCACTCCGGAGGAGCGCCAGGACGTCGTGGACGCGGTCGTTCAGCGATTGCGGTGAGCCAGGCGGTCCTGCTGCGCGACCGGCTCCGGCGCTACTACACTACCTACTATCGCGACGTCCTCGGCATCCCCGACTGGCCCGCCCTGGTCGACCTTCGAGAAATCGAGGAGCAGCAGGAGCGAGGCCGCCTGGAGCGCCTGCGGCGCGTCCTCGGCGGCGCCCTGCAGGGCCGACTCCTGAACGTGGGCTGCGGCACCGGCGGCTTCAACGTGGCGGCCGAGGAGGCGGGGGTCCGGCCGGTCGGGGTGGACGCCGACGCGGAGGCCATCGCGATCTGCGCGCTCAAGCGCGAGAAGGCGGGCGGCGCGTTCGTGCGCGCGGTCGCGGAGCGCCTGCCGTTCCCCGACGCGACCTTCGACGTGGTCTACTGCTTCTCGGCCATCGAGCACGTGGAGTCGGTCGAGGCGACGGTGGCCGAGATGATCCGGGTGGCCCGGCCGGGCGGGCTCGTGTATGTGCACACCCCGAACGCGTGGTCGTGGTACGAGGGCCACTACAAGCTCCTGTGGGCGCCGTTCCTGCCCGCGCCGCTCGGGCGACTCTACCTGCGCCTGCGCGGGCGGCCCAGCGCCTATCTCGCGACCCTGCGCCGGCTCACCCCGTCGGGATTGCTGCGCGCCTTCGCGCGGGCCGGGGTGCGGGACCTCCGCTTCCACGACGACGCGCCGCCGCGCGAGTCGCTCGGGCCGCTGCGCGTGCCGATCGGCCTCTACTACCGGCTCTCCGGGATCTCGCCGTTCATCGAGCTGGTGGCGCGCAAGCCGTGAGCTCGATCCTGTTCGCCTCCGAGTACTACCCGCCCTTCGCCCCCGGCGGCGCCGAGTGGAGCACCGCAGCGTGGGCCGCCGCGCTGGCGCGGCGCGGGCACCGGGTGACCGTGGTGACGCCCAACTACGGGGCGGCGGCGCGCGAGACGCGCGACGGGGCGACCGTCGTCCGCGTGCCCTTTCCCGTGAAGCTCCGGCCGGGGCAAGGCAGCGCGGGATGGGGCGTGCACCGGAACCCGCTCTTCCACCTCTACTTCGCCTGGCAGATCCGCCGCGCCGCGCGCTCGGCGGGCGCTCAGATCATCCACGCCCAGGGCAAGGGGGCGCTGGTGGGGGCGTGGCTGGCGGGCGCGAGCCTCGGGCGCCCCGTCCTCGTCACCGTGCGCGACCTCGGGCTCCTGTGCGCGTTCGGTCACTGCACGCAGATCTTCACCGACCGGAAGACGTTCGACTGCCCGGTCTGGGGCCGGTATCGCGGCCAGTGCGTGCCCTTCCACCTGGTGCACTACCGGCCCGGCCTTGGCCGGGGCGGCCGGGTGCGGACGTGGATCGCGGCCGCGCTCGCGTTCGTCGACCAGCGGCTGCTCCAGCTGGCCCTCCGGCGGAGCGGCGGTGCCATCGGGGTGAGCCGGGCCGCGCTCGACATCTTCGACCGCGGCAAGCTGCCGGCGCGGGCGACCGTCGTGTACAACGTGCCGCCGACCCTGCTCGAGCCCTCCGCGTCGGAGGGCGACGCGGTGCGCCGGCGGCTCGGCATCGCGCCCGGCCCCCTCGTGCTCTACGCGGGGAAGCTCTCGATCGGCAAGGGGACCGGGGTCTTCCTGGAGGCGCTCGACGGCATCCGGGCGCTGGTGCCCGAGGCCCGCTTCGCGGTGGCCGGGAAGGGCGACATGGCGGTGCCGCCCGCGCCCGACCTCCATCGCCTGGGCGAGATCGACCAGCGAGACCTCTTCGCGCTCTACACGGTGGCGGACGTGGTCGTGGTCCCGTCGGTGTGGGCCGAGCCGCTCAGCCGCGTGCTCCTCGAGGCCATGCGCCTGGGCCGGCCGGTGGTGGCGACGCGGGTCGGCGGGACGCCCGAGGCGGTCGCGGACGGGGTGACCGGGCTCCTCGTCCCCAAGGAGGATCCGGGCGCGCTCGCGAAGGCGGTCGCCGAGCTGCTCCTCGACCCGTGGCGCCGGGAGGCGATGGGCGCGGCCGCGCGTGAGCGGGCCGCGCGGTTCTTCGACGAGGATCGGCTGGTGGCCGAGCTGCTCGAGGCCTATCGACAGGCGGCGGCATGAAGAGCGGGCTCGCCTACTACCTCGGCACCTCTTACCGGCGCAAGCGCGTCGACGCGGATCTGGCCGGCGCGACCGCGCACTTCACCGGGCGCGTACTCGACGTGGGCGGCGCGCGGCAGCGCGGCGCGTTCCGGCGGCCGCCCGGCGCGCGGTGGGTGGTCGCCGACATCGAGCGCGCGTTCCGTCCGGACGTGGGCGCCGACGTGCAGGCGCTGCCGTTCCGCGACGCGTCGTTCGACGCGATCAAGGCCACCGAGCTGCTCGAGCACGTGCCGGACGTGGCGCGCGCGCTCGGCGAGTGCCGGCGGGTGCTGCGGCCGGGCGGCCACCTGGTGATCACCGCGCCGTTCCTCGAGCGGCTGCACGGCGATCCGGGCGACTACTCGCGGTACACGCGCAGCATGTGGGAGCGGCTCCTCGCCGTCGCCGATCTCAAGCCGGTCACCATCGACGAGCAGGGCGGCTACTTCACCCACCTGGCCGGCCTCCTCCGCTTCCTGGTGCTGCGCGCCCCCCGCCCGCTGCGCTGGGTGGGCTATGGGGCGTTCCCGCTCCTCGACCTGCTGACGCGACTCGACGCCTCCCCCCGCACGCGCCGGTCGGACTTCGCGGCCTTCGTGGGCGGCTACCTGATCGTGGCCGAGCGGCCGCCCGCCTCGTGAGGCGCGCGTGAGGATCTGCTCGCCGCACTGCGGGATCGCGCCGGAGACCACGTCGGGCGGCGAGACCTACGAGCGCGAGCTGCTCGAGCGGCTCGGGCGCGCCGGGGTCCGTCTCGAGATCATCCTGGCCCGGGGCAAGCCGCATCCGGTAGGCGTGCCGAACTGGACGATCCACCGCTTCGCGATCGCGCGCGGCCTGCGGTGGTACGTGGCCCCGTTCGTGGTGCCCGCGGCGATCCGGCGGGTGCACGCCGAGGTCGGCTTCGACCTGCTGCGCGTGCACTCGCTGCGCTACGTGGGCCCGTCCGCGCTCTGGGCCCGCCGGCGCTACCGCCTCGACGTGCCGGTCGTGTCGCACCACCACCACCTCGATCCCGACCCGCTGAACCGCGTGATCGAGAAGCGGGTGGTGGACGCCTCCGACCACGTGGTGGTCGGCAGCGAGTTCGGCCGGCGCCAGCTGCGGGACGAGCTGGGCGCGCGCATCGACCACGTCGCGGTCGTCTACTACGGGGTCGACGCGCGGTTCGCGCCGCGTCCGCGCCGTGATGACCTGGCCGCCCGCTACGGCCTCGCCGGCCGCCGCGTCGTGCTGTACTTCGGCGGGCTCAAGCCCCGGAAGAATCTCGGCCTGCTCATCGAGGCGTGGCGCGCCCTCGCCCCGCGCCATCCGGACACCACGCTGCTCGTCGCGGGCGGGGGACCGCTCCTGGGGGAGCTGCGGGCCCAGGTGAGCCGGGCCGGTCTCGACGGCCGGGTGATCTTCACCGGGTACGTGGCGGAGGCGGAGAAGGCCGACCACTTCAACCTCGGCGACGTGTTCCTCTTCCCCTCCGCGATGGAGGGCTTCGGGCTCGTGGTGGCGGAGGCGATGTCCTCCGGGCTCCCGGTGGTGGCCTCGAACCGCGGCTCGATCCCGGAGCTGGTGGTGGACGGCGAGGGCGGCTTCGTCTGCGATCCGTCCTGTCCCGAGCCGTTCGTCGAGAAGCTGGCCCTCCTGCTGGGCGACCACGCGCTCGGGGAGAAGTTCGGCCACGCCAACCGCGAGCGGGTCGAGCGGCTGTTCCGCTGGGAGCGCTGCGTGGACGGCACCCGCCGCGTCTACGAGGAGGCGCTCGAGCAATGGCGCCGGCGCGAACCGGCGAGCCGGACGCGATGAACGGCCTGCAGCGCCTGCTGGTGCGCGGGGCCGACCTGGTGAACCGCCGGGGCAAGTCGGTGGGCGTGCGCCTGGTGAAGCTGACCGGCAAGCGGCCCTACGCGATCCATCCGAAGCACCTGGTCGAGCAGCCGTGGCACGACTGGTACCTGCCGTACCTCGACGCGGGCGACTTCGTGCTCGACGTGGGCTGCAGCAACGGCGCGCACCTCGTGCGCGCGGCCACCGCCTGCCGGTCGATCGTGGGCTTCGACTACGACCTGCCCCAGCTCGCCATCGCGGGACGGACCATCCGGGAGCAGCGGCTCGAGCGCGCGCGGGTGCTGGCGTGGGACATCACGCGGCCGTTTCCGTTCCCGGACCGGACGTTCGAGAAGGCGCTGTTCCTCGACGTGATCGAGCACCTCCACCCGCGGGTGGCGGTGCTGCGCGAGATCCATCGGGTGCTGAAGGACCGCGGCCGGCTGCTCGTGTCCGGCCCCAACCGCGAGAACTCGTGGCGGCGAACGCTGCGCGCGGCGGGCCTCTTCGCCTACTCCGACCCCGACCACAAGATCGAGTACACCCGCGAGGAGTTCCTCGACGAGCTCGGCCAGGCCGGGTTCGAGCAGGAGGGGCCGGTGATGCCGGTGGTGCTCGACACGCCGTGGGCCGGCATGATCGACGCGGTGGGCGGCGTCTCGCTCGGGCTCTACGACCGGCTGAGCCGCTGGAAGCGGGACGCGGCGCTGCGGCGCCCAGAGGAGAGCACCGGCTTCCGGGTGGTGGCGAGGAAGCGCCGCTGATGCGCGTGGGGCTGCTCCCGGCGCTGGGCGGCGGCATCGGGGCGCTGGCCCAGACCGGGCAGCAGTCGCGTCTCATCGACGGGTACTTCCGCCCGTACGCCCGCGCCTTCGACGGGCTCGACTACTTCAGCTACCTGCCCGAGTCGCTCGCCGAGTTCACCGACGACGCGGCGCTGCGCGAGCGGGTGCGCGTGCACGCGCCGTCCGGGCCGGTGGCCCGCGGTCGCCGCGCGGTGCAGATCCCGCTCGCGCACGCGGCCGCGCTCCGCGCGTGCGCGGCGCTGCGCGTGTTCCAGATCACCGGCGTCATCCCGGCCCTGATCGCGCGCCGGCGCTTCGGCGTCCCCTACGTCACCACCTACGGCTTCTGGTACGCGGCGCTCTCGCAGCCGGGGCCCAAGCGGGTGCTCAAGGGATTCGTGGAGCGCCTCGGGCTCAAGCACGCCGCCGCGGTGATCGCGACCACGCCCGAGCTGGCCGAGCGGGCTCGGCGCCTGGCGCGGCGGGTGGAGCTGATCCCGAACGGGGTCGATACCTCACGGTTCCGGCCGGCGGCCGCGCCGCCCGTGAACACGCCGAAGCGGATCCTCTACGTGGGACGCCTCTCGGAGGAGAAGAACCTGGGCGCGATCATCACCGCCGTCGGCGCGCTGCGCGATCGCCCCACCGCGGTGATGGTGGGCGCGGGGCCCTTGCAGGAGGCGCTGGCGGCCCAGGCGCGGCCGGCCGGAGCCGTCGTCGAGTTCCCCGGCGTGGTGGACCAGCGCCGGCTGCCCGAGGTCTACGGCGCCGCCGACGTCTTCGTGCTCGCCTCCTTCACCGAGGGCCATCCCAAGGTGCTGCTGGAGGCGATGGCGTGCGGCGTCCCCTGCGTGGCCTCCGACTGCGCCGGCAATCGCTCGCTGGTCACGGACGGGCGGACCGGGCTCCTCTTCGAGCCCCGCGACGCGAAGGCGCTGGCCCACTGCATCGAGCGCGTGCTCCACGAGCCCGGGCTGGGCGGAGAGCTGGCGCGGGCCGCGCGCGCCGAGATCCTCGCCCGCTACGACCTGCGCGCGCTGGTGGAGCGCGAGATCGCCCTCGTGCGGCAGGTCGCGGGCGGGGGAGGCTGAGTCATCCCGCTCGCCTACTACTCGCGCTCGGCCACCACCGAGTTCTGGACCGAGCACTGGGGCGGCCACACCGTGGAGGAGCTGCTCCGGATCGCGCGCGCGTCGCCTCTCACCGAGCTGATCGAGCGCCACCTGCCCGCCGGCGGCCGGGTGCTCGAGGCGGGCTGCGGCCTCGGCCAGTACGTGCTCCTGCTGCGCGAGCGTGGGCGCGCCGCGGTGGGCGCGGACTGGAGCCCGGAGGCGCTGCGGGCCGGCGCCCGGCTCGGCGCCCCCCTCGCGGTCATGGACCTGCGCGCGCTCGCGGTGCAGGGGGGCGGCATCGCGGCCTATCTCTCCCTCGGCGTGGTCGAGCACGATCCGGACGGCCCCGACGCGATCCTGCGCGAGGCGGCGCGGGTCGTGCCCGCCGGAGGCACGCTGCTGCTCTCGGTGCCCTACTGGAACGGGGTGCGGCGCCTCGGCGCGCCCTACCTGAGACGGCAGGCGCGCCGCACCCGTGAGGCGGGCGGGCAGTTCTACCAGTACGCGTTCACCCGGGGTGAGCTGAGCCGGCGCCTCGCCGCCCACGGCTTCGCGGTGGGGAGCTTCCATCCGTACGATCCGGGTCGAGTGCTCCGGAAGGCGCTGCGCCGGCTCCGCGGCTCACCGCAGGCCGCGGCCGCCGGCACGTCGCCGGCCGCGCCCGCGCGCGCGGGGGTCGGTCCGGCGCCGGGGGGAGGCTCGGCGCTCCGCCGCGCGGTGCGGGCGCTTCTCTACTCCGAGCCCTCGCTGCGCCTCTTCGGCCACATGCTCCTGGCGGTGGCGGTCCGCCGCTAGAGCGGTTGCTATACTGCCCGCGATGAGCGAGCCCGCGTTCGAGCTGGACGATCTGGGTGACCGGCGGGTGCTCACGGTGGACGGCCGGCGCCACGAGACGCGCTACAGCGCACGGGTGGTGCGGCTGCTCATCGAGCGCAAGGGCGCGCGCCGGGCCCCGCTCTACTTCCCGTTCAAGGAGGAGCGCGCGCGCCTCTTTCTGGACCCCCTCTTCCGCTACCTGCGGGGGTGCGGCGCGCGCGGGCTCGCGGTGCTCGAGGTCGGCTCCTCGTTCGGTCACATGACCGAGTACCTGGCCGAGCAGCCGGAGGTGGTGGAGATCCACTGCTTCGACACCGACCCCGCGTTCGTCGAGATCGTGCGCGCCAAGGTCGAGGAGCAGGGGCTCGGCGCGGTGAAGGAAGTCCTGCTCCTGGGCAACGACGAGACGCGGCGTCTGCCGTGGCCCGACGCCCGCTTCGACCTCGTCCTCGTCGTCGGGGTGGTGGAGCACCTCCCGGCGCGCAACCGCCGCGCGCAGGTGGACGAGTACTATCGCCTGCTCGCGCCGGGCGGTCACATCGCGATCCTCGACACACCGAACCGCCTCTTCCCGCTCGAGACGCACTCGATCGGGCTGCCGCTCGTGCAGTGGCTGCCGCCGCGCCTGGCCCACGCGTACGCGCGCCTGGCGCGCCCCCGGAAGTTCGGGCGCGTGCCGTTCGAGGCCTTCGTGGCCGACGGCACCGGATGGCGCAACGCCACCCTCGCGGAGTGCCTGCCCTCGCGCGGTCCGGCCGGGCTCGAGGACGTGACCGAGGCGGCCGGCTACGGCTGGCGCTTCTTCCGCGACACCGCTCGCTCGCGCGCCCGCCGGGCCCTGCTGCCCGTCTTCGCCGCCGCGACGGGCGCGCTCCGGGCCGCCGGCCGGTCGCCCTCGCTCTGCCTGCCCTATCTCAACCTGTTGCTGCGCAAGCAGTGATCCGCATCGAGATCGGGCGAAGCCACTACCTCCTGTATCTGCTCCTTCCCCATCCGCTCAAGTCGCGCCTGCTGACCGCCGCCTCGCGGGCGAAGCTCGAGCGCATCAATCGAAGCTTCAACGACACGATCTACTCGGGGACGGGCGCGAGCGCGTACGACCAGATCCACCGATACGCGGAGGACGAGCAGCACGAGTATCCGGCGCGCCCGCTGGTCGACCGGGTCTGGCCGGGGGAGGCCGGCTACGGCCGCGCCCTGGAGGTGGGGGCCGGGAGCGGCTACTTCACCACCCTCATCGCGCGCCACGCCCGGAGCGTGCTCGCGCTGGAGCCGGTCGCCGACATGCGGGCGGTGCTCGAGGCCCGGTGCCGGAGCGAGGGTGTCGACAACGTCGAGGTGCTGGACGTGTCGGCCGCCGCGCTCGCCGAGACGGTCCCGCCGGCGTCCGTGGACACCGCGTTCATCATCCAGAGCCTCCACCACCTCCACGACCGGGTGGAGGTGTTCCGGGCGCTCGGGCACGTCGTGAAGCCGGGCGGTCGCCTCCTCATGGTCGAGCCTCACCACAACCTGCGCCGGGCCGCCCGCCTCTTGCGAAAATATCTGACCACCTACCGCGCGCGCGAGTTCTGGTCCGACGAGCGCAACTGGGCGACCCACGACTTTCTGACGCGCGGAGAGCTGAGGGCGCTCTGCCGACGCGGCGGCTTCGGCCGCGTTCGACTCTCGGGCTACTGGATTCCGTACTCGCGCCGCTTCGTCCCGGAGGCCGAGGGCCGGTTCCGACTCGAGGGAAGGCTCGGGCGCTGGCCGCTCTTCCGCCACTGGGCCTCGGTCCTCGCCCTCGAGGCGCGCCGCCTGCCCGAGACCCAGTAGTGAGCGCTCCCGCGGTGTCCGTGCTCATGGGCGTGCGCGACGGCGCGCCCTGGGTGGCGGGGGCGATCGAGAGCATCCTCGGCCAGACCCTGGCCGATCTCGAGATGATCGTGGTCGACGACGGCTCGACCGACAGCACCCCGATGATCCTGGCCGGGCTGCGCGACCCGCGCGTGGTGGTGGAGCGCCAGGCCCCCGCCGGCCTCACGCGCGCGCTCGGCTGCGCCCTCGCCCGCGCGCGCGCCCCGCTGGTGGCCCGCCTCGACGCCGACGACGTGGCGCGGCCCGATCGCCTCGAGCGCCAGCACGCGTTCCTGGCCGCGCATCCCGAGGTCGGTCTTCTCGGCAGCGCCGCCCGCGTGGTGGACGAGGCCGGCCGCGAGGTGGGCGCGATTCACCCCCCCGAGGACGACGCGGCCCTCCGCCGCGACCTGATCCGGCGCAACCCGTTCGTCCATTCCTCGATCATGGCGCGCCGGGCGCTGGTGACCCACGCGGGCGGGTACGATCCGGATTTTTCCGTCGCCCAGGACTACGACCTCTGGCTGCGGCTCGCCGCGCTCACCCGGATGGCCAACCTGCCGGAGGCGCTGGTCACCCGTCGGCTCGTCGCCGGGCGGGTGACCGCAGCCCGCGAGGACGACCGGCTGCGCGCCGAGGCCCGCGCGCGCTGGCGGGCGGTGCGGCGGGGGAGCTATCCGCCCTGGAGCGCGCTCTGGGCGGTGCGCCCGCTGCTGGCCCTCGCGGTGCCGGGGCGGGTGCGGGCGGTGCTGCGCCGCACGGGCGGCCGCTGACGTGCCGGAGCCGGTGCGCGTCATCGAGCTGCTGGTGTCCACCGAGCTGGGCGGGGGACCGGCGCACGTGCGCGATCTGATCGCGGGGCTCGCCGGCCCGGAGTTCCAGCTCACGGTGGCGGGCCCGCCAGGCGGCGCGCTCGTCCCCGCCTTCACCGCGGCGGGGGCCACGTTCGTGCCGCTCCGCGCGGACCGTCTGTCGATCGGCGCACTGCGGGAGACGGTGCGCCTGGCGCGCCGGAGCCGCGCGCAGGTCATCCACTCGCACGGCAAGGGCCCGGGGCTCTACGGGCGCATCGCGGCCCGTCTCACCGGAGCTGCCGCGATCCACACCTTCCACGGCATCCACCACGCGGGCTACTCGCGGCTCTATCTCACCGTCGAGCGGGCGCTTGCGCGGCGGAGCTACGCGGTGATCCACGTCTCGGCGAGCCAGGCCGAGGAGGCGCGCGCGCTCGGCCTCGCCCCTCCCGACCGCACCCGCGTCATCGTGAACGGGGTGGACGGG
>Ga0075423_10000850_pt1 | contig 25844 bp, 26 predicted proteins | sample SoiMethybrSBSTD2_FD_80114 | JGI IMG/M metagenome (GOLD analysis project Ga0075423, IMG submission 80114) | Bulk soil microbial communities from a Populus tree surrounding site in Tennessee, USA - Soil MetaG P. TD hybrid SBSTD2 | ecosystem: Environmental > Terrestrial > Soil > Tree plantation... | reverse complement strand
GTGGCGCAATTGAGCTTCGATCGAACGATATTTTCTCGTTAGATCGAGCAGGGGAATAGTTCTTAGCGGAGCGCTTGCCGAAGTGGTTTTGCCAATATTACGCAGGGGACTCGTATTGCGGTCAGCCGAAAGCTCCGTGTGCTTGTTCTTAAAGGATAGAGGCGGGTTAGATGTCACGGGGTTTCTCCCATCGCCGACCGTGCTCCTCGAACCTTAAGTAGGCGTAATACTTTGGCCGCGCGATAGCAACAGGATCCGTTCGCCCTGCGGCGGCGGCTTCGCACTCCAAGACCGAGCACAGCACACAGCATAAAGGAACAATAAAGCTAAAACGGTTCAAGATTTTCTCGAAGAGCTTCGGAGCCTTTTCAAAAACTCGCGTTATGCCTTAGAGAGTTGAGCTTTTGACCGATTACAAAGTTGCGTTTCTCACCATTATGAAACATAAACCATTTTTGACGCGATGTGATCCGCAAACGTTGCCGTAACCTTTCATCAACATTGCAAATTTGAAAGGATTCGGGAGCGGTCCAAAGGATCGAGGAGAGCATCGCACGGACAATATTGATAGCCAACCGATGAAGCCGAGCGTAATCACGAGTCTCAGAACAACCGCACTTCTCATCGTTTTTGTACGCACCACGGTTCCGTGATAGATTACGCTGCGAACCATGGTCGGAGAGGAGTTTCCATGCCGGATATTCGAAAAAGATGCTTTTACCTTTTAAGCGCACTCGCTTTTGCGGCGAGCTTGATATGGTCGAACTTGGTTTCCGCGCAGGCCGAGTTTTACAAAGGCAAAACGATTACCGTGATCGCCGGGACCACCGCCGGCGCGCTTTACGATCAGTGGTCGCGTTTGTTGGCGCAGCATATGGGCAAGCATATTCCGGGGCGGCCGGACATGATCGTGCAAAACATGCCGGGCGCCGGCCACATGATCGCGGCGAACTACCTCTACAACAAAACGAAACCGGACGGATTGACGTTGATCGGCTCGATCGTGCCGTCGCTTTACTTCGATCAGTTGATCGGACGCAAGGAAGCGCAGTACGATTGGGCCAAGTTTGTCTGGATCGGTTCGCCGGTACAGGGCGAGTATCAGATGTATATGCGCGCGGACACGCCGTACAAGACGATCGAGGATGTCCGCAATGCCAAAGAGCCGCCTCGCTGCGGCGCCCAGGGAACATCCGATACCGCCTATTATTTGCCTAAGTTATTTGAGGAACTGATCGGGACGAAGTTCAACCTCGTGCAAGGTTATCCCGGCGGGCCCGAGATCGATCTGGCGGTCGAACGCGGCGAGATCCATTGCCGCGCATTTACGATCGAGGCGTTTTTGTCGCGCGAGCCTTACCACACGTGGCGCAAGAAGGGTTTCGTCCGCAACATTATCCAGACCGGCAAAAAACGCGATAGCAAGTTGCCGGAAACGCCGACCGTTTGGGAGCTGATGGATAAGTACAAGACGCCCGAATCGAGCCGACGTCTGGCGAACTTGATGCTGGCATCGGGAGGGCTCGGACGGCCGATGCTCGGCACGCCGGGGATTCCGCCGGAGCGTGTGAAAATCTTGCGCGAAGCATTTGGTAAAACCATGGAGGACAAGGAATTTCTCGCCGATCTCGATAAGCGCAAGTTCGATCTCGATCCGGTGCCGGGCGAAGAGCTGGAGAAGATCGTTAAAGACGTGATGAACCAACCTCCTGATATTATCGCGCGGATGAAAAAACTGCTTGGTGAATAGAGCGGCATTGCGGGAATTTGGTTGCTGCGCCGGGCGGCGAGGAAATTATCCTCGCCGTTTTTTTTATTCAGCGGGAAAGCCCGTCAATGTAACCAAGCCTTGTCCAGCTCCTCGAGAAAGGTGGTATCCATGAATTCCTTCGGATTGGCGGTCTTGGCCGCCGAGACTGAAGAACATGCGCTGCATGATCGTTCTGTGGGATCGACTGAACGACGCATTTTTAGTTGTCCGCGGTTGTGATATGGAGCTTTTCTATGCAAACCAAAATCACCAGAAGATTACAGGAATTGTTGAAGCGACCGGAGCTGCTGGTGATGTCCGGCGGCTTTAGTCCGCTGCACGCGCGCATGTCGGAAGTGTTGAGATATGAAGCGTTCTTCATGTCGGGCTCGCAAGTGGCGGCATACGTGTATGGCTACCCTGACGTCGGGCTACTCGCGCTGAGCGAAATGGTCGAGTCGGTGCGGCGCATTACCAATGTTTGCGGGATGCCGATTTTTGCCGACGCCGACACCGGCTATGGCAACGCGGTGAACGTCTACCACACGGTGCAGGCGTATATCCGCGCCGGCGCCGCCGGACTGCACATCGAAGATCAAGAAGCGCCGAAGAAGTCGGGGACACACGCCGGCCGCCGTTTGATCTCGCGCGAGGAAGCCGTTGGCAAGTACCAAGCCGCGGTCGCTGCAAAAAAGGAGCTAGATTCGGACTTCGTGATTTGCGCGCGCTGCGATTCGGTCGGCTCCGAGGGCGGCAGCTTTGAGGACGCGATCGAGCGCAGCATTGCTTATGTCAATGAAGCAGGGGTCGACGCGATCTGGGTGAATACTTTGCGGACGCGCGAAGAGATTGCTCTGGCATGCCGGCGTATTCCGGCGCCGGTGATTGCCCCCTACTACGGAGCACGGCCGTCGCCGAGTTTTGAGGAATTTCAAAAACTCGGCGCCGCCGCGGTGTTATACCCGAGCCTGACCACCGCTAATGGATTGCAAGCGACGTGGGAGCTATTACACGAGTTCAAGGAGCGCGGCCCGGTGGTGCTCGAAGAGTGGAACAAGGAAGCGGAAGCCAGCAAGTGGGGTATGGTGCCGCGCACCCACGACCCGCTGCTTCCCGCCGAGAAAATTCTGCGGATCGAGAATGAGTTTATTCCTAAGGACTTACAGCGCGACTACAAAGGGACCTTCGGCCACGATCGGCACTAGCCGGTCGGCGCACCGAGGAATTGGCGTCTCGACCTAGCAGAGCTGAAGCCAAAGGAGAATCATACTTCACCACGAAGGAGGCATGAAGGCGCGAAGGTTTTTGTAGGGTGCGCTTTGCGCACCGACCAGTTAGTAGCCTCGATGTAGCATAGCGAAAAGGTCACCATGAAAACGGTCGATCATCGCTCGCGGTTGTTAATGGCTCTATTCCAGCTTGCTCGGGCTTTGCAGTTGCGGCGCTGCAGACGGAGAAGAGTAAATCACGAATCCCATCGCTGTGTGTGAGCTGCACCAGAGAAAGTTGGCCGGCGCCGGGCCGCCGATTGGGCGAGAGTTCTCTTAGCCGCCGCCAGGCATGTTGCATCGTCTGTCGCATAAACGACTGATCAGTGGTCTCGTCGACGACAAAGACTATGTGCCGTAGCGGGACGAGGTTGAGGATCTCATTGATTTCAAAAACACAGCCGGCGTTCTGTTGTGAAAAGCCCCGCAGATCCATCAAGACTGCATCGCTTTCATCGGCGAGCCGGGCCAAGGTAAGCTTCCAAGTATCGTCGTGGCAGAAAAATTCCGTCACGCGAAATTGTCCTTCTCCGTCGGGTTCCAAGTCCATTTGACCGATCCGCAGGTCGAGAGTGCGCCCGGAGTCGATGAAGCGGCGGTCTAGTTTTCCGGTCACGAAGTCGAGGAATTCATGGGGTTCGATCGTCGACGTTGCCAGATCGGGCCCGGCGATCATCTGCATGCTGCCGACCGTGCGCCAGGATTTGCCGAGGGTGTCGTAGAGATTTTCGCTGCGCTTACCGAGAGCGAAGACACGGAGAAGCAGCAGCCGGTGGCCGTTCGATTTCGCGCGCCGGGCAATTCCTAGCGCGCGAAACAAGCCGGTCGCGACCAGTTTGTAGAGTGTAAAAGCGGCCAGGCCGCTGAAGATCCATAAGCGGCCTTCGAATACCAGGCCGATGGAATTAACAATGCCGAAGAGCAACCACATGGCATCGACGATGATCGACTGTTCGCTGACGCATTTTTTTTCATAAAGGCTGCGCAGCAATCCCAGAACGAGCCAACCGATGACGGCGAAAGCGGCGAAACCGATCAAACGCAACGCGACCGTGGTGCCGAACGCGCCCAGCCCGATCGAATGACTGAAATCGCTGACCGCTTTCAGTAGCTTCAGATTGTTACCGGCCAGGGTGACCACGAAACTTGCGCCGGTGACGCCCAGAATCATAAAAACCAAAACCAGCGAGCCCACCGCGCGAATGCGCCGGTTGAGGAAGACCAGCAGCAAAATGGTCGGCACGGCGTTGAATTCGAGCCAGATATAGAGCAACTGGCCAAACGGCAGACCGGGGTTTTTGATCAAAAGGATACCTCCGATGACGCCGCCAATCAGGAAATAAACCAGTGACGCGACTAATTTGCTGCGGCGGGAAAGTCCAATGGTAAGGTCAATGGCCATCAGGACCGGCCACGCATTGGCCCAGGTGAAAAACGAGAAACGGAAAGGGGCGAAGTCCATTTTTCCCGCAGTCAAAAACGCTGCGGTCATGGCCGCCGCGAAACAACAGCCCGCAACGGTGTGCACAAAGGCGATGAGCCGTCGGCGCCGATTCGCGCGGCGATAAAGCGCGGCGGCGTCGTGACTCGCTCGCGCTGCCGCGCGCGTAACAAAACTGAAATTCAGCGGGGCGTCATTCGGTTTGTGTTCCGATTCCTGGGGCAAAAATCCCTTGGGCTCAAGGATTTCGCTCCGGCTCCGGCGGCGCATCGATTTGACCACCGCGTGTCGGTAAAGGAGCAAAAGGAGGAAGGAAGCAACAAGTGCCAGTATCGCGGAGACAATTAAAATGAAGGACAGCTGTCCAGTGAGGGCGACCGTGAGGGTATCGAACCGGCGGCTCATTTACGCACTATCCAGCATAGTGATCACAGCATCTGAAGGATTATTGTATGCCCTTCGGAGTGGCACTTATATGTCATGTGCGGTCAGTCGGCGCTCTTCGGCCTCACGGTACCGCTTAAGTATCACCGGCAGTAGCATACCGAACAGAACCGTCCCCAATAATCCGGGCAACATCAGCCCATACCAAACACCGTATGGCTGCCCCGCATAAAGAGCGAACAGGCCAGCCACCAGCAGAACGGCCGTCACGCACAACACGAGCCCGTAGAGCCCCAGGACCAGTCCTCTCGCTCTCCCGCGCGGCGCCAGCATGCCTCCCAATGACCCGAGTATACCCCCGGTGACGCCGAGGACGGTGCCCGGTATCCAGGCATAGAGGTTTGGATCGAACCACGGCTCAGTCATTGTTCTTTCCTCCCTTCATCGATGCGCGATAGACTTCGAGCAACTCCTTGGCTACGGCTGGCGAGACTTGAGCGTCAGCCACCAAAACGCGGAGCCTACGCTGGAAAGGGTCGCTTATCTTCGGATCTTCTGCGGCACGGACCTTCGCGATCAGCCGATCCAGACGCCCCCGCACTGTCGGGTAAGAGATACCGTACTCTTCGGCCAGCGCTTTGAGCGAGCCGGAAGACAGCAGGAAGCGCTTTAGGAACTGGAGGTCCTCGTCTTCTAGGCACTCGAGCCAAGCCGGGAGATTGTCACCTACCCGCAAATTTTTATACCCTCCTGAGCCGCGAGTGGCGCCACAAGAAATGTGTCACCCAGGCGACTCGCCTCAATAATATTAAGGTACAACTAAATAAAATGAATGTCAATAAACTTCAATCTCGACTAAATAATATTGAAGGGGTGACCGTCGTCGCCGGCTAGGGCTTCGCCGAGCACAGCTAGCACCGCTCGCGTCTCCGCCTCATCTCACGGGCCGACAATGAGATTGGTGCTGCCGGTGAAAAAGCCTTCGACCGTGTCGGCGAGGTTGTCGGCGACCTGCGGTGCAAAGGACTGACAAGTCGCAACGATCCGTCTGAACAACTCTTCGCAATCCGTGCCAAGTCCGGTTAACGATCGAGTAGCCGCCGCAGGATTCGGCTGCTTGACCGCACGGTCCGGTTATTCATTCGGCATCAAAAGTTGTAGCTGGTGACCGTCGGGATCGTTGAAGTAGATACAATGCGGATCGTTTTTGCGGCCGTGAACTTTGATGCCGGCGGTTTCAAGCGTCGCCTTTACGCGCTGATAATCGCCGGTAGCCAAGCGCAGCGCCATGTGATTGACTTCGCTGCCGCCGTGGATGTCTTCGCCGTCTTCGACTTCGAAGAGGGCGACGCCTTGGTTGCCGCATTTTAGAAAACACTGCCACGCGCTTTCGTGATCGATTTCCATGCCGAGAAAATCGATGTAGAACTTCTTCGCGCGCGCGAGGTCTTTGATGTGAAAGACGACGTGATCGATACCAGTGACTTGAAATGGTGATTTCATATTCCACCTCCTAACATATAGACTGTTTCACAATTCTATCGTCGTCCCGACCTTCCGACTACACTCCGGCCGACTCCTTGAGTCTTTAGGAAAGATTTCTCCCTCCGGTCGAAATGACAGGGGTTTCTCACTTTGGTCGTGGTGCAGTTTGACTGCTACAGGCATCAGAGATTGGGGAAAGATTTCTCGCATCCGCTCGAAATGACAAACAAAATAGCCAAGCTGTCATCTCGAACGAAGAGAGAGATCTTTCCGAACTGCACCACTATCCTCACTTTCAATGCTCTCGCGGACCAATCTCCTTCATCAATCTACCACCGCGATCGCCTGAATCTCGATCAGCATTTCCGGCCGCGCGAGTTCCTTGATGCCGATGAGCGCGCTGGCGGGATAGCAACCATCTTGGAAAAATTCCTTGCGTAGCTGAGTGAACCGCGTGCCGTTGGCCATGTCGGTAATAAAGACCGTCATGGTGACGATATCGTCAAGCTCGCCGCCGGCAGTTTCGAGGGTTTTGCGCATGCGTTCGAACGCGAGGCGCACTTGCCCATCGAAGTCGCCTGGATATGGATCTCCTTTTTCATCCTGGTAACCCGTATGCCCGGCCAGGTAGATCGCGGTCCCGCCGGTTGTCTTTACCGCGGGTGAATAGGCGCGCTCGCGCTGGCGCGCGTCGCCTTTGAGGTATTCTCGGTTCGACATAGGGGTGCCTCCCTATTTCAAAAATATTTTCTGAAACTCCTGAGTCTTTTCTTTGAATTCATTAGCGTCGAAATCGTCCATCTCAACCGCTTGGATTTTGTCGGCGCCGGGGAGCGGAGGATGAATTCCTTTTCGATTGACGAACTCGCCCATTTTGGCGAGGATTCGCATGCTTTCATCGCCGAGAAAGAAGTCGATGAACGCTTTGCCGCCGTTCGGACGCGTTGCCTTGTTGCCCAGCGCAAGGTACTGGCCGGTACTGAGCATCTTACCAAGCCTTACGTAGTCCACCGGCGCGCCTTTTTCGCTGTAGGTCACCGTGTAGCGGATCAAGCTGATCGCGATCGGTGTTTCGCCCGTCGACACGCGCTCGGCGGAGGGTGCAAAAGATTCCACCATCAGCGGCTTGGTGGCACCGAGGTCGCGAACGTATTTGTCGGCCTTTTCCTTGCCCATGATCTTATACAAGCTCGCCAACCACTGGAGCGTTGTCGTGTGCTGAGTCGGATCGGGCATGACGAATTTGCCTCGATACTTGGGATTTAGCAAATCTTCCAGTGATCGCGGCGCCTCAGCCGTGCTTATCAGTCCTTTGTGGTAAACGATGCCGATGGGAGTGTTACGGTAAACCGGCCCGAGATCGGGATCGACCACTTCCTTGGGAAACGCCCTGGTCGCAGGCGAAAGGTATTTGGCGAACAGGCCCTCTTTTTTCATGACGTGAATGGCGCCGCTGTTGTTGACCATCACGTCAAACACGGACTTGCCGGCGCGCTGTTCCGCCAACGCGCGGTCCATCACCTTGGTTGCTGAGGCGCGCCAGTATTCCACGGTCAGGCCGGTTTTCTTTTTGAAGGCGTCAACGATCGGCTCGACCGTGTTCGATTCGAGGGAGCCGTAGGCGACGATCGCGCCGCTTTCTTTCTTCCCCGCATCGATCAGTTTGGCGTCCTGAGCGAGCGCCACCGACGCCAGCAATAAGACAAATAGGACAAATAAGACTAATGGACGGATCATTGACGCCGTTCCTGTTCTGATGAAAGCGTGCTGACGTTCACACATGTATCAGATTCAACGCGTTGCCTTCGAGAATCAGTTTTTTCTGTTTCGGCGAAATATCCGGCCGCTCCCGAATGCCGCTCACGGTCTTGGGAAACGTTGAATCGAAGTGCGGATAGTCCGTAGCCATGAGAACATGGCTCTCTCCCACCTCGGCCAGCGCCAACGGCAGCCACTTCTCGTCGGACTCGCAGGTGATGTAGCAGTTTCGTTTCACGTATTCGGACGGCAGCATGCTCAACTGAGGGCACATACCGGCATCCTTGATGACTTCGTAGTCATCGTCCATGCGGTGCATCCAGAAAACCAGAAATTCCGCCGTCACTTCGAAGAAAGCGACTTTCAAGCGCGGAAATTTTTCGAAGACACCGCCGAGAACCATGGCAACCAGCGGGGCTACGCAATTCAGCGGCCGGCCAAGGATATGCATCGGGAAAAAATGGGTTTGCCGGTTGATCAATGTGCCGACGTCGCCGAGCGTGCTTGGATGGCAGAAGAGCGGAACGTCGAGCTCTTGCGCGACCTGGTAAAGCGGAAAGAAAGCCGGATCGTCCATTTGTTTGTCCTTGGTGTAGCTCACTAAGTGCGCGGCCTTGCAGCCCAGATCATCGATGCAATGTCTCAGCTCATTGGGCATTTCCTCCGGGCAACCGGCGGGCATCATTGCGACGGGTGACAGCCGGTCACGATAACCGGCGACGAGCTTGTGTGCCCAATCGTTATAAGCCCGACAGACCGCTGCTCCCAGCGCCCCGGGATTTTGCGATGGAATCTCGATGGAAGTCGGAAAGATCAACTGAAAATCAATGCCTTCGCGGGCGTTGTCCTTCATGCGATATTCCATGTCGTAGCCGCCCTGTTGCCAGCGCATTACCTCATTGCCTCGCTGGTTCGCTTCCGGATTATAAAAAATCTGGTGGGTCACCGGCTTTTTGAAATTTGCATTGGCCCGCGGATCTTCCATCGGTGAAAGATCGTGCTCGAACTTGGAGTAAAAATATCTGCCCGCGCCGATGCGTCTCGGGGAATATTTTGCGAACGGTTCGGGCAGCTGATAGATTTCGTCGAGTAACCAACCGTCACGTAAGTGAGAGTCCAAATCGATGATGGCCATAATGTCCTTTCCAATTGCTTACGATGTCGAAGGTCGGTTCCGCACCGCGCTTCAATCAGCGCGGTAGCTCTCAGCTGAGCGGAAAACTAGTACAAGATGGACGGGAGCGTCAAGTTAACGGCGATCGCAACCTTGGAGTCTTGGCAGATGAGTCGGATTTGCAGTGCGCGATCGGCAAAGCCCGCGGCGAAACAAATCGCTCAATCGATCTTTACCACGCGAAACCTACGCCTACAGAGCTCTTGGACGAATGAGGAATTCGCCTTGTTCGAAAAATGGAACACTGAGATCACTTTGTTAGGCGACTCGCGATCGTGATACGAGAGGGCGTTTAACATATGCAACTGAAATTGCTCGGCGACCTGCGTCATGGACGCCAGCGCGTTCTTGACGTCGTCGGATTCGACGACCAGTCTCATGCTGCTTCCGTTGGCGCCACTCATATCCAATATCGCGTCGAAGATATCGGTTTCGGTGATGATGCCGACGAGATTGCCGTTGCGCACCACCAGCAGTGCATTGATGCGCCGCGTGCGCAGGATGCGCACGGCTTCCTCGACGGCACAGTAGGGCTCTACGGTTACCACGTTGTGGATCATGATCGAGGAGATCGGTTTCGGCACGGTGTTTTCCGTGGCGTCCGGGGAAAACGGATTGTAGTTGTCGGGAAATGCCCGCGCGATGTTGTATTTAGACAGTAGGCCGAGCAATTTCTTGCCGGCTGTTCCCGGCTCCGCTACCAGCAGGTGGCGGAAATGGTGCTTGCCCATCTCCAGAGCCGCGGCCGAAATCGTCGTGTGCGGCGGTAGAGTAAACGGGTTCGGCGTCATCCATTTTTCGACAAACATGGTTGCAGCGGCTCCATGCATGCGAAGCTCAAAGGCGCTTCAACAATTAGAATCGGCAGCCCAGGAGGGAACTGTAACCGTGTGAATATCCGGAGGGCGGCGGAAAGAGCGGGCTGAGGAAGACACCAGCGCAGCGGAGCCGCACCGTTCAGACACGGGCTCGATAATACCAAGCGCCAGAGTTTCCTCAGCGGCGTCCGAATTCCAGCAGCAGGTTCGTAAAATGTGCGGCGTACCGTACTGGCAGCCGTGTTCATCCCTCGAGGCTAACAATGCGAAATCCGGCTTTAGGGATTTCTTGGAGAAAGCCCGCCGGAAGTCGATTGCCGAAGCGAAAGATCGTCATATCTTGTGCCCTCAGCCGATTCTCGTGAAATGAGACCATGCTCAAGATATCGACGCGATACTGGCGGCTTAGCTGAAGCACGACGGGCACGGGGTTGTCCGGTGCTTCTGATTCGACGAGAATGCGCACGCCGCCGCTTTTCGCGGCGGTCATATTAATGAAAGCGTCGAACAGGTCGGATTCGGTGATGATACCAACCAATCTGTTCTCTTTCAGAACCGGCAGGGCGCCGATCCGGTTGCTGCGCAACATTCGGGCGGCCTCTTCGATCGGGCAATCCAGTGTGATGGTGATGAGTTTCTTGGTCATGACCGACGAAACCGGCCGAGACACGGAATCTTCGACGACTTCAAGCGAGAACGGATTGAGGTTAGCCGGAAATCCGCGCGCGATGTCATACTTTGACACGATGCCGACCAATCGTGGGCCGGAGCGAGTCGGTTCCGCCACCGGGAAGTGGCGGAATTTGAGGCGGTTCATTTCCATAGCGACGAAAGAGATCGACGCATCTGGAGCAATGGTGGTCGGATTTGGCGTCATCCATTTTTCGACGAACATGAGGCGTGATTTCCTTCGCTTGCGAGAATTTGATGGCTTGTTCCCCTGAAAAATCGGCAGATGTGGATCATTCTTTAACCCAAACGCTCCGGATGCGCGGTGATTTGCAGCCTTCCACCTCGGTAGTGTAATAGGGAGCAAGTTGAGATGGAGATAGAGAGAAAGACGGGGACAACAGTTATGGCGATCAGAATGGGCACTTCAGAATTTGGCGGAACCTTTTACACGCAAGGTCTGGCATTGGCCGAACTGTTTAATCGCGGGCGCACGGAAACCGACCAATGCGTCGTACAGACGAGCGATGCAAGTATCCACAATGCCGAGCAGCTCGATCGCAACGAAATCGAATTAGGCTTCATGGCCTCCAATTGGATTGGCCGGGCGAAGAACGGCACGCCGCCTTTCACCAAGAACATCGCTTTACGAATGGTGGCGCCGGCCAATGTGGGACCGATGTTTTTCGTTAAGCTCGCTACTTCAACCGTGAGCACGGTCAGCGACTTCAAAGGAAAACGCGTCGCCATCGGTCCCAAAGGCAGCGGCATGGAACAACATGCGCACACGATCTTCGGAGTGCTCGGCATTTCTTTCGACAGCTTTACGCCGGTCTCCATGAGCTTTGCGGCTGGCGCGGACGCGCTCATCGCGGGCGAGATCGACGCTCAGTTCCAGCCGCCGATTCCCAACAAAGTCATGACCGATTTGAGCCAGCGAGCGGTCGTGCGCGTGGTTCCCTACGCGCCAGGGCAGCTAGAAAAAATTCTCGCCGAAGTGCCATTCTATCGCGGTGTCACAATGAAAAAGGAGGCATTCCCCGGCGTGGTCGAGGACGTCGCGCAGTTGGCGGTGATCAATGTCTTGGTTACGCATGAGCGAATAGCCGAAAACGTTGCCGAGGATATGGCCAAAGCAATTGCCGACAACCTCGACGCGTTGCCGCAGATGAATCCACTATTCGAAGGACTGAAGGACCTTTTCACAGCGCTGCGCACCAAAGGCGCCGCCGCCTTCGAGTTCGGCGGTGTGCCGCTGCATCCCGGCGCAGTCAAGGCTTATCGGGAAACGGGATGGCTAAGTTAAGGTGACGGAAGACCGGAGACCAGATTACGGCGTCCAACCGCTTTGGGTCACCTCGGCCTGCGCCCTGCGGATGTAGGAAAAATCGAAGATCTCTTCCGGTCGCACGTCACGGGTCACGTTGACTAAGCGCTTACTGCGCTCGATGACGATGCGCTGCAATCGATCGGAGATCGTCCCATCGCGCGCGATGGTTTTCATATGATCGTCGTAAACACGCGCCATCAGGCCGCGGTCCTTATTGCGGGTGAACTCCGTGATCGCGATAATCCCTTCCTGCCGGTTGGCGAGATAGACTCGTTGCCCTTTGATCGTTGCGCGCATGAAGCGGCGAACCAAGTCTCCTTGGCGAGCCAAGCGCTCGTCCGTGGCTACGATCGACGCCTGAATGTCCTCTAAATGATCGGCGGTGCGCAACAGCACCGGAAAGCCCGCGTCCTGGGCGAGAAAGCTCGACGGCGGGCTGAGCGGTGAGGCGTCAATGGTGCCGGCTCGCAGCGCCGTGAAACGGGTGCTGGTCGCTCCAACTGGGATAAAAGTAACGTCTCTTTCGAGCTGTAAACCAAACTTTGGCAGCAGCTCTTTTAGCCAGCCGTACTCCAAACTGCCGACGGTCGATCCACCGACTCGTTTGCCGCGTAACTCGGCGACGCTCTTGATCCCAGGCTGGGCGACTAAGATACCCGGTGGTTTGTCATTGAACACCATGAGAATTTTTAGCTTTGCACCTTGAACCGCTGCAGTGGGGTTACTTGCCGAACCAAACTCCACGCTATTGCCGATGAGCGCTCGGGTGCTAGTGAGTCCCGCCATCAGTATAATCTCAACAACCATTCCTTCTTCGGCGTAAAAGCCCCGTTTGTTGGCGATATGCATGGAAATGTAAGAGGCGGAAAAATTGGAAACAGCAACACGGACTTTTTCCTGGGCATTGGTGAGATGAGTCGAGATTAAAACAAGCGCGAGCGTTAACCAGCCTGCGGGAGATTTCATTTTCTTCACGTGCCACCATTTTTAACGCCAGCTGAATCGACAATGGTGAGTTTTTGCGAGCCAGCCTGATTCGTATCACTCGATGGCGTAGGTGCGTGGCGGTCGTGTCCGACCCCAACGAAGTAGATTGCCCACAGGGCGAAGCTCACACCGAGAACACCAATGCGGCTGGCATAATCTATTCGGCTCGGGGAAACGAAGCCCTCGATGAATCCGGCGATGACTAACATCACCATGCAGCCAAGCTCGATCGTCAGCGCATCGGTGCCGATGCGCTTGAGCGCCGTGCTCCGTCGCACTTGTCCGGGCGCAATGATCGCGCTCGCGAGTAGGTAACCCGCCGCGCCCGCGAGGCAGATGGCCAGCAGCTCGGTGCCGCCATGGGGCATGATCCATCCCCACAGCGCCCTTTGTTTTCCGTGCAGCGTCATCCAGCCGGCCACGGAACCCAAGTGGATCCCGTTGAATATCAACAACAAGCTCGTGCCTAGCCCTGCGGTGAGCCCGAAGCCGAAGGCGAGCAGCGTGACTTGGATGTTGTTCGAGATAATCAACGACGATATGACGGGACGCGCCAGACTCGGGATGTTGTGCAAATTTTCTTCACTTGCGGGATCGAAGTCGAGAAAACTCTCATCGAGAAGATCGTAACCTAGGTGTGGGTGAAGTTGGATGGCGACGAAGCTAACGACAGCCGAGCCGAAGAGCATGGTCGCGGATAAGGCGACCGCCCAAACATGCGCGCGCACCGCTCTCGCGAAGCGGCCAAACCAACGCGTCGTCGCGCCGGCCTCGCGCAAACGAATTTGCCCGTACAATAAGTTGTGCCCGGCCACGGCGATGCGATTGAGTTGATCCACGGTTTGGCGCGCCGCGCCGAACGAGCGCGCTCGTGCTAGATCGGCGGTGAGCCCTTGATAGTCGTCAATCAGACGCGTCAGCTCGGCCGCGCTCAAGCGGCGCAGGGCGCGTGGGCCGGCCCGCAATAGAACTTGCACGCTTCGATAGAAGCGCATCCATTGGTCAAGTTTTTCTTCGGCATCCTGCATATCAATTATTCCTATCAAAACAGGGAGCTTGGTTGCGGCGTCTTGCTGGCGACGGCGACGTGGGGCTCGCGGCTTTGGGCGAGATCGAGAACTTGTAAGAGTATCTGTTCGCAGCGTTCCGTGCGATCGACGCTGCGCGCCAAGCTGTCACGATCTTCACCGAGTATGGACAATAGCGGCTCGGCAATTTGCCAGACTAGGAGCGCGCGGCGCTCTTGGGACAGCTCGTGGCGCCGCGCCAGGAATTGCTCGATCAAGCCGATCTGTTGAGCCGAGATCATGCCGCGCGCCAAGGTCAGCGCTTGGCGCGAACGGCCCTGTTCCACGCGAGTGGCCCAGGCTGCGCCGCTGGCGCCTTGTTCGGCAAGCGCGAATTTTTCGACGACCACGTAGGTTCCGGCCACCATGTCGCCGAGCCGGCGACCGACCGGATCAAAATGCATCACCAGCCCGCCCAATAAATAGCATGGGGGTGGCAGCATGTCGGCGGCGCGCACCAAATTGCGCAGCGCGGCCTCGCGCCATCCGATCGGCAGCCCGTCTTGGCGAATGACGCGGATGCCCACACGCTTTTTTCCCGGCGTCGATCCTTGCCAAAGGCCTTCGAAAAAAACGTAATAGCCCCAGTTAATCAAAAAAATGACCAACACCAAAAATGCCAGAATCCATGAAGCGCTCCAACTGGAGCCGCCCTGGGATGAAGTAACAAGCGATCTCAAGGTAAAGAGCCCGCCAGTCAAGAAAACGACAAGAAAGATGACGACGATCAACAAGACGTTAAAGATGAAGTCGATCACGTAAGCGGAAAAACGCGATCCGGGTCCGGCCAGTTCGAACTCGAGGCTGACGTGGTCAGGCGTGGAAATAAAAACACTCTCGTCCATATTGCTTCTCAGTCAACACTTTGTCTCGTGCGCTTCCAACACGAGACTGACTCTTTCCCGCATTCCCCGGCCGAAACAGAGCATCCTCCTCCGCAATGCGGGATGAAGGAGGCGCCTTCGTGGTGAAATTTGTTGTTCACTCTTGGTTGCGCTTTCGCTCCGGCGATCATGACGCTATTGCAGGTTGGCTTGGCGAATTTGCAAGTATCGTTTAACCAGGTGAATACTCAAGTGGGCGGGACTGGTCTCCAAGACCAGGATTCCCCGGGAGCGCATATTCTCGAGCGCCAACCGGCGCCGGCGCAACTGATCGCAGGCAGCGGCTTTTCGATAGCTTTCTTCTACGGTGACGGGAATCGAGTGGGCGAGCTCACCCAGTTGAGGCTCGCTGAGGGTCACGCAGAGTACCAAATGCTTTTCCGCAGCGCGTGACAGGTTATTGATCAAACCTGCACTGGCCGAGGCGTCCAAGACGTCGGTGAGCAGAATCAACAGGCTGCGCCTCCGGAGCATGGTCATGATCTGCGCGATCGCTTGCCAATAGTCGGACTCCACCGAGCGCACTTGGACGGTGTAAAGCGATTCCAGCACCCGTGCGAGAAGCGATGGACCGCGCACTGAAGGTAAAAAGGACTCGATCCTATTGGAGAAAGAAGCGACGGCAAGGGCATCGCCGCGCTTTTGTGCGACATAACTGAGCATGACGGTGGCATTGAGCGCGTGCTCCAGTTTCGAATACTTGCCGATGGTTTCCGCCATTAAACGTCCGGCGTCCAAAAGGACGGCTAGCTGTTGTCCTTTTTCCACCTGTTTGTTGCGGCTGACCAACGCGCCACGCCGCGCCGTCGCCTTCCAATCGATGTTGCGTGGGTCTTCGCCGGAAATGTAAGGCCGCAGGCTCTCAAAGTCCGTGCCTGCAGCCCTGATTTGTGCCGGCTTGCGGACGATCTCGTCACGTTGATCGATTTTCGCCAGCAGTTGATATTGATCGGCGCCGCGAAAATTCGGATAGACTTTGGCGGTATCGGCAACGGGAAGCGAGATTTGTTGCTGGATTAAGCCTCGTTCGCCTTGCAGGCGCAAGACCAGGTTGCCGAACGCATGCGCACCGCGTTTGAGCGGCCGAACGGCAAAATCCAATTGAGCCTCACCCCCCGGCGGAATCGCTACGGGTGGCAAATCGGTCATCGACTCGAAAGTGTCAGGCAGCTCGTCGCGCAGCGAAGCTTGCACCCGCAGAGCGGAGCGATTGTGGAGAATCAGCCTGATCGAGTGCTCGACGTCGAGCGCGAACCGCGGCGGCAATTGGCGCCGGGCGCTGAGCTGCGAACGTCGCGGGATCGTGCGCAAATCTAGCCAGGTGAGCGCGGCGATCAGCAAAAAGTACAGCACTCCAGCGAGCCAGCCAGCCGGAACGATAATGGCTAGAAGCCAGAGCGGCGCGCCGAACGCCAGCAGCCGGATCAACCGCAGTGTCGGAAGCAGTGAAATGGACTTGTCCTTTCAGCTAACGCGGGATATCGACTTGAGCGAGCAGCGACTGAACGCAACTGTCGGCGGTCAGTCCTTCGATTTCCGCTTCCGGGGTCAAACGAATGCGATGGCGCAGGACCGGCAAGGCCATCACTTGAATCTCGTCAGGCGTGACGTAGTCTTTGCCACGCAAGAGCGCGAGCGCCTTGGCTGCTTGCAACAGCATAATGGCCGCGCGCGGGCTCGCGCCGAGGGTGAGACTGGGCAAAGCACGCGATTGCCGAATCAAGCGCAAAGCATATTCCAACACCGTTTCGTCCACTCGAATCGCGTGCGTCTGCGCGCGCAGCGCGCTGATTTGCTCCGCGCTCACCACTGGCTCGATGACGCCATGGGGCTGAAATGCTCTTGCGCCTAAGGCTTGCATGGTCTTCAGCATGGCCCGTTCGTCTTCTTCGGCGGGGTAGTCGACAATCACTTTGAGAAGAAACCGGTCCAACTGTGCTTCCGGCAGCGGATAGGTGCCCTCGTACTCGATCGGGTTTTGCGTGGCCACGACGGTGAAGCAGCGCGGTAGCTCGCGGCTTTGACCGTCGATGCTCACTTGATATTCCTGCATGGCTTCGAGCAGCGCGGCTTGGGTTTTTGCCGGCGCTCGGTTGATTTCATCAGCCAGCACGATATCGGCAAAAAGGGGCCCCGGACGAAAACGGAACGCCCCGGTGATCGATTCAAAAACGTTCACTCCAGTAATATCTGACGGCATCAAGTCAGGCGTGAATTGGATGCGTGAGTAGCTGCAGCGCAGCGCTGCGGCGAGACTCCGCGCAAGCAAGGTCTTGGCCAGTCCCGGCACACCCTCGATCAACGCGTGGCCACCGGCGGTGATGGCGACGAGCAGGCTTTGGATCGCCGACCGTTGACCGTAAATCACCCGTTCGATCTCGGCTTGCACGGCGCCGCCGATGTTTAAGACGTCAGTGGAAATTTTATTCTCGCTCATGTTGCGGTCCTCTGAAAATTTCTCCGGCGATTCGTCCAACCTCGATAAACTCCTGATCATTGAGTGATGCCCCGTTTTGAATCTTCGTGAGCAAAGCTTGCAGCGCTGCCGTCTGAATTGGTGCACCGCGGGTTTTCCCCGCCCGCTCCAGTTCGTGACTCAAGTTCGCGATGTCCACGGCCTTGCCGTGGGCCTTCGTCAAATCCTGACAGAGATTCTGTACGATTAGCTCCGCGGCCAGTCCGCGGGCCGCCGCGGTCTGAAGCAGGCTGGCTCGCGCTTCGACCAATTCCAGTGAGCTCGCCCGGTCGGTCGTGGGCGTTTCCGAAATTCGTCCGAAGCGGTGTCGGTAAGCGAACGCGTAAAGCAACCCCGCCGCGGCGATCTGTAACACACACCAGCCCCAAGGAGTCATAAGAAAGGCGCCGGTTAACTCGGCCGTGCTGCGTTTGTCGCCGAAGCCGTGGTGATACTCGTCAAAAAGAATTTTGCCGCCTGCCCAGCCCGCCGCCAGTGTGACCAGCCATACGGCGTTATCCGATCGACGCAGGGCGCCGTTGCTCACGATACTCGGGTCGGCAATGGCAATAATACGTCCTTGACCGACGGGCATTTCGACGGCGAGGGCTTTGTTTTCCGCCGCGGCGATGACCTTTGCGTCGCCCGTCTCGGCGAAGCTGCGTGACCAGCGCAGCTTGAGTCCCGCGGATGGTACTGACGGACCGCTGACTTCACCAGTTTGAGCCTTGCCTGGCTTCGTCCATCGCAGCGATGGCGCGTAGCGCGACAGGAATTTTACTGAACGATCCTCCGGTCGATCATCGGAGGCGGTTTTGGCTTCCTCGGACGCCTCTTCGGCGGATTCCGAGCGCTGGCGGGTGGGCCAGCCGTTGCCCGTAAACAGGATCAGTTGACCGCCGGCGGCGAGCCAGCGATCGAGATAGTCCGACTCGCTCTTGGAAATCGGCCTTACCGGGCCGGCGACGATAAGTGTCGTCGGGACATTCGGTTGGTTCGGTAGCGCCAGTAATTGGAGCGGTCGACGCCATTGCTCGACTGACGGCAAGAGCCGTTTCATCACCAGTAGTAATGCTCGCGCCCCCGTGGAGTCGGTAAAAAATGTTGACGTGCGCCGTTGGACAACATCCGTGCTCTCGCGGGTAGAAAAACTAGCGAGAACGACCGAGAGAACGAGGAAACTCGCTGTCGCGATCGTCGCGGTCAAACGATTGTACGTGCGCGAAGTCATTGTCAGCCGTTTATCTCACTGCACCATTCTCCCACCCGGCTAACCAAAGCGTCTGCGGTGTTGGCAGGCGCGCGGCGACTGGCATAAACGGCATTTTCATAGAGCTCGGTCAACTCGGCAAAGGTTGGGTACCAGGGATGACTGCGGGCGCATTCGCCGAGATAGTGGGAGTTAGTTTTCCAACCGGCAAATTTTATTGCCCCCTGTTCGTCCAAAAGTCCCAATAGCACCCGATGGGCAATCCAAACTGCGCGCCGCACGTTACCTTCCTTGAGCATGTCACGGGCGACTTGTAGGGCGTCGCGCCAGTTGGTCGCGGTGCCTTCCAGAATCTCCCAGCGTGTCGAGCGCGCCGCCGTGGTGTCTTTCTTTCGTCCAAAAGGCAACACGTCGGCCAGAGCGAGATATAAGAGATGGGCAAGACAGGCGAGCAAGATTAACAGCGCTACGACGAACAAAACGCGAGCTAGGACGGGATTGGCTTCCGACCAGGCGCCGAGGGCGTCTAGCCATTCTTTAATCGCATTCAGCATCTCTAAAAAGATCTCATGCCAGCGCGAAGGCTCGGTAAACTCCGGACGCTCGAGGATCTCTCGGGTTGCCTCACGGATTATTTCCGGCGAAGGAACCGGACCCGGTTGCGCCACGGCCGACATCGAGAATCAACGGCTCGGCGTCGGCGCGGCCGCCACGCTTTCGGCATCGGGCGTGATCGCGCGGCTGAGCATTTCCAGGTCGAATCCTTCCTTGCGGATGCGCATGTCGTAGTAGAGCAGAATCGTGGCGACAATGCCGAGCGGAGTAAGAAAGATGGACAGCAAATTATTCATCGCGGAATTCAGCACCGCGCCGCTACCCGAATCACTATTGAAAATCATACCGGAAATCATGCTAACGCCGAGGGCGAGAAGCCCTTGCAATAGATTGACGATAAACATCACGCAAAAAACTTTGCCGCGGTGGTCTTTGACGAGATCGCGGCTCCGCCTGAGGCTCGGCGTCGCGTTCTGGCCTTCGACAAGGATCGCAGGAACGATCAAAGAGTAGGAAAGCATCCAGAGAATTCCCGGTACGATCAACAATAAAAACCCAAACATCACTCGGATGGTGGCGGTGATTTGCGCTATCGACAATGTCCAAAAGCGGCTCAATGCCAAACGAAGCGCCTCGCCAATCGTAACCTCGTTTCCCAGATATCGTTCACTGATCGCGTAGGTTGCGGCGCCGCTGGCAATCGGAAATGCAATGCTGGCCCAAAGGATCATGAACACGATTTGAAACAACAGTGTCGAAAGGCCGCCACTCGGAGCTTGGACGTTGACGCCAACGCGGGATTCGATAATGACCATGATCAAGTAAAACGGCACGTACGCCGCGGCGGTGATGCCGAGCATCAGTGAAAAATTGCTCGTGTAAAGACGAAAGGCGCGATCGAGCAGAACGCCCGTGGTCATGGCTTCAAAGCGCGGCATGCTGGCCGAATCCATCATATGTCCTTCCTGTTACCGGTTCCAATGAAAATCCGAAATCCGAAGCTCCGAATCCGAAACAAACCCCCCAATAAAATCCCAATTACAAATCCAAAAGGGGCTGTTTGAAACATTGAATTTTTTGATCATTCGGATTTGTTTCGAATTTCGATATTAGAACTTGTAGTTTTGTTTATCTTGGCGTGCTTTGTATTGGTTGTCCGTCCCACACCCGACGAACAAGATTATAACACAGCCGTCGATGCCGGGGAGAAAAAGATCGCGGCTGCCGCTGCAAAAGTTTTACTTGAAAGTCCGGATCGTCCAGGCGCCTGATTCGCCAGCGCCGGTCCACAGACCACGGACAGCATCCTTCACGGCGGCCTCGAACAATTCCGCAAAGTTAACTTTCTTGGATGGTGCCGGGTCGACGGACCAACTACCGCGGAAATCACCTGGCCGTCCGTCCGCGTTGGCGCGCCAGGTGCCGTTCCAGCCGGTGCTGTGCATCTCCGCCGACCAGCCGCCGCTCATGACGGTGGCGCCGTTGGCGTCCTTCAGCGTCCAAAATCCGCGCGCGGCGCGGGCGGTAGGATTGGGCGCGACGCTAAAAGTGCCGACAAAGGTGCGACCGTCCTCAGTGCGGGCGGCCCAACTCGACGAGCTGGTTTCTTTTTCCTTAAACGTGTCCTTGGCCTGACTGCTAACCTCCACGTCAATGCCGCGCACCCAGCCGATGACCCCCTGCTTGGTGCGCACCATATACCAGATGCCTCTTCCCACTGCCTCGGCGATCGGAAAAAGCGCTTCGCCCTTTTCCAAAGTAGCAATGCGGTCGGTTTCCTCATCTTGTTGCGCGTACAAAGCGACGCCGGATTCGCGGGCGGCCAATGCCGGCGGCGAATCAGCTCCGTAGGTTTGTGGACACGGCATAACAAACAATAATGCGAGGAGCAGAATCCAACTGCGACGCGACGAGTTAGCGTTCATAAGATCCCTTCATCAAACACTAAGACCCGGAAAAATTGGCGGCAACTAAGCTAAATGATTTTAGCCTATTTGAGATGCCGCCGTCACTACCGTCGGTCGGTGCGTCTGGAGATTAAGGAGACGGAAACAAGAATGGAAGAGCCAAGAACCTTCTTCGCACCGTGAGAACAAGATGCTTGTTTATAGCATTCCTCCTGAGTAAATCCGTTTTGCGACTAGACTTTCGCAATACGTGCACCCACGCTGGCGGCCATAAATCGCCCAGTGTGGCGCCAGCGTCTAAGGCGATTCTTATTTCATGGAAAACGAAAAAATTCTTAATCCATGGGAATCTTCGCAGTCGCGAAGCGCGATTAGAAAAGGACGGACGGATCGGTCTTCGGCGATGGGCGTGATGGTCTCGGGGCCGTGGTTGGTGATTCATTTCTGGAGTCGGTGGATGAAAGCTCCTCAAGCGCGGCGTCCAACACCGCCGCAGCGCTGACGCTATCCTCGCCATAGACGGTTCGGGCCGCGTCCGGCGGCGGTGACCAGCGCGCCGCATCGCCCTCTTGAAAGATCGCCAATACGCGGATACCTACGGCACAGCCGAGATGCATCGGGCCGGAGTCGCAGCAGATAAGCAGGCCGAGATGTGAAACAATGGCGGCGAATTTTCTGACAGACGGCTCGAAAATGACGGGAATCGACGGATGCAAAGTCACCCTCAGCGAATCACCGATGTCGTTCTCTTCGGGGCCAAGAAAAGCGACGACCGCGATTCCTCGTTGGTGAAGTCCGTTGATGAGCTCCGTGAAATTCTCCAGCGGCCATCGTTTGCCGCGTAGTTTGCGCCCGCCAACGAAGACGCCGACCGTCTTTGCGCCTTTCACGCCGCATAGGGATTCGAGCTTTCTCAGTCCCTCGATCTTCTCGGCGGCGGAGAACTTGAGAGATCCTACGTAGTCAATTTGTTCGACATGCATGGCAGTGAGGAATTCCTTTAACTTGCGATATTTGTTGCCCTCGCGCAGTCTGGGAAGTTTCAGATTGAACAGATGATCCCACTTACCAGTCAAGCCCGCGCGAATTCGAGCCCCCGATACACCGACGACAAAAGATCCAACGCCCGACTGGGAACAGCTAATGTCCACCGCCAAGTCGTATTGGTTGGCTCGAAGCAGTCGAATCAGGCGCGGATATTGCCATAGTACCCCGGGAAATCTGCGGGGCGCGACATAATGATGGTTCAAGGGTTGATTTCGAAAGAGCAGATTTGACACCGGCGATCCGACATAATCAATTCTAGCCTCAGGAAAATTCCTACGAAACGCGGCGATTGCGGGCAAGGCGAGAATGGCATTACCGATGCGGAAATTGGGCCGGACCAACAAGATTTTTTTTATCGATGCGCCGTGCAGATCGGGATTAACACCTTCGTTGCCGGGCGCTAACCAGCCGATACCTCTCATAGCGATATGACGGATCGCCCGATCCAGGCGGTATCGAATAGGGCGCGTTTTTGGTCGTGGCGGTGTAATCACGGATTTTTCTCACGGATCGCAGCGAAGACACGCCGATTCTCAAGCTGCCAAGCGCACGATGATCGCGCGTAATCTTGTCGCATCTACGCTATCAGAAATACCTTAATTTCCCAGCGGCGTCAAAAATGTCGCGATACACATTGCGCCGATGATTACGCGCGTATGGTCTTGCGTGCCGTATTCGGCCTTCAAACCGTCATAGACCAGCCGCGTGTGAATTCCCGCCGAAGCGGCTCCAGACTGAAGCCGTCTGGCTTCTGTCTCTAAAGCTTCGACAGATAGTGCCGATCTAGAGCCATGGTGGGCACGGCATGTGTTATCGCCGTGGTTTGATTTTGCAGTCCAGCCGGATCGTTAAAATATGGGAGGTGCGCATGTCTGAATCGATTTATAATGCCAGAAATCTCCACGCGATTGGGCAAGACCTCGAAGCCAGAGGGATCACGCAGTTTGAGCTCTTGCCGGCCGCCGATGGTTACCTTGTTCGCATTCCGTATGGCGCGACGAAGGGAGACGAGATCATCGAAACAGATAGCCAAGGAATTAGTCGCCGACGTTCGGCATCGAGTCGGCCGTTGGAACTGACCTACAGCCTTGCAGCCATCGATAGATTGGATGAAAGGGGGCGCGCAAAGCGGGGGACGGGAAGCGGGATGCCGGATTTTTTTAGCCTCTCCCAATGTCTCCGCGCGCTCGGCGTGGTGATTGATTCCAAACGGGGCCATCTCGTGCAGTTGGATCGGAATACACGGGAGAGCACTATCCCATCGATCGTCGTTCAGTATCAGACATCGACAGGCGAGCGCGTTCGCGAAGAGCATAGCTTGCCGAACCTTTACGACCACTGTTTCATCTCTATAAAACCCGAAGTCCGATCTCGCATTCGGTAGATTCCCTGCTCGCAAGGTCGCGCATGGTGAACTGAATCGCCTAGCACGGAAGTTGCCCGGCCGGCGGCTCGATTCACTCGAGATGCCGGTCGCGCTCGGCACGGCGGGGAAGTGCGTTGCCATGATAGAGGTTGACGCGTTGGCGGGCGTCTCATGCTCGTGTCGTTACTGGCGCACCACAAAACTCATTTTTCGGTACTGCCAGCCTTCCGATCCTGATCTCTCTTAGCGCCCGCGGAACTGCCGGTGTCCCTCACCCCAGTGCTCAGGGAATTAAGCCGCCAGGGCCGCAGTATTAATCATTCACGTTGCTTCAAGACCATCCGCGTCTGTTCTCGCGAAAACAAAACCCGTTGTCTCAAGCCGCTATTGAACTCATGGCCGATCTGCACGCGCTGTTGTCCAAGACTTTGAGCAAAGAGCAGTTGGCCGAGCTCTACGGCAAGATATTCGTGCAGATCAACCTCAACACGGCGGCGCCGAGTGAGATCCTATTAATTCCCGGCGTGGGGAATCGGATGTTACGCGAGTTTCAGGAGTACCTTCTCTCACGGCGCGAGGGTTTCTACCTCGCTGCTTTGTTATCCGCCGGAGTTTCTCGAATTTCCAGCTCCCAATAATTGGTGTACGTCCAAGAGCGGACTTTGCTATTCTGCCCGCGGGTGCTAAATAGCGCCTAACTTTCGTCGGGTCATTCATACGGCGACGGGCTGTGGAGGTCAGTTATGTGGTTCATCGGTTTAATCGTCGGCGGATTCATCGGCGCCATCGGCGGCGGAGCCGGCGCGGTCATAGGCGCCCTGACCGGGGCCGGAGTCGGTTGGGCGTTGGCAAACCCATTGGACCGTCCTGGCAACGAACGGCTCGCGCGGCTTGAAGCGTCAATAGAGTTTCTGCAACAGCGCGTCGCCTCGTTAGAAAGATCGCTGCGCAAAGCTGGGCTATCAGAAACAGAACCGACCAGTGAATACCGCGAGCCGAGGACAGCTGAGCTTGATCGTCGTCCATCCCCCGTAGGGCGGCCTGTCGATCCGCGCGCGGCGCCAGGTGAATCTCCATCGAGGGAGACTATCGAGGTCGCGAAGCCAATTCCACCACCGCCCGCAGATTTTAGCGAACCAGCATTCAGGCCGGAAACGGCTTCGCCTCGCGGTGCCGCACCACATACGCCGCCTGAACCGTCGGCAGTTTGGAATTTTTTCTTTGGCGGCAACGCGTTGGTGCGCTTTGGCGTCATCGTGTTGTTTTTCGGCGTGGCATTCTTGCTCAAGTACGCTTCGGAGCATATCGAGATTCCGATCGAGGCGCGGCTCATCGGCGTCGCCTTGGGCGCGATTGTGATGCTGGCGATCGGTTGGCACCTGCGCCTGAAGCGCCCCGGTTACGCTCTGATCGTGCAGGGTGGCGGCATCGGTGTCCTCTATCTCACCGTGTTCGCTGCGTTCAGACTGTATCAATTGTTGCCGGCTGGTTTGGTTTTTGTACTGCTGACGGTGATGGCGGTCTTCTCCGCAATGCTAGCCGTGCTCCAGGATTCGCGCTCGTTGGCGGCGATGGGCGTCAGTGGCGGTTTTCTCGCGCCGGTCCTTGCTTCCACCGGCGCCGGCAGTCACGTCGCGTTGTTCAGTTTCTACGCGCTGCTCAATCTCGGCATTCTCATTGTCGCTTGGTTCAAAGCCTGGCGCTCACTCAACCTCCTCGGCTTCGCGTTTACCTTCATCATCGGGCTTCTCTGGGGTGATCGGTTTTACAGGCCCTAGTTCTTCGCAAGCACGGAACCATTCCTGATTCTCTTCTTTCTGTTTTACGTCGCGATCGCGGTGTTGTTCGCGCTACGCCAAGACGCGAGTATCAGAGACCCGGTCGATGGCACTTTGGTTTTTGGCGTTCCTTTGGTGGCGTTTGGACTGCAAGCCGCATTGGTGCGCGACATCGAGTATGCCACGGCGTTCAGCGCGCTGGCGTTGAGCGGCTTCTATCTGCTCTTGGCAAAAGTATTGTTCGTGCGGGCGAGTGAAAATATGCGCCTGCTGGTTGAATCGTTCCTCGCTCTGGGCATCGTATTCGGCACGCTGGCGATTCCGCTCGCGCTCGACGGTCGCTGGACCGCCGCCGCATGGGCATTGGAAGGCGCTGCGATCGTCTGGATTGGCGTGCGCCAAGATAAAATCCTGGCGCGCGGCTTCGGAGTCTTTTTGCAATTTGCCGCCGGCGTGGCTTTTTTCTTCAGCGCTGCGGAACCGCGCGGCGCGGTGCCGGTATTCAATAGCT
>Ga0075423_10000849_pt1 | contig 25846 bp, 27 predicted proteins | sample SoiMethybrSBSTD2_FD_80114 | JGI IMG/M metagenome (GOLD analysis project Ga0075423, IMG submission 80114) | Bulk soil microbial communities from a Populus tree surrounding site in Tennessee, USA - Soil MetaG P. TD hybrid SBSTD2 | ecosystem: Environmental > Terrestrial > Soil > Tree plantation... | reverse complement strand
TCCGAAGTGCTCGTGGCCGTGAGGGTCGGTCGTCGGGTCGCCGTGCACGGTGTCAGCCGGCGACCTGCCGGAGCTCCGACATCACCTGCTGCGGGTCGAACAGGGGTCCCCACCGGTCCTTGATCGTCCCGTCGGGCGCGATCAGGTACAGCCACGGCTCGGTGAGGTTCCCGTTGTGCAGCAACCACTGGGCGGCCGCCTGGTTGATCTTCTTCGCGTTGTAGTCCGCCCAGATCTCGACGTGGATGTAGTCGGCGTCCTTCGGACCGGTCTTCGCGATGTGCTCGAGCGCGTCGGTGGAGGGACCGCAGAACTGGCTCTGGCAGTACACGGGCGTCGCGAAGAGGACGAGCGCGGCGCGATGCGCCGCGATCGCCCCGGCGATCGTGTCCTGATGGAGCTCCGGGTCCGGGACGGCGGCGCCGTCCTGGGCCCGGGAGTCGACCGCCTGCGGGTTCACCTTGGAGTCCATCGTCAGGTTCTCGCTGGGGATCGCCTTCTGCCCGGGGGCGGGGAGCGTCGGCTTGGCCGCAACCTGGAACTGCGTCGTGAGCGCGATGGGCTGACCATCGATCTCGAAGGAAACATCGGCTTGCCAGACGCCCGGTTCGTCGAACGTGCCGTCGAGCTCGTACACGCCGCGGGCGCCGCTGGGGTCCGAGAGCTGCGGCGTGCCCGTTCCCGTCGCGGTCCCGGGAGCCGCGACGTAGTGCGCCTGCCCGCTGATCGGCGTCCCGGGTCCGTTCTGGAACGGGGACAGGGTGATCGCGATCGAACCCGAGGTGACGAGCTGGATCCCCTGATCGCTCGACCGGAACACGCCGATCTGGACCCTTTGAGGCGCCTTGGTGTACAGGTCCGTGCTCCCGAGTTCGGCCGAATACGAGGCGTCGGTTGAGCTCGAAGCGCTGGTCCCGGATGAGCACGCCGCGAGGACGAACGCCCCCAGGAGCAGCGCTGCGGCAGACCGCCTCATGGCCATATGTTCTCGTACGGCGCCAGGCTGCGTGGAGGTTTCAGATCGCGCCCTCGAGACGCAGGAGGAATTCGCGGCGTTCGGGGTGGTTCCCGTAGGTCCCGAACCCGGGACCTGCGGGAACGATGCGGTGGCAGGGGATCCACAGCTCGATCGGGCATACGCGCATCGCGTGGCCGGCCGCCCGCGCGGCGCGCGGGCGGCCGGCCACCCCCGCGAGGTCGCCGTACGTGCGGAGCTCTCCGTACGGGACGGCGATCGCGGCCTCGTAGACGGCGCGGAAGAAGTCGGTCCGCACGGGCGAGAGGTCGACCGACGTCCGGAACCGCCGGAGGTCGCCGGCGAAGTAGGCACGGACATCGTCGAGCTCGTCGGCCAGCCCTCGTGCGTCCCGGACCGCCGGAGCCTCGAAGCGCTCCTCGGCCCACGACAGGAACGCCGCGCGATCTTCGGTCAGGTCCGTCGCCACGACGCCGGCGTCGGAGGCGACGACCGTCAGCTCGCCGAGCGGCGTCCGGACCGACGCGTGGCGCAGCCTCAGATCGGCGGCCACGGGATCGGCCGGACGCCCGGCTCCGGCTCCGGGTACCGGCCCGTGGCGAGCAGCCGCCGGATGCGCTCGATCGTCGCGTCGACCTCGATCGGGTCGAGCAGGCCGTCGAGCGACCGGCGCGCGTCCGATCCCGTCAGGAGCCCGTCGCCGAAGCGCGTGAGGTCGTCGAGCAGCTCGCCGGGGATCGTCTCGTCGACGAAGTCCCAGATCACCGTCCGGAGCTTCGGCTCGTCGGAGAAACAGACCCCGTGATCGATCACCCAGATCGTGCCGTCCTCGCCGAGCAGGCAGTGGCCCGCCTTCCGGTCGGCGTTGTTCACGATCAGGTCGAACAGGGCGATCCTGCGGAAGTCGTCGGCCCGCTCGGCGGCGAGCGTGAAGTAGTGCTCGGCGGCGTCGAAGCGCACGAACAGCTGGAGCGAGCCCGCGCCGAGCGGTCCGTCGCGCAGGACGGTCGGAGGGACGTTCGGCCAGCCGAGCGCGTCGGCCACGACGAACGCGGCGACCTCGCGCCGATGGAGCGTCCCGTCGGGGAAGTCCCATAGCGGCGCCTCCCCAGCCTGGGGCTTGTAGATCGCGAGGCACTCCTCCGTGCCCGCGCGGCATCGCGTGAGCAGGGTGTCGTTCGACGCGTCGGGCATCAGGCCGAGCACCTCGATCTCGCCCTCCGAGAGGGGGGAGGGGATCACGTGCGCCGCGCGCGGTGCCCGTTCGTCGCCGGACATACGTGTCCCTCGGGATCGATCGGGTTGCCGCAGAACCGGCACGTCGGCCTGCCTCGCTCGGCCACCTCGGCGCCGTGCCGCGAGAGCGCGAGCATCTGCTCGCGGCTCGCCCACAAGCGGATCGTCTCGCGATCGTCGTCCAGGTCCTCCGTCAGCGACCTGATCACGTCGTCCTCCTCCGACCCTTCGGCGTCGTCGTCCTCCTCCTCCTCCGGGTCGTACTCCGTGATCTCCAGGAGGAAACGGTCCTCGTCGGGGTCGTAGCCGATCGAGAGCCGGCCGGCCCGGAACCGGGGATCGATCGGCTCCTCGAGCACGAGGTCGGCGGCATGGAGCGCGCCCGTCTCGAGCGGCACGTCCGCGAGGAGCTCCAGCACGGACTGCGAGAGCAACAGGACCTGCTCCTTCTCGACGACGACCGTGATGAGGTCCTCGCCCGCCCGCACCTGCAGGTAGAACGTGCGGTGACCCGGCTCGCCGACCGCGTCGGCCGTGATCCGATCGACCGGGCCCAGCTCCATGCGGGCTATCCTCGCAGCTTCGCTGCTCTGCGGCGCCCGTCGCCGTCCTTCGAGGCCTCCCAGGGCGGCGCGGGGTGGGCACCGAACCGCCCGAGCCCGCCGGTGTCGTTCACCAGCACGACCCGCCGGCTCGTTCGGTGCGTCACCACGACCGAGACGGACGCGGTGTCGACGACGATCCGCTGGAAGTCGTCGAGCGGCGTCCCGAGCAGGTGCGCGAGCACGATGCGCACGATGTCGCCGTGCGTCGCGATCGCCACGCGGCCGCGCGGATGGCGCCGCGCGATCGTCTCCACCGCCGCGACGGCTCGCGCCTGGGCCGCGACGAACCCCTCGCCGCCGGGGAAGCTGAAGGCCGAGGGCTGGCGTTGGACCGTCGTCCAGGGCTTCGTTCGACGGACCTGCGCGAGCGTCCGCCCCGTCCACGACCCCGTGTCCATCTCGATCAGGTCGGGGACCCGCGTGATCGGGAGGCGCTTGGCGGCGGCGAGCGGTTCGACGGTCTCGACGCAGCGTTCCAGCGGGCTCGAGTAGATCGCCGTCAGCCGGACGGACGCGAAGCGCTCGACGAGCCCGCGGGCCTGTGCCCTGCCGCGCTCATCGAGCCCGATCCCCCGCGTCTGCCCGTACAGGACGCGTCCGGTCTGCGCCGTCACGGCGTGACGGATCAGGAACAGGGTGGCCATCCGGGTCAGCCTACGGGGCGCCCGCCTCCTGGACGACGACCCGGGCCGCGCCGGCCGGGAGCCGGACCTCGAAGGTGGACCCGGCCGCGAGCTCGCTCGTCACCGTGACGTCGCCGCCGTGGTTCTCCGCGACGTGCTTCACGATCGACAGTCCCAGGCCCGTCCCGCCGGTCTCGCGCGACCGCGCCCGGTCGACGCGGTAGAAGCGCTCGAAGACCCGGAGGAGGTCGCGCTGCGGGATCCCCATCCCGGTGTCCGCGACACGGAGGACGACCGATCCGTCCTCCGACGTGACGGTGACGTCGACCCGCCCCCCCGCCGGCGTATATCGGACGGCGTTGTCGATCAGGTTGCGCACGAGGAGCGCGAGGTCGCGGCCCGACCCGGCGACCGAGGGCACGCCGTCGGCGTGGAGCGCGAGCGCCACCTCGGCCTCCGCGGCCCGGTCCTCGAGCCGCTCGATCTCGTCGGCCGCGACCGCGTCGAGGCGGACCCGCTCGACGAGGTCGCTGCCGCCCTCCAGCCGGGACAGGTCGAGCAGGTCCGAGACGATCCGCGACAGCCGCATCGCCTCGCGCTCGAGCTGCTCGGTGAACCGTTGGGCCGCCGGCGGGTCGTCGATCGCTCCGTCGCGGAGGGTCTCCGCGGCGGCGCGGATCGACGCCGCTGGCGTCTTCAGCTCGTGCGAGGCGTTCGCCACGAAGTCGCGGCGAACCGCCTCGAGCCGCCGGGCCTCGGTGACGTCCCGGACGACGAGGAGGACCGAGCGGTCGGGCCCGACGGAGATCGCGCTCGCGCGGAGCCACTTCGACGGAGCGCTCGTCTCGGCCTCGGCGCGCTCTATCTCGCCCGTCGCGATCGTGCGACGGACGGCCTCGCGGAACGCGAGGGGCCGCAGTTCCCCGATCGAGTCGGGGAGCGCACCCAGGTGTTGCAGCAGGGCGGGATTCGAGAAGACCCTTTGTCCACTGTTATCCAGGAGCAGGACGCCTTCTTCCATCGAGGACAGGACCACGTCCTGGAGCTCGAGTTGATCCGCGGCGCTTCGCTGCTGGCGTATCAGTTCGGCTTCGGCTCGCTCGACACGGTCTCGAAGGACGTGCTGCTGCGACCGGCTCCGGGCCGAGGCCCACGCGATCGAGATACCGCCACCTGCGACCGCGCCGAGGATCACGCCGAGAACGACGCTCCCATCGGTCATCTCGTTCCGGAGTTTACGGGCGACCATCCCCCGTTCACTCGGCGTCCACGATGTGTTCGGCCACGGTTCGACCCGGCGGCCTCCATGCATCCGGGAGGTGTCGAACACCCGTGACACGGGAGTGGCCCACGTTCACCGCGCGTTCACGTTCCTGCCCCTCTGAGGAAACCTCTTCTGCCTACCGTCGCCGGTGGAGTCTCACCAGAGGAGGGGAGCGTATGACGCTCAGTAGACGTACCGCCGGAGCCGCGATTGGTGTTGCTCTGGCGTTCGGTCTCGTCGCGACCGCGTGTTCGAGCAATAGCAGCACCAGCAGCGGGGCAAGTGGGAGCGCGGCAGGCGACGTCAGCGGGTCGCTGAACGTCTCCGGCTCGTCGACCGTCGAGCCGATCTCGTCGCTGGTGGCGGAGAACTTCCAAGGGATAAACGGGGGAGTGGACATCGCGGTCGACGGCCCGGGGACGACCGACGGGTTCGTGACCTTCTGCCAAGGCCAGACGGACATCAACGACGCGTCCCGTCAGATCTCCGACGACGAGAAGGCCGCCTGCGAGAAGGGTGGGGTGCACTACGTCGAGCTCGCGATCGGTCGGGACGCTCTTACGGTCGTGGGGAACCCGTCGAACCCGCTCGACTGCCTCTCGCTGGCCGACCTGTATTCGCTCTTCAGTGTGGAGGCGAAGGGCTTCACGAGCTGGTCCGACGCCAACGCGCTCGACCGTCAGCTCGGTGGCAAGGGCGACTTCCCCGACGAGCCGCTCACGATCGTCGCACCCGGAACCGAGTCGGGAACCTACGGTTCGTTCATCGACCTCGCGATCAAGAGTATCGCCCAAGATCGGAACAAGCCCGACGACACCTTGCGTCCGGACTACCAGTCGACCGCCGACGACAACGTGACCATCAGCAACGCCGAGGGGACACAGGGTGCGCTCGGCTTCGTCGGCTTCGCGTACGCACAGAACGCCGGTGGCCAGGTGAAGGAGTTCCAGATCGATGGCGGGAACGGCTGCGTGGCGCCGAGCGCTGAGAGCGTGAACGATCACACGTACCCGCTCTCCCGGACGCTGTATCTCTACGTGAACACCGACAAGCTCGCCACCAACCCGGCCCTGAAGCCGTTCGTCGACTACTACATGAGCGACGCCGGAATCGCGGCGGTGACGCAGGTCCAGTACATCGCGCTGCCGTCACAGGAGCTCGAGAAGTCGCGGAGCACGTGGCAGAGCACGGAGTCCGGCGGGGCGGCATCCCCGTCCGCCTGACACCTGGCGCCGTCGCTCGGGTCGGACGTTCCGTCCGACCCGAGCGCCTCCTTCGGGGTAGATTCCGGCACACTCATCTCGGGATGGATGAAGGAGATCAGGTCGATGGCTGAGGTCGTGATCGGGGGCAGGATCACCGCCGAGGTGCTCCGCGGGAATCCGAGCCGGCTGCGTCGTGAACGGCTGATGCGCGGGCTCTTCTTCTCGGCGGCGCTCGTTTCGGTCTTGATCAGCATCGGAATCGTCCTCAGCCTCCTGGGGGGCGCGATCGACTTCCTGCGGAAGGTCGATCTTTCGACCTTGTGGTCGGACGGCTGGTTTCCTCGGAACAACCTCTTCGACGTAAGGACGATCCTCGCCGGAACGTTGATCGTGGCGTTCGTCGCGATGATCGTGGCCGCGCCGCTCGGCCTCGGCGCCGCGCTCTATCTCTCCGAATACGCCACCCCGCGCGCCCGCCGATACCTGAAGCCGATCCTCGAGACGCTCGCCAGCATCCCGAGCGTGGTGCTCGGGTACTTCGCCCTGCGGGTCATCAGCCCTGAGCTGGTCCAACGTGTCTTCGGGTCGCAGGTGCCCCTCTTCAACATGCTCTCGGCCGGGATCGCGGTCGGTCTGTTGGTGACCCCTTTGGTGGCGTCGGTCGCGGAAGATGCGATGCATGCCGTTCCCGGCTCGTTACGTGAGGCGTCCTACGGGCTCGGGGCCCGCCGCCGGTCGACGAGCATCCGTGTGGTCGTTCCCGCCGCCGTCTCGGGGATAACGGCGAGCCTCATCCTCGGGGTCTCACGGGCGATCGGAGAGACGATGATCGTTGCGATCGTTGCGGGCGGCACCGGCGGCTCGCTGTTCACGCTGAATCCGCTCAAGGGAGGTCAGACGATGACGGCGGCGATCGCGGCGCTAGCCACGGGGTCTGACCAGGTCCGCGGTGCGGGCCCTGCATACCCGAGCCTCTTCTTCGTTGGCCTCCTGTTGTTCCTGTTGACGCTCGGTCTCAATATCCTGTCGGAGCGCTTCGTTCGTCGTGTCCGGAGACGTTTCTGATGTCCATCTCTCGCGTCGCCGACGCGACGCGCGCTGAAGTCGCGCGCTCGCTTATGGGCAAACGTCGCGATGTCCGAGAGACGTTATTCAGTCTCGTGTTATTGCTCACGCTGGTCGTCGCGCTCGCGGTCCTGATCGTCCTGTTGTTCAACGTCGCCCGCACCGCGGTACCCCTCCTGGCGGATCACTCATCGACGATCTTGGGGAACGGCTATTCTGCCCTGCCGCAGAACGCGGGGATCAAGCAAGGTCTGATCGGGTCGATCTACCTGATGCTCTTCGTAGTCTTGCTTGCCGTCCCGCTTGGCATCGGCGCGGCGATCTACATGGAGGAATACGCCCGAGACACCGGGCTCGCTCGTTTCATCAACACGAACATCAGGAACTTGGCCGGGGTCCCTGCCATCGTCTACGGGATTCTGGGGTTTGCGGTCTTCGCGCAATTGCTCGGATCGATCACGGGGCCAGAGGTTGCGGGCTTGAGTCTGCTGACGGGCGGACTCACGATCTCTCTGATGGTCCTTCCCATCATCATCATCACGACCCAGGAGGCGCTGCGCGCGGTCCCGAAGAGCATCCGCGAAGGCGGCTTCGGTGTCGGCGCAACCCGATGGGAGGTGATCAGGAGCCACGTTCTCCCCAACGCGGCACCAGGCATCCTGACCGGGTCGGTCCTGGCGATGGCTCGGGCGCTCGGGGAAACAGCGCCCCTTATCATGGTCGGGGCGGTCACAGGCTTCCTCTCAACGCATGGCGGACCGATCGTGTCGCTCCGACAGAAGTTCACGGCTCTCCCAACGCTGATCTTCGCGTACGTGAAGAAGCCGCTGCCTCAGTTCCAGGACCTTGCCGCAGCAGCCATCCTGGTGCTGATCGTCATGATCTTCGTCGTGAACCTGACCGCGATCCTTTTGAGGAACCGGTATGAGCGAAAGTGGTGACCGCATGGAGACGACCGATATAACGAAGGTCGACCCGGCGCCCCAGCAGGCGCAGCAGGGAGAGGTTGCGCTCACCGTGAAGGCTCCGAGGATCAACGAGGAGGAAGAGGCCCAGCGCGAGGTCGTCTTCGATGTGCGTGACGCCTCCGTGTACTACGGGGAGTTCCGAGCCCTTCGCGACGTGTCGCTCCCGATCCTCAAGAACGAGATCACTGCCCTGATCGGACCGTCGGGGTGCGGCAAGACGACGTTCCTCAGGTGCCTCAATCGGATGAATGACCTCGTGGAGACGGCGCGCGTAGAGGGCACGTTCCTTTACCACGGCGTGGATCTCTACGATCCTAACGTCGATCCGGTCGAGGTTCGCCGCCACATCGGCATGGTCTTCCAGAAGCCGAACCCGTTCCCTAAGTCGATATACGACAACGTCGCCTTCGGCCCGAAGATCGCGGGTATGAAGGTGAACATGGACGACCTCGTCGAAGAGTGCTTGCACCGCGCGGGTCTCTGGGACGAGGTCAAGGGCAAGCTCAAGGAATCGGGCATGGCCCTGTCCGGGGGGCAACAGCAGCGGTTGTGTATCGCGCGCGCGATCGCCACGAAGCCGGACGTGATCCTGATGGACGAGCCGTGTTCGTCACTGGATCCGATCGCGACGTCGAAGATCGAGGACCTGATGCACGAGCTCCTGTCCGATTACACGATCGTGATCGTAACCCACAACATGCAGCAGGCAGCTCGCACGTCGGACCGGACGGCGTTCTTCACCGTCGAAGTGGGGAAGGACGGGGCACGTACCGGAACGATCGTCGAGTACGCACAGACCGAGGCGCTTTTCACGAACCCGTCCGACGAGCGGACGGAGGCATATGTGACCGGGAGGTTCGGATGACCCGCGAGTCGTTCCACGAGACGCTCCAGCGGATCGAGCTCAAACTCCTGGAGCTGGGTGAACTAGCGGGCTCCGCAGTCCAGCGATCGGTCGAAGCGGTCTCCGAGCGGGACGACGAGAAGGCCATGAAGGTGATCGCGGACGACGATGCGATCGATGAGCTCTATCTCGAGATCGATCACGGCACGCTCTCGTTGCTCGCTCTCCAGTCCCCGGTCGCGGCTGATCTGCGCTTGATCTCCGCCATCCTCCACAGCGGTCTCCACCTCGAGCGGATCGGGGACCAGGCGGTCAACGTCGCCAAGCTCCATCTCGCGACGCGCGATGCTCCCGGAAGCGATGCGATGCGCGGACAGATCCGAGAGATGGGCGAGCTCGTCGTGCAGATGCTCCGGACGGCGATGGAGGCCTTCGCGAAGCGGGACGTCGAGCTTTCTGAGCGGCTCCCGGCGATGGACGATCCCGTCGACCGATTGAACCGGAAGACCCACCTCGAGGCCCTGAAGCTCGCCGACGATCCGGGAGCGCTGGACTGGGGCCTGCACATGAATATGGCCGCTCGTGCCCTCGAGCGGGTCGGGGACAATGCGGTCGATATCGGCGAGCAGGTGAATTACCTGGTGACCGGCGAGTTCCGAGAGTTCACGGATGCATCGCATGAGGTCGCCCAGTGAGCGAGAACGGGCAGAGGATCCTGCTGGTGGAGGACGAGGAGTCGCTGGCGGAATCGATCCGATACTCGCTCGAACGGGAGGGGTACGCCGTGGCCGTGGCGGGTGACGGCCGCGCCGCAATAGAGCGGTTCCGCGCCGACGCCCCGGACCTCGTGATCTTGGACCTGATGCTGCCGGAGATGTCCGGGCTCGACGTGTGCCGGATGATCCGCGAGACCTCGACCGTCCCGATCGTGATGGTGACGGCCAAGGACTCCGAGGCCGACAAGGTGACCGGGCTCGAACTGGGGGCGGACGACTACGTCACGAAGCCCTTCTCCGTGCGCGAGCTCGTGTCCCGCATCCGGGCGCACTTGCGCCGCATCCACATGCAGGCTCCGACGAACGGCGACGAGATCCTCACGGGCGGGCCGGTAGAGATGGACATCGCCCGCCACGAGGTCCGTATCGGGGGTGAGCCAGTTCCCTTCCCCCCCAAGGAATTCGAGCTCCTGCAATCGTTCCTTACGCGGAAGGGTCGTCTGCTGACCCGGGAGCATCTGATCGAGGAGATCTGGGGGTACGACTACGTCGGCGATACGAAGACCCTGGACGTTCATGTGAAGCGGATCCGCCAGAAGATCGAGGAGGACCCGCACGAGCCTCGGCTCCTGCTCACCGTGCGAGGTCTCGGCTACAAGTTCGTAAGCTGAGGGGTCCGGGTACGGGCCCACGGGAGGGGATGGCGGCCGGTTCGGTTGCTGTTCGCTTCCCGTCGTTGTGGAGCGAGGGCCATCGATCAGACCGAGATCGCGACAGATGCGTGAACATCGGCTCCTTCGGTTGATCGCGCCCACAGCCGTCCTCGCCGTCGCGTTGTCGGCGTCGTCCACTGCAGATGCCGTCGAGTCGCCCTCCGCGACGGCGTCTCCGTCGGCGGTCGCTTCTCCCTCGGAAGGAGGCACTGCCTCCTCGAGCGCGACGGCCGCACCCACGCCGACACCCTCATCGTGCCCGTCTTCGCCGTCCGCCTCGCCATCCGCATCGCCGACCCCGTCGCCATCCGGTTCGACGACTCCTTCACCAACGGCCTCTCCAACGCCGTCTCCGACGCCGTCTCCCTCGGCGTGCGCGACGCCGACGCCCGGTCCGTCCGTGTCCGAGACGCCGAGCCCCGTCGCCTCATCGACGACCAGTCACGACCGACGCGAGCGTCGGGATGCCGCGGATCGCCGGCTCAAGCACGCGGAGGGCCGCCGACATCATCGTGATCATCGGTGGAAGGGCTGGGCTCCCGATCCGCGGTGGGGGACGTATGGGACCGCGGTCCTGGACCGCGCCGCGCGGCGAGCGCGACATCGCGGATGGCCCGAGCGCCGGATCGCGGATCGCATCTATGCGCCCTTCATCGTGGAAGGTCCGGCGACCTGGTCCGACAGCTGGGGGGCGCCGCGCTGGACCGGCGGTTACCACCCGCACCACGGTCAGGACGTGCTCTGTCGATACGGGGCGCCCGTCATCGCCGCGGAGGCCGGGACGATCCGGTTCGGGACCGACACGTTGGGCGGCACGGTTGCCTACATCGATCGCGACGATGGCGGTTTCTGGTACTACGCGCATCTCCGTTCGTACGCTCGGCATCTCTCGTCGGGGGACCACGTGACGGGGGGCCGCATCATCGGGCGGTGCGGCGCCAGCGGAGACGCGAGCGTTCCCCACGTCCACTTCTGCCTGTTCGCCGCCGGTGGCCGCCCGATCGACCCGATGCGGACGCTCGTCCGGCGGCTCCGGACGGCGGAACGGCGGCTTCCGCGTGCCCACCGCGACGATGGACCGAGCGAGCCTGCGCCGGCCGACCCCCGGCATCGCATCACCGCTCGTGCGGGCTTCCGCGGATCATTCCCCTCCACGGTCCTCGCACAGCCGGCCGATCGAAGGGATGCCTCGACGCCGACGGGGGCGTTGGCAGCGGCCGCGTTCATGATGATCTTCGGTTCGGCCCTGTGGGAGACGCCGCCCCGCCGCCGGCGATGGTCTCGCGCGTCCCGGCAAACCCGCTGACCCCGCCCGACCTTCCCGGTAGCATCCTTCCGTGGCCGTGCTCCCCATCGCGACGCCCGACGAAGCTGCCACCCGCTACCTGAACCGAGAGCTGTCCTGGCTGGACTTCCACGCCAGGGTGCTCTCCCTCGCGGAGGACCCCCAGCGCCCGATCCTCGCCCGTGCGAAGTACCTCGCGATCTGCTCCCAGGGGCTCGACGAGTTCTTCCAGGTGCGCGTCTCGGGCCTGCTGGAGCAGCGCGAGGCTGGCCTCACGGCGACCACCCCCGACGGGATGCGGCCGGACGAGCAGCTCGCCGAGATCCGTGCTCGCGTGGTGGCGGTGACGGAGCGCGTCGACCGCCTGTTCGGCGACGAGCTCCGGCCGGCCCTCGACAAGGCGGGGATCCGGCTCGTCGACACCTCCGATCTCACCGACGACGATCGCGCGTGGGCGACCGAGACGTTCGTGGAGCGGATCTTCCCGGTGCTGACGCCGCTCGCGGTCGACCCCTCGCATCCGTTCCCGTACATCTCGAGCCTCTCCCTCAACCTCGCGGTGCTCGTGCGGGATCCCGTGACGAGCGTCCGGCGGTTCGCTCGGTTGAAGATGCCGCCGCTGCTCCCGCGGTTCTTCCCGCTGCCCGACGGCGAGCGTTTCCTCCCGATCGAGCAGCTCGTCGCGGCGCACCTCGACCGGCTGTTCCCCGGCATGGAGATCGTGACCCACCACACGTTCCGCGTGACCCGCGACGCCGACCTCGACGTCGAGGAGGACGAGGCCGACGACCTGCTGCGCGCCGTCGAGTCGATCCTCTTGCGGCGACGCCGCGGAGCGACGTCGGTGCGACTCGAGATCGACCCGTCGATGACCGGCGAGGTTCGCGCGCTCCTGATGCGCGAGCTCGACGTCGAGGAGGACCAGATCTACGTGACCGAGAGCCCGCTCGACCTGGGCGCCCTCTGGGGGTTCGCGAACCTCGATCGGCCCGACCTCAAGGAGCCCGTGTGGACCCCGGCGACGCCGCCGCGCTTCGCGTCCGACGACGGTCCGCCCGATGTGTTCGCGGTCCTCCGAGACGGTGACGTGCTCGTCCATCATCCCTACGACTCGTTCTCTGCGACGGTCGAGACGTTCGTCGAGGAGGCGTCCCGCGATCCGGACGTCCTCGCGATCAAGCAGACCCTGTACCGGACGTCCGAGGACACGCGCATCGTGCGCGCGTTGCGCCGCGCCGTGGAGGCCGGCAAGCAGGTCGTGGCGCTCGTCGAGCTCCAGGCGAGGTTCGACGAGCAGGCGAACATCACGTGGGCACGCGCGCTGGAGCAATCGGGTGTGCACGTCGCGTACGGCGTCGTCGGTCTGAAGACGCACGCGAAGGTGTGTCTGGTCGTCCGGCGCGAGGAGGGCGGGATCCGGCGGTATGTGCACGTCGGGACCGGCAACTACAACTCCGACACCGCGCGCCTGTACGAGGACCTCGGGCTGCTCACCGCGGACCAGCAGATCGGCGGCGACGTCGCCGACCTGTTCAACCTCCTCACCGGCTACAGCCGGCAGCGGGGGTACGGACGGCTGCTCGTCGCACCGATCGCCCTCCGCGAGCGGGTCGTCGAGATGATCCGGCAGCAGGGCGCGCGGGGGACGGAGGGGAGGATCGTCCTCAAGCTGAACTCGCTCGTGGATCCTCCGACGATCGACGCCCTCTACGAGGCGTCGGCCGCGGGCGCGCGGATCGACCTCGCGATCCGGGGGATCTGCTGCCTGCGGCCCGGCGTCCCCGGCCTCTCCGATTCGATCCACGTCCGTTCGATCGTCGGGCGGTTCCTCGAGCATTCGCGGATCTACCGGTTCGGCGAGCCCGGCGGCGACGCGCGCTACTTCATCAGCTCGGCCGACCTGATGCCGCGGAACCTCGACCGCCGTGTGGAGGCCGCGGTGCCGGTCGACGACCCCGAGTTGCGGTCGCGGCTGGACGAGATCCTGCAGGTGACGTTCACGGACGACGTCCTGTCCTGGGAATTGCGCGCCGACGGCGCTTGGGCGAAGGTCCCGACCGTGAACGGGCTGGACGCGCAGGAGACGCTGATGGGCCTCGCGGCGGCGCGGGCGCGCGAGTCACGCTGATGGTGCAGGTCCCGTCCTCGGCTCCGCGGCACCTCTCGCTCGCACCTGCGCGCGTCGACGCCGTCCGGGCGACCCTCGTCGACGCCTTCACCGCGCTCGTGCAGCACACGGCCGAGCTCAGGCGCGGGTCGATGGATCCGGAGGAGATCCACGACGCTCGTGTCGCGGCGAGGCGCTTCCGGTCGCACGCCGTGTCCCTCTCCTCGGTCCTCGACCTCGACGCGATCGCGAGCGAGCTGGACGAGCTCGCCCGACTCGCGCGTGCGCTCGGCGCGGTCCGCGACCTCGACGTGCTGCTGGACGACCTCCGGGCCGAGGCCGGCGAGCTCCCCGAAGGCCTCGGTCCGGCCGTTGGCTTGATCCTCGAGCGGTTCGGCGATGACCGTGCACGAGCGATGGACGAGCTGCTCCGGCGTCTCGCCGGCTCGGAGAACGTCCGGCTCCTCGTCGCGCTCGGATCGATCGCCGCCGCGCCGCCGCTGCTCGTCCCGGAGCACGAGCCCGACCCGGCGATCGTGATGACGTCGGTCTGGAAGGCTCTCTCGCGCCGCGCTCGCCGAGCCGCGGCGTCGCCGACCGACGACGCGCTGCACGCGCTTCGGATCCGTGCGAAGCGCGCCCGGTACGCCGCCGAGGCCTTGGAGCCGTTCATCGGCGCACGGGCGGCTCGCTTCGCGCGATCCGCCGCCCGGCTCCAAGACGTCCTCGGCCGCCATCAGGACGCGGTCGTGGCGATCGACAAGCTCACCGCGGTCGCCGGGCGTTCGCCCGAGCTCGGGTTCGCCGCCGGTTGGATGTCGGCGTCCCGTGCTCGCGTCCGAGCCGAGACGCGCGCCGCATGGCCGGCGACGTGGCGGTCGCTGGCGAAGAAGGAGCGCCGGTTCTGGTGAGCGACGTCGTCCGCGCGGCGGGCGGGGTGATCCTTCGCCGCCGGGACGGTGTCCTCGAAACGCTCCTCGTGCATCGCCCGAAGTACGACGACCTGACGTTCCCGAAGGGGAAGGCGCTCGGGGAGGAATCCGACGAGGACACGGCCCTGCGCGAGGTCGAGGAGGAGACGGGGGTTCGGGGCGAACTCGGTCCCGAGCTCGTGTCGACCTCCTACGTCGATCCGCAGGGCCGCCCCAAGCGGGTCCGCTACTGGCTGATCCGCCCCGACGGCCTCGCCCCCGCGTTCGAGCCGGATCATGAGATCGATCGCGTCCTCTGGCTCGACGTCGGCGACGCCGCGAAGTCGCTGAGCTACGAGCGCGATCGAGCCGTCCTCGACGCCGCGACCGGGCTCACCGAGCCCCTCTACCTGATCCGCCACGCGAAAGCCTGGTCGAAGGAGCATTGGCAGCACGGCGACGATCTGCGGCCGCTCACGACGAAGGGGGCCCGGCAGGCGGAGGGGATCGTCGCCGCGTTCGCCGACCGGCCGCTCGCCGCGATCCTGTCGAGCCCCACGGTGCGCTGCGTCCGGACCGTCGAGCCGCTCGCCCGGCAGCGGGGGCTCGAGGTGCGAACGGTCGAGTGGCTCGCCGCCGACACGCCGGCGACGGTCGCCCGAGCCGCGGTGCTTTCGTTACCCGGCCCGGCCGCGCTCTGCTCGCACCGGGAAGTGATCCCCGACCTCGTCCGCGGGCTGGCGGCCGACGGGATGCCGCTCGAGGGACCGCCGGCATGGAAGAAGGGGTCCACGTGGGCGATCGAGCGCGACGAGGGGTTCCCGTCGCGTGGCCGGTACCTGCCCCCGCCCCGGGACCGGGTCCCGCTCGAGGATTAGGCTCGGCCGGTGCGGGTCGCCGTCTTCGACCTCGGCAGCACGTCGTTCCAGCTGCTCGTCGCCGACGCCGAGCGCGACGGCGGGCTGACGCCGGTGCTGCGCGACCGCGTCGTCCTCAACCTCGGCGCCGACGTCGCGGCGACGGGGCGTGTCCGACCCGAGGCGGTCGAGCGGGCGACGCAGGTCGTCCGGCGCTTCCAGAACCTCGCGGCTCGCGTGGACGTCGACGAGACGATCCCCGTCGCGACCGCGGCCTTCCGGGAAGCGGCCAACCGGCCGGAGCTCGCTTCGGTCCTCGAGGACGCGATCGGAACCCCGATCCGGATCCTCTCCGGCGACCTCGAGGTCGGCGCGACGGTGGCCGGGATCCGGTCGAGCGTCGTGATCGACGGCGATCCCTGGCTCGCCTTCGACCTGGGGGGCGGGAGCCTCGAGGTCGCGCTCGTCGAGCACGGCGCGGTGCGATGGACGGAGACGTTCCCCCTCGGCGCCGCGTGGGTGACGGCCACGATGGTCGAGAGCGACCCGATCCCCCGCACGGAGCGACGGACGATCAAGCAGGCCGTGCGGGACCAGCTCGAGCCCGCGCGCGAGCGATCGGGCGCGCCCGAGGGCGCGCCCTGCATCGCCGCGGGCGGGACGGCGGGCGCGCTCGCGCGGCTGCTCGCCGCCGAGCGCTGGCCGGCGCCGCCCGCGTCCCTGAACCAGTTCGAGGTCGGGGTCGACGCGCTGTCGGATCTGGCGCGCGAGCTCGCCGGGCTCGATCAGACCGACCGGCTGGCGCTGCCCGGGATCGACGAACGTCGAGCCGAGATCCTCCCGGCGGGCGCGCTCGTGCTCGCGACGGCGCTCGCCGTCTTCGGGGCCGAGGCGACGGTCCACTCGGAGTGGGGCCTCCGCGAGGGCGTGATCCTCGAGGAGATCGGCGCGTCGCCCCCGGCATCCGCCGTCGAGCTGCGCGCGGCCGCCGTCGACCGGCTCGCGCGCCGGTGGGGTCCCGAGGCGGAGCATCAGGGGTGGGTCCGCCGCCACGCCCTGGATCTGTTCGACGAGACGCGGGTGCTCCACGAGCTCTCCGATCGCGATCGCGAGCTGCTGTCGTACGCGGCGACGCTCCACGACATCGGCGTGCGGATCTCCCCCGACAAGAGCCACCGGCACGGGGCGTACCTCGTCGAGCACGGCGGCCTTCGCGGCTTCTCCCCCCAGGAGGTCGCGACGATGGCCTCGATGATCCGGTTCCACCGCGGCGCCGGTTGGCCGAAGCCCTCGTACGGCCCGTACGCCGGACTCGACGCGCGCGAGCGCGAGGCCTGCAAGATCCTGACCGGGATCCTCCGGATCGCGCACGGCCTCGGGCGAGCCGACGAGTCCGACGTGGTGCGGATCCGCGCCGAGCACCGCGAGGGCGAGCTCCTGATCCTCGTGTCCGGGTCGGCGAACCCGCGAGGCGCGGTCGCGGAGGCGGAGGAGCGCGCCGGCGTGCTCGAGCGCGCGCTCGATCGGACGATCCGCTTCGAGATCGTCCCCGAGGGAACCCTCGTCACGCGGCCGGCGTAGGCCCGCGGCTCCAGACGAGCCGGCCGGCCTCGCGGAACCCCATCCGTTCGTACATCGCGATCACGCGCGGCGCGCCGAGGTCGGCGAGGAGCGTCACCTCGCCGACGACGGCTCCCCGGGGCGTCGGCCGCACGTCGGCGACGATCGTGTCGAGGCGTGTCCACAAGCGGTGGAAGGCTTCCGGCGGACCGGCATGATGCGCGAGGCTACCAAGGCCTCGGGTACCCTCGGTGTCATGATCGAGGTGCGCGCGTTCCGCGACGGATCGGCGATCGAGGAACACCTCGCGCTAGGCGACGCCGAGCGGCTGATCGCCGACGACGGGAACTTCGTCTGGATCGACGTCACCGACCCGCAGCCGGACGAGATCGATGCGCTCGGGGCGATCTTCGCGCTCCACCCTCTGACGATCGAGGACGCGCACCACCGCCACCAGCGCCCGAAGGTCGAGCTGTTCGAGGGGTACGCGTTCGTCGTCGCGCACCCGCTCGCGATCAGGGACGCGCCCGGAGGGGATGAGCTCGTCGATCAGGAGCTCGTCGATCAGGAGCTCCACGCGTTCGTCGGACGCCGGTACATCGCGACGATCCGGTACGGCGCCGACCCGTTCTCGATGAAGGTGGTCGAGCATCGGTGGCTCGGACAGGCGGACATCCTCGCGTCCGAGGGTGGAGGGTTCGCGACCTACGTCCTGCTCGACGAGGTCGTCGACGGGTACCTGTCGATCATCGAGTCGTTCGAGGATCGGGCCGACGACCTCGAGGACGACGTCTTCGGCGCGACGGCCGGCGACGACCAGGGGACGGCGCTCCAGGAGCGGATCTTCCGGTTGAAACGGGAGGTCGTCCGGCTGCGCAGGTTCGCGGCGCCGTTGCGTCAGTCACTCGATCTGATCCAGGAGGAGCCCCGGCTCGCGGGGTCGAAGCTCCAGCCGTACTACCGGGACGTCTCCGAGCACGTGATCCGCGTCACCGAGCTCGCCGACAACATCCGGGACCTGCTGACGTCGCTGCTGGAGGTGCGGGTCTCGCAGGTGGCGAACCGTCTGAACGAGATCACGAAGAAGATCTCGGCGTGGGCCGGGATCATCCTCGTCCCGACGCTCATCGCCGGCATCTACGGCATGAACTTCGAGCACATGCCGGAGCTCGGGTGGCGCTTCGGCTATCCGGGAGCGATCGGTGCGATGGTCCTGTCGGGCATCGCCCTGTACGCCGTGTTCAAGCGGCGGGGGTGGCTCTGATGTGTCGGGCGACCAAGGTGATGTGCGTCGCGCCCGACGACGCGGCGCTCGCGGCGCTGAAGCGCGCGTCGGTGGGAGCGGCGTGGGAGCTCACGCCCGGCGCGACGGACCTGCGCTCGGCGCTGGACCAGATCGACGTCGAGCGGCCGCACGCGCTCGTCGTCTTCGGTCCGTTCGAGCAGCTGGTTGCGCTCGTGTCGGAGCGGTTCCCGGGACTCCGGATCGTGACCGACCGGGACGCGCCCGGGGCGAGTGCCGTCGCGAGGTCGGCGGACGAGGTCCGCGACCTCCTGACGGAGCTCCCGCGCCCGGGCGGACCCGTCGGATGATCGTCTGATGCTCAGCCGCCCCAGGGTCCCCAGCCGTGTCGGCGGACCATCTTCATCGTGACGATGATGTTGGCCCGTGCGTTGAAGGCAGAGTGGCCCTTGAAGCCGTAGTCGAAGGCGCGCTCGGGCCAGTACCGGCACAGGTGCTGGTAGATGCCTTTCGCACAGCTCCCGGAGTTGTACGCGTCCGGGTGGAACAGCGACTCCCGGTGGGCTATCGAGACCGCCTCGTGGGCGTTGACGCCCCAGTGGTGGGCGGCGCATCGGATCAGGCGCTTCACCTCGGTTCGGCCCGCGCGCCAATCGATCGCGCAGATCTTCCGAGGGGTGTAGCTGTAGGCCTCGCCCGTCATCGGAGCGACGGGTGAAGCGATGATGAGGGTGGTCAAGATCAGCGTCGCGACGGTGGCGCGACGGATCGCGTCGGTCATCGGCATCCTCACCCCCGCGGTGGACGGAGCTGGCAGCTGCGTCCTCATGACCCGGCCCGGCGAACCGTTCGCCGCTCTCCTCGGCCGTCCCGCGGTAGGTCGTGGGTGTTCGCATCACCTCCTGTGCGCGTCGTGTTCCGTGTGTGACCTGTGCTTCCGTGTACCCCTCGCCCCAAGCCCCCACACGCGGGCGGGCGCCTGCCAGCCCTGGGAAGGTGGCTGCGCTCGTGCGGTGCGGGGGGGAACGGACGGAGAGGTCCGCGGAAGGTGCGCCAACCCTAGCGACGGGAGGAACGGTCCGGCAACCAACCGTGACCGGCGGTCACAAGGCGGCGTGCGACGATGACCGGGTGAAGATCGACGCTCCAGCCGGCGGGAAGAAGGTCCTGCTTGCCGCACCCCGTGGCTACTGCGCCGGCGTGGAACGCGCCGTCGAGGCCGTCGAACGCGCCCTCGACCGCCATGGTCCGCCCGTCTACGTGCGCAAGCAGATCGTCCACAACCTCCACGTCGTCCGCGACCTCGAGGCGAAGGGCGCTGTCTTCGTGGACGAGATCGAGCAGGTCCCGGTCGGCGCGGTCACGGTGCTCTCGGCGCACGGCTCGCCGCCCGGGGTCTACGAGGAGGCGCGCCGCCGCCGGCTCGAGCTGATCGACGCGACCTGTCCGCTCGTGACGAAAGTGCACGTCGAGGCGCGCCGCTTCGCAGGTGAGGGCCGCACGATCGTCCTGATCGGGCACGCCGGCCACGAGGAGGTCGAGGGGACGAGCGGACAGGCGCCGGCCTCGACGATCCTCGTCCAGGACCTGGACGAGGCCGCCGGGGTGGAGCTCCCCGACGGTCCGCTCGCCTACCTGACCCAGACGACCCTCTCGGTCGACGAGACGAGCCAGATCGTCTCCGCGCTCCGAGAGCGATATCCCGGGCTCGACGCGCCGCCGCGCGAGGACATCTGCTACGCCACCCAGAACCGTCAGGACGCGGTGAAGGCGATCGCGCCGGGGTCTGACGTGGTCCTCGTGATCGGCTCCCGGAACTCGTCGAACTCGAACAGGCTCGCGGAGGTCGCTCGCGAGCTCGGCGCCGCCGCGTACCTCGTCGACGACGAGACCGAAGTGGACGAGGGCTGGGTCTCCGGAGCCACGACGGTCGGGGTCACCTCGGGTGCGAGCGCGCCCGAGCACCTCGTGGAGCGGATGCTCGATTGGCTCGCCGCGCGGGGCTTCACGACCGTCGAACAGGTGCCGATCGCGACCGAGGGGGTGCGGTTCAGCCTTCCGGCGGGAGTTCGCCCGTCGAGCGACCGGCCAGGGGTCAGCTCCAGGCGCTGAACTGGTCCCGATCCTCTTCGACCTCGTCGTAGTCGATCGACACGAGCGTCTTCGTCGAGATCACGCCCGGGACGGCGTGGATCCGTTCCAGGATGATCCCGCTCGCGATCTCCCATGGGCGCGCGACGCACGCCAGGAGGTCCCATGCGCCGGCCAACAGGGCCACGCCGTCGACGTCGTCCATGCCAGCGAGGGCTTCACCGATCTCGACGGCCCTGCCCGCCTTCGCTTTGATGTGGACGTAGCAGGCGTTCGGCACGATCTGCGGGATCGCGACCGCGACGCCGAAGAGTCCCGCACGGTCGGGGGGAACGACCGGCGCGGTGATCGTCTGGACGACCCCGGGGATCTGGTGGATCTCCGCGAGGACCCGGTTGCCGATCTCGGAGAGCGTTTCGCCCTTCGCGTACAACAGGAGGTCCCAGTCCCCGATCGTGGCGACCACGCGCTTGATCCCCGGCTTCGCCGAGAGGCCGGCGAGCGTCTCCGCCATGGAGCCCGAGGCGATGCGGATGTAGACGTAGGCGTCCATCCTCCTCGCAGGGTAACGCGGCTCAGGTCTCGACGGGGACAGGCTGCTCCCCGCAGAGCGCGATCAGCTCGTCTTCGCCCTCCTCCGGGCCGATCGAGATCAAGCGGTCGGCCGCGCGGAGCACCGACGTCCCTCGCGGCCGGTACACCCAACGCGCGCCGCGCTGGATCGCGAGGACGAACATCCCCGTCTCGGTCTCGAGCCGGAGGTCCTTCAGCGAACGTCCGTCGGCGGGCGAGCCCGGCTGCACGATCGTCTCGACGCTGATCTCCTCGGTCTCCTCGAGCGCCAGCTGCACGACGGGATGGAGCTGCTCGCCGTGTTCGACGTACCAGGTCATGTCGCGCGCCGCGTCGCAGATCGACTCCGAGGCCGCGCCGAGCCGGATCAACCCGCGGAGCTCGTCGACGTCGCGCGCCTCGGGCGCCGCGCGGAGGACCCACGACTCGAGCTCGTCCTGCGAGACGTCCGAGCGCGCCTCGAGCACGGCGACCTCGGCGGCGAGCGACCGGTGGTTGAACAGGATCGACGAGTACGCGAGACCGACCGCGACCTCGGCGAGGTCCTTCATCTCGACGAGGATGTCGACCGCGCGATCGAGCTCCGAGAGCGCGGGGACGGTGTCCGGCGGCGCCTCGGGCATCGGGGGCGCCCCGGCGAGCTCGCGGACGAGGTTGACCCCCTCCTCCGGGCCGCGGACGAGCAGGACGTCGCCCGCGACGACGACGTCGTCGGGGCCCGGATCGAACTCCCAGCGCAGGTCCGAGCGGATCGCCATCACCCACATCCCGGTCTCGGTCGGGAGCGACAGGTCCCGCAGGGTCCGGCCGGTGGCGGGCGAGCCGTCGCGCACGCGGATGCGCGCCGTCATCTCATCGGCGTGCCGGAGGTCGCGGCGGAGGGCGTCCGGGATCCCGAGGCGCGCCGCCACGACGCGGGCGATGTCCGAGGCCGCGTCGCCGATCTTCTGGATCGCGTCGACGATCCACAGCACGCCGGCCATCCCCTCGGCGTCCTCCGGGCTCCGCGCGGCGAGCATCGCGATCTGCCGGAGCCGGCGCAGGTACGCGTTGGAGCGGTCGTCGAGTCGCAGCACCTCCTCCGCCAGCTTCTCCTCGTTGAAGAAGACGGCGGCGTACGCCAGGTCAACCATGAGCTCGGAGGCGTCCTTCAGCTCGACGAGCAGGTCTTTGACGTTGTTCGGTTCGTGATCATCCATGGAGCACTCCCGATGATGTCATGACGATCAGGACGACCGCCACGCCGGCCAGGTCCATCAGACTCGTGATGATCGGAACGCCCTGGTTGTCGGGGTCGAGACCGAACCGGTAGGTGACGACGGCGAGGTAGTAGCCGGAGAGCACGGTGAGCGGGGTGACGAGCAGACCGGCCAGGAGCGTCGAGCCGATCAGGGCCCCGGCGCTCGGCATCCCCGGGAGCCCCGTCGCGCTCCCGAGCCCCCACGCGATCGCGCCGATCATCGTGAAGATCACCGCGGCCTGCCCCAGGACGATCGACGCGTCCACGATCGCCAGGGTTTCCGGCCTGCCGGACGGGGTGATCACGCCGATCTGCAGCTTCGACGTGATCCTGGACGAGAAGATCCCGCCGAGCGCCCCCGCCTGGGAGACGAACGGAGGGATGAGCGACAGCAGGACAGGGACGGCGGCGAGCTCGGCGAGCCGTGCCTGCTGCAGGCCTCCGGACAGGACGTCGAGGATCGGCGTGAGGAGGATCGTCGCGGTCATCTCCAGGACGATCCTGCGCACGCGCGGGTCGCGAGCGACGTACGAGCGCACGGTCGCGGCGATCGCGACGCCGATCGCGAGGATCCCGACGACGAGGGCGACCGCCTCGTCGCGCACGAGGAAGGTCGCGAGGAACAGGCTCGGCAGGGTGGTCATGTCGCCGAGCGCGGTGACCATCGGCGTCGAGACGGAGTCCAGGTCCCATTCGAGCCGGTACGAGAGCGCCGACAGACCGATCGTGATCGCGAGGACGAGGATCGATCCGATCGCGCCGCCCACGATCGAGATCACCGCCAGGTCCCAGACGGAGATCGAGGCCTGCCCGAACAGCGCCGCCGCCATCCGGGCGAGCACCGCGAGCCAGAGCGAGGACGAGAACGTCGTGAGGATCGCGACGTCGACGTTCCGCCGCAGGACCCCTCCGGGGCGAAGGTTGATCTCGAGCAACCCGGCCGCGTTCGCCGTCCCGAGCCGCGCGCCGATCGCGCCGAAGATCGTGCCCTTCATCCCGACCGCGGCGGGGATGAGGATCAACAGTCCGGGGAGGGCGGCGAGCGTGCCGGTGAGGTGGGCGAGCGTCAGGCCGGCGACGAAGCCGGCCGCGGTGCTGATGAGGAGCGCGACGAGACCCTGGCGAAGGGTCCGGATCTCGGAGCGCCAGTAGCCGAGCAGTCGACGGGCGCGGCGAACGGGTGCCGGGCGTGGCCGGGCCATCGGCACTCCTTCATCGCTCGCACCTCCGGTGATCCGGTTCGGGTTGGGTTCTGGGGGCCCCGCGAGCACGATGCCCCGGCCGAGACTGGGCCGAAACCCCGGGCAGTATGGCCTCGTGGAGCCTCCGGGGCAACCCCTCCGAGGGGTATCAGTGGACGTCGGCGAGCGTGTCGGCTCGCCCGTCGTCGACCCAGTGCTTCGTCACGAACAGCCAGAACGCGAGCCCCGCGTCAGGCCCGTAGCGCCGGAACCGGCGTTCGATCGCGGCGTCGCTCGGGACCTTCGTGCGGCCGGCGGCTCGCGCGTACGTCGGGCGCGTCCACGAGTCCAGGATCAATCGCGAGTTCCGGCCGAGCGTCATCATCACGTGGGCGGCGGCGTAGGGACCGATCCCGGGGAGCGAACGGAGGAGCTCCTCGACGTCCTCGTCGGGGAGCTCGTCGCGGGGCGCGGTCGCGAGTCGCTCGAGGTCGATCGCACCGTCGGCCACCATCGACGACAAGCGAACGAAGTGCGGCGCCCGGTACCCGGCGTGGACGACGTCGCGGTAGAAGCGCTCGTCCCTCCCGGCCATCGCCTCGGGCGTCGGGAAGGCGTTCGCGAGCGGCTCGGCCGCGAGGCCGGCCGCGGGCTCGCCGAGCTCGCGGACGAGCGCGCGCACCATGAACGTGGTGAGGCCCCACGAGCAGTTCGTCGTGCACAGCGTCTTGACGACGTCCTCCCACACGGTGGGGGAGCGGAGCATGCGTCCGGCCCCGGTCGCCGCCCAGGACAGTTCGGGGTCGGCGGCGGCGACCGCGTAGAAAGAGGAGAGATCCTGGTCGAGGCGGAGGACGTGGGCGGCGCCGCGAGCCACGGCGTCGAGGACGCCGCCGCTCGCGGCGCCGCCCCCCACGAGATCCACGCGGGCGCGGCCGCGGCGCCCGGCGGAGATCCGGATCCGTCGCGGCCGTCCGCGAGGGATCCGCAGCGTGAGGGCTAACGTCCGCGCCTGCTCGTCCAGCGACATCGGGGCGAGCTCGGCGAACCCGTGGGAGACCAGGGTGCGCCACAGGTCGACCGGTTCGCCGCCGGGACCGCGGAGCCGGAGCTCGATCGCTCCGTCGCTCACGCGCCGGTCCGCTCGCGCTCGCGGTAGGCCCGGACCTTCGCGCGGTTGCCGCACTCCTTCATCGTGCACCAGCGTCCGGAGCCGTTCTTCGAGCGATCCCAGAACACCGAGCGGCAGTCCTCGGCGCCACACTCCTTGAACCGCGACCACGTCCCGTCGAGCTCGGAGAGGAAGGAGATCGCGAGGATCCGGCCGATCGCTCCCCGCACGCCGTCCGTCGTCGCGACGAGGCCGTCGCTCCCGAACCGCACCGCCAGGCCGGTCGTCCTCGCCGCGTCGTCGAGGACGCGGATCGCGTCGGCGTCCCGCTCCTCGCCCATGTTCTCCCGCACCCGGGACCGGAGCGCTTCCATGACGCCGGCCGCCAGCTCCAGCTCGTCGTCGTCCGGCGGCGTGACGGGGTCGATCAGTCGGTGCTCCACCAGCCACCAGTGGATCGTCGACGTGCCAGGCGCGAGTGAGTCCCGCGTCCCGTACACGTGGTCGTGCACCGACAAGAAGGCCCGCACCAGCTCGAGGTCTCCCGGCGCGGGTGGCGTGGCCGCCGGACCGTGCTCGTCGGTGTGCGGCGTGCGCCGAACGGTCTCCATGCCGCGACGATACCGCATGTCACCAGATATCTCCACTTGACCGGTTACACGAGGGCCGGTATCGTGAGGTAACCGGTGACACCGTCCGAGACGGTTACCCAACGAGGAGGGGATGCCATGCGACCCGATATCGGTGAGGACCTCGTCCGGCTCCGCATGCGCGATATCCAGGAGCGGGTCGGCCATCCACGCGCCCCGGGCGTGCGCCGCCGCCGTTGGCGCTGGAGGCGGAGGTGAACGCCCGGGCCGTCGCGGCGGCGGCGCGCCGCCGCCTCCGGGACGCCGCCCGCGGGCGGGGGGCGTCGGCCCGCGCGGAGCGGAACCCGGACGAGCGTCCGCGGCTCGATTCCCTCGACGACTGGATCCTGTTCGGCCCGCGGATGCGCTGAGCGACCGCGTGGAGGCCTCGTAGCATCGACGCGTGGTCACGTTCACCGATCGCGCTCGAGAAGCCCTGCTGATGTCGCTCGCGGCCGCGCGGCGCTTCGACCCTGAGGCACGCCTCCGGCTCGAGCGACACGCCGGCGACGTGCGCGCCGTGTTCGCCAACGAGGACCGGCCGGACGATCGGATCGTCGAGCTCGACGGCGCCGTGATCGCCGTCGACCCCGGGATCGAGGGGACGATCGACGCGGGCGATCATCAGGAGCTGCGGGTGATCGCGCCGTGATCGACACGGCCGCGATCCGGCACGAGCTGTCAGGTCGTTTGACGGCGCTCGACGCGGAGCTCGGAGAACTCACCGCCGTGCCGCGCGACCCGGCGTCGTCGGTGTCGTTCGGCAAGCGGATCGGTGACGGGACGACCGAGGCGGTCGAGCGGCTCACGCGGGTCGGGACGGCCGAGCAGCTCGCCGCGATG
>Ga0075423_10000848_pt1 | contig 25888 bp, 19 predicted proteins | sample SoiMethybrSBSTD2_FD_80114 | JGI IMG/M metagenome (GOLD analysis project Ga0075423, IMG submission 80114) | Bulk soil microbial communities from a Populus tree surrounding site in Tennessee, USA - Soil MetaG P. TD hybrid SBSTD2 | ecosystem: Environmental > Terrestrial > Soil > Tree plantation... | reverse complement strand
GGTGCCCTGGATATCCGGCTGGCCGTCCGACGTTTTGCCGGGCGTCCACTTCTGTGCGTCAAGGCTGGCCGTCGTGAACCACGCCAAGGCCACCACCGCCAACGCGACTGATGTTGAACGTCGCCACGCAGGTCCCATGTCCGGCCCTCCTGAGGCGCGATCTTACAGCTTTCCGCCGACAGGTAGTACACTTCCGTTTCTGTAGTCCATCTAAAACAGGACACTACGAGACGACGAGCATTTGTGGCCGATCCCGGGGGAATACAAAAGAAATTCGACCGATCCATTGTTGAGGGTCCCATCGGCCAGGCCGTCTGGAAGCTGGCGTGGCCGACGATGCTGCAGAACGTCATTGCGGGACTGCAGGGCATCATCGACCACGCGATGGTCGGCCATTTCGTCGGCTACACCGCCAATGCGGCCATCGGCGTCAGCTGGCAGATCATCCTCGTCGTCATCGTCTTCATCAGCTCGCTCTTCACCGGCATGGCCGTGCTGGTGGCGCGTTTTGCCGGCGCGAACGAACCCGCCAAGGTCAACAAGGTTGTCTATCAGGCCTTTCTGACCGCGTTCGGCCTCTCGATCATTCTCGCCGCCGTCGGGTACTTCGCAGCGCCCTCGCTGCTCGTGCTCGTCAACGCGGAGCCAGCGGTCCAAAAGGAAGCGCTTCCGTTCCTGCGCGCGATGTTCATGGGCATCTTCGGCATGATGATGTTCTTCATGCTGAGCGGCGCGTTCCGCGCTGCCGGCGATCCGCGCACTCCGCTTCGTCTCGGCGTCACGATGACGGTGCTGACGATCGCCTTCAACGTGATCCTCATCCCGATGTTCGGCACGATCGGCGCGGCGCTCGGGACCATCGCCAGCAGCACCACGGTTGCTATCTACGGCCTGTGGAAGATCACGCGACCTGATGCCGTCATTCACTTCGAGCGTGGCATGGACAAGAAGCCGGACTTCACGATCATCCGATCGCTGTTCCGGTTCGGCCTGCCGACCGGTGTGCAGGGCATTGCGATGAACATCGGCGGCGTGCTGCTGCTTCGGTTCATCGGGTCGCTGCAGCACAGCGCCGCGGCGCAGGCCGCCTACGCGGTCGGCTACACCGAGCTGTTCTCGCTGATCACGTGGACGTCGGTCGGTCTGATGGGTGCGTCCGCGACCATCGCTGGGCAGAATCTTGGCGCGGGCAATCCCGAGCGCGCCGTGCAAGGAGTGCGCGTGGCGTCTCGCTATGGGCTCGGTGTCGCGGTCGTGATCGGGGCGATGTTTCTCGCCATTCCCGGCTATCTGCTCGCCGTGTTCGGCATGACCGATCCGCTGGTGCTCGACCTCGGCCGGCAGTTGCTCGCGTTCCTGAGCGTGTCCGGTCTCTTCATCACGGTGGCGCTGAGTTACACCGGGGGACTGCAGGGCACGGGCGACACACGCAGTCCGCTCTACATCTCGATCATTTCGCAGGTCGTTATTCCTCTGGGTCTGTGCACCGTGTTCCAGGCGCTGTACGGACTGGACGCGTTCCACATCTGGACTGCGATCGTGATCGGCCATGCCACTCGAGCCACGCTCAGCGTGCTCCGCTTCCGTCAAGGAAAGTGGAGAGGCATCGCGGTGGACATCGAACCTGCCAGGCCGTAACTGAGCGCTATTTGCGTCCAGCCAACCAACGACCTGTAACGAGCAACAGAATCGTCGAAAGCGCCATGTCGCACGCGCTCGCCAGTGATCCGGCGCGCGCCCTCATGTCGTCGCTGACCATCCGCTGAATCGCGACCGCACGCAGTGGATGCGATAAGCCCGTCGCGAACGACAGCGCGATTGTCGCTGGAATGAGCGCGGCCGGCCACGTCAACGCGACGCACGCGACGACTGTGCCCGCTGCGGCCAGTGCGACCGGCACACGCGGACCGGTGGCGGCCAGACGCCCCGCGAGCGTCGAACCGGCTGCGTCCGCGAGCGTGATGACTGCCACGATGAGTGTCACCTCGCTGGCGCCGCTTCCGCCGCTTGTCTGCATGATGAACGAGCTCGCAGATGTAATGGCGTCGAGAAACGCGAGCGGGAGGATGACGATGGCCGCGGTCTTCCACGGAATCCTGACGCCTTGTGATGGCACGTCGTTCTCGTCAGCGTCCGCATATTCCGGCGGTTCGAGCATCGCATACGCGATCGCGCCGCCGATGGCACACAGCATCGTCTCCGCCGCCCAGCCGGCCGCGAAGCCCCACGTAGTGACGATTGCTCCACCGGCGACGATCAAGCCCGCAAGGGCGATGACGTGAACGGCGCGCGATCGCGCTTCGATTCGCTGGAAATCGCTTTCGCGATTCAACGCGACACACGTGCGATAGAGCAGTGCCTGATCCGCGCCCGACCGGAAAGCGTCGCCGACCGCGACCAGCAGGCAGGCGAGGACAAGACCAGTGATCCCTTCAGCGAGCCAGCAGCAGATCATGCCGGCAACCTGGACCAGCGAGCCGAGGATCAGGCTTCGACGATTTCCGAACTTGTCAGCAAACCAGCCGGTAGGAACCTCCAGAGCCATCAGGAGGAGATCGCCGGCAGCCATCGTGGCGGCAACCAGCGCAGGCGACATCTGTTTCTCCTGCACCCACCACAGGAGATAGAGGCCGTCCATGACGCCTTCGACGGTGGCGATTTGGTATGGAAGGTATAGTGCGAGGTTTCGACGGTAACCGCGGCATCAATTAGGAGGCATAGGCGTAGCGTATCAGAAGAATTCCTCCTCATCGCGATATTGAAAACCGAAACGGCGCGCAAAGCCGGGGTCCTGCGGACCGGCGCCGACGTAGATGCACTGGGACGGGTCGAGACGATGTCGCTGAATGAACACGACGCCGAGCCCGGGCAGCGGCTTCCTGCACCAGCAGATTGGTGGACCTGCAGGATGAGGACAGTAGAGAACCTCCATCGGAGCGCCCACGAGTTCCTGCATTCGCGCGAAACTGGCGTCCACTTGTGCGCCGGAGAGCGTCTGGTTCGCAATCTCGGGCCGCCACGATAGCCCCAGCAGGAGCCATCCTTCTTCGTGGTAGCGCCGGAGCACTGCTCCGCGTTCAGGGACCACATCGATGTCTTCAGGTGAAAGAGGAGAGTCGCCGCCAGAGCGTCGGTCGCCGCCGGACCGGCGACGGATGAGGACGTCGCACCAGACGAGCACGGCCTTGTTCGTCATCGACGTGTCGCGGGTGCGCTCGAAGGGGAGGGTCTCGATGTGTGAAAAGCCTTCAGCGAGATCGGGAGGCTCGAGCTCTCGCTGATGACGGAACTGGACGCCAGGGGCAAACGCGCTGATGTCGCGTTTGACAGCTTTGCGCATCTCTTCGGGCCCGAGCAGGCGGCCGTGCTTCGACACCATGCGCCAGGCAGCGTTCACTTGGGCGGCTTCAACGCTGGTGGAAAGCCAGACGCAGCGGATTGGCAACCCGAGACGGGTCGCCGCCTGGATGACCAACGCACGCGCTGCGCGAGAGCCGTAGGTGTTGTCGAGAACGATCCGCGTGGCGCCTTCCACCACGAGGCGTTCGAGGTGGGGTAGCAGGGCACGCAGCGATCCACCGGCATCGTCACGGTTCAATCGAGCGTATCCTCGCGCGACGAACTCGCGCGCGACGGTGCTCTTGCCTGCTCCAGGCAAACCCATGATCAGGACTATTTCGCCGTCGCTACTTGATCGAAAGCTTGCCGGCGGGTTTGAAGACCCGCCGCTACGAATCGCTTGGCCCGCTGGGAAATGCGAGTCGAGACGCGCACGGTCGTCGTCACTCAGCTGAATACGACGCGAACGAACGATCGACTGCACGGTCTCGAGGCGCGTCGGTCCCGGAACCGCCACGATCGCATCGGACAAATCCTCGATCCACGCCAGCGCGATCTCATGCGCGCTGGCTCCATGACGCTCTGCCACCTCTGCCAACACCGGGTCAGCAGTCACGCGGCGCGCATGCCTCGTTCCACCCAGCGGCCGGTACGCGATCAGCTGCAGTCCATTTGCGATGCAGTAATGGACCACTCCGTTCAAGACGTTCGTGTCCAGCCAGAGATTCAATTCCACCTGCACCGTGGCGATCTCCGTGATGCGCCGCGCTTCTTCAATCTGGCCGACGTTGACGTTGCACAGACCGATGCGCTCGACGAGTCCCTCATCCTTGAGTGCCGCAAGCGCGCGGACGCTTGTCGCAAGTGGGGTCCGCGGGTCGATTGCGTGAAGCTGATACAGCTGAATGCGCTCCCGCCCGAGCGCACGCAGGCTCGCTTCGCAGGCCGAGCGCAGGTGACGCGCTCTCCCGTCCGGCTGCCACTCGCCGCGCGGTCGAGTAAGGCCCCCTTTCGTGGCGACAACGATGCGAGAGCGATCGCCGGTCCAGCTGTCGCGCGCGCGCGCGATGAGTCTCTCGTTGTGCCCGACCTCGGAGTCGTCCAGGCAATACGCGTCAGCCGTGTCGAGGAACGTCACCCCGCCATCGAATGCGGCATGCAGGACAGTGAGGGCCCGCTCATCGTCGCGCTCGGGTTCGGTGGACAGTCGCATGCAGCCGAGGCCCATCGGGGCCAGGCCACGCGACTTCGCGGCGGATCGGGCGTATTCTGAATGAAACGACATGAGCAGAGTGCCACTTCCCGTCAACGATCAGAATAAGACGTACCTTCCGGGTTCTCCAGAACGCGCGGAGCTCAAGGCGCGGCTCGCGCAGATGGCGGGCGAGCGCATCGACATCCCGCTCGTGATCGGCGGGTGCGACATCAGGACGAGTCAGACCGAGCAGGCGGTGATGCCGCACAACCATCGCCATGTGCTTGCCGATTGGCACGGCGCCGAGGCCGCGCACGTGCAGCAGGCGATCGAAGCGGGGCTGAGGGCGCGGCGCGAGTGGGCGAGCTGGCCGCTCGAGGATCGGGCATCGGTGTTTCTCAAGGCCGCCGAGCTGCTGACCACCACCTGGCGCTCGATTCTGAACGCGGCCACGATGCTTGGCCAGTCCAAGACCGCGATTCAGGCGGAGATCGATTCGGCGTCGGAACTGATCGACTTCTGGCGATTCAATCCGCACTACGCGCAGGAGCTGTACGAGGAGCAGCCGCTCAGCAGCAACGTCATGTGGAACCGCGTCGAGTACCGGCCGCTCGAGGGGTTCATCTACGCGGTCACGCCGTTCAACTTCACCTCCATTGGCGGGAACCTTCCAACGGCCCCGGCGCTGATGGGAAACACCGTGATCTGGAAGCCAGCCTCGAGCGCGATGCTGAGCGCGCATTACATCCTCGAGCTGCTCGAGGCCGCCGGCCTGCCGCCCGGCGTGATCAATCTCGTTGCCGGCAACCCGGCTCGAATCTCTGAAATCGTGCTCGACTCGCCCGATCTGGCGGGGATTCATTTCACCGGAAGCACCGCCGTCTTCAACTCGATGTGGAATCGCGTCGGCGGCAACATCGGCCGATACCGCAGCTACCCGCGCCTTGTCGGCGAGACCGGGGGCAAGGACTTCATCATTGCGCACCCCTCGGCCGATGCGCAGGAACTCGCGGTCGCCATCGTGCGCGGAGGATTCGAGTATCAGGGACAGAAGTGTTCGGCCGCGAGCCGTGTCTATGTGCCGCAGTCGTTGTGGCCAGACGTGAAGGATCGCGCCGTCGCGATGATGCGCGAGGTCCTCCTGGGGGACGTTGCCGACTTCCGCACCTTCATGGGCGCGGTGATCGATCGTAAGTCGTATACGAAGATCAGCGGCTACCTCGCAGACGCCCGGAAGAATGCGACCGTCATTCAGGGCGGCGGCACGCGAGACGATGTCGGTTACTTCGTCGAACCGACGCTGATCGAAACCACCGACCCCGGTTATCGATTGATGTGCGAAGAGATTTTCGGTCCGGTCGTCACGGCGTACGCCTACCCCGACTCGAAGTGGAGTGAGACCCTGGACGTGGTCGATCGCACGTCGCCTTATGCGCTGACGGGTGCGATCTTCGCGCGCGATCGCGCGGCGGTCAGAGAAGCGTCGAACGCGCTTCGCAACGCGGCCGGCAACTTCTACGTCAACGACAAGCCGACCGGGGCCGTCGTCGGTCAGCAGCCATTTGGCGGCGCCCGCGCCTCGGGCACCAACGACAAGGCGGGCTCGAAAATGAACCTCCTGCGCTGGGTGAGCGCGCGGGCGGTGAAAGAAACCTTCTCTCCTCCGCGCGTGCATACCTACCCGTACATGACCGAGGAATGAACCGCGTTAGAACGCGCCATCGGCCAGAACGGCAGCAACAGTTCTCCGGCCGATGTCAGCCATGAGCGGGTTGTCGAGCGAGTTCACTAGATACGCGACACCGAGAGAGACGGCCCACCCTCGCGCGCGTCGCCACAACCCATCGTCGGCCCACTGCATCGTGCGATCGATGGCGGCCCGGAACTGAGCGCGCACGCCTTCGGGCCACATCATCCACGCGACCGCCAGGTCGACCGCGGGATCGCCTGCCGTCAGATCGCCGAAATCGATCACGGCCGTGAGTTCTCCGGCATTGACCACCAGGTTGGCAGGGTGGATATCGCCATGAAGCCACACCGCAGGGCCTTGCCACGCTGGAGCAGCAAGCGCGCTACGCCAGACCTGCAACGCAGATTCCTGCTCGAGCCATTGACCGCAGTATTGCAGTCGTTCGATGAAGACGACCGAACGCGCCGACAACGACGTGCGAAATGGGTTCGATGGAGCATCCAGCGGCGCCGGCCGATGCAGTGCTGCGAGGAACGCTGCGAGGCGAACGGCCATCGCCTCGGTGTGGCCACTCGCCAGAGTTGCTGCCGTGTCGCCACCGAACCACGGCACCACCGACCATGACCAGGGAAACCCGCAACCTCGCCGTCCCACTCTCACCGGCGTTGGCACCGGCAGCGGAAGGTGTGGCGCGAGCGTTGGCAACCAACGTTGTTCGTGTTCCACCAGGGCTGCCGCCATCTGGCGTCGAGGCAGTCGTACGAGAAGTTCATCGCCGAGGCGGAACAGCTTGTTGTCCCATCCTTCGCCAGCTTCGACCAGCGGCAGCGACGACAGATCTTCGTGCTGCTCTTGCAGGAGCGCCCGCACGAGCGTCGCGTCGATCGGGACTTCCGCGGCGGGCATCCGTTGAAGCGTCATGAACCGGTGCGAACAGTATCGCTGCTCTGGTGGCCGACGGATCACCTGCCGTCGATAACCTACAATCTGGCTGTGGCCGTTCGAGCCGCCGCGGGCCGGCAGTGTGGTGAAGACTATGAAACGTGCGCTCCCTCTCGTGGTGCTGAGCCTGATTGCTGTGAGTTGTTCCACTGAAAGCAAGGAGACCGGTCTGAAGTACCCCGTTCCTCGCAAAGGCGATGTCGTCGACGACTACGGCGGTACGAAGATCACCGATCCGTATCGCTGGATGGAGGCGCTCGATTCGAAAGAGGTTGCGGATTGGATCGCGGCGTCGAATGGCGTCACCGAGCCGTACCTCAAAAGTCTGCCGCTGCGGGAGCACTTCAACAAGCGGCTCACCGAGCTGTGGAACTATCCGCGGGTCGGGCTCCCGGTCGTCGAAGCGGGGAAGCTGTTCTACGCGCGCAACGCCGGGCTCCAGCGGCAGGCGCCGGTCTACATGCGCGCCTCTGTGTCAGCGGCGCCGACACTCGCAATCGATCCAAACGAAATCTCCCCCGATGGATCACTGTCGCTCGGACAGTGGATGCCTTCGCCGGATGCGAGGCTTCTCGCTTACGGCCTTGCAGAGGGGGGCGCGGACTGGCGCACGGTTCGCGTGCGGGATATCGCGTCGGGCAAGGACCTCGGAGACGACGTCAAGTGGATGCGGTTCTCGGATATTTCGTGGACGAAAGACAGCAAGGGCTTCTACTACTCGCGATATCCCGAGCCGCCGAAGAGTAAGGTGCTCGAAGCCGCCCTTTCGGGGCACGCCATCTACTATCACCGGGTCGGCACTCCGCAGTCGCAAGACCTCTTGATCTACGAGCGCAAGGATCTGCCTGCCTGGATCATCAACGGCGCAGTATCCGAGGACGGCCGATATCTCTTCGTGCAGATGTTCCAGGGCGCCGAGAATCGCAATCGGCTCTACATCGCCGACCTTGGTCGTGGTGACGCGCCGAAAGTCGATGCGCCTATTCGGCCGCTCGAAGAAAAGGACGACGCCGAGTATCTGCCGCTGGGCGTCGAAGGCTCGACGCTGTACGTGCGAACGGACAAGAACGCGCCGAACCGGATGATCGTTGCCACACCGCTGAGCGCCGCCGCGCCGGTCTGGACACCGGTCGTGCCCGAGCGCAAGGAAGCGATCGAGAGCGTCGGCATCATCGGCGGCCGCCTGGTCGCGCAATACCTCGTTGACGTGCAGAGCCGTTTGTCGATCTTCGGTCTCGACGGCAAGTCGCTCGGAGATATCGCGCTGCCCGGCACCGGAACCGTGGGCGCTTTGAGTGGGCGCGCGGATAGTCCTACCGTCTGGTACAACTTCACGTCGCCGCTCGCACCATCAACGGTTTACGCGTTCAATATGACGGCAGCGAAGAGCACGAGCTTCGAGGCCGCCATGCCCGCGTTCGATGCGAGCGGCTACGAGACGAAGGCGGCGTTTGCGACGTCGAAAGATGGCACTCGCGTCCCCCTCTTCGTCACCGCGAAGAAGGGATTGCCGCTCGATGGCAACAACCCGACGATGCTCTATGGGTATGGCGGGTTCTCGGTGAGCACGCTTCCGGCGTATCGGCAGGATGTTCCGGCGTGGCTCGAACGCGGCGGAGTCTGGGTCACCGTGAGCATGCGAGGCGGGGCGGAGTATGGCGAGGCATGGCACAAGGCCGGCATGCTCGACAAGAAGCAGAACGTGTTCGATGACTTCATTGCCGCGGCCGAATATCTGATCAAAGAGAAGTACACCTCACCTGCGCGCCTCGGCATCATGGGTGGTTCGAACGGCGGTCTCCTGGTTGGTGCGGTGATGCAGCAGCGGCCGGAATTGTTTGCCGTTGCCCTGCCGGCGGTTGGTGTGATGGATATGCTGCGCTACGACCAGTTCACCGGCGGCCGATTGTGGACGACGGAGTACGGGTCGGCCTCGAACCCGGCGCAGTTTCCGTTTCTGATCAGGTACTCACCGGTGCACAACGCGAAGGCCGGCACTTGTTATCCGGCGACGCTCATCACGACAGCCGACCACGACGACCGCGTCGTGCCGAGCCACTCATTCAAGTTCGCGGGTGTGATGCAGGCGGCGCAGGGATGCGGCAAGCCGGTGCTCATTCGGGTCGAGGTGCAGGGCTCGCACGGCTATCGACCGACCGACAAGCTGATCGCCGAGCGGGCGGACGAGTGGGCGTTTGCTGCCGCAAACATGGGGATGGAGTAGGCGGTATGCGAGTCACTCCGCTGTAAGCGTTTCCACCGGATCGACGGCAGCCGCCCGGCGCGCCGGAACGTAACTCGCCAGCGCGGCGGCCATCGCCAGGACGCCGAGGACCGTGGCATAGGTCGGCAGGTCGAGCCGCTCGACACCGAAGAGCAGCGACGACATCCACTGCGTCAGCGCGACAGCTGTCACGAGCCCCACTCCGGCGCCGACCGCGGTCAGCACCAGCCCCTGACGCAAGAACATCAGTTTGAGCTGCGTCGGCGCGGCGCCGAGCGCCAGGCGGATGCCGATCTCCCGCGATCGCTGCGCGACGACGTACGCGATCACGCCGTAGATGCCAATCACACCGAGTGCCAGCGCCATCGTCGCGGCAATGGCCAGCATGATCAATGCGAACGAGGTCCGCGCCATCGACTGGTCATAGAGATCCTTCATCGTGCGGACGAGAAAGACCGGCATGCTCGGGTTCACCGACCACACGGCGTTGCGCACGCCGCTCATCAAGCTCTCACTGCCGGCCTCGTCGCTGCGGATGACGAGATTGATCGCTCGTGTAGCTGCCAGCGGCGTCCCGCTGAAGTTTTCCATCAGGACCGGCCAATATACGAACGGCGGCGCGAGTTGATGCACGGCATCCTCGTGGACGTCGTGTACGACGCCGACGACCTCGCCCCACACGGCAGTCGGAGCTTCGCGGATGTGCTGACCGAGGGCTGCCGCGGGTGAGCCCCAGACTTCTCGCGCGAAGTTCTCGGAGACGACCGCCACCCTTGCGCGTCCGTAGACGTCGGTCCACGTGATGTCGCGGCCGGCGACGATTGATGTGCCGATGGCGCCGAAGTAGCCAGGCGACACGCTCTTCGCTCGACGCAGCGACGGGATGGTTCCCGGGGCATAGGTCTGCCCGGCGACGAAGATCGTCTGCTGCCAGACCCGGAGCGGTCCCTCCATTGGCACCGCGCTCGTAAAGGCGGCGGCTCTTACGCCCGGAAGCGCAGCCACCCTGTCGAGGATGTCGTGTTGCAGCCGTGTTACGCGTTCGGGTTCTCGCACTTGTTGTGGAGGCACCCACACCCGTGCGGTTTGCACGTCGCCAGTAGTCGCAAATCCGGGTACAACGCTGAGCAGTGCTTGAAACGTACGGATCATCAGTCCCGAGCCGACCAAAAGCACCAGCGCCAGCGCCACCTGCACGACGACCAACGCATTGCGCGTCCGCTGACGTTCCCGGCTCGTGCTCGCGCCGCGCGCAGCGCCGGCGAGCGGCTGGCCGCGCTGGGTGGCGTGTTTCACGGCGGGAAGCAGACCAAAGAGGACGCTGGAAACAATCGAGATGACGACAGCAAAGACCACCACCCGGGGATCGAGCGAGATGTCCTCGACGCGCGGCAATGTCGTCGGCGCCGTGCTGACAATCATCGTGAGCCCGCCATAGGCGAGGGCCATTCCCAAAACGCCGCCGGTGAGCGAGAGCACCAGACTCTCGACCAGCACTTCCCTCGCGATGTGCCATCGTCCGGCGCCCAGCGCCGTCCGCACCGCAAATTCGTGAGCCCGGCTTTCGGATCTCACCAGCATGAGATTGGCGACGTTGGCACACGCGATCAGCAGCACCATGCCGATTGTCGCCATCAGGATCCACAGGATGTCCCCGATGCCGCCTACGACCTCATCTTTCAACGGTTGCAACGTCGGCGCGATGTGCCAGCTCTCGATCACCTCTTTTCCTGCGAGGTTGAGCGGTGCCGGCCATGCGTTGAGCCAGATCGGCAGCATCCGTGCGATATCCGCGTTGGCGTCCGCAACGGTGATGCCGGGCTTGAGTCGCGCGAGACTCGAGAAGTTGAAGCCATCGAGAGTCAGGCGCCCGCGATCGATCGTGATCAGGGAGATCACCTCGGCAGCTGGCTTCATGTCGAGGAATCGGAATCCGTCGGGCATGACGCCAATCACCTCGGCCGGGTTGGAGTCCACGAGCAGCCGTCGTCCGATCACTGAGCGGTCGCCGCCGAAGCGCCGCTGCCAGTAGGCATGCGTCAGGATCAACGGGCGCGCGACGCCGATGGCCGCCGGGCCGCTGGGTTTCGCATCAGCCTCGGTGAAGAGCCGGCCGAGCTGCGGCTGAACGCCCAACGCCAGCAACGCGTCGTAGGTCATTACCAGCGCGCGCGCCTGCTCGGGCTCTCCAAGGCCGGTAATTGTTTGTCCGCCATCACCGTACAGGCCGAGGTGCTGAAAGACGCGGCCCTCTTCGCGATACGTGAAGTACTGCGATGCCGACATTCGCAGGACGGGAACACCGAAGCCGGGCGCCGTATGCTTGATACTCACGAGTTCGCTGGCATTCGGATACGGCAGCGGTTTGAGCAGCACACCGTTGACGACGCCGAAGATCGCGGTGTTGGCACCAATGCCTAGCGCGAGCGTGAGAACAACGGCCAGCGTGAACCCGGGGCGCCGACGAATACCGCGCAGCGCCAGTCGCAGATCGCGTCCCAGCGCATCGAGGGGACTGATGGTGTTCATGCGGTAGATCTCTTCGCGAATCCGCACGGTGTTTCCGAGCTTGATGTGTGCCGCGCGGTGGGCAGCTTGGGGCGACATGCCGCGTGCGATGTTCTCGTCAGTCTCGATCTCGATGTACGAGCGCAGCTCCTCCGCGCGATCGCGATCCCACTGAGCTCTGCGGAAGAACCGGCGCCAGCTCACGGCTTCTCCTCCGAAGGCTTGAGAATCCTGCCGATGGCGCGAACGATCTCTTCCCATCGCGTCGTCTGCGCCGCGAGTTGTTTACGGCCGGTCGGCGTTAGCCGGTAGTACTTCGCCTTGCGGTTGTTGTCGGAGGTGCCCCAGAAGGACGCGATCCAGCCGCGATTTTCCAGGCGGTGCAGGGCGGGGTAGAGCGAGCCGTGCTCGATTTGAAGCACGTCCTCCGACCCGCGCTCGATGGCGTGCGCGATGGTGTGGCCGTGCGCCGGGCCCATGACGAGTACTCGCAACACCAGCATGTCGAGGGTGCCCTGGGGCGTCTCGCTCTGCAGCGGCGATTCACGCCGGGGCATAGTCAGCCCGTGTTCCACAAGGTGATCGATGCATAAAAATGCCTTCAAAATAGCCCATACGAGAGATCTATACAGTTTGTTCAGAAGATTATCTAGTGGAATCGTGACGGCTTGGGAGGTCCGTATCGAGGCGATGAGGCGAACGGATTCAGTGCGACGAGCTCAAGTCCAGGAGCGTCTCATTCTGTCGTGCGGCACGTTCTCCACGCACCGATGCCAGGGGAATTTATTTCACCGCAGTCTCGAGTAGTAGATCGCTGAGCGTCTCAGGCATCTCCGCTTGAGCATCATGGCCTGTCGGCAGCTCATAGTACGACCATCCCTCCTGTCGGGCTCGTGCGGCGAACGGCTCGAAGACGGCCTTCGCCGGATAGCCAGGCTTGACGCTTGCGATGTACGAGCAGCGAAGCGTTCGAGTAGCGCGACTGGGCGCCTGCAATGGTTGAGAAAAACATCGAATGGTGAACTCGGCGAGCCGACTACGGACAAAGGTCCGAGCCGCACCTTCCTCCAGACCCCACAGGTCGAGAAGGGCCTCGGTGGGACGCATTCGCCACCCGCCCCCGTCCTCCGCCAATTGCAAGAACGCCTGTCGCGTTGACTCGGGGAGTATGTCCATTGCGGACTGTCCATGCTCAGGAATGAGGGCGTCAACGTAGACCAGATCGGCGATCTGTTCCCGCACGTGCTCGGCCACTCCGGTGATAATCATCCCGGCATAGCTGTGGCCGACGAGCGTAATGCCGGACAGCTGCTCGCGCCTCACAAGCGAGACGACATCCTGAATGTGTGTGTCCAGTCCCACTGTTTCGGTGAGGTCGCTGCCGTCGTTCTCCAGGCCGGTCAGCGGTGCAACAATCACCTGTCGTCCTGCCGCCTTCAATCGCGGTGTACGCGGTCTCGCGCATCTTCTCGAGCTCGCGCTTGACATCATCAGCCAGTGCCTTTCTTCCCCATCGGCCGTAGGCGAATCCGAGGGCGCCGAGCAGCCGCGAACGAAACGCCGCACCAGGGCATAGGTCGAGCCCTCTTTTCAACGCGTCCTCGGCCGGCTCGAAGTTGCCGTTCCAGGCACTCGCCAGGCCTAGAAACCAGTATGGGCGATGGAACGTAGGGTCGACCGAGAGCGCGCGCCGGAAGTACATGGCGGCGGCATCGAAACTCTCACCAAACGCATGCGCCAATCCGAGGTCGGCAATGATGGGTGGCGATAGCGGGTCGAGTTCCACCGCCTGTTCAAGCGAGCCAACCGCCTCAGCGCTCCTGCCCCGGACAGCGTGAAGCCACAGCCCAAGCCAATGAAAGGCCGTCGCATAGCTGGGATCGAGTTCAATCGCACGGCGATAGCCTTGTTCCGCGGCCGCGAAATCCCACTCGAAGCAGTTACGCACGGCGACGAGAGAAGCATGCGTCTCAGCCGACAGCTCGTCGAGCTGCAGTGCCTGCCTCGCAGCTTCCGCCGCCCTCGGCATGCAGGTATCGGGGGGTTCGGCGGCGGACATGCCTAGCATCAAATAGCAGTCTGCAACCCCGGAGACCGCGCGGGCGAACGTCGGATCCATTTGCGCGGCTCGCGTGAAGTGATCGAGCGCGGTTCTCAGTCCCGCTTCGGTTCTCTTCTTCCACTGGAAGCGCCCCTGCAGATACTCGCTGTATGCGTCGATGCCCAGTGGCCGCTTCGTGGCGACCGATCCCGGAGGGTCGCCCAGGATGTCTCTTTGCAGCGAGCGTTGCACGGCGCGTGAAATGTTTTCGTGAATCGCGAAGATGTCGCTCAGATCGCTCTCATAGCGCTCGGACCAGAGATGGCAACCATCCGCAACGTTAATCAGCTGCACCGTCGCTCTGATTCGGTTGCCTGATTTGCGCACGCTGCCTTCGAGCACTTTGCTCACGTCGAGCAGCCGGCCGACTTCACGGATATCGCGAGCGGCGCCTCTGAACTGAAAACTGGATGTTCTGGCGACGACCCGCAAGTGGCGGATCTGAGCCAGGTGATTGATAAGCTCCTCAGTCAGTCCATCGCAGAAGTACTGGTTCTCCTCGTCCGCGCTCATGTTGACGATTGGGAGAACAGCGATACGCTGACTCTCCACCGCCGGCTGCGTCACTGCGGCCGCGACGCCAGCGTATGCTACCGAACCGGCATTGGTGAATGCCGGCACATAGGCACCGAGGGGCACCTCTATCCGAAGACGATCCATTGCGCCAGGGCCACTGTAGTAGGCACGAAGCTTCGAGCGCAGACGGCCCATCTGCACCCTGACGATGGGATCGAATGCCGGGTCGTCGAATCTCTGTCACCACTGGCTTTGAAGCCGGTTCTGCCAGTCGTCCTGCAGCCAGCTGCCGAGAGCGTCGCCGAAGTCGTGGCTCACTTCGCTGTCCGCGCTATCCAGGAATCCTTTCACCGAGTTCGTAATCAAGGCGTTCAACTGGCTGGTATCGATTCCCGGTGGCGCCTGAACGGCTGGCGCCAGGTTGGGGATATGGCCGACCATCCACTGCGGCGACAGCGTCAATGGCATCGACGGAAAGAAGACCATTTGCTGCAGCCCGCAGAAGCCGCAGACAAACCGGGGGAGCATCGGCCCGCAATGCGGACACTGCGCCCCCATGGGACCCTGAACCGCCAGCACTGGTCCGTGCAGAAGCACTCCGCTCGAGCAGTACAACGGACTAGGATTTCGACAGCCTCCACACGCAACAAACAGCATGACGTCTCCTTTTTCAGGGCTGCGTCCCGCCGTTTGTGGCTGCCGATTACTGCCGGCCACTGGCGATTACATGCGCCTGATGTTGGTTCGGCGTCTGTGCACATTGCGTTCTCGCTTCAACCGGCTCGTAATGGGCGGGAGAACGACGAGCAAGCGACTCACGCGCTATCCGATCGGAGAGCGGACTATCTTTTCGGATAGCGCTGGAGATCAGGGCATCACGGCGAACGTCCACACAGAACCGCCGGTCGGCACCTTGTCCTGCGCGTAGCGATTGGCGAGCCCACCACCCAGTCCGGACGCGATCGTCACGTACTGGCGTCCCTTGTAGGTGTAGGTGATGGCCGTCGAGTTGACCGACGACCCGGTCTTGAATTGCCAGAGCGTCTTGCCCGTGTCGCCGTCGAGCGCGACGAACTCACCCGAGAGTTTTCCCGTGAACACGAGACCGCCGGCTGTGGCAAGCATCCCGGCCGAGCTTGGCATGTCGGTGAGCGGAATCTCCCACTTCTTTTGACCGGTGAGCGGATTGATGGCGACGAAATGCCCGTAGGCTTCGCCGGGCTTGACCTCAGGGAGTCGAGCGGTCACACCCGTGGTGTTGCCCCCAAGCACCTGCGCAGGCGGCTGAGCCGCGAGCTTCTGGATGCGCGGCAGGTTCCAGGTACTCGCATAGATCAACCCGGTCGCCGGATTGAACGCGATCGGCACTGCGTTGGTGCCGCGCGACGGCCAGATCTCGACTTCTTCGCCTGCCAGGAAGCGCTTGTAAACGTCAGTGAGCACCGGCCGGCCGGTCGTTTGATCGATCTGCGAGGCCCAGTTCACTTTGACCAGCGCATGCGCGGCGACCAGCTTGCAGTTGGTGCGATCGACCACATACAGGAAGCCATTCTTGTTGGCCTGGATCATCACCTTACGAGGCTGACCATTGACCTGGATGTCGGCGAGCACGTTTTCGTCGGTGCCGTCGACGTCGTAGACATCGTTCGGTGTGTACTGGAAGTAACAGACGATCTCCCCGGTCTTCGGCCGGATCGCCAGCACGCTCGATGTATAGAGACTGTCCAGTGCGCCGCGCGGTCGCGGATCGTACGGTTCGGCATTGCCGACGCCCCAGTAGACCAGGTCGAGCGCGGGATCATAGGAGCCTGAGCGCCACGTCGGTCCGCCGCCGACCTTCCAGGCGTCGGAGTCCTTCGGCCACGTGTCAGAGCCGGGCTCGCCGGGCGCGGGAATGGTGTAGCGGCGCCACAGCTTCTTTCCGGTATCCGGATCCCAGCCGTCGAGGAACCCGCGAGTCGTCGACTCGCCACCGGCCATGCCGGAGATCACGACGCCATTGGCGACAATCGGCGCACTGGTGGCGTAGTACCCCTCTTTGAGATCGGCGAACTTCTGATTCCAGATCTGCTTGCCCGTCTTCATATCGAGGGCGACGATGTGATTGTCGATCGTCACGCGAAACAACTTGCCGTTGTAGATCGTCGCGGCGCCTCGCGTGATCGCGGCGCGCTGAACACCCGGTTCCAGTTCGACCGGTGTGCGCCAGATCTGGCGCCCGGTTTCGATGTCGATCGCAAATGTCCACTTGCCGTTGATGACGTACATCACGCCGTTGTAGACCGTCGGCGCCGCAAGCTCGCCCATGTCGTTCATGAGGCTCGCGTTCCATATCGGCACGAGGCGCTGGACGTTCGATTTGGTGATCTGTTTCAGCGGGCTGTAGCTCTGACGGTAGTACCCCATGCTCTGGGTCGTGACGTTCGCGGGGTTCTTGCCGTCGTTCACCAGTTCGTCAGTCGTCTGCGCCAATCCTGTCAGCGGCGACAGCGCCAGTACGAGAACGATCAGCAACAACTTCTTCATGACAGCCTCCATCCCGACGCATCGAATGTTGGAACGGGCGTAAGTATACGGATTTTTGCAAGTAAAGAAGTTCAAAGTTCGAAGTGGGCAAGTAAGTTGAAAGTGCGCAGATGTACTTCGAACTTACTTCTAAACTTTAAACTTCAAACTTCTGAACTTCGGTCAGGCGTAGCGTTGCCGCGCTCTCTCCTGCGCCCTCTGTGCTTCGATCTCGCGATTGCGTGGAGGCGCGTTCGTCGTCAACGAGCGAATGAGTCGCTGCGCCGCGTCGGTGACCTCCTCGACCGCCTGGTTGAACACGTCCTCGTTGGCCTTCGACGGCCGGCTGGAGCCGCTCAGCTTCCGCACGAATTGCAGCGCCGATGCGCGGATTTCATCGTCGGTGGCGGGAGGCTCGAAGTTGGCTAGTGTCCTGATATTTCGGCACATGGCCTGGATTGTACCCACTCGACGAGCGAGGCGTTGCTTCAGACCGCCTCGCTCGTCACAGCGTCTTCTGGCCCCGCTTCGCGGGGCTAGCCGTCTTGACCGGGGAACACTTGACTCGTATGTTCGCGATCGAGCCGATCAAGCCGACTAGGTCGGCGAGCGTCGCGGCGAAATGGTCCGGCTCGGCGGCGCGAAGTTCTGCATCCTCGCCGTAGCCCCATCCGGCGGCAACGGCCAGAACGCTGTGCGCGCGAGCCGCGCGGATATCGTCGGCTCGGTCTCCGATCATCAGGGCATCGCGCGCGTCCGCTCCGGCCAGGTCCAACGCGGCCCGAACAAGGTCAGCCTTGTCGCAGGCGCGCTCGGTCCGCTCGGGGCCGTGAACCGCGTCGAAGTAGCGATCGATGTCGAGATGGCGCACGACGAGCCTCGCGGACTCAATCGATCTCACAGTGACGACCTGCAGCGAGTGGCCGGCGGCGCGGAACGTCGACAACGCCTCGGGGACTCCCGCGAATACACGGCTCTCGAGGATGCCGACCTCGTCGAACAATGGCCGATAGATGTCGCATGCGCGATCGATCAACACGTCGTCGTTCGAATCGAGCAATGTGCCGAAGATCGCCGCGAGCCGCGCGCCAACGAACTGGCGCAACTGCGCTTCTGGCATTGGCTGCCGCCCGAGCGTTGTCAGCGTCTGATTGATCGAGCGGCTGATTCCCGGAAACGAGTCGGCAAGCGTTCCGTCGAGATCGAAGAGCAGATGCATTTGGCGGAACGTCGAAAGCGGATCAACTCTCAACTCCCAACGTCCAACTCCCAACGAGGCAGGACTTGGGAGTTGGGAATTGGAAATTGGGAGTTGACACAGTTGTTCAGTCGATCAGTTTTCGATACGAATCAACTCGATGTCGAAAACCAGCATCCCGCGCGGGCCATCGCCCTTGCCACCGTAGGCGAGGTTCTCGGGCACCCAGAAGCGCGTGCGCTCGCCCTCGACCATCAGCGGAACACCCTCCGTCCATCCCTTGATCACATCGTCGAGGCGGAAGGTAGCCGGCTGGCCTTTCGCGACCGAGCTGTCGAACATGCGCCCGTCGACCGTCCAACCCGTGTAGTGCACGGTGACTCGCCCGAAGCGACTGGGATTCCTCACTCCTTTCCCGGGTCGCAGCACTTTGTAGGCGAGCCCGTCAGGCGTTCGCTTGGCGTCGGCAGGAGGAGCCTTGACGTCCGGGGGAGGAACGAGCGGATTGCCTCGAGTATCGAGCAACTCGATCTCGAACAGCACCGTGCCTTTGGGTCGTCCCGCCTGACCTTTGTACGCGAGATTCTCCGGCACCCAGCAGCGCCGCGTTTCGCCAATGGTCATCAGCTGCACGCACTCGCGCCAGCCCGCCATCACCTTATCGAGCGGAAACGTCGACGCCGGTCCACGGACGACCGAGCTATCGAACAGCCGACCGTCACTGGACCATCCCGTGTAGTGGACAGTCACGATGTCCGTCGGGCCAGGCTTCTCCGAGCTGTTGCCACGCCGAACCAGCTTCGATACGAGACCGGTCGAGCTCTTGTCGCCATCGGTGGGCACTGCCAGTTCACTGGCTGGCAGGATGTCCGGCGGGGGTGTCGCAGGCGCTTGAGCTCGCACGCCGGCGGCCATCATCAGAAGAGGCAACGACAAGAGAAGACTGCGCATGTTTTGGGCCGATCATCCTTCCAACAAAAGCCGCCCCGGGTCTTCGACGAAGTCTTTGATCTTGGCGAGGAACTGCACCGCTTCGCGGCCGTCGACGATCCGGTGATCGTAGGATAGCGCCACGTACATCATCGGGCGAATCACGACCTGGCCGTTGAGCGGAACCACGCGATCCTGAATCTTGTGAAGGCCGAGGATGCCAACCTGCGGAGGATTCAGGATGGGCGTACTCAGAAGCGACCCGAACACCCCGCCGTTCGTGATGGTGAACGTGCCACCGCGCAGATCCTCGAGCGTGAGCGTTCCATCGGTCGCACGCGTTGCGAAGTCCCGGATTGCCAGCTCGACCTGCGCGAACGACAGCCGATCGGCATCGCGGATGACGGGCACAACCAGCCCGCCTTCGGCGCCCACCGCGACACCCATGTCGTAATAGCGCTTGTAGACGATCTCATCGCCCTGAATCTCGGCGTTGAGCGCGGGGAAGGCGCGCAGCGCCGCGATCGCCGACTTGACGAAGAACGAGGCGATGCCGAGACCGACGCCGAACTCCTTCTTGAACGATTCCTTTCGACGCTCGCGGAGTGCCATCACCGCTGACATGTCGACCTCGTTGAAGGTCGTCAGCATCGCCGCCGTCTGCTGCGCCTCGACGAGCCGTCGAGCGATCGTCTGCCGGCGTTTCGTCATCCGAACGCGATCTTCTGTTCGCGCACCCGGTGCGATCGTCCCACTCGTCGGTGCGATCTTCGACGGGCCGGTCGGTGCAAGTTTGTCGCTTGGCGGTGCGACTGCGCTGCTCGCCGGTGCGGGAGGCGCGATTGCCTTCTGGACGTCCTGCTTCGTCACGCGCCCAGCGGCGCCCGAGCCCTGAACTGTTCCGAGGTCGACGTCGTTGTCTTTCGCCATCCGCCGCGCTGTTGGGGTGGCGCGACTATCCGTGGCCGCTCCGGCCGATCCATTTCCACCTGGCGCGGGCGCCGATGCTTGTGTCGCAGGTGCAGCTGCGGCCGCCGGCGGCGGTGCCGGTGCAGACGATGGTGCGGACGACGCGGCGGTGCCGCTCTCATCCACGACCGCGAGGAGCTCGCCGATCTTGACGTCCTCGCCTTCCTTGCGCGCGATGCTCGCGATGACTCCGCTCTTTTCAGCGCTGACCTCGAGATCGATCTTCTCGGTTTCGAGCTCGACGATCGGTTCACCGACTTCGACGCGATCGCCCTGCTTTTTCAACCAGCGTGCGACGCGCGCTTCGACGACCGACTCACCAAGTTGTGGAACAACGATGTTGGACATAGATCAACGTTTAAACGCGGCCAGGCTTTGCACTGCCTTGGAGAGGACGGTGGGCTCATTGATGTCGCCGCTGTCGAGTGTGAACGCCTCATCAACCAGTCGCCGCTGGTTGATCTGATGCCAGGCAGACGACCCTTCCGACGGGCTGGCGCTGCGCACACGGCCGATGTAGCGAAGAGAAAATTGGTCCTGGATGGTTTCCACGAGTTGCCCCCGAACCCAGTCCCACGCGCCCATGTTCTCGGGCTCTTCCTGCAGCCACACCACCTCTTCCAGCGAGGGGTATCCGTCCAGCACTTCGCGCAACGCCACGCGCGGAAACGGCGCCAGCTGCTCGACGCGGCAGATCGCGACGTTGCTGGAGACCTGACGCCGTTCGCTCGACACGAGGTCGACGTAGACCTTGCCACTGCACAACACCAGGCGCCGGACACTCGATACGCGTTGACGCGCGTCGCTATCGTCGATGACCGAACGGAACCGGCCTTCCGCCAGTTCTTTCGGCGTTGACGCGACCAGCGGATGACGCAACAGGCTTTTCGGTGTCAGGACGACCAGCGGCAGCGGATCGCGGCGCAGCAGCGCGGCTTGTCGACGCAGCAGGTGGAAGTACTGGGCGGCGGTGGTGCAGTTCATGACCCGCATATTGATGTCGGCCGCTGACTGCAGGAACCGTTCGGGGCGCGCGCTCGAATGCTCCGGTCCCTGCCCTTCGTGGCCGTGCGGCAGCAGGAACACGAGCGAGGGCTGCAGTCCCCACTTCGAGCGGCCCGATGTGACGAACTGATCGATGATCACCTGCGCGCCGTTGATGAAGTCGCCGTACTGCGCTTCCCAGATCACGAGGCGATCGGGTTCCTGAATGTTGTAGCCGAACTCGAATCCGACCACGCCGGCTTCACTGAGCGGGCTGTTATGGATCTCGAACGCGGCTGACGCCTGCGGGAAGGTTTGCAGCGGCACGAACCGGGCGCCGGTCTCGGCGTCGTGGAACACGGCGTGACGCTGACTGAACGTCCCACGCTCGACGTCTTCGCCCGTGAGCCGGACGGCAACGCCGTCGGCGAGGATGCTCGCCAACGCGAGCTCTTCAGCCGTCGACCAGTCGATCGTGCGCTCGTCGGGATTGTTCAGCACCGACTTGCGGCGCTCCCGCGCGCGCTCCAGTTTCTTGTGGAAGGTGAACGCTGGCGGCGCCTGCTGCAGTCCTTCATTGATCTGCCGCAGACGCTCGAGCGGAACCGCGGTCTCGGCCCGAGAGGCGGCGCCGGGCGGTGCCGGTTCCGCCACCGGAGGCTCGAGATCCTCTTCCGGTTTCAGTGATGCGAGCGCCAGCTCGAGCACCGTGTAATGCGTCTTGACGATCGTCTCGACTGACTGCGGCGTCTGTGCGCCTTGCGCGATCAATGTGCGGGCGAATTGCTCGCGTACCGTCGGGTGCGTCGCAATCTTCTTGTACATCAGCGGTTGCGTGAACGCGGGCTCGTCGCCTTCGTTGTGCCCGTGTCGTCGATAGCCGACGAGATCGATCAGGAAATCACGTTGGAATCGGCCGCGGTACTCCCAGGCCAGGCGCGCCGCCTCGAGGCACGCCGCCGGATCATCGGCGTTGACGTGCACGATTGGGATCTTGAATCCGCGCGCCAGGCCGCTCGCGTAACTCGTGCTGTAGGACTCGTCCGGGGTCGCTGTGAACCCGAGCTGATTGTTCGCAATGATGTGAATCGTGCCGCCGGTGTCATAGCCGTCGAGCCGCGACAGGTTCAGCGTCTCGGCCACGATTCCCTGACCGGGAAACGCGGCATCACCGTGGATCAGCACCGGCAGCGTGGCGGCACTCCTGAACCGTCCCGCACCGCCCTCGTCGACATACGTGCCAGCTGCGCGTGCCATCCCGACGACGACTGGATTCACTGCCTCCAGGTGGCTCGGGTTGGGCGGCATCGTGACGAACGTGTGACCGCGCGGAGTCGACGTTCGCGCTCCGGCGTGATACTTCACGTCGCCCATCCATCCGAGGTCGACGCGCAGCCGCTCGGCAACCACGGGATCCTTGAACTCGGCGAGGATCTGCTCGTAGGGCTTCTCGAGAATGTGCGCGAGCACGTTCAAGCGGCCGCGATGCGCCATGCCGATGACGGCATGACGCGCCCCCGTTTCGGCTGCACCTGAAATGATCTCGTCAAGGATGGGCACGAGCATGTCGAGCCCTTCGAGCGAGAAGCGTGTCTTGCCCGGAAAGGTTCGCTGCAGGAACCGCTCGAAAACTTCGACCTGCGTCATGCGAGCCAGCAGCGCATCGCTGCTTTCGGGATCGAGCGGCGGAAGAAACCGGCCTGACTCGGCGGCGTGCCGCAGCCAGTCGCGCTCCTCCGGTACGAAGATGTGCGAGTAGTCGAAGCCGGTCGACGAGCAATACACGCGACGGAGTTTCTCGATCGCCTCGTACGCCGTCGCCGATGTCTCGGCAACCGGACCGCCGACGAGAGAACCCGGCAGCTGCTTCAGGTCGTCGGCACTAATCTCATATGTCTCCGGAGACAGCGACGGGTCGCCGATTGGCGGCGATCCCAGCGGATCGAGCTGCGCCGCGAGGTGTCCATATCGACGAATCGAATCCGCAAGAATGGTCGCGGCTACGACCGCACGAACGTTGGCGGAGGCAGGTGCGCTGGCGGGCTCGCTGGTTGTACCTTCGAGCTCCGCCGGATTCCATTTCTCGAACGCCGCACGCGTTGCGGGGTCGACCGATTCGGGGTTGTGCCGGTAGCGTTCATACAGTTCCAACACGTAACCGGCATTAACGCCCGCGAACCGCCCGAGTGTCATAACCTATTACTCCACAGCTCGCTTGTGTCGAGGCTTTCGGCGTAGGCCAGAGTCACGTATTCCGCCCTTTCGAGTGGGCACACCGTCGGCGGCAGCACCAACACAAGCGACTTCTAGGTTAATCCTATCGCAGCTTCTTCAATGATCCGGTTGATTGGCATCGACGTTGACGGCACGTTGCTCGACACGCACGGGCGCATGCCGGAAGCCAACTGCGCGGCTATTCACGACGCGGTCGCAGCGGGCGTGTACGTCGCGCTCGTCACTGGTCGCAGCTATCCGTTTGCCAGGCCGGTCGCCGATCCGCTGCCGGCATCGATCTCGCTCATTGTCAGCAATGGCGCGGTCGAGCGCGACATGGATGGTGGCACCTTCATTCGGCGCCTGCTCGACCGCACCAGGGCGCGACACGTGCTCGAGACGACTCGTGGCCATCGCCACGCGACGGCCCTCGTCTTCGATCGCGACTTCGATCGACAGGTCGTCTACGAGACGATGGACTGGGAACATCCGGGACGGAAGCGATACTGGTCGCGTAACCATTCGCACATCGCGCAGTCGGTCCCGCTCGAAGATGCATTGATCGAGGATCCGATCCAGGTCATGTACAACGGTGGCGTCGAGGAGATGCGCGTGCTCTTCGAATGGTTGCGCGCGACGATCGGCGGCTGCTCGATTCAGATGACCGAGTACGTGCATCGTGACTTCTCGCTGGTCGATGTCACATCAGTCGAGGCCACGAAGGGGCGCGCCCTCGCGTGGCGTGCGCAGCAACTCGGGTTGACGCGCGACGAGGTGATGGCGATCGGCGACAACTTCAACGATGTGGAGATGCTGGAGTTTGCAGGCCATCCAGTGGTGATGGGGAACGCCGTCGATGGCCTCAAGTCGCGCGGATGGCACGTCACCGGCCATCAGGATGAGGCTGGCGTGGCGCAGGCGATCGAGCGTTTCGTGCTCAATCGTTGATTACGAACACACCGAGGCATCGAGGCAGAGAGAATTTCGATCGAACCGTTATGGAGCCGGTCGAAAACCTCGCGACTCGAGTAGATCGAAGAACAGTGCAATTTGCTCGTCCCAGAGCGCCCAGGTGTGTCCCAGGCCGGGAGCTTCGCGGTACTCGTGAGGCAGATCGCGTTCCGTCAGCCAGCCGACGAACTCGCGGTTGATTGGGAGCAGCGAATCCAGCGTGCCGCAGGAGATGTAGAAGAACGGCGCTGCCTCTGGCACCTTCTGCACGGCCTCCTCGGCGTCCGGCCGCAGCGCGGGGCTGAACGCGCCGACGGCGCTGAACCGATCCGCGTGCGTCAACGCCGTCATCGATGCGATGCGGCCACCCATCGACAACCCCGCGATCGCGCGCCGCTCTTTCGTCGGAATCGTGCGGTAATGCGAGTCCACATAGTCGACGAGATCACCGGCGACGTAGTCGTGATAGCGCCCCTGCGCCTCGGGGCCGAGCGCGCTGTAGCTGCGATCGGCGGCCGGCATGACGACGATGAACTCGTGTTTCCGAGCCGTTGGCGTGAAAGCAGTGCGAGCCATGAAGGCGGTGTGATCCTGGCCGCCGCCGTGGAACAGATAGACCACCGGATAGCGCCGCTGCGAGGTGTCGTAGGACTGAGGCAGGAGGATGGCAAAGATGCGGTCGCTCCCGGACGCGGTGGGCATGCGAATCGTCCGTGCCTGAGCCTGGGCATCAACCGCAATGGTCACCAGGCAGACGGTGACAGCGAGCAAGAAGGAACGACGTCTCATTCTGACCATCAGGGTAGAGCCTACACCGATCCACGAACCGCGGAGACACGGAGGCGCGGAGCTGCTCAATCTAGGTAGTCACGGGTGGCCCGGCCCTGGAGGGCCGGGCAGATGGAGTGAGCGGGTGGCTTCACAAGCGACGAGTAATCCTGCATTCGCTTGCGAAAGCCGCCCGTTCACTCCGTCAGGCGCGCTACGGCGCGCACCCGTGACTAGGCGGTGAGGACGACTCTTCTCGTCCCTTCTTTGATCGTTGCGCTATTGAAATTCAGGATCAGGCCGATTCTGAGTGACGTGACCCGCAGATAGGTGAGCATTTGAGCCGTGTGGATGGGCGCCAGTTGCTCGACACTCTTGATCTCTACGATCACTTTGTCAGCAACGATCAAGTCGGGACGGTGCTCGGAAATAAGCTCCCCCTTGTAGTAGAGAGGTATTCCTGCCTGTCGCTTAAAGGGCAATGACCTCACCTTAAATTCCACGCATAAGGCCGATTCATAAACAGACTCCAATAGCCCTGGTCCGAGGTGCTTGTGGACCTCGATTGCGCAACCGATGATTCGGTCAGTGATAGCAGTGTCTCCGTCCATGGCTGAACTCCGCGCCTCCGCGTCTCCGCGGTTCGTGATCAATGAAGGTTGATGAATCTCTCGAACGCGTGCTCGCGTACCTCGCTCGGCACCAACGGAAACGTCGACAGCACGTGCTCAAATTGGGCCGGCGTGAGTCGATAGAGATGCGCCGCAATCGCCTGAATCTCGGCGTACTCCTCCATCTCCTCGACCGGATCGTTGCCTCGCGCCAACGTCTCGGCACAGCGCTCGAGCCGTGTG
>Ga0075423_10000844_pt1 | contig 25966 bp, 21 predicted proteins | sample SoiMethybrSBSTD2_FD_80114 | JGI IMG/M metagenome (GOLD analysis project Ga0075423, IMG submission 80114) | Bulk soil microbial communities from a Populus tree surrounding site in Tennessee, USA - Soil MetaG P. TD hybrid SBSTD2 | ecosystem: Environmental > Terrestrial > Soil > Tree plantation... | reverse complement strand
GAGCGACATACGGGTCCGCACGCGATTCCAGGTCGGTGCGACGCACGTGACGCGGGTCGGTGCGAGGGTGCGAGATCAATCAGCGAGCGTGCGGAACCGTATGTCCGGAGGAAAACCGTGGACCAGCGCTTGTTTCACAACTGGTTGGTCGGCACGCGATCTCAAGTCGGCCGACGAGTGTCGGCCCGAGCCGGATGGCGCATCGGTACGCTACACTCCGCGCCGGACACATCGACCGTGATCAGACGACTTGTCCCGTTCGTCGGCGCCTGTGCGATTGCGCTCATCGCGCACGCAGCGGCGCCGATTCCGGTCATGCTGCTCGACGGCGAAAGCGGCGGGCGCTATCACGACTGGGAGCACGTGACGCCGGTGTTGAAGAAGATGCTCGATGAGACCGGGCTCTTCGCCGTCACCGTGGTCACCGCGCCGCCCGCCGGCGGAGACTTCAGCGCGTTCGCACCCGCGTTCACCAAGTACCGCGCGGTGGTCCTCAACTACGACGCTCCCGACGAGCGGTGGCCGGCCGCCATCAAATCATCGTTCGAACAGTTCGTGAAGGACGGCGGCGGAGTCGTGTCGGTGCATGCGGCCGACAACGCGTTTCCAAAATGGGCGGCCTTCAACGAGATGATCGGCGTCGGCGGCTGGCGCGATCGCACGGAACAGGCGGGACCCTACTGGTACGAACGCGACGGCAAGCTGGTCTCCGATCCCGCGACCGGCCGCGCCGGTAGTCATGGGCGCCGCGTGCCGTTTGCAGTCACCGTGCGCGACGGAAACCATCCGATCACCAAGGGACTTCCCCGTGTGTGGATGCATCAGGGCGACGAGCTGTACGCGCGCCTTCGCGGACCCGGCAAGAACATGACCGTCCTCGCGACCGCGTACTCGGATCCGGCAAACGCCGGCAGCGGTCACGACGAACCGCAGTTGATGGTGCTGTCGTTCGGCAAGGGGCGCATCTTCCACACGACGTGGGGCCACGACATCACGGCGCTCAGTTCCACCGACTTCGTCGCCATGTTCCAGCGCGGCGCGGAGTGGGCGGCGACCGGTCAGGTGACGCAAAAGGTGCCGAGCAACTTCCCCACCGCCGATTCGGTGAGCTATCGCGCCGATCTCGCCGCGATGGATCCGGACTACAAGAACGGGCTCGATAACCTCGACCTTCCGGCGCCCGGCGCGAAACGCTGAGCGTATACTTCCCCCGCTCGCCAAAACGCGTTCCAGACAAGGAGTGTCCTATGCGCCGATCTGTTTTCGTGCTCGTCGCCATCACTGGCCTGTCGATCGGCTGTGCGCAAACTGTGAATCCGGAACAGGGGCGCACGTCACTCATGGCCGTCGATCGCGAGTGGTCGCAGACCGTGAAAGATACGGATAAGTTCCTGTCGTATTACGCGTCTGACGCTTCGGTCTACATGCCAGGAGCCCCGCTCCTCAAGGGTCAAGCCGCGATCAAGAGTGCCTTCACGCAGTTGTCGTCGACGCCGGGGTTCTCCCTCCAGTGGACCGCGACAAAGGCCGACATCAGCAGCAGCGGCGACCTGGGTTACACGGCCGGCACGTATCAAATGGGTCCGGAAAAAGGAAAGTACGTCAGCGTGTGGAAGAAGCAGACCGACGGATCGTGGAAGGTCGCTGAAGACATCTTGAACGCCGACGCGCCGCCACCGCCTCCGACTGGACCTGTAGTGACGACGACGGCCGCGAAGCTCACATGGGGACCTGCGCCGGCCGCACTACCTCCAGGGATGAAGATGGCGGTGATCTCCGGCGATCCCGGTAAAGACGGTCCGTTCGGCATCCGCGCACAACTGCCGGCAAACTACGTCATCGCGCCGCACTGGCATCCGACCGACGAGCACGTCACCGTGCTCTCGGGCTCAGTGTCGATGGGCATGGGCGACAAAGTCGACAAGGGCGAAGAGCTCGGCGTCGGAGGATACGCGGCGATGCCCGCCCAGATGCACCACTACCTGACAACCAAGACGGCCGCGACGGTGCAGGTGCACGGCATGGGGCCGTTCCAGATCACGTACGTGAACCCGGCGGATGATCCGTCCAAGAAGCAGCCATGAGCTGATTCCTGATTCCTGATTCCTGATTCCTGATTCCTGATTCCTGATTCCTTCAGATCAGATGGGTGATGTTCGGCTCGACGCCGAGCAGCGCCTTGCCGTAGACCTCGAGATTGATCTGCCACTCCGTGATCGCATGGTGACTGGCGGTGTGCACGTCGCGCCAGAGACGCTGCATCCGATTGGCGTCAGCCAGGCTCGACGTCCCATGCGCGGCGACCAGACATTCCACGGCCTCGCGGCAGTACTTGGCGGCCAGCGCGGTGTCCATGCGCACGCGCGCACGCGCGGTGACGTCCATCAACCGGCTCTCCGCCGCCGCTCGATCGAGATCGTCGGCAGCACGCTGCACGTGCATCGTCGCCGTATCGATCTTCATCGCCGCCTCGGCGATCTGCATCTGGAACCCCGCTGATTCGGCCTGGGTGGCGAAGGTGGTGTGCGTGATGCCGCGCGTCGGCGCTTTGGCCACCGCGTGATCCAAGGCGGCGCGCGCGACCCCCAGCTGCGACGGCGCGAGAATCAACACCGTCACCGGCACCAGCGCCACTCGATACACGACTTCATCGGTGAACTCGGTTCGATAGGTTCCGGCAAACGCCTGCGGGTACGGCAGGAAACGATGCTCGGGTACGAAGGCATCGGTGGCGACGATCGTGTTGCTGCCGGTCCCCTTCATGCCGGCCATGAACCAGGTGTCTTCGATGCGCAGTTCGTGCATCGGCAACAGCGACAAACCGAAGTTCACCATCTCGCCCCGGTCGTTCTTCATGTGGATGCCGCACGCCGCCCATTGTGCGTGCAGCGAGCCCGACGCCCATGGCCATCGCCCGGTGACGCGCCAGCCGCCATCGACGGCCACGGCCTGACCATTCGGTGCCAGCGAGCCAGCAATCCACGCGTCAGGGTTGGTCCCCCAGATGTCGGCTTGCGCACGCTCAGGAAACAATGCCGCCAGCCACGCACAGACATTCACCAGGCTGGCCACCCACGACGTCGATCCACAGCCGCGTCCCACTTCGGCGAGCACATCGACATAGGTGCGGATGCTCGTCTGATATCCGCCGAAGCGCGCCGGCACCATCAGGCGGCAGAGCCCGGCCTCCCTCAACGCCTGCACATTGTCATCGGCGAGCCGGCGAAGCGAATCGGTCTTCTCGGCGTTGCGTTCGAGGATCGGCCGCATCGCTGCCGCACGGGCCAGTAGCGTTGCGGTGTCCGGTGTTGTGGTGGCTCCACTCATAAGCTATTGAACAACACGCGTACCGGTGATGAAGCGCCGATAGTTCGAGAACGTCTGCGTGATCCGCATGCGCTGCACGCCGCCGCCGCTGATCACGGTCACCGTGTCCACCCGCGACGGCAGCACGATCGTCTCTTCCGGATCGCTGAAGCTCACGGGCCGATAGACCATCGACGAATCGGCGCGCTCGATGGTCCAGTAAATCGGCAAGTTCATGCGCTGCTGCTTGCGCGGCAGCGGTACGTCGACCATGCCGGTGAGCTGCTCGTCGAGACGCAAGATCTCGCCGCTGGTGGGATCGGCCCAGACGCGTCCGCGTGAACGGCCCGGCAGATCGAACATGATGCAGTCCTTGTCTTTCTCGTCGATCGTCGCCTTCGGTGGCGGCTCGGGCTTGAGCGATCGATAGTCGACCATCACCGCGGGGCGGCCATTGATCCGCCCGACGCCGGCGCTCGTGAACGTGAACTTGACACGGCGATCGGGCAGCAGGAAGCCAAGCGGCTCCGGAGATTCATTCTTCGGATCGAGACACTTCGGCTCGTCCTTGGGACCGGGCGGGCGTCCGTTGACGGTCACGAGACGACGAGTGATCGTCGCGGGCGAATCGTCGCCGACCGGATTCGGATTCCATTCGACGCGCAGTTCGTACAGCAGCCGCCGCGGAAAACCCACGGCGACGAGATCGCGTCCGAGCGGCTGCACCGCGACGGCTTCATCCGCCACGAGACTCTGCGCGCGTTCGTAGTATCGCGCGACGTAATCGCCGATGCGCGAGATGTCACGTTCGGCCGCCACGCTCGCCTGGGCCCACACGCGCGTCGGCACCAGCGGCGAGGCGGCTGCTGTCAGCATCGCCGCTGCGATCGCCACTGTCATGACGCCGGCCCTGGCTCCGGTGAACATTCGGCCTTCCCTGTGCTACCTTAACCGCCTTCCGCAGTCCTCGCGTCGACCGTCCGGGCTCGAACGCCGACGGGTGATGTGAGCCACAAGTCTGCGGATCGTCGTGCGAAAAGTGAAGCCAGTATTTTACGGAGGAGACCAGATGCGCAGGATGCACCATCTTTTGGCGGCGTTTGCATTGGCCGCACTCGGATCTCTCGTCGCGTTCGCACAGGCGCCACAGGCGCCGGCACCGGCTGGACAGGCACCGGCACAGGGCCGGGGCGCGGCGCCTGCCGGTCGGGGCGCTCCGGCAGGTCCGCCATCGTTCTTCATCACGAGCGTCGGCAAGGGCGACGGCGCCAACTACGGCGGGCTGGCCGGAGCCGATGCGTATTGCGCTCAGATGGCGCAGGGCGGCGGGATCCAGACGCCTCAGGGACGCACGTGGCGCGCGTATCTGAGCCAGCCGGCCTCAGGCGGCCAGCCGGCGGTCAACGCCCGCGATCGAATCGGCGCCGGGCCTTGGTACAACGCGCGCGGCGCGGTCATCGCCAACAACGTGGCCGACCTTCACGGCGACGTGCAGCGCGATCGCAATCAGATCAACAAGACGAACGCGCTGACCGAGAAGGGCATGCCGGTCAACGGCATCGGCGATACGCCGAACACGCACGACATCCTCACCGGCTCCGATTCACTCGGACGAGCGATCGCCGGCGACATGGATACGACGTGCACCAACTACACCAGCAACGCCGACGGCCGCGGCAGCGTGATGCTCGGACATCACGATCGCACCGGCGGCGGGAACTCGTCGTGGAATTCAGCGCACGGATCGCGCGGGTGCAGCCAGCCGAACCTGGTGGCGACCGGTGGAGCCGGGCTGCTGTATTGCTTCGCGGCGAATTAGCCACGAAGCACACGAAGGGCACGAAGCTAAGCCACGAAGCACACGAAGGACACGAAGCTAAGCCACGAAGCACACGAAGAGCACGAAGCTAAGCCGCGAACAAAACCGCGAGCCGCAACCGTGGGCCCGTATCTTCGTGACCTTCGTGTCCTTCGTGGCTGCTACTCGTCGACTTGCCAGTCGGCTGGCGGCTGGGGGCCGAGCTTGATGTGGGCGATGTCGGGATCGCCGTCGGCATCGGCCCTCTCCTCCCCCTTGCGCGCCTTGTTGTCAAGTCGGCGCGCAGCTTTCTGCTGACGGCGCTCGATGAGAGCCTTCTCGCGCTCGCGTTTCGCGGCCGTAGGTCGTGCGTTTCTCGCCATCCCGGACTCTCAGCATACTCCATCCGCTCGGGTCTCTTCTAGAGGTCGCGTGCTAGCATCCGGGGTCTCCGTGCGTACCATTCCGATCACCGATATCGAGGCGTCCGCACGACATATCTACGATCTCGTCGTGCGCACGCCGACGGTCCGGCTGCCGCTGCCCGACGCGCTCGCGAACCGTCTGGCCGGCTCGGAAATCTTCCTCAAGCTCGAGACGCTGCAGCCGGTTGGTTCGTTCAAGATTCGTGGCGCACACAACGCGGTGCGCCAGCTCAGTCGAGAGGAACTGCGTGACGGCGTCTGGACGGTGAGCGCGGGCAACGCAGCGCAGGGTGTCGCGCTCGCGGCGCGTCATGCCGGCGCTCGATGCGCGGTGATGGTCATCGATACCGCACCGCAGACCAAGCTCGACGCGATCCGTCGACTCGGTGCCGAGATCGTCACGGCAAGCTATGACGAATGCTGGACGACCGTTGAAACGCATCGGTCCACGCGCATGCATGGCCACTTCGTGCATCCGTTCGACAGCGACACCTTCATTGCCGGCAACGCGACCCTCGGTCTCGAGATCCTCGACGACGTTCCCGACCTCGATGTCGTGGTTGCCGCCATCGGCGGCGGTGGCCTCTTGAGCGGTGTCGGTTCGGCCATTCGCGCGCGCAAGCCCGACGCGACGATCGCTGCAGCCGAACCGGAGACGGCCGCGCCGCTGCATGCCTCGCTGCGCAACGGACGCGCGAGTTGGTTCGAAGGGTGGCGCGCCTCGTTCGTCGACGGCGCCGGCGGCAAATCAGTACTGCCGACGATGTGGCCGTTGTTGTCGACGCTCGTCGATCAGTCGATTGTGGTACCGCTCGACGAGATCGCCGCGGCGATGAAACTGGTCGCCGAACGATGCCACGTCGTCGCCGAAGGCGCAGGCGCCTGCGCGGTGGCGGCGGCCTTGAGCGGTCGCCTGCGCGGCCGCATCGTTGCGATCGTCTCGGGCGGCAACATTGATCTCTCCACGTTCGCCACCCTCGTCGGTGCCTGTGGCGAACGTCGGCCGCTGTAATGCAGAATGCAAAATGCAGAATGCAGAACGACTTCATAACCTGTTCTATCGCGGCCCGCACATTCGCCCGAGACTCTGTACTTCGGCACTTCCCATTCTGCATTCTGCATTCTGAATTCTGAATTCTGAATTAGAGGAACGCCGCTTTGACGCCATTGCCCGAACGGATCAACCGCCTCGACGCACTTGCCAAGGACCTGTCGTGGAGTTGGATACCCGAGGCCCGGCAAGTGTTCAGGCGTCTCGACTACGCCACGTGGCGGGCGACGGCTCACAACCCCGTGCGCATGTTGCAGCTGCTGCCGCCAGAGATGCTGACGCGCGCCGCGTCCGACCCTGAGTGGCTGGCTCCGTACGACCGGGCGCTGGCGAGGCTGGATGCCGCGCGTGCCGCGCACAACACCTGGTGCGAAAACCAGTGTCCTGAGCTGTCCGGCAAGACGATCGCGTACTTCTCGGCCGAGTTCGCGCTGCATCAATCGCTTCCGATCTACTCCGGCGGTCTGGGCGTGCTGGCCGGCGATCACTGCAAAGAGTCGAGCGACCTCGGCGTGCCGCTGATCGGCGTGGGGCTCATGTACCCCCAGGGCTATTTCCACCAGACGCTCACGGCCGACGGCTGGCAGCAGGAGGTGTACGAGAAGCTCACGTGGACCAACACGGCGATCGAGCCCGCGATCACACGCGAGGGCAAGCCGTGCATCACCGCGGTGCCGCTCGGCAACCGCACGGTCCTCGTCGCCGTGTGGCGCGTGCGCCTCGGTCGCGTCACGCTCTATCTCCTCGATACCGACCTCGAAGAGAACGCGCCATGGGACCGCGAGCTCTCGGCGCGTCTCTACGGCGGCGATCGCGAAACGCGCGTCCAGCAGGAGATCATCCTCGGCATCGGCGGCGTGCGCGTGTTGAAGGCGATGGGCGTGTCGCCGTCCGTCTACCATCTCAACGAAGGCCACGCGGCGTTCGTCGTGCTGCAGCGCATTCGCGATCTGTGCGAGGCCGGTTCGAGCTTCGATACGGCGCTCGAGGAGGTCCGTCGCACCACGGTCTTCACCACGCATACACCGGTCGCCGCCGGCCACGACGCCTTTCCGTTTCATCTGGTCGAGACGCACCTGGCCGGCGCGTGGGGCGATCTCGGCGTCCACCGCGAACGCTTCTTCGCGCTCGGGCACTACGACAACGGCGGCGGGCCGATGTTCAACATGACAGCGCTGGCGTTGCGCGCCAGCAACGCGATCAACGGCGTCAGCCAGCTGCACGGCGAAGTGACCAAGCAGATGTGGCAATCGATCTGGCCAGGGAGACCGCTCGAATCGCTGCCGGTGCGCTCGATCACCAACGGCGTGCACGTGCCGACCTGGATGTCATCGGAGATTGGCGGGCTGCTGGAGCGGTACCTCGGACCAGACTGGCTCGATCATCACGACGATCCCGCCGTCGTCAATCGTGTGATGGAGATCCCGGACGAGGAACTGTGGGCGGCACGGCAGTCGCTGCGCGCGTTCCTCTTCAACTTCATTCGCGAGCGCGCACGGGCGCGGTGGTCGCAGGAGCACGTCGGCGCCGCACGCATCGTCGCCGCGGCCACGATGTTCGACAACAACACGCTGACGATCGGATTCGCGCGCCGCTTCACCGGCTACAAGCGCGCCGAGTTGATGTTCACCGATGCGGAGCGCCTGGCGCGTATCCTGACGAGCCCCGGCCAATCGGTGCAGATCGTCTTCGCCGGCAAGGCGCATCCCGCCGACGACGTCGGCAAGCACGCGCTGCAGCGGATCTATCGCCGCGCACTCGATCCGATGTTCGGCGGCCGCATTGGTTTCGTCGACGACTACGATCTGCACGTCGCCCACTATCTCGTGCAGGGCTGCGACGTGTGGCTCAACAATCCGAGAAAGCCGCTCGAGGCGAGCGGCACCAGCGGGATGAAGGCCGCCATCAACGGCACACCGCATCTGTCGATCGGCGATGGATGGTGGGCCGAAGGATTCACGGGGCAGAACGGCTGGCTGATTGAAGGCACTGCCGACCCCAACGATCACGGCGCGCAGGATTGGGCCGACGTGCAGTCGCTGTATGCGCTGATCGAGCAGCAGCTGGTGCCGACCTTCTACGACCGCGACGAGCAGGGTATTCCGCGCCGCTGGCTGAAGGTCGTGAAGGAGTCGATCCGCACGGTGCTGCCGCGTTTCACGGCGCGGCGCATGGTCAAGGACTACGTGAGGGAAATGTATCTGCCTGCAGTTCGCCGCGAAACTGTCACACAGTAGCCATCAAATGCTTGGCAAGATCGACCGGGTCCTTAACCCACCATTTGGGTTTATCCTCCGTCTAAGCTGCAGCGAGGATCTGTTGTGATGAGAACGAACATGCGCGCAATCGCCGCGGGATTCGTGATTCTGCTCGCCGTCGTTGCTGTGGGGCCAACCACTCCCGCCGCCAGCATTCCCTCCGATCGCGGCGCCGTGGAACACGCGTTGAACCGACTGACGTTTGGGCCGCGTTCGGGCGACGTCGAACGGGTGCAGAAGATGGGACTGAGTGCGTGGATCGATCAGCAGCTCACGCCGTCGCGCGTCGACGACTCGGCGCTGGCCTCGCACCTGCCGCCGATTCCGGCGAAGCCGGCCACGGTGAACTCGCCGCAGGAGGCGCGGCGCTACGGCCGTGAAGCGGTGCAGGCGCTGGCGGCTCAGAAAGTGATGCGCGCGATCTACAGCGATCGGCAGCTCGAAGAAGTGCTGGTCGATTTCTGGTTCAACCACTTCAACGTGTTCGCTGGAAAAGGACGCACCAGCCAGTTCATCCCGGAGTACGAGCGCGAGGCGATTCGACCGCACGTCCTGGGCAAGTTCCGCGATCTGCTCGAAGCCACTGCCAAGAGTCCGGCGATGTTGTTCTATCTCGATAACTGGCTCAGCGCCGATCCGGAAGCGGCCGAGCGTTTCGCCGCACAGCGTCAGCAGCGTGTTGGCGCGCGTGGGCAGCAGCCGCCCAACGCGCAGCAGCGTCGCCGAGGACTCAATGAGAACTACGGCCGCGAACTGCTCGAACTGCACACGCTCGGCGTCGACGGCGGCTACACACAGGAAGACGTGATCGAGGTCGCACGCGCGTTCACCGGATGGACGATCGGACCGCCAGAACCGGCAGGCGGCAGAGGACGCGGGAACCGAGGCCGGCGCGTGCGGCAGGGCCCACAGACGCCGCGGCCAGCCATGGACGCGGATCCGGGCAACGCGCAGTTCCGCTTCATGGCCGCGCTGCACGACACCGGCGCGAAGACGATCCTGGGACAGCACATCAAGAGCGGCGGCGGAATGGACGACGGCGAGCGCGTGCTCGACATCGTTGCCGCACATCCCTCGACGGCGCGGCACATCGCGACCAAACTCGTGCGCCGTTTCGTCAGCGACGATCCGCCAGCGGCGCTCGTCGATCGAGTCGCGGCTCGCTTCCGCGAGACGGATGGCGATCTGCGCGAAGTGGTGCGGGCGGTGATCACCTCGCCCGAGTTCTTCGCGGCCGAGGCCCGACGAGCCAAGATGAAGACACCGCTCGAATTCGTCACCAGCGCCGTGCGCGCGTCGGGACGCGATGTCACCGATGCGACGCCGCTGCTGAACGCACTGCGCCAGCTCGGCATGGCGCCTTACATGTGTCAGCCGCCGACCGGTTACGACGATGTGGCGGAAACGTGGATTACGGCGGGTGCGCTGGTCACGCGCATGAACGTCGCGCAACAGATCGCCGGCGCCCAGCGCGCATCGACGATCGGCGGTCCGGAATTCCAGAAACGGTAACTCCTATGATTTCACGACGAGTGTTCGTCAAGTCCGGCGCCATGGCCATGGTGTCGCTCGGCTTCGCGCCGTCGTTCCTCGCGCGCGCCGCCGAAGGCGCAACGGCGCGCAGAAAGCTGCTCATCGCGATCTTTCAGCGCGGCGCGGTCGACGGCTTGAACATGGTGGTCCCTTACGGCGAGGCCGACTACTACAAGCTGCGTCCGACGATTGCGATTCCACGCCCCGGTGAGGCCGAAGGCGCGATCGATCTCGACGGCTTTTTCGGGCTGCACCCGCGCATGGAGGCGCTCAAGCCGCTGTGGGACAACAGCTCGCTGGCGATCGTACACGCCTGCGGCTCGCCCGATCAGACTCGGTCGCACTTCGACGCCCAGGACTACATGGAAACGGCCACGCCTGGCATCAAGAGCACGCGCGACGGGTGGCTCAATCGTTGTCTGCAGTCGATCGGCAGCGACACGTCTCCGCTTCGCGGCGTCGCGCTGACGCGGCAGATGCCGCGCTCGCTGCAGGGGCATGCGCCAACGCTGGCGGTGGGCAACGTCGATCAGTTCAACGTGCGCGGCGGCATGGACGCCGAGCGTCAGCTGGAAACGGCGTTTGCCGGATCCTCGGACTCGCTGTTGAACGGCAGCGCGAAGTCTGCCTTCGAAGCCATGCGCACCCTGCGTGGATCGACGAGCGGTCCCTACACGCCTCGCGCCGGCGTCGAGTACCCGCGCTCGCCGTTCGGACAAGCGCTGCAGGAGATCGCGCGCATCGCCAAGGCCAATGTCGGCCTCGAGATCGCGTTTGCCGAGGCGACCAATTGGGATCACCACGTTGCCGAAGGCGGCACGCAGGGACAGATCGCACAGCGTCTCGACGACTTCGCACGCGGCTTGTCGGCGCTCGCCGGCGATCTCGGAGAACAGCTCTCTGACACGGTGATCCTCACGATGTCCGAGTTCGGGCGCGCTGTTGCCGAGAACGGCAATCGGGGAACCGATCACGGACACGGCAATGCGATGCTGCTCATCGGCGGACCGGTGAAGGGAAAGAAGGTCCACGGGAAGTGGCCGGGCCTTGGCGCCGATCAGCGATTCGAGGGACGCGATCTGGCAGTCACGACTGACTTCCGCGATGTGTTCGCGGAGGTGGCGACCCGGCATCTGACGTTGTCGCCAGAGGCGCTGAACCGCGTGTTCCCACGGTATGCGCCCGCGAACGCGCTCGGGCTCATCCGAAGTTGAGGCTCAAGGGAGCGACAACACTCTCTTTCGTCCGCGAAATATAATCGAGGGATGCCGCCCAGGAAATCTCAAGTCGCCAAGACCAAGTGCGCGCTCTGCGGGTCGAAGGACGTGTCGGAACCCCGCGGCGAAGAGCGCTACTGCCGCGACTGCTGGGAAAAGAAGATCGCCGTCGAAGAGATCGTCGCGCGCGAGTTTGCGCTCAAGCGCTACATTCGTGCGCACAGCGCCGAGAAATACCTGGTCTATCACTCGACCATCAAGCGTCCCTGCGGGCAGATCATCGTCGTCGACGACGGCTACGACCTGTTCCTGTCGATGATTCTGTATCCCAACTTCGGTTGGGATGAGCCTGCCTACCACCTCGAGGGTGATCCTGAGGGACGCACCTTCGCCGAAGTCCTGGTCGACGTGGTGGCCACCGAGGTGATCGAGCCGTGGGGCGGGGGCAAATGGCATCTCGAGATCTTCCGATCGGCCAATCCCGAGCCGGAAGACTGGAATGGTGAGATGTAGTCTCGTTAAGGACGGCTTAAGGCTGCTGGTATAAGAGGCCTGTATAATTGCGGCGCGTTCCTGGGGAGGTCATCATGAGCGGTCAGAGACGGACGTTCCTGACTTTAGTTGGCGTGGCCCTGCTCGCAGCCGGAATGGAAGCGGGACAGGCCAAACCGAAGGTGGCCCCGCCGGCTGCCGCGGCAGCGAAACCGAATGACGAAGGCGCACTTCCATCCGGCAAGCTGGCGGCGCCGGTTCGAGGTGAAGCGGAACTCGGCTACACCAAGCCGGTCACCAAGAACGACGGCAAGTTCGTCACCAGCACGATGAAAGTGAAGAATCTCGCGAAAGGCGCAATTGCCGGCCTGAAGATCGACGAGTTCTGGTACGACAAGGATGGCAATCCGGTAACCGGGTCGCAGCCATTCCGATGGAAGAAACCCCTGCAGCCAGGCGAAGTGATTGAAGTCGTGCTCAAGTCGCCAATCAACAAGGCGATGAATCGGAACCAGTACAAGTTCGAGCACGCCAACGGCAAGATCAAGCCAACGCTCCTGCCGAAGCTCTAAGACCAGCACGTTGATTGCCGGGCCTTGGGAAACCAGGCCCGGCCTACACTGCCTTACTTCACTCGAATCTGGATCTCTCGACTCACCGCGGTCACGTCCTTCGTGCGTGACTGCCCTTCCACGTGCAGCACGTAGAGCCCCGCCGCGAGGTCCTCGAGCGGCATGCGCGCCATGAAGCCGTAGCCGCCCGACTTGCCCTGCAGTTCCGTGGACGAGCGCTGATCGGCGATCGTCCGGACGACCGTGCCTCCTTCGGCGCGCAGCTCCGCCTTGAAGTCGAGCATGTGTGTCGGTGCACCCGGTTTGTTCTCGTAGAACTCCGCAAACAGTGCGATCTCGTCGTCGCGGGCGAACTCGCGCGCTGTCGTCGGCGGTCCTGGCAGGTAATCGCCGAGCGGGTTCTTCGGTCTGATCGTCACCGTCTCCGCCGCCGCGCGCGAGGTGATCGACACACCGCTCATCGAGAACGGCAGGTTGTTGAAGTCGGGGACCTCGAGGTCATAGAGGACACTGCCCGTCTTGCCGGTCTTGTTCGAGGCCGCAAACCGCATCTGATACCGCCCTGGCGGCAGACTCGCCTGCGAGACCATGCGGAAGCCGCGGCTCTTCACACGCTCGTACGTATCCGGCTTCATCGTCAGCTTCACGCTGCTCTTCTCGCCGGGAAACGTCTTGCCTTTCGAATCGGTTGCCGTGTTCAACACCTCGAGCTCTTCGTTGAAAATGCCGTCCTTTTCCACGAAGTCGAAGTTGTTGACGTCGACTTCCACCGTGTAGGCGATCGCCGCATTCGGCGCCTGCCCTTTGTACGGCGCAGCAAACACCTTCATCGGCACGCCGGTCACCGGCAGTGGGCTGCCGATCGTCTCGGCGAGCGGCGCCGTCGCTGTCTCCGACGGCTTCGGTGCGCGTCGGTTGCGCGCCTCGTAGTAGCCGTTGCGCGATCGAACCATCAGCCCCGGCGGCTTGACGCGTACCTGAATCTTGCGGAACCGACCGTCGTGCCGCTCATTCGGCGAGTAGTAGCCGAAGACGTAGTAGCTGCTGTTCTCGGTGACGATGCGGTCGAAGGCGCCGTTGAGATCGTTGCGGTTGACGGCGGCGAATCCGCCGGTGCTCGCGGCGAGCACGCGAAGGCTGTCCTGCGACAAGCGCAGCTCGCTCTGCATGGCCCTGCCGTCGGCGTCGCCGATCGTGCTGCTCGTCTGAATGAGATCTTCGTCGCCGCTCACGAGCCCACGCGGATCGATGGCATAGATGGCGACGTTGCCGCGGGTCGCCGCCGCGATCGCGTCCTGCGTATCCAGCAGCACCGACGATGCGGTTGCGCCGAGGACGCCGGTGGCCGAGTAGATGTCGTAGTCGACGCCTTCACCGATCAACAGCATCGCCTTGCGTCGTCCGCGCACGCCGGCCATGAACTCCGACAGGCGGCGGATGTTGTTCATCACCGATCGCGCACGGAACGCGCGATCCATTTGATCGATGTCGTCGCCCGGCTCGAGTTGGCCGGTGTCGGGGTTGGCGCGCGCGCCTTCGATCCGCGTCAGCGTCGACGAGCGCAGCTTGCGGCCCACGAACTTGTCGACCGCGTTCAAGAGCAGCCGCGTGTTGTTGGTGAAATCCTGCGACGCCTCCGATCGCCCGGTGAACACGACGGCGGCGAGATCGTTGGTGCCGAAGTTCTGCTCGAGGAAGCGCTTCATCGACGCCTTGACGCGCGGCGTCCGCGTGAAATCGGTGTGCACATCGTCGAGGACGATCAGATAGATGCGACCCTCGGCGTGAGCATTCGTCTGCACGTCCGCTTCGATCGGCGTCGATGAGAAGATCGGCCGCTCGGCGCGCTCGATGGGAATGTTGACCAGCGAGAACGACGTGATCTTCTGCGGCTTGCCGTCTTCGAGGACCTCGAAATCCGACGTCGTCAGATTCGAGACGACGCGCCCTTGCGCATCAGTGACGATGGCGTCGACCTCGACGTAGTTGACCTCGACGCGAAACGTGACCGCGGGCTGCGGCGTCTGCGGCGCCGGTGGCTGGGTGGCCTGCTGCTGTGCGGCGACGATGCCACAGCAGGCGGCCATGAGGAATCCCGCCGTAAATCGAAGTTTCATAGGTTTAATCTGGAGCTGGCGTCTTCGATTATAGGTGAACCGACTGTCTCACCCCGACTTTCGGCCCGGCAGTCGCGTCTGTAGCAATAGGAGGTTCTATACTGACGAAGCTGGTCGCGCCGAAACCCGAAGAGCGAAGGCGGACCCGCTCGCGAGATCAACATGGGACTGGATGTCATCGCCGTGCAGCGAGCGCTGCGAGCGGCGGGTTTAGACGGCTGGCTGCTCTACGATTTTCACGGGTCCAATCCGATCGCCGCGCACCTGGCCGGCTTGACGGACGGGCCCCACATGACCACCCGCCGGTGGTACTACCTCATTCCGGCTGATGGGGAGCCGCGCGGGCTCGTGCATGCGATCGAGCCTCACAATCTCGATCAACTTCCAGGGCACAAGGATATCTACGCGGGGCGACGTCAGCTGGATGAGGGACTCACCCGTCTGCTCTCCGGGATGCGTCGCGTGGCCATGGAATACTCGCCGATGTGTGCGATTCCGTACTTGTCACGGGTCGACGCGGGAACGGCCGAGGCGATCCGAGCCAAGGGCGTTGAAATCCTTTCGTCGGGAGATCTCGTCCAACAATTTGAAGCCTCCTGGACGCCGGCACAGCTCGCGTCGCATCGCACCGCATCGGCGTCGCTCTATCGCATCAAGGATCGGGCATTCGATACGGCGCGCGCTGCGCTTGCCGATGGCCGCACGCTGAGCGAATACGAGCTGCAACAGATGATGGCGGATTGGTTCGACGAGGAAGGTTTGGTGACTGATTCGGCGCCCGTGGTAGCGGTGGGGCCGCATGCCGGCGATCCGCACTATCTGCCGACCGTCACCACAGCGACCTCGATCGTGAAAGACCAGATCCTGTTGCTGGATCTGTGGGGCAAGACGCGTGACACTGGTGCGGTGTTCGCCGATATCACATGGGTGGGCATCGCGAGCTCGCGGGTGCCCGACGAAGCGGCGCGTGCGTTTTCGGCGATCGCGGCTGCGCGAGACGCAGCCGTGACGCTGGTCGAGGACGCCGCGTCACACGGCCGGGAGCTGCGCGGCTGGGAGGTTGATGCCTCGGCGAGGCGCGTGCTCGAAGAGCGCGGGTACGGCGACTGCATCCTGCACCGGACCGGGCACAGCCTGGGCGAGCTGGTGCACGGCAACGGTGTGCACATGGATGACTACGAAACGCACGACGATCGCCGGCTGCTGCCGGGCACCGGGTTCACCGTCGAGCCTGGGCTGTACTTCGACACTTTTGGCGTACGCACCGAGATCAATGTCTTCAGGGGCGAACGCGAAGCGCTGGTGACGGGCCCACGACAGGCCGAAATCGTCACGCTACTGTGAATTCGGGATTGGTTCGAAACTTGTGTAAGAGAGAGACGGGAAGAGAAGAGGTGTGGAGGCTTTCATGTCCAACCGAGGAATGACTTGGTTTTATGCGCTGCTGATCGCGACCACCTCGGCCGCGGCGGCACTGGTCCTGGCGTCGCGACTAGGACTGGCGCCGGATTCATCGGCGCAAACGGGACTCCTTCCGGTGCAGAACAGCGCACCGATTACGGGCCCGCTCAGCGCGACAACGTTCCGTGACATCGCGAAGGCGGCAACGCCAGCCGTCGTGAACATCCGGACCGAGTCGCGTCAGCGTACACAGGATCTGAGCGACTTCTTCGGTGGCAGCGATCTGTTCGATCGCTTCTTTGGTGGTGGCGGGGGCGGCGGCGGCGGTGGCGGCAATGGCGGCGGCAGTCGCGGCCAGCGTCAGCCGCGTCAGCGCGATCAGATCGTGCAGGCCGCTGGCAGCGGCTTCATCATCGACAAGTCGGGTCTCATCCTGACCAACAACCACGTTGTCGAAGGCGCCAACAAGATCAAGGTGTCGCTCTACGGCGAGGACGAGGATCAGGAGTACGACGCGAAGGTCGTCGGACGGGATCCGCTGACTGACAGCGCGTTGATCCAGCTGACGGAAAAACCCAACCACACACTGCCCGCCATCGCCTTCGGTGACTCGTCGAAACTCGAACCCGGCGATTGGGTGATGGCCATCGGCAATCCGTTCAACCTGGCGCATACGGTCAGCGTCGGCGTGATCAGCGCCACCGAACGCGCGTTCGAGGTCTCCGAGGGCCGCAACGCGCAGGTCATCCAGACCGACGCGGCGATCAATCCCGGCAACTCCGGTGGACCGCTGCTGAACGTCCGCGGCGAAGTGATCGGCATCAATACCGCGATCATTGCCGACGGTCGCCAGTCGGGAAATATCGGCATCGGCTTCGCCATTCCGATCAACACGGTGCGCGACCTGCTCCCTCAGCTCGAAGCGGGCAAGGTCTCGCACGGTCGCATTGGCGTCACCGTGGGCACGGTCAAGCGCGAAGAAATCGACGCATTCGGCTTGAAAGAGCGTAAGGGTGCGGTGGTCAGCTCAGTACAACCCGGAGGCGCCGCAGCGAAGGCGGGCATGGAACCCGGCGACGTGATCATCGCCTACAACGGCAAGCCTGTGACGAGCCGAGACGAACTCGTGCGCATGGTCGTCGCGACCAAGCCGCGTACCACTGTGCCGATTCGGGTGCTGCGCGAGAAACAGGAGAAGACGCTCAGCATCACCGTCGACGAGCTCGATCTCGAAGCCGAAGGCAACTTCGCCCGCGGTGGCGGTGGACGCGATCGCGACAACGATTCGCCTCAGGAAACCAGTGCCGGCTTCGGGCTGTCGCTCTCGAACGTGAGCCCCTCCGATGCCCGTCAATTGCGCCTCGAGGATACGAAGGGTGCGTTGATCACCGATATCGAGCCGGCAAGCCCCGCATTCCGCGGCGGTCTGCAGCGAGGCGACGTGATCATCCGCGTCGGACGGACGCCAGTTGCGAACGCGGCCGAAGCGTCGCGTGAGCTGGGGCGGGTGCCGTCGCGCGGAACGGTGTTCGTCCGTGTGCTGCGTAACGGAACGGAAACCTTCGCCTCTCTGACCAAGGAGTAGAGTCAGGGTTTCCCTGAGGACGGCCGGTGTAAACATCTCGGGTGGACACGGTCCGCAGGTTTTCGCATAGACTGCGTAGCCTGCGGACCGAACTTCGTGGACCACTCAGACCGCACCGGAGTCCGATGATCGAACGCGAAGTCAAACTGCTATTCGCGAGCCCGTCCGACGCCAAGCGGGCCATTCTCACAGCCGGAGCGGCGCCGCTTCGGTGCCGACGCTTCCAGGAAGATTCACTGTTCGATACCGACGACGAATCGCTTCGCCGCCGCGGATGCACGCTGCGCGTGCGCGTCGAGTCGGGCCGCAGCCTGTTGACGTTCAAGGGGGCGGTGCAGCCTGGCCCGATGAAGGTCCGCGAGGAGCACGAGACGGTCGTCGGCGACGGCGACGTGCTCATCCATCTGCTGCAGTCGCTCGGTCTTCACGTCTGGTTTCGCTATCAGAAGTTCCGAGAGGAATTCGCGGCCGAGGACGCCACCATCGCCCTCGATGAAACGCCGATCGGCACGTTCGTCGAGATCGAAGGCGGCGAGCGCGCCATCGTGTCGCTCACCCTTGCGCTCGGCCGGTCTCCGGACGAATTCATCCTCGACTCGTATCGCGGGCTGTTCCTCACACGACGAGACGAATTCGGATTGCAAGGCGCCAACATGGTGTTTGCCGACGAATGGTCCCTGCGCTCGTCCTGACGGCAGGACTCGCGACGCGGCTGCGGCCGCTGTCCCTCGTTCGCGCGAAAGCTGCGCTGCCTGTGGCGGGCGTTCCGCTCGTTCGCCGAATCCTCAGCTCGCTGGCGACAGCGGGCATCACCGACGTCGTGCTCAACCTGCACCATCTGCCCCACACGCTGACCGCGCTCGTTGGTGACGGCGGCGATCTCGGATTGCGGGCACGGTACTCATGGGAGTCGCCGGTGCTTGGCTCGGCAGGAGGACCTCGACGCGCCGTGCCTCTGCTTGCCGGCCTGCCCCGAGCGAGCGGGAGCGAGTCGAGGGGACTCGGCTCGACGTTTCTCATCGTCAACGGCGACACCCTGACCGATGTCAACGTCGCCGCGCTGATCGAGGACCATCGGCGCTCGGGCGCGCTCGTCACGATCGCCGTGGTGCCCAACAGCGAACCGAAGAAGTACAGCGGCATCGCCCTCGACGACGACGGCCGCTTCACCGGCCTTGTCAAACGCGGCGCCAGCGAACCGTCGTGGCATGTCATCGGCGTTCAGGTTGCGGAAGCCGAGGCGTTTCTCTCGCTTCGCGAGAACGTTCCGCACGAATCGATCGGCGACCTCTATCCATCGCTCGTCGCCGCCCATCCCGGCGCGGTGCGCGGTTTTCGAACGACCGCCGAGTTCTTCGACATCGGCACGCCGGCCGACTATCTGAGCACGTCGCTGATGTTGGCCGAGCGCGAAGGGGTCGATCTCGTCGCGCGATCCAATGCATCCATCGCGCCGGGAGCGCGTGTCGAGCGGTCCATCCTGTGGGACGATGTCGTGGTCGGCGAGGGATCGCTCGTGCGCGAATGCATCGTGACCGACGGCGTCGAAGTTCCGGCCGATACGTCGTGGCACGGCGTGACAATGCGCGTCGCGGGTGGCGAGTTGAGTTCTGGCGAGCGCGTGATCGATGGTCTGGCGATTGGTCCTGTCGATCACGACACACCGAGGCACTGAGGCACAGAGGTACGTTAGTCTCGGTGCCTCGGTGTGTCGTCGATGAGTGATAACGCTGCGATTCAATCACGGGTTACGCAGTACCTGGCTGAAGCTGGCCTCTCGTCGCGCAATCCGCGTGTCGTGCCGCTGACCGGCGATGCCTCCGATCGGCGCTATTTCCGCGTGCTGATGCGCGACGGTCCGTCACAGGTGCTGGCGGTGCATCCGCACGCGATCGAGTTCGCGCGGTTGCCGTTTGCAAACGTCGCCCGGCTCATGAGCAGCATGCCGGTGCCGGTGCCGGCGATCCTGGGCCATTCCGATCCGCTCGGCATCATCGCGCTCCAGGATCTCGGCGACGTCACGCTGCAGGCGCATCTCGGCACCGCGTCTCGCGCGGAACACGCGGCGCTGTACCGCGAAGCGGTCAGGCTCATAGAGACGCTACAACGGCGCGGCGCCGAGCTCGCCTCGACGGAGTACATCCCGTACGGCATCGCCTTCGACGTCGAGAAGCTGACGTGGGAGCTCCAGTTCTTCACCAAGCACTTCCTGGAAGGCTACCGCGGCGCCGTGCTGACGCCAGCCGAACGCGAGGCGCTCGCGTCAGAATTCGCGGCGATCACCGAGGAGCTCGCCGGCGAAACGCGCGTGCTGTGCCATCGCGACTATCACAGCCGCAATCTCATGCTGCACGAAGGGCGTCTCTACATCATCGACTTTCAGGACACGCGGATGGGTCCCGACACCTACGACCTGGTGTCTTTGCTGCGCGACTCGTACGTCGATTTCACCGAATCGCAGGTCGACGAGCTGATTGCCTTCTTTCTGGCCTTGCGTGGGATTAGCGCCGGCGCCGGCGCCGCGCTCGCGGAGTTCAAGCGGCGATTCGACCTCATGGCGCTGCAGCGCAATCTCAAGGCGCTGGGCACGTTCGGATTTCAGACCGCCGCGCGTGCGAATCCGGTATACATCCAGTACATCCCGCGGACGCTCACCTACGCGCGCGCCAACATTGACAGGCATGAGCGGTTCGGTCGATTGCGCGAGCTGCTCGCTGAACATCTGGATGAATTGCGCTGATAACATGAGCGCACCCGAGCCTGTTTGAACATTGGGCATTGAGCATTGGGCATCGTTCTGTCATGAACCGCTTCGGCATCTCGACGCACCTCTTTCACGAACAGCGCTTGAGCCGCGAGCACCTCGTCCACATCGCGGCGCACGGGTTCGAGACGATCGAGCTCTTCGCGACGAGAACGCACTTCGATTACCACGACGCGAACGCGGTTGCGGAGCTGGCCGAATGGCTGTCCGACACCAGCCTGCACCTGCACTCGGTCCACGCGCCAATCGTCGACAGTCTCAAAGAGGGCAAGTGGGTCGGATCGTTTTCCAACGCATCGGGAGACGAGAACCGACGCAAGGTGGCACTCGCCGAGACGGAAGCGACGCTGGCGCTGGCCAAGCGCATTCCGTTTCAATACCTCGTGCTGCATCTGGGCATGCCGACGGTGGAGCGCGTACCGCCCGGCGACAATCAGCCCGCCGCCGCGCGACGCAGCGTCGAAGGGATCGTCGAGATGGCCGCCCGCGTCGACGTCCGGGTCGCGGTGGAAGTGATTCCCAACGCGCTCTCGAGCGCGGCAGCCCTGGCGCGGCTCATCGAAGAGGATCTCGACGGCCTCGACATCGGCGTGTGCTTCGATTACGGTCACGCGCACCTGATGGGCGACCTGTGCGAGGCCGTGGAAACGGTGTCGGGGCATCTGTGGACGACCCATGTCCACGACAACGGCGGTAAGCGCGACGAGCACCTCGTCCCGTATGCGGGCAGCATCGATTGGGACGCGGCGATGATGGAAACACAGAAAATCGGCTACGACGGTCCGCTGCTGTTCGAGGTGGCCGACGCGGGCGATCCGGTGAACGTGCTCGAGCGCTGCGTCAAAGCGCGCGCGCGACTCGAGAAAACGTTCGTGACCTTCGAGCAGCTGTAGTTAAAACGCCGCGTGTCCGGGCGTGCGCGGGAACGGGATCACGTCCCTGATGTTTGCCATCCCGGTCGCGTAGATGATCGTGCGCTCGAGACCGAGCCCGAAGCCGGCGTGCGGCACGGTGCCGTAGCGCCGCAGATCGCGATACCACCAATAGACCTTCGGATCGAGGTGGAGCTCGCTCAAGCGTCGATCGAGCTGATCGAGCCGCTCCTCGCGCTGTGATCCGCCGATGATCTCGCCGATGCCGGGCGCCAGCACGTCCATCGCCGCAACCGTCTTGTCATCGTCGTTCATCCGCATGTAGAACGCCTTGATCTCCTTGGGGTAGTTCATCACCACGACCGGCGCCTTGAGGTGCTCTTCGGTGAGCCAGCGCTCGTGCTCCGACTGGAGATCCATGCCCCACCGGACCGGGAACTCGAACGTCTTCCCGCTCTTCTCGAGCGCGGCGATCGCGTCGGTGTACGACATGCGCTCGAAGGTGGACGTCACGAACTTCTCCACGCGCTCGATGCAGGTTTTGTCGATGCGCTCGGCGAAGAACTTCATGTCGTCGGCGCGCTCGTTGAGCAACGCGGTCAGGATGTACTTGAGAAACGATTCGGCGAGATCGGCATCGGCGGAGAGATCGGCAAATGCGATCTCGGGCTCGACCATCCAGAACTCGGCGAGATGACGGCTGGTGTTGCTGTTCTCGGCGCGGAACGTCGGGCCAAACGTGTAGACCTTCGAGAGCGCCAGGCAGTAGGTCTCGACATTGAGCTGACCGCTGACGGTGAGAAATGCTTCCTTGCCGAAGAAGTCCTGGGTGAAATCCGTGCGCCCCTCGGGAGTCTTCGGCACGGCGCCGAGATTGGCGAGGTCGAGCGTGCTCACCCTGAACATCTCACCCGCACCCTCGGCATCGCTGGCGGTCACGATCGGCGTGTGCACCCAGAAGAACCCATGCTCGTGAAAGTAGCGGTGAATGGCGACGCTGAGGCAGTGGCGCACCCGGGCGATAGCGCCGAGCGTGTTGGTACGCGGCCGCAGATGCGCCACTTCGCGGAGATACTCGAACGACGCGCGCTTGGGCTGAATGGGATAGCCTTCGGGGTCGTCGACCCATCCGACCACGTCGACGCGGTCGGCCTGCACCTCGATGGCCTGCCCTTGTCCCTGACTCTGAACCAGTGTTCCGCGCGCGATCACCGCACACCCCGAGGTCAGCTTCTTGATCTCGCTCTCGTAGTTGGCAAGTTGCGCGGGCGCCACCACCTGAATCGGGTCGAAACACGAGCCGTCGTGCACGTGGATGAACGACAGTCCAGCTTTGGAATCGCGTCGGGTGCGGACCCACCCACGTATGGTCACCTGGGTGCCAACTGACGGTTTTCCTTTGAGAAGACTGGCGATATCGGCGTGGTCGGCGGCGGACATGGCTGTACTTGTATCCTAGATCCTTCCCTGCGGTACGAACCACGGAGGCATACAGGCACGGATGAAGATTGGAATGGTGTCCCTCGGCTGCCCCAAAAACCTCGTCGACTCGGAGGTGATGCTGGGGCTCGCGCAGCAACACGGACATCTCTTGACCCGTGATGCCGCCGAGGCCGACGTGCTCGTCGTCAACACCTGCGCCTTCATCGACAAGGCCAAGCAGGAATCGATCGACACCATCCTCGAGATGGCCGAGCACAAGAAGAGCGGTGCGTGCAAACGGCTGATTGTCACCGGCTGCATGGCCGAGCGATATCGCGACGAGCTGCGCGCGCAGATTCCCGAGATCGATGCGGTGCTTGGGACCAGCGAAGTGCCAGGGATCGTCGATGCGATCGGTTCGGGGAACGGTGGGGCGACGTCGGTGATTCCGTTGCTTCGAGCGAATGGAGAACCAGTCGGGACGCGATCACTTCCGACCTACCTCTATGACGCCCAGACGCCGCGGATGCTGGCGACGCCGCGACACTATGCGTACGTGAAGATCGCGGAAGGCTGCGACTACAAGTGCGCGTTCTGCATCATCCCTACGCTGCGCGGTCACTATCGCAGTCGCCCAATCGATTCCATTGTCGACGAAGCCAGGCGCCTCGCCGCGAACGGTGTGCGTGAACTGCTGCTGATCTCGCAGGACACCAGCTTCTACGGCAACGATCGCGGCGAGCGCGGATCGCTGGCGCGGCTGCTGCGCGCGCTCAACTCGGTCGACGGTCTCGAGTGGATCCGCATGCTCTACCTCTACCCGACGACGATCGGTGACGACGTCCTCGAGGCGATTGCGGAGAGCGAGAAGGTGTGCCGCTACATCGACCTGCCTCTCCAGCATGCGGCGGACCCGGTGTTGAAGCGCATGAAGCGGCCCGGCACCCGCGCCAGCTACGAACGGCTGCTGACTCGCATTCGTGAGGGCCTTCCCGACGTCGTACTCCGTACGACGTTCATCGTTGGATTTCCTGGAGAGACGGATGAGGACTATGCCGAGCTCCAGTCGTTCGTCCGGACAGTCGGTTTCGATCACGTTGGCGTCTTTACCTACTCCCACGAAGAGGGGACGAGCGCTCATGGGCTCGACGATGACGTGCCAGCGGCGGTCAAGCGCACACGGCAGGCGGGCGTGATGCGGCTGCAGAAGCGCATCGTGGAGCGGGCGCACCGGAACCGCATCGGCACGCGGGTGCGGATGATTGTGGATGGCCCATCAGCGGAGCACGAGCTGGTCCTGCGGGGCCGGGTTCAGGGCCAGGCGCCGGACATCGATCCCGTCGTGTACCTCACGGATTGCGACCCGTCGACGCTGACCACGGGCCAATTCATCGAGGCGGACATCGTCGGAAGCCGGGGTTACGACCTGCTGGCCAGGCCGACGTCGTCAGTGTGACAGCCGGTGTCGCCGAAGCGCCGAGGTATTGGGCGCGACGCCCTCTGGAATTGGGGGGCGACGGCGGGCGTGCTATTCTTGAACGTTACCTATTCGGAGGAAGACTCCCAGTGGGCTCGTGCCCACTTTTTTTGTTTCAGGCGGACATGCAGCCGCTCGAGCAGATTCGGTCGATTGCTGAGCGCGTCGCCCGATCGCGTGGTCTGGAAGTGTGGGACATCCAGAGTCGCCGCGAAACCACGGGCCACGTTGTTCGGGTGTTCATCGACCGGCCCGGGCCGTCAGGGACGCCTGATGAGAGCGTGAGCATCGAGGACTGCGAGCAGGTCAACCGCGAGATCGGGACGATTCTCGATGTGGAAGACCCGCTGCCGTTCACCTATACATTGGAGGTGTCGTCACCGGGACTGGATCGACCGCTGCGAGCTGTCGACGACTATCGACGCTTCGCAGGTCGTCTCGCGAAAGTGGTCGTGAGCGAGCCGGTCGACAACCAGAAAGCGTTCGAGGGACGGCTGCGGGGCGTCGAGAACGACGAGGTGCTGCTCGAAGCTCCGAATGGACGACAGCACCGGCTGCCTGTGCGGCTCATCACACGCGGCCGGCTCGAGGTCGAGTTTTAGGAAGAGAAGACAGAGACATGCAAAACCCGTTGATGCAAACGATCGAGGCGCTCGCCAAGGAAAAAGGCATCGAGGCCGAGACGATCATCACCGCGATCGAAGACGCGGTGCTCACCGCGTCGCGCAAGTACTACAAGACCAACGAGAACTTGAAGACGCGTTTCAACCAGGAAACCGGCCAGGTCGATCTATTCGCCATCAAACACATCGTCCCCGAAGTGACCAACGAGGCCACCGAGATCTCGCTGAAGGAAGCGCAGGAGCTCTATGGCGACGAAGCCGAAGTCGACATGGAGATCGAGTTCCCGAAGCGCACCGACGTGCTCGGGCGCATCGCCGCGCAGACCGCGAAGCAGGTGATCTTCCAGAAGGTGCGGGAGGCCGAGCGCGAGAACGTCTTCGCCGAGTACAACGATCGCGTCGGCGAAGTGATCAACAGCACGGTCAAGCGATTCGAGAACGGCGATCTGATCGTCGAGATCGGACGAGTGGAAGCGGTGCTCCCGCGCAAGGAGCAGTCGCGCGCCGAAAGCTACACCCCGGGCGAGCGCATTCGCGCGGTCATCAAGGGTGTCAGCCGCAGCGCGAAGGGACCGCAGATCGTGCTGTCGCGCACCGACCCCGCGCTGCTCATCAAGCTGTTCGAACAGGAAGTGCCGGAAATCTACGATGGCACGGTGATGATTCGCGGCGCGGTGCGCGAAGCAGGCGATCGCGCCAAGGTGGCGGTGTACTCGCGCGAGCGCGACGTCGATCCGGTTGGCGCCTGCGTCGGCATGAAAGGCACTCGCGTCCAGGCGATCATCCGCGAGCTGCGCGGAGAGAAGATCGACATCGTCGAGTGGTCCGAGGATTCCGTGCTCTTCGTCACCAACGCGCTCAGCCCGGCCAAGGTGCAGCGGGTGTCGATCGTCGATGACAAAGAGCGCGTGATGGAAGTGGTGGTCGAGGACAAACAGCTGTCACTCGCGATTGGTAAAAAGGGGCAGAACGTCCGCCTGGCCGCGAAGCTGACCGGCTGGCGCATCGACATCAAGAGCGAGGAAGAGAAGCGGCGAGAAGTGGAAGCGCAGT
>Ga0075423_10000842_pt1 | contig 25976 bp, 18 predicted proteins | sample SoiMethybrSBSTD2_FD_80114 | JGI IMG/M metagenome (GOLD analysis project Ga0075423, IMG submission 80114) | Bulk soil microbial communities from a Populus tree surrounding site in Tennessee, USA - Soil MetaG P. TD hybrid SBSTD2 | ecosystem: Environmental > Terrestrial > Soil > Tree plantation... | reverse complement strand
CCAGTTCTTTCCTTATCTGACCGGGTATGTATCGTTCTACGCCGGCGACTACAAGACTGCGATCGCGGAACTAGGGAAGGCAAACCAGGAAGACCCGTTCATCCTCCTGCTGCTCGCGCAGGCCCATGAGAAGCTGGGCGACGCGGCACGCGCCAAGGAGTATTACGGCAAAGTGATGGCCAATAACGGGCACGGACCAACGAATGCGTTTTCGCGGCCAATGGCGAGGAAGAAGTTAGGCGGCGGATAGTAGCATGCGTCTGAAAACACTTTTCTCTAGCGTAAGCTACCCGTACGAGTTGCGTGGATATGCCCGCCTTCGCCGATGACGAGCAGACAGCAAGGAACCCGAACTACCTCTTGTTTGCCGGACTATCCGCCATACGCCGAAGAATGGTGCGAGCACCGACCGCCTAACTCAGATATACATCAAATAGTGTTAGGCCGATGCTGAACGGATTGCAGATCTAAAACCGAAGCCCAAGCAGAGTCTAGGTGAAGATGGCTGGCATAGTTTGTGTGGCGCGTGCTCTGCGCACGCGAGAGACAGCGGGTTCTCAGACCGAGATCGCCTTGGAACAATCAGGGCAGATCTTGTGGGTGACTTTCGCTTCCGAATGCGCTCTGACGTAATATTCGAAGGGTAGCCAATTGCCTCGTTGATCCTGGATTTTTTTGCAAGACAGACAAATGGGCAGCAGTCCCTCTAAGGTCCGGATGTTCGCCAGAGCTGCCTTGAGTTCTCTGAGGGTGTGCTCCTTTTCGTTTTCGGCGCGATCCCGGGCTGCTAGCGCTTTTTCCAAACGCTTGAGGTTACGCCGAAGCTCAAATTGCGCCAACACCTGCCGGCTCAGGGCTCGAAGGGCCTCCGACTGCTCAGAGCTCAGTTCGCGAGCCACGCGGTCCAACACACACAAAGTTCCGAGCGCCTGACCATCCGTCATCAAGGTTGCACCCGCGTAGAAACGGATCTTAGGTTCAGCAACGACCAAAGGATTTTCCGCAAACCTCCAGTCTTGAGTGGCATCGGGTACGATGAAAACATCCGACTGGAGAATCGCCGAGGCACAGAAGGCAATGTCGCGGGAGGTTTCGGTGACGGAAACACCGACTTTCGATTTGAACCATTGCCGGTCCGCGTCGATGAGACTGATCAATGCAACTGGTGTCTGGCACACGTAAGAAGCTAAGGATGTGAGATCGTCGAAAGCAGCTTCTGGTTCGGTATCGAGAATCTCATAGCCGCGGAGCGTTTCCAGCCTCTGCTTTTCATTAGCTGGTTTGGCGGGAATCATCGCTGGTCTCCAAGCGGCCCGCGTGCTGGGAAAACAGCAACTCTAGCGCCCTTTTCCTCAAAATTCAATCAATAGATGAGAACAATGCGATCGCCGGCAGTACGTTCTGGGGGGAGGGCCTGCGTTACACCATTCCCGCCTTCGCACTCCTACTGCTCACTATGTCGATGGTCTATTGGAGGAGCCGCGCCCGAGCTGGCCGGTAGGCGGTTAGTTCGGTGGTTATTCAGAGTAAAGTTAGGTGGCTCTCGTCATGATTCACAACCCAGCCGAAAGGGTGCGAGATGGGTTGAGGCCGTCATGGTAACAAGAGATGAACTCCTAGTCTTAGTCTAGAGGCGTCAAGCGAGAATGGATATGCGCACGGCGATTGATGAGCTCCACTCGTCGCTGAGAGCTCGGTTCCGCGGAGAACTGATTCGTCCCGGCGACCACGGCTACCAAGCTGCTCGAGGCATCTGGAACAGCATGGTGGCTCGCACGCCTGCGCTTATCGCCCGTTGTGCCGATGTCCCCGATGTTCAGCTTGCCGTTCGGAGCGCTGCCAATAACAAAATCTTCACCGCAGTGCGCTGCGGTGGACACAGCCTGGCCGGCTTCAGCACTTGCGATGGCGGCCTGGTGATCGACCTGTCGAGAATGCGAGGCGTCATTGTCGATCCCGCATCACGTTCCGCCCGCTTTGCTGGAGGTTGCCTTCTGAGCACGGTGGACACTGCTGCTCAAATACACGGCCTTGTATTTCCCGCCGGTGTGGTTTCCCACACCGGTGCCGCCGGTTTGATTCTGGGCGGAGGATTTGGCTGGCTCACTCGCCGTTTCGGACTGTCCTGTGACAATGTTCAGGGGTTCGCTTTGGTCACGTCCGATGGCTCACTCGTTCATGCCGATTCTGAAGACAACCCCGACCTTTACTGGGCGCTGCGCGGCGGCGGCGGCAACTTCGGCGTGGTTGTCGAATTCAACGTCAGGCTCCATCCTCTGCGATCCGTGGTGTTCGCCGAAGCAATGTGCATTGAGCGGGACATCCCGCAGGTGCTCCGGTATTGGAGGGACTTCATGCCAGACGCACCAGAGGATCTGAAGTGGAATCTCTCCTTACGCCTCGCACCGCGGGCAGAGAGTGTTCCTACCGAGTTATGGGGCCGCCCCGTTCTGAGCCAATCCGTGCTTTGGACTGGCGATCCTGATGAGGGTCATCGCTACGTGGGTCAGGCATTGTCCATCGGGAATCTCGTCAGTTCCAGCAGAAGGGTGATCTCTTACTTGGAGCTGCAGACGATGGCCGACTATGAATTCCCCTCCGGCCGCCGGTATTACACGAAGTCTGGCTACTTCAAATCGCTCGACGACTCTAGCATCGAAGATATGGTTAATGCGCTTGCCGCGATCCCCTCACCACAGACTCAGATTGAACTCGCGTATCTCGGTGGCGCCGCGAGCCGAGTGGCCGCGAGCGAAACCGCATTCGGCGACCGCAGCTCACCATTCGTGATAAACCTGTTAGGCAACTGGGCCGATGTTTCGGAAGATGATGCTAACCTCTCCTGGGTGCGAAATCTGTTCCGAGTACTGCGTCCCTCCATGACTCCAGGTGTTTACGTCAACTTTATGAGCGCGGACGAAAACGATCGCGTTCCCGAAGCCTATCGTGAACACTGGGAGCGCGTGTTGGCCATAAAGTCGCATTACGACCCAAATAATTTCTTCCGTCTTAATCAGAACATTCGCCCGCAGAAACAGCCCGTAATGACGTGAGGGAAGCCGCACCAGCGCTGTGCCGCTAGAGAGACTTCTTGCCGGACAGCACGAATTCGGGAAACAGTGACACTTTGCCACAGCAAGCGTGCGAAGCCAGCAGTGCGATCTCGCTCCAGCACGCCAGTAATACTCCGGAGATCGACTGCCGAGCCATTTACGGATTCCAGAAAGGAAAGTACCCCTTACCGCGCTGGTTGGCTTTTATGTCACCCGGAGAGACATCGCAGGTTGGCGCACTCACGTGGACCAACAGGCCGATTGGCCGCGTCTCATTCGCAACGTCTGGCCAGATTGAAGTGAATCTGATGGCAGAAGATGTAAACGATTCTAGACCGTGAGAGAAATAGCTTACGAACTATCACAAGAGCATGATGCTGAAAAAATCATTGCCCTCGGCATAGAACTCAATCGGGCATTTGAAGACCAAGAGCAAATGGAGAAAGGTGCCACTCCGATTTCTCAGCCTAAGAGCGACGGTGTGTTGACGTTCACGGGCGGAAGGTATGTACAGTCCGAGTCCACAACTGCGAAGCCCCCGCCTCGCAGCCATGCGGGGCATTTTGCCTTTAGGCTGGCATCGTAACGTTCATGCTAGACCGACATGCCAGAGCCGGTTCCAGGTCGCGATATAATCCAGCCCACCTATGCCACTGGAAGCCGGCTCCCGCCTTGGTCCGTACGAGATACTTGCGCCCTTGGGTGCTGGTGGGATGGGTGAAGTCTACCGTGCGCGTGACGCCTCGCTAAAGCGCGAAGTGGCCATCAAGGTACTGCCAGCATACTGGTCGCGCGATCCGGACTGTCTCCGCCGATTTGGGCTGGAAGCGCAGGCGGCAGCCGCGCTGAACCATCCCAATATCGTTTCGATCTTTCACGTCGGTGAGCACGATGGCGCGCCCTTCATCGTCACTGAGCTGCTTCATGGCGAGACGCTGCGCGACCGGCTGCAACGACGCCCCATGCGGCTGCGTGAAGCACTCGAGACAGGCGTGAATATTGCGCGCGGATTGGCCGCCGCACACGACTTCGGCATTGTCCACCGCGATCTAAAGCCGGAAAACGTCTTCGTAACAAAACAGGGCCGGGTCAAGATCCTGGACTTCGGTCTCGCCAAGCTCACTCAGTCCCAGGCGTCCAGCAGCGATGGGCCAACCGCCACGTTTCGGCAAGAGACAACTCCAGGCCAGGTCATGGGCACCGTCGGCTACATGTCGCCGGAGCAGGTGCGAGGAGAAGCGGCGGATGCGCGTAGCGACATCTTCGCGCTCGGGGTGATGCTTTACGAGATGCTGACGGGCAGGCGCGCCTTCCAGAAACCTACCTCAGTGGAAACCATGAGCGCGATCCTCAACGACGATCCGCCGGCGCTTTCCCAGATCACGCCCGGCGCTCCGCCGGGGCCACAAAGGATCGTGAACCGCTGCCTGGCCAAGAACCCAGAGCAGCGTTTCCAGCACGCCTCCGACTTGGCATTCGCTCTCGAATCTCTGTCCGATACGAGCAGCGCGTCACTTGCGGCTGCGCAATCCGCAGGTCCCGACGAGAGACGTAAGTTGGTCGCCGCCAGCGTGGCCATCCTCGCCATCATCGCCGCCCTTGCGTACTGGTTCACGCGACCGCCTGGGGTCCCGGTTGTGGAGGCCGTTACCCAGCTCACGGATGACAGAGTAGCGAAGTGGGTATATTCCAGCCTGCAGACCGATGGTTCGCGCATTTACTTCAACGAAGGCACGGTTGGCAATCTCAAGATGGCAGAAGTCTCGGTGACGGGTGGCGATACGGCAATCATTCCAAGCACGCTTGACAATGCAGAGATTGCTGGGGTAGCGCCCGAAGGCTCACCTTTGATGGTGATGCGCGGCAGCGCGGCGATCTCTCTCAAGTCACTCTGGCTGGTTCCCTTGCCCACAGGCGAGCCGCGCCGGCTGGGAGGTATTGAAGCGCACGACGCACGCTTTACCCCCGACGGCCGCATTCTGTTTTCCAAGATCGGCAGCCTTCACATCGCCTCAAAAGACGGGATTGATCCACGCAAGCTGCTCGACGCTGGTGGCTTCGTCGGTGAGCCCAGTATGTCTCGGGATGGAAAGCGCATCGTCTTCACGCGTTACAACAGCGGTTTTGGCTCGCCGGAACTGTACCAAGCAGGTGCTGATGGCACCGGCCCTGATCTTTTGATCAAGGGCAGTTCGTTAGGATGGGTGTGCTGTGCACAGTGGACACCGGACGGAAGGTACATCGTCTTTCAACGTCGCGGCCCAAGCGGGCAGGAGATTTGGGCAATGCCGATGGCCGGGCTTCTGCCAAGCGCTCGGCAGCCAATGAAGCTTACCACCGGCCCTCTCTCGTACAGTGCCCCTGTCGTGAACCGGGATGGGAACCGGATCTTCGTCATCGGCATAAAAAAGCGCGGCGAGGTGGTGCGTTACGATGCAGTCTCGAAGCAGTTTGTTCCTTTACTATCGGGCTTCTCGGCCTTCGACCCGACCTTCTCGCGGGACGGCAAATGGGTTGCGTACGCCGCCTACCCCGAAAATACCCTGTGGCGCAGCCGCAGCGACGGTTCTGACCGCCTGCAACTCACGTATGACCCATCCGACGCTTTCTATCCGTTCATTTCTCCCGACGGCAAGCGCGTAGCATATGGCGATCAGAGGGGAGCCATCTATGTGATCGGCAGGGAGGGCGGCCCGTCACAAAAACTGGCCGACGATTGTTTTGCGCCCAGCTGGTCGCCGGACGGGAACTTCCTGGTTTGCGGCAATTACACGGAAATCGACCATCCTAGGGCGCAACTTCTTGATTTGCGAACTGGGCAAAGTTCCGTTGTACCCGGGTCACAAGACCTCACGGGTGCCCAATGGGTCGGAGAGAACACGCTAGTCGCTTCTGACACTACGCTGGCAAGTCTTAAGCTGTATGATTTCAAAACCCAGCGGTGGTCCACCCTGGTGGAAGGAACAAAGCCGGGCAGTGTCATCAACTGGTCACATTCACCTGACTATCAATATCTGTACTACACCACCGGAGGCGTCGACCCGAAGGTCATGCGGGTTCATTTTCCAGACTTGAAAAACGAAACCATTGCGAGCCTCAAAGACCTGCGCCTGGCTCCTGGTCCCGACGAAAATACCCAAATCAGCGTTGCGCCTGATAACTCTCCAGTCTTCACCCACGATATCGGCACGCAGGAGATTTATGCGCTCAGCGTGAAGTGGCCGTGAGCCGCCGAGAGTTATGTTAATCTAGCTGTATATTCGACATCTCCTGATGCAGGGTCCCGTTCAGCAGAACGTCTTCCCCGTTGGACTCGTTGACGATGGCCTGGCCGGTGAGCGGCATATCAGTCACAACCGTGTCCCCGAGCTCCCCACCTTCACCGACTGCCACGCTCTACGGCGTCCCGCAGTTTCTTGGACAATTTCTCAATACGCTTGAGCCGTTCATTCAAATTGCTGGAAACCAAACCGCGACTGATCGCCTCGACGTCGGCAGGGATGGTTTGCGATAGCTGGGCCAGTTCATCCGCATCTCTTTTGAGCTCTCGTGGATCAGGCGCACTGCTGGCGTGAATCTTTCTGCGTTGTTCTGGCAGGTCGGCCCACACTTTTCTTTCGCGGCCTCTCCGAACCGGACCTTGATATTGCGGCCAGCAGAGGGAGCAGACCAGGCAAAGCACAAGTACTGAGCTTAAGCGCAGAAGTGTATTCATGAACTAAACTCCAATGCAGGTCCACATTGTAATTTCCTAGCCGCTGGGTGTCCGCACTTTCGAGCGGCGGTTGAGCTTGACTTGGTGCTTGCGGTGGAGTATGAAAGCGCTTCGAACAGTTCAACTCCACTCCTGCGAGCCAAAGGGGGCACCATGGAGGCATCTTTCGCTGGCAGTCGTGCTTCGAAGTTAGCCTTTGCTTTGGTTGTAATCACCTTTACGTCCGCCTTGATCGCCCAAGTTGACCGGGGCAGTATTGTAGGCACGGTGAGCGATCCCAGCGGCGCAAACGTGGAAGGAGCAAAGGTAGTTATAAGGAATTTGGCCACTGATCAACCGGTTGAGGTCACAACAGACAGCTCCGGCGCATATGCCGCCAACTTGTTGCGCATTGGCGCGTACTCGGTAACCGTCGAAAGACAAGGTTTTAAAAGAGCGGTGGAGCCCAATGTCGAGGTGGGCGTCAACCAGGTTGTTCGGGTGAACCTGACATTGCAGGTCGGCGCTGCAACTGAATCCGTGCAAGTGACCGGCACCGCGCCGTTGCTGCAAACCGAGACGTCATCATTGGGAACCATAGAAACGGAAAGACGGATTTCCGACCTTCCCCTGAATGGCCGTAATTTTATCCAGCTCGCATACCTCGGCCCCGGTGCCAATAGCGGCCAGAGCGGATCCAACGTTTCTGGCGGCGTTTTTGAAAACGAACGGGCAAATGAAGCATTGTCGGTGAATGGACTACGGGTCTCGAACAACAACTTCCTCTTGAACGGTGTGGATAACAATGAGTTTGGTCTCGGGGGTGTCGTGGTACTCCCGCCACCGGATGCAATTCAGGAATTTCGCACCGAAGAGAACTCCATGAGCGCAGAATTCGGCCGTGGCGGAGCTGCGGTAAATGTGGTTCTGAAGTCGGGCACGAACCGGGTTCACGGAGGGGCTTATGAGTTCATTCGCAACGATGTATTGGACGCGAGAAATTACTTTGCTTCACCGCCACCCTCGCCAAAACCCGGGTTTAAGCGGAATCAATTCGGCTTTTTCCTTGGTGGACCGATAAAAAAGGACAAGACATTCATCTTTGGGGACTATGAGGGAAGCCGCGTGCGCGAGGCTTTGACCTCTGTCTCCACCGTCCCCAATGCCGCAGAGCGCGCCGGTGATTTTACCGATCGGTTGACCGGCGATACATTTTCGCCGTGTGCCAATCCTGCCCCAAGTGAGCTATTCGACACAGGCACGATTTTTGACCCGTTTAGCACCCATAACTACACCTGCATAAACGGGGGGACCGTTTCGCTTCGTAATCCGATCAGCTCCAACAACCAATTAAACGTGATCCCGCCCAACATGCTCAATACAACCGGCCAGAACATCGTTGCCTTGTATCCGATGCCCAATGCTGCGGGTTTGGTCAACAATTACCTGTCGAACCCGAACCGCGTAAACGACCAGGATTCATTTGATATTCGCTTTGATCATCACTTCCGCGAACAGGACCAGATTTTCGTTGGGTACAGCTTTGGCGATGTCCGTAGCGTCCGGCCCGGGCCATTGGGGGACTTGGGCGGTACAGACTGCTGTCCGAGTCGCGACAAGACGCGATCACAGCACACCAGCCTTGGCTGGACGCACACTTTTTCAGGGCACTTGCTCAATGACGCTCATGGCGGATTTTTCCGCTACGCAGTGAATGCTCTGCCGCTTCTTTTTGGAAAGGACCTGTCCGCGCAAGTCGGAATTCCATTCGCCAACCGCGGCGATGTGAACTCCTCCGGCCTCTCCTTTATTGACGTGTCGGGCTTCACTTCTCTCGGGGACTCCCTGTGGACGCCCGAACACGCCTTCGAGAACATTTATCAAATCGCGGACACGGTCACCTGGGTCCGCAACAAGCATTCTTTCAAATTTGGAGTTGATTTCCGCCGCCAGCAGCGGAATTTCTTCCAACTCACCGCATCTCGCGGACAATTCAGCTTCCCGGGCGGGTACACTGCAGACCTATCCACCTCTACCGGCGGCAACGGCGTCGCGGACTTGTTGCTGGGGATCCCAAACTCGTCCGGGCAGGATTTCCTTACCGGACTGTATCCGACGCGTTATTGGGACCTGGCAGAGTTCTTGCAGGATGACTACCACATTCGGCCAAACCTTACCTTAAACATCGGCCTGCGTTATGAAGTGACCTCGCCCGCCAATGGCCGCGTCGGGAATTTCGACCTGGAGCGCGCGGTTGTGGTGAATTCGTATGGACAGAACGCAGTGCCCCACGCGGGCGTTAACTTTGACAAGAGCGACTGGGCGCCACGAGTTGGTTTGGCATGGTCGCCGCAGAAGAACACAGTGGTCCACAGCGCATTCGGCATCTTCTACTCGAGCGAGGGCAACATCTTCGATGACCTGGGTCTGAATCCGCCACAGCTGGCGTTTACATCCCATTTCTTCAATGTGGGCCAGGTGCCGTCGGCGGGCCAATTCATATCCGCCGGATTTTCGCCAAACATTCCGTTTGCTGATCCCAATCACCCCAGTGGGGTCGTGAGAACTACTGGTCCCGTGCGTCGCATGCCGCGAATCATGGAGTGGAATCTGGGCCTTCAGCATCAGTTTGCGCAAAACTGGGTGGCAGAAATCGGATACGTCGGCACCCGTGCCTACCACTTGTGGAACCACGAAGTCAGCGACCTGAACCAGCCTTTTGCGCCCGTGGACTCCAACTTCTCTGATCCCAGTGGCAATATGGGGCGACCGTACTTCAATGTCCTGCCCGACTTAAGCAACGTGTTGCCGTTGGATTTTCCGCAACTACAGATGTTCTATAACGCATTCCAAACCTCGCTCAACAAGCAGTTCTCGAACGGATTCAACTTCCTGGCCTCATATACGTTTGCCCACAACCTGGGCAACGCAGATGGCAACGTCGGCGCAGCCATCCAGGACGCGCATCATCCGGAAAGAGAGTATGGTCCGGTTCTGCCGGACCTGAGGCACCGTTTCGTGGTGAGCTATATTTACGAATTGCCAGTTGGGCGGGGGCGGCATTTCCTGAGTGATCTGAGGGGTGTTGCCGACGCAATCCTTGGCGGGTGGCAGGTTGGCGGCATTACCAGCGCCCAGAGCGGAGAAGCGTTCACCGCCGGCATGTCCGGCGATCTCAGCAACACCGGCAGCGGGAGTTATCGGCCTAACCAGATCGGAAACCCGTACAATTTCTCCATTGACCAGGGTGGGCAGGCAAATCTCGGTTGTGTTCCCGGTCACCAGACGCTGGCATGCTGGTATAACCCTGCAGTATTTGTCGCACCGCCTTTGGCCCCGGGACAACAGTCCGCCCATGTTTTTGGCGACTCAAGAATTGGCAACCTGCGGGGCCCGAAGCTCGTAAACGTGGATCTCGTGCTGCAAAAGAGTTTCAAGATACGGGAATCTCAGCAGATCGAGTTTCGCTCCGAATTCTTCAACGCACTGAACCATCCCAACTTTGGCTTGCCCGGCAGCACTGTGGATGAACCCGGTGGCGCCAGCATTACAGGTACTTCCACTGACAACCGGCAGATTGAGTTTGCTTTGAAATACACGTTCTAGTTTTTTGCCCGGAACCGTTACGTGGACGATGTTGGAATAGGCGGACTCGCCGGCCCAACTGGGTGCGGTCCGAGCTGTTCTCGTACTGGCCAATACGGATCCACTTGAAACCGGCATCGAGCATCCTCGTCAACCAGCGGTTCCAGGGCAGATAGGTATCGCGTGGAGGATCGGAGTTAATGCCAAAACCATCCTGAATTTGCGACGAACGCCTTGGAGGAATGTGATGGGAATCGGATTCGGGCGTCCTCCGCTTTCACTCTGAAGAGAACAAGAATGCAAATCGCGATGCAATAGACAAAATGCTGCCAGACCGAACCCTTCCACCGTAACGCGACTCTGTTCATTTGCGCTCGAGCCTCCTTTTCTACGGATGCACATGCAAACCGGCTACGGTTTACTTCCAATCTCAGCAGTTTCCGCGCTGGGTTTCGCCAACACGAATTGCCGAATCGTACTTCGGGTTTGCGCCATTTGATCGCGATGATTTCGTGACAAATCCTGATAGACGCGCAATTCTTGTTCCGCCAAAGTCAATTGATTCAGGTCTCGATAAATCTGGGCAAGCTTGTAGTGGGCCATTTCTGAATTGGGGTCCAGGCGAATTGCCTCGTGAAAACTGGCAATGGCATTACTGTTCTGCTTGCGCTGGGCATACAGATTAGCTAATTCAAGGTGCGCTACTGCGAGTCGAGGATTCATACGAACAGCTTTCTCGAGAAGCGTTTGCGCTAAATCGAGACCGTCTGCTCGATGCGAAGTCATAGCTTGATGCAACAGTGCCGCTCCGTAGCAGAACGCAACCTGAGAATTCTCCGGATAACGTTCGGCTAGACGTTGCAGGCGAGGCTGTATCTTCCCCCATTCATCCGCTACCACAAACTGCGGTAAGTCATTCCACGCGAGAAAAGCGTCAGGTGTTGAAGGATCAGTTTCAAGTGCGCTCAGAAATGCGTCTGCCGCGTCGACATACTGACGAAGTGCAAACTGCGCTAAGCCCCTCCCGACGTACATCCGCGCAGATGCGGGAAATCTCTGCGAGCCAGTCCGAAACGCTGCAATCGCCGCATCGAACGTCAAATGAAGTAGATACTCCGCGCCGAGATCGAAATAATATTGCTCTTTGGTGGAATCCAACTCCACCGCCCGTTGGTAATGGCGAACTGCCTGAACGTAGAGGCCCGCCTCCTCTTCCAGCGATCCCAACAGGTCGCAAAGTTCCGGATTCGCCTGTTCTTCGACCGCCCGCTCAAGGAGTTCGATCGCGGCTTGCGGGTTCCCTGCTCCTTTATAAGCCAGCGCCAGGTTATAGATTGCCGATTGGCTTGTCGGCTGCAAGCGCAACGTTTCCTCAAAATGCGAAACCGCCCTGGGGTAGGCGCCGCCGGATGCAAATATTAATCCGAGAGCGAAGTGCTGTTCCGCAGAGAGGCTTGGCGGTGCAGCCGGCAACCGCGTCCACGAGGTATCTCGTTTGGCGAGGGTGCTGCGTACCAGGGCAAGATAGATCTCGAAAGATTGCGGAGTCAGTTCATACGCACGACCATAATCACCTGCTGCGACTGATTGATCGCCGAGCTGTCCAGCTACGGTTGCGGAAAGTACGTAAAACTTTGCTGCCGTCGGTGGATCTTGAGGAGCGGTTAATCCTTTGAGGATCTTGTGAGCATCGGATAACCTTTTCAGCTCTGTCAAACTTCTGGCCAACTCATAGCCAGCCTGGAAATCTCCTGGACGGCTGGTCCATGCTCTTTCGAGGTAAGGCACAGCTTGCGCATACTCTCGGGTCTCGGACAGGGTCGTACCCAAACCCACTAACGCCGTGAAATTATGTGGTTCCTCCTTAAGTGCTTGACGGAATTTGCTAGCAGCTTCAGCGCCTCGCCCCGACTGCCAAAGCAGTGCGGCGAGATTGTTGTAGCCCATCGCGGCGTGAGGCAGCAGGCGAATAACTTTTCTGAAACTGGCTTCTGCTTCTGAGATAAGGCCAAGCTGAGCTGTGACCAGTCCTCGAAGATTGTTCAACGAGGGATCATCCGGTTCGGTGGTCAAGGCGGCATCCAGTTCCGCTAACGCGTCGTTAGGTTTTCCGGCTTGCAGTAACTGGAAAGCCCTGTCGTATGGCTTTGGCGTGCGGGACTGGCCTTCGACTTGGGCACACAGAGCTGTCGCGAATAACAGATCAAGAAGAATGATCGGGATAGCGCGAGGAAGCCAGTTCAAAGCTTTTCCTGCCCAACGATACCTTTGCCTTCCTGAATCAACACCAGACGGTTGGCAGGCACATGTGCAAAACTTTCCTGCCCGCCGCCCAACCATTTGATGGTCAAACGGGTTGCTTCACTTGCACGGCCCAGGCCGAAATGCAGACGCAGATCGCTCTGTGAGCAAAAACTCCCGCCGCTGCGTACCTCTTGAGTTTGCTTCCGGCCTTCGGTCTCAACCATCACTCTCGATCCGATCGCCGCGCGATTGGTGCGCGTCCCAATCAGCCTGACAAGCAGCCATGAGTTCATCGAAGGTGACTGGTTCCGAAGCAAAGTGGGAGGATCATTCAAATTGTTGATTACCACGTCGATTTGCCCGGTATGGAAAATGTCGCCAAAAGCCGCGCCCCGGCTGCAACGTGCAAGCAGCAAGCCGGCTCCGCTCCGATCAGAGATGTCCTCGAAGCGCCCGTTTCCGACGTTGCGGTACAAAATTTTCTTGCCTTCGTTTTCTTTCGACTTCGGGCGTTTTCCACTCAGACCCGGAGGATAAATTGCACCGGTGACGATAAAACCATCGAGCTGACCGTCGTTATCGAAATCAATGAAGGCAGTGCCCCATTTGACTGACGAAGTTTGCCCGCTCAGGCCAGCTTGAAATGTACGGTCTGTAAAAAAACCATTACCCCGGTTGTGGTAGAGGGACGTCGTCTGATCGGAGAAGTTCGTTTTTACAATGTCCAGAAGACCATCGCCGTCGTAGTCTCCTACGTCCACCCCCATCCCGCCCTGCATTCCTCCGTTTTCGTCAACGGCGACTCCAGCCAGCAGCCCGACTTCAGTAAAGGTTCCGTTGTGATTGTTTTTGAACAGCAGACTCGGAGTCGAATCATTCGCAACATAAATATCGGGCCATCCATCGTTGTCATAATCGGCTACGCACGGCGTGAAGCCATAAGTGGGTTCGGAATTCGCAATGCCCGAGGCCTTCGATACATCAGTGAAGGTCCCGTCGCCATTGTTGTGATACAGAATGTTCTTGGAACCTTGTAAACCTGCGGGCCCGTGCAACACCGGCGATTGCACGCCCACTAGTGACGGATCGGAATCGTACAGAGCGAGGCCGGAATCATAGCCGACATAATTACTCACGATGAGATCGAGATAGCCGTCACGATCGTAATCGAGAAAAGCGGGGCCTGAATTCCAGTAATTCTCAGTCTGGAGCAATCCTGATTCACGCGAGACATCCGTGAACGTGCCCTCTCCATTGTTGCGATACAACACGTTCTTGCCGTAGTAAGTGACGAACAAATCCACAAAGCCATCGTTGTTGTAGTCGCCGACGCATACGCCCTGCCCCCAGCCAGAGCGCACGAGATTGGCCTTTGCAGTCACATCCGTGAATGTGCCGTCACGATTATTCTTGTACAGGTGATTTGCCGGCTCCTCACCCTTTGGGAACCCGCTAAATCCCCAGCTATTGACGACGAATATGTCCAGCCATCCGTCGTTGTCGTAGTCGAATAAGGCGATTCCGCCACCAGTGGTAGAGACAAGAAAGTCTTTGCTTTCGTGCCCCACAACAACTGTTTTCGCGGTTAAGCCTGCCTGACTTGCAACGTCAACGTAGTTTGGGAAATAGGCATTCTCCTGGGCAGGGCCCGCGTGCAAGAGAAGAGGAGAGGGCGGCAAGGACCAAAGCCCGAGTCCGAAAAGAACCTGGAGGTTTTTCCGGCGGTTCACGCCGCAGATTCTAGCATGTGGCCTGAACGGCTGTAGAAAGAGCTTCTCTCCTATAGAAATCGAGCATGCAAGACAGTAATATGTTCGACAAATAGGTGTGTGCGATCTGAACAGCCCAAGTCCGCGTCCGTTAAGAAGTGGATTGCTACTGCTAATGGCGCTTCTTGCCTCGACCGTTTGTTGGAGCGCGACGCTTAGGGCCGCAGTAGCAAAGGTCGATATCACTCCTGCACCAGGCACACATTTGTGGGGCTACAGCAACCGACAGAGTCCCGCAAGCGGCACCCTGGATTCGCTCTACGCCCGCGTTCTGGTTGTGGAAGCGGGCGGGCACAGCCTCGCACTCGTCGATGTTGACCTTGGCCGGCCATTTGGACCGGCTTCACTCCAGTGGCTCCGCAGCGCGACGCAAAAAGACGCCTCATTGTTGATTCTCACTGCGACCCACACCCATTCCGGTCCTGTAATTCAGGACAACTATCCGGGCGGCAAGCCAGCATGGGAAACGGCTGCTCTGGTGAAGATCGCAAAAACTGTAACTGAAGCTCGCAAGAATTTGACCGATGTTCAGATCGGCGTCGGGTACGGAGTCGCATTTATCGGTCACAACCGGCTTCGCGTCAATTCGGATGGAAGTGTGAGCTGGTTTGAGCGTAACCTCACTGAGCTTCCCACAGCGCCGGTGGATGGAACTGTCTCGGTATTGCGCATAGACAAGACCAATGGGCAGCCGCTCGCAATTCTGGTGAACTACGCCTGTCATCCTGTGATCTTCGGCAGCGATAACCTTCAATACTCGGCAGACTTCCCGGGAGCCATGGCTCGTATTGTGGAACAAGCGTTCGAGGACAAACCCCTCACTTTCTTTTTGCAAGGCGCGCCCGGGGACATCAATCCGTATTTCGCCGTCACACCGCTTGAGCAGGATGCCATCGCGATGCGCGATCAAGCCGGCCTCACATTAGGCCGAGAGGCCGCGCGAATCGCGGAGGAGATTCACACAAGACCAGACCCCAATGGCAACTTACAATGCGCAGACGATTTGGTCAGCGTTGGCCTCCGCTGGGATCCGCAAAAATGGCGTGAGGCAACGATTGCCGTCTTCGGCGCCACAGGTTCAGATCCATTCGCGCCGAAGTTAAGCAACATTCAGCTTCCGGTTACAACAGTTCTCATCAATGGGAGAGTTGCCATACTCTGCATGCCCGGTGAACCCTTTGTCGAGTATCAAATTGCTTGGCGACAGCGATCTCCGGTACGCGATGCGTTGTTTATCGGATACGCCAACGGCTACAACGGTTACTTCCCCACGATTCATAGTGCCACTTTAGGTGGTTATGGAGCAGGTAACCCTGCCACTTGGGTCGAAGTCGGAGCTGGAGATCGGATGGTTGACACCGGTGTTACCAGAATTAACTGGATGCTCGGTCGTCTGCACGAGCTTCCCGAGGACTTCGCGAAGTGAGGGAATTCAAAAACGCTTGCCTGATCGCAGGCGGGGATATTTCGCGACGCGCCTTCTCTATTCTGGGTTGGGCGCTGATGATCGCCTTACTCCTCGGGATGAGCGCGCCAAAGTGTCACGCGGCTGCACTCAGAGCAGGCGTGGCCAAGGCCGATATTACGCCTCCTCCTGGCCTGCCGATGTACGGTTTTCTTGACCGAATAAACGACAAGAAAACTTCCACAGGTACGGCGGATCCTCTTTATGCTCGGGTCTTGGTCCTGGAGGCTGGTGAAAAGCGTCTTGTGTTGGTGACTCTTGATCTGGGCAGAACATTTCGCGAAGCGGAGCTCGCCCAACTGCGTCAGCAGCTCAAGGCCTCAGCCGGAATCTCTTTCCTTATCGTGACAGCATCGCATACCCATTCCGGACCGAACATTCTCGATCAAGATCCGGGCGGTCCGCTGCAAGCATGGGAGGCTTCAGCAATCGAAAAAATCTCAGCCGCAGTTGTGGCAGCAAGTCGTCACCTGGTCGATGCGCGCATTGGTAGTGGACGCGGCGAAGTCTATATCGGATACAACCGTCGCCAAGCGCAATCGGACGGCACGGTCAAGATGCTTTGGACAAACCCTGACAAGCAGCCCACCGCCCCTCTCGACCCAACCGTCATGGTGATGCGAGTTGATGACGCCGAAGGGAAACCCTTGGCCATACTCGTGAATTATGCCTGTCACCCTGTCGTATTTGGTTCCGACAATCTTAGTTACTCCTCCGACTTCGTCGGAGTGATGAGGGACACGGTGGAAAAAGCATTCGACCAGAAGCCGCTCTGCCTGTTTCTGCAAGGCGCTGATGGCGACATCAATCCTTATTACGCCACGACGCTTCTCTCCGATGGCGCAGCCGCAAAGCGTGACTGGACTGGACACCAGCTTGGCGAGGAAGCTGTTCGCGTCGCCAAAGCGATTCAAGCTGATTCAAAAGATGAGGTAAGCCTCGATTTCGCTGACGATGTCATGCGTTTCCAGCTACGCTGGCCGACGAAGAAGTTTCGCGAAGGCCTGCTGAAGACCTACGGCCCGCACGTCTTCGAGGATCATGCTGACCTCATGGCCGAGAATCCCCCGCCTGATCGTCTCGAACTTCATGTCACGACTGTTCTGCTAAACAAGCTCATTGCGCTCGTCGGAATGCCGGGCGAGCCTTTTGTCAATTTTCAAATCAACTGGAGAGACCGTTCTCCCGTAGCCGATGCCTTTTTCCTGGGCTATGCCAACGGATATTTTGACTACTTCCCGACGATTGATGCCGCTGCTCAGGGTGGGTACGGTGCTGGAGATTCGAACACGTATGTTGAACTCGGAGCCGGCGAGCGGATGCTCAGGCAGGCCTTGGTTCGCGTGTACGAAATGTTGGGGAAGCTTAAGGACGCACCAGAAAGAAACTAGCCGGTAAAAAATCGTATTCGGTCCAGAGTTAACTCTGCGAGGTGGATTCGATGCCAGAACCTCAAGCCAGCACGGGTGACTTTCGTGTCCGCAAGCGACAACCAAGCACGGCGGCAGGTTTCAAACGACCATTAACACTGCTGATTATTCTAGTGATCCTGATCGTCCCCGCCGGCGTGTACACGCAATCACCTCCCATTTACCTCGATCCACAGCAGCCCGTCGAGCGGCGCGTAGAGGACCTGCTGAGTCGGATGACCTTAGAAGAGAAAGTCGGCCAGCTGAACCTTCCCTGCGTGTATGTGGATCAACTGGGAAAAACCATTCCGGAAAAACTGCAAGCCTGTAAAAGATTCGCCGCGGGAACGTACACCGACGAAATCGGCCCCGGCGCCGGTTTTTTTACCCTCGCCGACACTATCCTCCACGAAGGGGCTGAGCAGCAGGCCGAATACTTCAACGAGTTGCAAAACATCGCGCTCACTCAAACTCGGCTGAAAATTCCTCTCCTCGAAGATGAAGAGGGCACGCACGGCGGCATGTTCTCCGGTGCAACGGTTTTTCCCGAAGGCCTCGCCATCGGCAGCAGTTTCGATATGCCGCTCGTGGAGCAGATCTATGCGGCCGCTGCACGTGAGTCGCGTGCCGTCGGCATCCATGTTCTTTCAACCCTAGTTCTCGAACTCGATCGTGATCCCAGAATGGGGCGCAATGAAGAAGGCTATACAGAGGACACCTATCTTATGTCTCGTATCGCCGAGGCCATTGTTCGGGGCACGCAAGGCAAGGACATCAGCGCGCCTGATAAGGCAGTCGCATTGCTTACGGATTTTCCAACTCAGAGCGAACCTCTGAGTGGTCTTGAACGCGGCGCGGTAACGCTGTCGGATCGAATGCTTCGTCGAGAGATACTTCCTCCGTGGGCTGCGGGCATCACCCAGAATGGTGCGCTTGGAGTTATGGCCGGATATCCCGAGATCGAAGATATCCCCGCCCACGGATCAAAAAAGTGGATGAACGACGTCCTGCGAGACGAGCTGGGCTTTAAGGGAATTGTCGTCAGTGAAGGTGAGGGCTTCGGCACGCTAATCTACGAGGGCATCGTGCCGACGCAGAAGGAAGCGGGCGCTCTCGCCTTGAGGGCAGGGGTGGATATCAACATCACTTACGAGCCTGCGTACATGGGACCGCTCATCGAGAACCTCAAAGAGGGCCGAGTTCCGATGGAGCTGATCGATCGTGCCGTGCGACGAATGCTGGAACTTAAGTTCCGCCTCGGATTGTTCGAGCACCCCTATGTTGACGTGGCCCACGCCAAGCAGGTTATGCATTCCAGAAAACACCAGCAATTGGCCCTTGACGCTGCCCTGGAAGGGATTGTGCTGCTCAAAAATGAAAACAATCTCCTACCCCTCAAGAAGGATGTCAAATCGATCGCCGTTATCGGTCCCAATGCCAACAGTGCTTCGGATCTGTTCGGCGACTACTCCGCCCAGGTCGTGCTTCAGCACGTGGACACGGTTCTTGACGGAATTAAGGCGAAGGTCTCGCCGGCGGCCCGCGTGGTTTACGCGCAAGGATGCGCCGTCAACAACCAGAACAAAAGCGGCTTTGAGAAAGCAGTGCAGACAGCGAAAAGCGCCGATGTAGTTGTCGTGGTCCTCGGCGAACAGTCCAGAAGAGAAGGCGATGAAGCAAAACATCGGCCTGCGCCCACCGACGGTGAAGGCTACGATGTCGCCAGCCTGGATTTGACCGGCGTGCAGGAGGACCTCCTGAGAGCCATCCAGGCGACCGGCACACCAGTAGTTTTAGTCCTGATCAATGGGAGGCCTCTCTCAATCCGCTGGGCAGCAGAACATGTGCCAGCAATTGTTGAGGCTTGGCTACCCGGTGAGCGTGGGGCCGAAGCCATCGCCGATGTCCTCTTTGGCGACTACAACCCAAGCGGCCGTTTGGCGATCACCATTCCTCGCAGTGTCGGACAGCTACCCGCTTACTACAGTTATCAGCCATCGAAAGAATATTGGATCAACGGTGGCTGGACTCATACAGACGGCTACGTGGATATGCCTGGCACACCACTATATCCGTTCGGTTACGGGCTAAGTTACACAAATTTTCACTACAGCAATCTTCGCATCGACCCGCCAGAGATCCCCACTTACGGGAAGACGCATGTCAGCGTTGATGTTGAGAACGCAGGCGAGCACGCTGGAGTCGAGACAGTTCAGCTTTATCTTCGAGAACACTTTACTCCCGTAGCCACTCCGGTCAAACAATTGCGCGGCTTTGAAAGGATCAAGCTCGAACCTGGCCAGAAAAGAACTGCAACATTTATCTTAGGGCCGGAAGAACTCAGACTGCTTGATCAGAACATGCAGTGGAAGGTCGTTCCGGGCACGTTCGACGTCACGATCGGGGGCTCTTCAGCCCACATCGCCGCAAAGGGGAGTTTGGAGGTAAAACCTCCGGTGCGTCACCAGGCAAGGTGACACTCTTTCCTCCAAGTCACGCTCTTTAGATTGAAGCGTGGGCGGAGTTATCTAAAAACGGGAAGCCTTCAGCATCGCGACGGCACCATAAAGTGCGTACGGTGCCCTATTTCTTGTCTTCTGGTTTCTTCTCGTCAGCCTTTTTCTCTTCAGCCCTGGGAACAAACGTCAGCGTCTCCATGTCACAGGTAAACTTCCCGAGATCCACGTTGGATGTTTTCGCAGCCGCTGTACAATCATTGGCCATTTCCGTTTGCAAGTCCTTGGCCTCCTTCATGGCTTGATCGTACTGATGCTGCAAGTTAGACATCTGCAGCTGGACCTGTTGGAACTGCCGCTGCGCCTTGAGCAGTTTGATTTGCGCTTCCTGCGGCAATGGTTTATTGGAATTCGGTGTATTGCTGTCGGCTGCAAGCGCGGGCAACGTCAGCAAGATGGTGGCAAAAAGAATCTTCACGGAAATTCACCTCGGTATTGACACTAATAGCAGTCTAGAGTTCGGGTGGGGGCTTCTCAAGCGCAATAGAAAGAATGAATAACCTTAGTAATGCCTAAATGCCCTGCCCAATCAACGCCTGCACGTAGACATAGTTCATGTTGCCCGAAAGGTACAGATATTCCCCCACGCTGCCGCTGGTAGTGGGTCGAAATACAAGTGAGATCGTGCAACTCCCGCCCACTGAAACGTACGTAACACAGGTGTTCTGGACAATTGCGAAATCGGGCGGTACATCGAAGCGCGATATATACAGGGGGATTTGTCCCGTGCTGTAGAAAGTGGCGGTGCGGATCGCGCTGATTCCGCCAACCGGGGTATCGGGAAAGGTTAGAGGGTTAGGGACGGAAACGACAGCGGCGGCCTCGCGGCTTTTCCTCGCGCCGCCAGCTAGCCCGCTGGAGAGGAGACAAACGCAAGCCGCCAATGCTACAAGGGTTTTCATTTTTTCTCCACGGCGCCTACTTGCAAGTGATCTGATGTTTTGAAATGTCCTGCTTTACCACGCCATTCTTATCTATAACGACGTGCAGAATCGCGCGGTCCACCATGTCGGGCGTCGGCCCCTGCGAAACCAGCTTAATCTTGGTGCCAAAGAACTGCTCCTGCGCAAGCCCCTTGGTGTTGGTTTCATTGTGGATGTTCTCCTTGGCGACGTAATAGACGCCCGATTGGCCATAGCCACTCAGGCGGATCGTCGCATTGAACGAGCTGTGCGTGTTGCCGCTTGGGGTAGTGTTGAACGTCATTTCCTGATGCAGCGTGCCGTTCAGCAAGACGACCTCCCCATTGCATTCATTAGTGATCATCTGATCCGGGATCTGTGTATCGGTGACCACGGCTTGTGCGAACACGGACGGCGCGCACAGTGCGAAAACCGCACATGTCAGAACCAGTATTGCGAATTTCGTACGATGAAGCATTGCATCCTCCGTTGATTTTTCTTGAAGGGCGTTACCCGGGAGACGCACCCTTTCAAATCCCACCACATACCAAACAGCTCTTTACCTTGCTGTACCTCATATCTGAAGCCGTCCGTTTTTCTTGCTAGTCCCCGCAGCTGGTGGTGTTGCTTACCACCTGCCCGCTGATGTTGCCAGCGGTGTCCACAAGAACATGTAGCCCCTGGACCAATGTCAGTGAGGGAACCGCGCCCTGGGACTTCAGGTCGGACTTCAATTCGACCGTCAAATCCGCCGACTGGTCATCGTTGTTCGAGCTGTAATCGTCCGAATCATTTGCCACATAGGACGTACCTGTTTTCTGGCCGGCTCCAGTCAGATTGTTGGCAGCCCGAATCGAGAAGTGATTCACACCGCTGCTGTCGGTTGTCACGGAATAATCCAGGTGCACTGTCCCGTTCAGTGCGACCGGTTCTCCGATCGAACACTGGTTAACCGTGGCCTGGTTGTCAACGTTGACGTCAAAGCTGTTTGTAACGGGTGTAGATTGTGCGAATAGGGCCGCTGAGAACAGTAAAAGTATTCCCAGAACCGCCATGTATCTCGAACTATGGAACATGAAATCCTCCCTTACAGTTGTGACTACCTCTTTGAACCTGAGGGGGAGAACGGGGCTAAAGCCCCAAGGCTTTTTCGCTCACTTTCGTGGCGCTGAAGCGCCACGGTTCCACGGCGCTGCAGGACGAGGAATCCAGCAGGATGAATCGGCACTGTACTCTTTGAGCGTTGAAAGCATCTTGTTACTTCCTATTCTGTTACCATCCCGCAGTTACTTTCTGGGGATCACAAATTTCGCTTCTCACTTACTAAGGGGGAGGGTGCACTCGGGTTGCCATTGTAGCTGCGGCAAACTGTTGCGGACACGTGCCAAGCGGCTCTCACCGAGACGGAGTCTGCAAATGTTTTCACCGGCAAAATTCTGCCGGCTTTAGTGACCGCCATCCGCTCCCGCTTGCGACCCTCCCCAAGATCGCAGAGGTTACGGATGGCGGCTTCGCCTCGTCATCCGCGCTCGCCTTCGTTACCAGTGCGAGCTGCGAATGGCGGCTCCGGGGGAGTGACCCTCGGAGTTTGCAATAGCAAGTCATTCCGGCTGCGCCGGAGTGCGTCTCTGGGGGAGTTTGCAAGCCGGACAATCAGTGGCGTCGCTGGGGAAGTACGCGCCGCAATTGGCACAGGGGAGGCCAAGGAGCATCCGCCGCAGCCCACGTTTCGGCGCTGGTGCCGCTTCAGCCGCTGGCATCAGCGCAGCGCCGTTTGGGCCCTTGTGGGCCGCAGCGTAGCCCTCCTCAAAACCTTTGCGATAGCCCGCTTCCTGGCCGGTGGTATAGCCGTCGTTGTAGCCGGTCTGATACATGCCGGCAAAGGCTTCGGGCATGGTGCTGACCCCATCACCATGGACTACAGGATGCGCCAGCGCCTCGGAACCGTTCGGGTTGTCGCTCCTTCTCATTTGTTGCTCCTGCAGCAATCACGCAGTATCATCGTCGGTAATCGGGCTGCGCCGACAGATTACTAACATTCGTCTCGATCAGCCGTAGTAACTCTCCGGGCCTGACGGCCGTAATCTTCACAGTGGCTTTGCGAAATCGTTGGCGAGAGCGGCAGCGTGATGTCGGTTTTTTCATTCGTCTTCATAGTCGTTTGCTATTGCAGTGCAAGTACGACGTAGTACACCGTTACGGTGACTGAACCGTCTCCATTGGTCCATTCAGCACCGCCATCGTTAGTTATGCGGAGATCCTGATTAGCGATAGTTCCGGGTGCATCTGGACCAATGCCGTTTGCAGGCGACATGTAGAGCTGGTCGGTCGTTTGGTCTATGAAGTCACGAGCGGGGACGAAAACCAGTCTCTTATCAGCAGCAACCGCGCCCAGCGAGACAGCGATATTGCCGCCGCTTGGAATGGAATACGGATTATTACCTGCCTTGTACTGTATCGACGCACTAACCACATTGAGTGCGTTCCCGGCTCCAGGCGCCGGAACTAGTTGGACCGGCGCACCTTTTAGATGTTGCAATTGTGCGGACGTCAGCGTGACGGAAGCTGTTTGAACCGGGCCACCAGTTTGCCCAAACAGCATGGGAGCGATCATCGCAAGGGCTAATACCACTACAATCTTCAATCGCATATCATTCTCTCTGCTGACTACGAGCAGCCTCCGCTTAATTGATGAACCTAATGTTGAATGTTTGACTTCCGCTCAAGCTGGTCGACTGATTCGTAACGTTGCATACGTGCACACGAATCGTGGTAGCGTTAACAAAATAAGGTACCCAGCTTAAACCTGCAGATTCCCATCCATTTGCAAGTGCACCTACCGGCGTCATCACGACAGCCATCGTGTTCGTTAAACCGCTGAAGGAAGTGAACTGGACGTTCGCATCGGTCGCGCAGGTTCTTGCACCCACGGAGGTACCAACCTGCGCCGTTGTGAGGGTTACCTGTCCTCCAGCAAGACCACCGCTGCTGCTAAGCGTTGCTGGCACCCAAGACGTGCCGTTCCAGGACAGCACCTGACCGGTCGCCGCACCGGTCAGCGTTCCAAGGGTGGTGTTATTGATCTTGGCGACGGTTGCAGATGAAATCGTGCCAGTGAGATCCCCGCCTACAGCGGTTGTGGTTGTCGCAACCGTGCCGCTGGTCGGGAATACCGCTGCACCGGTAACGCCGGTACCGCCGCGTGCGGTTGAGAGTGTGCCGCTGGTAATGTTCCCAGCGTTCGTGGTATCAGTCGTGGCCGAAGCCGCGAAGCTGGTGCCGTTGGTCTTGGTGCAGGTGATCGCGCCAGCATTAGTCAGGACGCAGTCGCCGCTTACGGTCTGCGGTGCGTAGGCTGTGCCACCTGTGTTCCCAACGAGGATCTGTCCGCTTGACGGAGCAGTGCTGCTGCCAGTGCCTCCGTTGCCGACGCCCAGCGTGCCGCTGAAGTTGCTGCTGCTGCTGACGCCTCGCTGTGTGAAGTAGTTGGTGCCGTTGCTGACGACCCGTAGGCCTTGGTTGGTGGCGATGCTCAGCGAAGCGACTGAACCATCAAGGTTATGGCCGTTGGGGCTGAGCGTGACAGTGCCCGCGCCGGTGTTCTCGAAATCAATCCACCAGCCTGCGGTCGGAACGGTGACAGGCAGGCTTACCGTCTGCGTGCCCGCATTCGAGAATGTGATGAGCTTGCCTTGATCACCGGCAAGGACGGTGTACGTGGCAGTCTGCGAGTTGACGGCGCTGAAGAGGTTGTTGGGGTTGTTTACATAGGCAGTGGTTGCGAGCTGGGTGCTATTCGTGCCCGCAGAAGCTGTTGGCGCGGTCGGAGTACCGGTCAAGGCTGGCGAAGCCAACGGAGCTGCCCCGGTGACCTGAGCGACTGAGTAGTCGCCGGAGGTCGCGGTGACGGCCCCGGATCGTCCGAACACGCTGGTGACGGGAAACGTCACTGTGGACGGCGTCCAAGCTGTGCCGCTCCAGGCGAGCACCTGACCGCTGGAAGCACTGTTCTGACTCAGGTTGCTCGGGTTCAGGCTTGTCAGCCCCGCGCCGCTACCGGTGAAGGAGTTCGAGGCGCTGGAGAATGTGTTCACTCCGCTGAAGGTTTGTGTACCGTTCAGCAGAGGAACGTTCGCGGAGAGCCGCGCGTCGACAAGCGTCCCAGTGGAGACGTTGCTGGCGTTCAGAGCAGTAAGGCCTGCGCCGCTGCCGCTAAAGGAATTGCTCGCGTTGTTGAAAGTGACGGCGTTCGTGTAGGTCCCGCTGACCTGGGCGCTACTGATACTGTCATCGCCAAAGGCCAGGGTCTTGGTCGTCGTCCCGTCAAAGAACTTCAGATGGTTGGTAGTCGTATTGAACCAAACATCTCCAGAGGCCAGTGTGGTCGGGTCGGCTGTGGCTCCGCCGTCGAAACTCAGGCCGGCGAGGCTGGCTGAGGCTTTGAACGTCTGCTTGCTGCCAGCGCTGTAGGTGTTGGCCTGGTTGTTGTAGACCACGCTAGCCGGCAGGGCGCTGGTGGGAATGTTAGTAAGGCTGGCACCGCTGCCGTGGAAGACGTTGGCGAAGAGGTCGCCGCTGGCGTCGCGTGCCGCGATAGTGCTGGCCGTGGCTGCCGTTGCCGCTGCCTCGCCGCTCAACAGCGAAGCGTTGGCTGCGTTGGTGGCATTCGCTGCCAACGTCGCCGTGGCCGCATTGCCGCTGATATCGATGCCGTAGGTCCCTGCGCCCGCTTGCGCCGGGCTGAAGGTGCCAGAGATCTGGCCGAACGAATAGTCGCCGGAAGCCGGGCTGACCGCGCCGTTGCGTCCGTTGAAGCTCAGCACGCCGGTGTTGCTCAGGTTCAGAGTTCCACCTAGGGAGACTGACGAGCTGCCCGACAATCCGCTGCCCAGGCTCACGTTGATGGAGCTATTGGTCAGTTGCCCGTTGCTGATGGGATCATCGGTGAACATCAGGCTATGCGTTGCGTTGTTCTTGTCCAGGAACTGCAGGTGAGTGTTGGCATTGGTCAGCCACACGTCACCGGCGACTGGCGTGCTCGGCGCCGAGCCCGTATCCGGCACGTTCAACGACGCATGACTGGAAGTTGAGGCGGCGAGGGTCTGCTTGCCGCCGCTGAAGGTGTTGCCCCCGGCCAGGTTGGCTTTGGTGGCGCTCAGGTTGTTCTCGGCGGCCGTGGCCCGGCTGATCTCCGAGTTCAGGTTGCTGGTGATGGTCGACTCCGCGCCCTGCGCCCGGCTGATCTCCGAGTTCAGGTTGCTGGTGATGTTGTTCTCGGCGCTGGTGGCGCGCGCGATTTCATTGTTCAAGCTGGTGGTCACGGCGTTGTTGGCCGCGGT
>Ga0075423_10000839_pt1 | contig 26001 bp, 11 predicted proteins | sample SoiMethybrSBSTD2_FD_80114 | JGI IMG/M metagenome (GOLD analysis project Ga0075423, IMG submission 80114) | Bulk soil microbial communities from a Populus tree surrounding site in Tennessee, USA - Soil MetaG P. TD hybrid SBSTD2 | ecosystem: Environmental > Terrestrial > Soil > Tree plantation... | reverse complement strand
GCGCCGCAACCGGGACGCAAAGAGCGGTGACTGCGCTCGGCTGTCAGCTCGATGTCCTGCGGGTAGTGATTACGCCCGCGGATGATGATGAGATCTTTGAGACGACCAGTGACGTAGAGTTCGCCTTCGCGCAAACAGCCGAGGTCACCCGTGCGCAGGAACGGACCCTCACCCGTGTCGGTGAGGCGCGCTTTGAAGGTCTTCTCCGTCTCGTCGGGGTTGTTCCAATAACCTTGCGCGACGCTATCGCCTGCGATCCAAATCTCGCCTACTTCGTCGTCAGCGCACTGCCGCAACGTTTCGGGGTTGACAATGAGGACCCTTTGCTCGAGCAGGACGTGACCGCAGCCGGCGAGTGTGCGCACGCTCTTGTCAGCGGGCGAAGCTTCGGCAATTGAGTTGTTCTCGAGAGCGCGCGCGTTGAAATTTTTGACGACCGGTGGCGCACTCTTTTTGCTCCCCGTCACAATCAGCGTCGCTTCAGCCAACCCGTAGCACGGATAGAAGGCTTCGCGGCGGAAGCCGCACGGGCCGAAGACGGCTGCGAAGCGTTCAAGCGTCTCGTTACGGATGGGTTCCGCGCCGTTGAAGGCCACGCTCCAACTGCTCAGGTCAAGCGTCGCGCGCTGCTCACGCGTGATTTTGTAGGCACAGAGATCGTAAGCGAAGTTGGGACCGCCGCTCGTCGTCGCTCTGTAGCGCGAGATGGCTTGCAACCACAGGAAAGGCTGTTGCAGGAAGGCGACCGGCGACAGCGAGACGACGGGGATGCCCGCGTACAGCGGTTGCAGGATGCCTGCCATGAAGCCCATGTCGTGAAAGGTTGGCAGCCAGGATACGTAGAGGTCTGTCGGCTTGTGCTCGACGCCGTGATAAACGAGCCCCGCGTTGTGCAACAAGTTCCGGTGCGTCAACATGACGCCTTTCGGTTTGCCCGTCGAACCGGAGGTGTATTGCAGGAACGCGAGCGAATCGGCATGAGCTTGCAGTTCTCGCCAGTCGTTCGCGAGGTTCTCTTCGACCGCGTCGGGCGCGATCCAATTCATCGTCTTGAGGAACGGCGACTCGTCAAAGAGGGATTGCGCACGGTTGAGAATCAGTTCGGTCGTGAGCGCCACAGTCGCACGCGCGTCTTCAACGATGGCGCCCAAACGCGGCAAGCTGCGACTGAAGCGGGAAGGATCAGGCGGGTAAGCGGGGACAGCGATAAGCCCCGCATAAAGACAACCGAAAAATGCAGCGACGTAGCCGAGCCCCGGAGGGTAAAGCAGCAACGCGCGCTCACCCGGTTTGCTGACCTGCTGCAACACGGCGGCGATCCGTCGCGCGCGGCTATCTAATTCGCCGTAAGTCAGACACAATTCTTCTGCGTCGCCATCGACCAGAAAGGTGTAGGCCAGCTTTGCGGGTTCCTCGAGCGCACGCCGCCTTAAAAGATCAACCAACGTGGACGGCCGCGGGAGTGCCCCGGTCAGATTTTCAACGTTAACAACCGTAACGCTTTCCATCGATTTATTGCTTTGTTCGCCCTATCAACCAGGCTTTGCACGAACCATTTCAGGGCGCGGTTCTTTGCGGCTCGTAAGGGCGCGTGTCCGCCGTCAAGGTTCCAAGGGTTTGGGGCTGCGCCCCTTAATGACTTTCGTAAGGCGGGGTTAGTCCAAAACGGCCATCAGTTTGTCCAGTTCCTCTTGCGACAACCCGGCCTCGGGGAAGTCAGCAGTGGAGAAAAGATGAGTAGTAGATTGCCGCGTCTCCTGGATGATTTCCTTGATAGTGCGCAGCATCTGCTGCGCCACTTGTTCGATGGTTTCGCGCCGGTGCACTCCTTCGCTATAGACCCAGTGCACCGCCAACTCTCCACCAACCGCACTGGCATTGATTTCCAGCATGTGACAGCGGCTGCCGCGCGGACTCAGTACTGCCCCACTTCTCTCCTGAGCGAGTCCTAGCAGTGCCCCTTCTCGCGGTCGCTCCACTTCACCGCGTCCGACATAGTTGAAGCTCACCTCAGCCTGCGGCTGCCCCGCTAATTGCTTCCGCACCTCACTCGCTCTGCTCAAATAGCGCAGCACCCCATAGCCTATACCGCCCTGTGGCACCTGCCGCTGTTGTTCCTTCACTCGCCTCAACTTCTCGCTCCAGCTTCCCTCTCCCACTTCCACCACCAGCGGGTAGAGCACCGTGAACCATCCCACCGTCCGCGTCAAATCTACTGCCCCAACCGTTTCCTCCCGCCCATGACTCTCCACATCTATCAACACTCGCTTTTCACCGCCCCACTCCGAGAGACTGGCCCCCAGCGCCGTCAACAGCACTTCATGAACTTGCGCTCGCGTCACCTTCGGTACTTCCGTCAGCAGCCATTGCGTCTCCTCTTCTGCCAGCCGTACCGTCACCAGTCGCGCCGCTGCTACCAGGCGTGTCCCGCTCCCGTCCACCGGTAACCGCCCAATGCCGCCGCGCTCCGGATTGGTCCAATAGTCGACCTGGGCAGCCAGTTGCTCCGACTCCGCATACTGCTGCAACACCTCGGCCCACTGTTGGTAACTGGTCGTCTTGGCCGGCAATTGCACCTCTGCCGCACCTTGCTCCAACTGCTTATAGCCCTGCTGCAAGTCTGCCAACAGTATTCCCCAGGACACGATGTCCACAGCCAGATGATGGACCACAATCAGCAACCGCCCGCCGCGCTCCGTGCCACTTTCGTCTATTCCTAAGTTGTAGTAGTGCACCCGTAGCAACGGCCCCTCACTCAAGTCCAGACTGCTCTGGGCCGCAGCCGCCAGTCGCTCGATCTCTCCACGCTGATCGGCCACAGCCACGCCACTCAGATCATGCATCGTTAACGGCACCGCCGCGCTGCTCACCGCCGCATAGTGCGCTTGCCAACCTTTCTCAGCACGGCTAAACCGCAACCGCAGCGCATCGTGATGGCGCAACAACGCCCCTACCGCCCCTTTCAGTAACTCCGGCTGCAGGTCCCCACTCACCGACACCAGCATCGCTTGATTCCAGTGATGCAGCTCCGCCGATTGCTGCGAAAAGAACCACTGCTGAATCGGCGTCAAGCGTTGGTCTCCTCTCACTTCCCCTTGCTCGGTCCTAAACTTTGGAGTCGTATTAACAGCCGTGGCTAAGGCCGCGATGGTGCGCTGCTCAAACAGTTGTCGCGGCGCCAGGCGCAAGCCCTTTTGATTAGCGCGCGCCACGATCTGAATCGAGAGAATCGAATCGCCACCCAACTCGAAGAAGTTGTCGTGTATACCCACTCGCTCCAGTCCCAGCACTGCCGCCCAGATCCGGCACAACTCCGCTTCCACTTCATTCCGCGGCCCTTCGTACTTCGCCCCCAACTCCGGCCGCGCGCTGTCAGGTTCAGGCAGCGCACGTCGATCTACTTTTCCGTTCGGCGTCAGCGGAAACTCCTTAAGCATCACAAACTGCGCCGGAACCATGTACTCAGGTAAATGCGCTTTCAAAGCGTCACGGAGCTCGCTGTTGCTGGGTCTTTCATCGCCCTGCAACAAGAGGTAAGCCACCAACCGCTTCTCATCCCGCACATCTTCACGCACCAGAACCACAGCCTCGCTTACTGCCGGATGCGCAGACAGCGCTGCTTCGATTTCTCCCAACTCAATGCGGAAGCCGCGAAGCTTGACCTGAAAATCGAGGCGGCCGAGATATTCAATGCTCCCGTCAGACAGGTAACGGGCCAGATCTCCGGTACGATAGAGTCGCGCTCCGGGCACGCTGCTGAATGGATCAGGCACAAATCGTTCGGCGGTCAGTGCTGCGCGTTTGTGATAACCACGCGCCGGCTGCACGCCACCGATATACAACTCGCCAGGCACACCAACCGGAACAAGGTGGTTGTACTGGTCCATGAGATAGATTTGGGTATTGGCGATCGGTCGCCCGATCGGGACGGTGGTGTGGTTGGCGGTAGCATCACATGCCCAGAAGGTGACCTCTACCGCTGCTTCCGTTGGTCCATATAGGTTGTGCAATTCCACTTGAGGCAGTCGCGTGAAGAAACGATCCTGTAATTCACGCGGAAGAGCCTCGCCGCTACAGATGACTCGTCGTAGACTGCTGCACGCCCCAACATCTTCTTCGGCTAAAAACACCTGTAGCATTGGCGGGACGAAGTGGAGTGTCGTTATTTGCTCCTGTTTGATCAGTTCCACCAGGTAGGCGCTGTCACGGTGACCGCCTGGACGAGCCACAACCAAACGCGCTCCCGTAATCAAAGGGCAGAAGAACTCCCACACCGAAACGTCAAAGCTGAACGGAGTCTTCTGCAAGAAGCGCTCGGCAGGCGTCAATCCATAGGCTTCCTGCATCCAGCAAAGCCGGTTGTAGATAGCCGCATGAGTATTCATCGCGCCCTTTGGCTTGCCGGTCGAGCCAGACGTGTAGATGACGTACGCCAGATTATCGCCGGACACATTGCTGATAGGTTTCTCGCTACTGTGTTCGGCAATTCTTTCCCACTCCGTGTCCAAACAAATTACTGATGCGGCCTCAATCGCCAGCCGTTCTTTCAAGTATGTCGCAGTCAGCAGCACCGGCACTTCCGCATCCGCAAGCATGAACGAGAGCCGCTCCTGCGGATAATCCGGGTCAAGCGGCAAATAAGCAGCGCCGGCCTTGAGCACTCCCAGCAGAGCCACGACCATCTCCAGTGATCGTTCCAGGCAAATGCCCACGATGGTTTCTGGGCCCACTCCCAGCCTTTGTAAATAGTGGGCCAATTGATTAGCACGATTGTTCAACTCCCGATAACTTATCCTCTCGTCCTCATAAATCACGGCCGGCGCTTCGGGATCACGCTCAACTTGAGCTTCAAACATCTGATGGAAGCATTGTTCGGGATAAGTGGTGGCGGTTTGGTTCCACTCAACCAGTAATTGGTAACGCTCACTAGAGGTCAATATCTCTGCCTGCCCAATGGCAATCTCAGGATGGTTGAAAAGTGCTGCTACGATCGTCTGAAATTCACCAGCTAATCGCTCAATATCGTTGGTATTGAAGAGGCTGGAATCGTAGTGAAGCTGGGCCATTAAACCGCGCTCTTGCCGCCAACAGCTAAGTTTCAGTTTGTACGGCTCAATGCAGTCATACTGTCTGGTGATCGTGAAATTAATGTCTGCCGCGACATATTCGGTCTGCTGCTCGTCATAATCGAAGCTAAACTGGAAAAAGCGAAGTTGATTGCCGCTTCTTTGGTTTCCGATTATCTGATCAAAACTAAAATACTCTTGCCAATCACCCACCTCTTGCACCAGCTCGTGAGCCTGACTGGCCACTTCATGGAAAGTCAGGCCGGCATGTAGCTCGAGTGGCACCGGCAAGTACTTCGCCAGCAAGCCGAGCACTCCTTTGAGTTCACTATCATTACGTCCATCACATGAGGTCGCGACAATCATGGCTGACGACTGGGTCAACCGCCAAAGGAGAATCTGCCAGCACGACTGCAACAACGCCGCCTCAGTTACCTTGTATTCGCGAGACAGCTTCTCCAGCTTGACTGCCATCTCCGGCGACAGTGCGATGGGCCATACTTTCGGTTGAAAGCTCGCATTCTTACGCTTCTGTTCGAATGACAGTTCCAACTGAGCTCCGTCAACGAACTTTGACTTACGCCAGTAATCCCGACCTGCTTCGGTGTCGTCGGACTCAAGCAACTCATGTTGCCATTCGGCCAGGTCTGCGAACTGCATCGCCGATTCGGGTAGTTCGTCATTCTTCAAGAGAGCGGCATAACTCTGACTCAATTCGTAAACCAGCCGGTTGAGACTGGGCCGATCGCCACACAAAGCCGGCAAGCCAAGAATCAAGATTTGACGCTTGATCAATTGCGGCTCCGTCTGCAGCTTTATCAAAAACAAATGAATAGGCGGGCTTCGCTGGAGGTCAAACGGCAGCTCCAGGGCTTGCTGAAATAGAGCGTTGATCTCCATCTCCTGCGCTGAGGAGTTCAGATGGCTCAAGTCGTGGATCTGAATTGAAGGAACTTGGGGCTTGTTTATGACCTGAACCGGCACACTCACTCCGGGTAAGTGCTGAAATGTCGTGTTCAATATTTCATGGCGGCTGATAACTGCAAATAAAGCCTTCAGTAACGCTTCCCTGTCGACACTTCCTTCGATCAGCACCTGGACCTGGACCCGGTAAGGAGATCTTTCACTATGCTGCTGCAAGACCCACTGTCGTTGCTGCTGAGGTGATAATCGATAACCTTCAACCGTATTATTTTGCATCTCCAGACTCCTCTGTGCTCTGCGATTTTTCTTCGCAGGCTTTCACTGATCCAAAAGCGCAGGTGCCGGTAGCCTATTTCAACTGCCTGGCTCTACTGGCCTGGTCCAGTTTTCAACCTTGTCATCTTTTAAACAGCCCGCAGGTATGGAAAAGCTGAAGTGGTGAGTTCGAGGCGCGCCTGATTAACCTTTTGAAAGGTAGGCTCTATATCCAGCCGGCGAAAAATCTGCCGCATCGAAGTAGTACCGTCTGCCAAGTCGATGATTCTTTCAAGCAGTTGATTAGACGGTGTCCGCGGAAATTCAACAGTGCTGGACAATCGTTCATAAACGCCATCGGGTCCAAGATTGTACCTTCCTTGCCGAGTCGTCGAACGAATGAATGTTGTGTCCAGAAACTCTTCGCATATTTCTCGCTCTGATTTTCGCGCGCGTCCGCTGTCACTTCGTTGCAGGTAAAACCAGAGGTAGGGAGATTTTTCCAGCAGCAAAAGGTTTGCGACCTGCCAGCGGGATATATCCGGCAGGACGTCGAGATACTCCTGTACTAAGGCATCGTCGAATTCCATATTCCAGGAAAAGGTTCGCCTGGCTCTGTCGAACGTGCTGATGCAAGGCATCAATATTTCCAAATCACAATCGTTGGCCATACAGTCAAGGGATTCAACCGTATAGCTCTGTTCGACGGGTTGCAATAAATCCGAAAGCACAGCTTCAGGACTGCCCACAAATTCACGCAGCGTGACTGAGACCACGTTCTGGATCGGAAACTTCTCAATTATTCGCCGGACGAGAGTTAGCTCTAATTCAAAACCGCTTGCTGATTTGTTTCCGGTGAGTGTCCGAATTGCCTTTTGGAAGGCTGTGGTAATGATTCTGTGATAGCGGTTATAGACCATCAACTCGAGAATTCCCGTGGGCTTCAAGGCGTCGGTAAGTTTTTTCAGAACAGCTTGCGGTTGAGCATTGTGATGAATCACGCCGGTGCAAATTACATAATCAAATTGCTCAACGTAATCGACTTGATTAATGCTCTCATTTCTGAATTCCAGGTTGGTGAGCTGCAACTCTCGAGCGCTCTTGGCGGCCAGTTCCAGCGATGGGACCGATAGGTCTGAGCCGATGACGGCCGCCTTTGGAAACTTCAAGGCCGTAATGACTGCCTGGTTGGTTCCACACCCGGCTACCCATATCTTCGGCTGCTGAGGAATTATCCGGTGCTGCCAGTCTCCCAAATCCTGATTCAGCATGACAGTTTCAAAATCTGGATCCAGCAAATATTGGAATTGTGCAGGCCGCCAGGGATAAGGAAATTTGCCATAGAACTGTGCGTTCAGTTCATCCACGTAATCGGTAGATGTCGCCAAAACGAGATTATCTTCGTCGGTTTTAATCATTTGCTTCTCCTTCCGACACGGCACGGTTCGGCCATGCCAACCAAAATTTCTCTTGGACCCACAAAGGGTTCTCTTCCATAGTCTCTTCCGAGACGCTTGCGGCTCGACGACCATCACCGAAGTGAAGCTTCTTTAGTTCCGGTTTTGTAACCATCTTTCTTCAAGCAGCTCCAGTGACAACCTTCCGTTTCACCTGTTTGAGCAACTGCGAACGGGCCTCTTTAACCTTGCGCTCTTCGTTGACTTGTTGCTCGGCGTGCGTTCGCTCCAAAACCTCGCCCAACGTCTGTTGCCAAACGTTACTCTGCGAGAGGGCATTGATGAATGTCTCAAGATGTTTTGACATATGCCTGATAATCACGGCATCGAACAAAGAGGTGTCGTACTTGATCTCTAATAGCATTTGCGGACCAGGGTGAGCCGCCAACGTCAACGGGTAACTTTCTTTGATGAGACAGCGAACCTCCCCTACGCCCGGCCCTCCGTGGTTCGCTGCTACGGATGAAGAAGTCGTTCCCGGAAAATTTTCAAACACAACTATGCTTTGAAATAAGGGGCTTCCACGTTTTACTTCGCTCCATCCCTGAACTCGTGTCAATGGGCTGTATTCGTATTGACGACTCTCGAACTGTTCTTTTTGTAACTGCCATAACCAATCGGCCACCGGCATTTCAGGCGCTACCCTCACGCGTACAGGCAAAGTATTGATGAAGATGCCGACCATTTCTTCGACACCTTCCAATTCCGGCGGACGGCCCGAAACGGTGGCGCCGAAGACTACATCGTGTTGCCCGCTGTAGCGACTCAGGACCAACGCCCATGCTCCCTGAACCAGTGTGTTCAAAGTCAACCTGTGCTTGCGCGCTGCGTCCCGTAACCGAACCGTCTCATCTGTCGATAGGCTGATAGCACGAGCATAGTAAGCCTGAAGATTCGGGCTGGGCGCCGGAACGTTATTTGGTATTAACGGAGTGGCTGTGGTGAATCCCTTGAGAGCCTCGCGCCAGTACTTTTCGGCGCTGGCCAGGTCCTGTTCCTGCAACCATGCGATGTAATCGCGATAGGGATGTGGATTTGGAAGCCGCAGATCATCACCTCGAGACAGAGCTCGATAAAATGAGATGATATCTCTGGAAACCAGAGTGGCGGACCAGCCGTCCAGAAGAATGTGATGAAAAGTCCAAACAAACTGGTATTCGTCACCGGTCACCCGGATTAGGGCCAAACGCATCAGGGGCGCGCGAGAAAGATCAAATCCGCGGGTTTGTTCTCTTACTAAATAGTCCGTCAACTGCTCGTAATTAACTTCAGGCGATAGCCCTCGCCAGTCCAGGTGGTCCCAGGTTAGATCCAGATGCTTTTGTACTACCTGCACAGGCTCCTTGAGTCCTTCCCAAATGAAGAAAGTTCTTAAAGCCGCGTGTCGTTGGACCACTCGATGCAACGCTTGTTTGAAAGCCGTAACTTTGAAGTCGCCTCGCATCGTGCAAAGCATCTGCAAGATGTACTCTCCACCTTCCGGTGAATAGAGAGCGTGGAACAGCATGCCCTCTTGCAACGGCGAAGGCGGATAAAAATCTTCTGTGTTCTCGAGTTGCATTTATTGGAGCAGCTTTGCCTATTGGAGCCGATCAGCGTGCATCCGCGGCTAAAACCGTCATGCGTGGTTTACTTGCGAGGCGCCGCAGGAATGCTTCCACAACCATTACGCTCACCTGCGCTTCTTCGTACTGCCTGATAATGTCGCGGAAGTGATTAGCGCGCTGGCGATACAGGCCTGTCTCCCCAACCTTTTGAATCAGCGTGCGCGCTTGATCGACCGTCACGGTTAGCATGTCGCCCGTTACACCAAGCCGGTGATAAGCAACTCTGGCCGCGTTCATCGGCTGATCGTGCGCGGCAGGAAAAACAATCATCGGCACTCCGTAACAGAGCGCCTCCTTGAGACTGTTTAGGCCTGCGTGCATGATGAAGATGCTGGTCCGCTGGAGTATCCCCAACTGCGGCGCGCGTTTCACCAGCAGAACGTTTGCGGGAACGTTCTTGAACCCCTCGTGTCCGAAATTCGGGCCTGTCTTGAGAAGTAGCTGATACTGTGGCAGGTTGCGAACGGCCTCAACGATCGTCTCGAAGAAGCGCTGCATGTTCGTATGGAGCTCGGGCATACTGCCGAATGAACAATAGATGAATCGTTTGTTGGGATCGATCCAGGCCCAGTCAAACAGTTCTTCCTGACGCTGCAAATCGACTTCCGCGCCAAGGTAATAAAGCTTTCGCTTACCACGGCCTTGCGGCTCAGGAAAGTCAAATTCTTGCGGGATCAAGATCAGCTCGGGCACATGAGAAAGATAAGGTGCGACGGAAACCAGCGGCGTGTTGTCGAGCGGGTTGAACAAAGCAGTGTTGAGGAACACATAAGGCACAGCCAGTTCGTGGGCTATTAGAGGTATCTCAGGCATGAACGGATCGATCAGTAAAAGGTCCGGCCTGAGATTTCGAGCCAGATCGTCAATCTCGCGCCGGAAGATCTCCACCACGCGCGTGAGGCGTTGGTCCAGTGCGTGACAACGTAATCGACCTTCCAGCCACGCCCTCATGAGGGGCCGGTCTGGGAATGCATCGTTGCCAACACTCTCGCCCAGGGTGATATAGCGCAAACTCTGCTGCTGGACATACGGCTTGTAATCCGGGCTACCGAGGTAATAGACGTCATGACCACGGGCCATCAAAGACTTGGCGAGCTTGAGGGTCGCATTAATGTGGCCCAACTCGGGCAATATGGAAATGACGATCGTTGACATGATCTTCCAGCCACAAAAATCACAAGAAGCGTTATGAAATCATTTGCGCCGGCATTGAGTTGCGCGCTTCGTTAATGACGAGCATCAATCCTTCATCAAGTTCTACCTTAGGGCTCCAACCAAGTTTAGTTCGGGCCTTTTCAGCGTCTCCAATTCGCTGCCAAACTTCGCTGTTCGCGACTCGTGTTCGGGTAACGCTCATGTGAATCGTCAGTGACCGGCCCATCAGGGAGCCGATTTTGTAGACTAGATCTTCGACGGAGATTCCGGTGCCGGTAGCGAGATTGAAGCTTTGTCCCTGCACGTCGTTGGCGGTGGCGGCCGCAATCATTCCTTCGACGGTGTCGTGAACGAATAAAAAGTCGCGCACCGCCAGCACGTTTCCGAGTGTCACTTCTGACGACTCCATCGCCTGATTGACGATCAAGGGGATGACGGCTCTGGAAGACTGGCGCGGGCCGTAGGTGTTAAAGGGACGGACGACTACAACGTCGGCATCGAAGGAATAGTAATACGACTCCGCGAGCTTCTCCGCGGCGATCTTCGAGGCGGCGTAAGGCGAACAGGCACACAATTCGTGATCTTCACGAATGGGATTCATCGTGGCCTTGCCATAAACTTCGCTGCTCGAAACCATGATCGCCCTCGTATCTTTCATCTCTCTGATAGCCTGCAAGACGTTGTAAGTGCCAATAACGTTTGTTTGCAGAATCAACATCGGCGCCTCGATCGAGTAAGGAATACTGATATTCGCAGCCAGATGGAAAACTGTATCTACTGACTGCAGCGCGGACTGCACGTCATTGGCGTCAAGAATGTCGATGAAACGGATATCGAGCTTGCTGAGCACGTTTGGAGGTAAAACGCTGAGATTGCCGATCTCGCGATTGGCGTTAGTGTGGACCAGTGCCCTGACGTGAACTCCGTCCTTCGCTAATCGCTCCACGAGATGACTGCCGATAAATCCGGCGGCGCCCGTCACTGCGACAAAGGTGAGCGGTCTCTCAGACATATAGAATTACAGATTGCCGGAGTCGCTGAGGTGGTCAGTATTTGGAGATCCCGCCGGGCTCATACGACATAGACGCCGGTTCGATATCGCTCACTGTTTTCACGAATCCATTCAATGGTAACGGTAAGTCCTTCTTCGAGTGAGTACTTCGGAGTCCAGCCGAGGATTGATTGTCCCTTGCGATTGTCACCGCAGAGCCGTTCGACCTCGCTATTCTCCGGCCGCAAGCGCACGTCCTCGAGCGCGATCCGAATGTTTCGATTCATCAACTTGAGGATCAATGCGGCGAGATTCTTGATCGAGATCTCACGACCAGATCCGAGGTTGATTGTTTCGCCGATCGCTTTCGGAGTTTCGGCGGCTTTGATGAATCCCTCAACCGTGTCGGCGACGAAGTTGAGATCGCGTGTCGGTTCGAGATTGCCGAGTCGAATCTCAGAGCCGTTGAGTGCCTGTGTGATGATCGCCGGTATCACTGCGCGCGCGGACTGTCTTGGTCCAAAGGTATTGAACGGTCGCACTGTAACGACCGGCAATCCGAACGAGAGATGAAACGACTCAGCGATCTTGTCGGCTCCGATCTTGCTGGCCGAATACGGCGACCGGCCTTGCAGCGGATGGTTCTCGTCAATGGGCACTGTGAGTGCAGTCCCATAAACCTCGCTTGTCGACGTATGGACCACGATCTCAGAACCGGCATGCTGCGCAGCTTGCAGCACGTTGAGAGTTCCTTCAACGTTCGTGCGCACGTACGAGAGCGGAGCTTGGTAAGAGTAGGGGATCGCGATCAGTGCGGCGAGATGGAACACCACATCGACGCCATCTACCGCATGTGAGACGGTGTCCTGGTCGCGAATGTCGCCGAGTACGACTTCAACGTCGTCCTTCAACGGCGACTGGTCCAGCCAGCCCCACGAGCCGATCGAGTTGTAATGCACAAGCGCGCGCGTCTTTGCACCCAGGTCAACGAGACGCTCAGTGAGATGGCTGCCGATGAATCCGCCAGCGCCCGTGATCAGAACTTTCTTATTGCTCCAACTCATTTGCTCACCATGGCGCCAACAGTTGTAGCGCTCGCAACCCGGGCTTTCTTTTCCACACTCGCAAGAATTGCTTCCACGATCTTGCAACCCAGTTCTTCGGCCTCGACCTTTTGGAGTAGTTGCCGAAAAGCAAGCGCGCGCTCCCGGAAGCCGGTCTGCATGACTCTTTCAATGAGGGTGCGCGCCTGTTCTGGCGTCACGGTTATCGCGTTACCCGTTAAACCGAGGCCATGATACGCAATCCTTGCCGCATTCATGGGCTGGTCGTTCGAAAATGGAAACACAATCATGGGAGTTCCCAGGAGGAGACCTTCCTTGATTGTATTGAAACCTCCGTGCGTTATCAGGACGTCAGCTTTCTCGATCATTTGCAACAGCGGCACACGCGGCATGACTATGACGTTTGCAGGAACACGCGGGAAATCGTGAACAAAATGAGCGCCGGTAACAAGTATCAGTTGGCAATCAGTGAGATCTGATACGGCGTTGATAATGACCTGGAAAAAGTTTTTCGCTCCCAGCAGGGTTTGTGATTGGCTACCGAGAGAACAGACGATCAGCCGCTTGGTGGGATCAAGTCTCTGCCAGTCAAAAGGATCGTCCTCTTTCCGCCGTAAGTCGACACTGGCTCCGAGGTAATAGCGAACGCTCTGGCCGAGCCGCCTGGACTGCGGAAAATCAAACTCAGCTGGAGACAGAATCAACTCCGGCACTTGTGCAAGCTCCGGATGACTGTTTACAACCGATGTGTCTGGGGGGTGGCTTACAAACGTCGTATTGAGAAAAACAAAAGGCAGCCCGAGCTCTTGCGCTACCAGAGCTATGTCTGGCACACACAGGTCAATCAGGAAGAGGTTGGGCCTCAATTTCGGAATTAGCGACGCAATCTCCTGTCGGAACATCTGGACTACACCAGTGTAATACTCGTTGAGCGCCCGGCCCTGCATTCTGGCTTCCAGTAAGTAATCCATAATATCGAGCTGCGTAAGGGATTTGGGATCCTTCCTTAAACGTTCGCCCAAACTAATAAAATTCAAATCCTGTGCTCGCATGTAAGCCTCGTAATCGGAACCAATCAGGTAATAAACCTGATGGCCACGCAAACGAAGAGAACGTGCGAGTTTGAGAGTCGCGTTGAGATGCCCAAGTTCAGGGAACATCGCGATGACGATGGTTGACATTGTTAACCTTTACGCTCAGGCATGCTGAACTCGGCCGGCGCCTTTGTTCAGATGTATTAGTAATTCCTGCGCGATGATGCGCGTGAGTAATAACGCTGAGGTGTTGAGAAGGAAATGATCGCCCGGCAGCATCTGGGCACGAAAAGATCCACGAGTGTGTTCGCTCCACGCTTCTACTTTCTCTCGTGAAACCAGCTCGTCCTCGAGACCGCCGAACGCACGAAGCGAACATTCCAGTGGTGGACCAGGAATGTAGTTGTAAGTTTGCGAAGCCTTAAAGTCTGCGCGAATAATTGGCATCATGAGCTGCATCAGATCCGCATTGTCGAGAACTTCAGCCGGCGTCCCCTGCAAACGTCGCAACTCGGCGATGAACTCCGGCTCCGGCAGGTTGTAGGTGACCTCGTTAGCAATTCTCAAGTGAGGAGCGATACAACCGGAGACGAGCAGTTGAAACGGCTCCGGCTGTTTTTCCTGCTGAAGGCGCCGCGCGAACTCGTAGCTCACGAGCGCTCCCATGCTGTGACCGAAGAACGCAAAAGGTTTCTTCAGAAGAGGTTGAAGGTCCGAATAAACCGCATTCATAACGTCCACAATATCTTCGCTCAGAGGTTCAGCGAAACGATTCCCTCTTCCCGGATATTGAATCGCACACACTTCAATCTCGGAGGGAAGGTATTGTGGCCAGTTACGAAATACTGCCGTTGTTCCTCCAGCATAAGGAAAGCAGAAGAGACGCATCCGCGACTGCGGGTTAGGCTTCGGATAGATCATGCATGATTTGACGACGGGTTGGGTACTCATCTCAGTTACCGGCTTTCTCACGCGCCAACCGCTCACGCAGATCGATAGTTGACACAGCCACTTGCGAGATCGTGTTCAGCGACAAGACACGGCGAAATACTTCTGCCGCCTGATCGCGCGTGATCCTCAGTTCCGCTGGTGAGCCTGCATCGTTTCTGAGGTGTTTTAGATCCAGGTTCAAACTCATCCAGCAACCCGTTGCGTTCTGTTTCTGCGTTTGTGCAAACGTGTCGACGATGTGATTGGCCGCAGCCGAAACGATCTCACCGCGTCCGCCGACAATCGTCGATAAGGAAGAAATCAGGACACAGAAGTCGAGTTCGGTTTCTTCAGTTAAACTTTCCAGGTTTGCGAGCTCGCGTGCGGTTTGCCGCAGGCGCGCGCTGCACTTCTCGGGATCGATGCTGCGAAGGGGATTCACGTCCTCACTCGCAGTGTTTGGGTTAAAGAAGATTCCTTTGAGTGGACCAAAACGCGGTTGAGCGTCCGCGATCGTTTTGCGAAGTTGTTGCGCGTCTGCTGCGTCAACATTGGCGAACATGACTTCTCCGCCCGCTGCTTCGATCTTCTTCAACTTTTCGGCCCGCCGGCTCGCTTCATCAAACCTGCCGGCAAGTAGAACTTTGGCGCGGGCTGCGCGTGCCAGTAATTCAGCGAGCTCGAGATTCAGATCATTGGGCCCGCCGGTGATCAGGTAAAGTCCGCCTTCCGAGAGGCGCACCCCGCCGTCGCCCGGCGCCGCAACCGGTAAAGGCTCAAAACTCTGCGTCCAGCGATGCTGCCCACGATAGGCTACGAAAGTGTCAGACGATCTCGCCACGATCTCTGCGATCACCTGCTTCACGAGCTTGTGCTGCGAGCCCTTCGACTTGAGCAAGACAACGTCGATGCTGCGGTACGTGATGTTCGGATACTCCTGTGGCAGCACGCGACTTGGACCAAGCACCATTGCCTTCTCAGGACACAACAACTCTTCACCCGTCACTTCCTGCACGCTGTCGGATACGACAGTGAAATCGAGATCCTGATCGATCTTGAGCTCATCCAGCGCCTGCGCCAGAAACAGCAAACTGTAGAAGCTCTGCGCCTGTGTTCGCTGAAAGCTCTCACCGTTCTCCTGCCGTCTGGGCATCGAATTCAAATTCCATAGGTGAACGATGCGTTGTGGCGGTGTCGCAAGCTCTTTGAGCAAAGCACTATAATGACTTCGATCCTGTGCATCGATCCTGTAACTGCCGTTGGAGAGTTTCGCGAAGCGTGTGCCGGGAACAACAGAGATCACTTCTTGTTCCTGCTGCTCGAGGTCCCTCACCAGCTCCGGGCCAAACTCATTCTTGCTCGTAAACACAAGCCAGCATTGCTTCCGGCTCTTCAGCTCACCCGCATTGGGAATTCTCGAGAGTGGAGCACGCCGCCACGAAGGCACATAGAACCAGTTAGCGATGTCCGGCTGTCGCTCCCTGCGGAGCAGTTGCTCGTGGGAGAAGAAGCTCCGATCCACACTGTTGCGCAGGTTGATCCAGAACTCTTCGACATTGCGCGCTCCCGGAAATCGTCCCGCCGGGCCGATCATAGCGATACGATTCAAGAAGTCTCTTGCTGCTTCTCCAGCCATAAATCTTTGTTCTTTAGCACTTAGGCTACGCCTCGCGCCTTTGCGATTGCCGCGGAAATGTCCTCGAGATCGCTCTCGCTCCACTTGAACTCGGCGAAGTCGGAAGGAGTGAATCCACCGGCGTTCGCGTTCTGGCAGTGACGAATCAGCCGCTCCAGCTCGCGCAGATGTTCAGCAGCGAGTTGGGCCACCGTTTCTTTGCGATGCACTGCCGTGCTGTACTCCCAGCTCATGTGCAACTCACCATCTATGACAGTACCGTTCACCTGTAACTTGTAGCGCCGGTCGCCCTGAACCGCTCTGACCGGACCAACCCCTTCCGCGGCGGCGCCGAACAACCCTGCTTCTTTGATCTCGCTAACTGCCTGGTCATGCTGGCCGAGGTAGTTGAAACTGATCTCCGCCTGGGGTTGCTCTTTTAACTGCCTGCGGACTGCTTCATCCGCACTCAGGTATCGCAACACGCCATACCCGATGCCGCCGTTTTTCACTTTTCGCACCTGTTCCTTGATACTCTTCAAGCGCTCGCCATAGTCGCTGCCGGCTTCGACCTCCAACAGCAGCGGATAGATCGATGTGAACCAACCGATGGTTCGCGTCAACAGCACTTCCTCGCTCAATGCTTCTCTCCCGTGTCCCTCGATATCCACGATCAGATACCGCTCACCGGTCCACTGCTGGTACATACCCGCAAGCGCCGCGAGGAGCACTTCGTTGATCTGCGTGTGGTAAACTCGCGGCACTTCACGCAGCAATGCTTCTGTCAGCTCCTTAGAGAGCTTACTGTTTGCGTACTTGATAGTGCTCTCCAGATTGCGACCGTGATGATCGACGGGCAGTGGCTGTATTTGCTGCCGCCGCTCATCAGTCCAGTACCCAACTTCCCGGCCTAACTCAGCGCTCGATGCGTAAGCTTTCAGTTGCGCGGCCCATTGCTGGTAGGAAGTGCTCTTGGCTCGTAACTGCACTGCTTCGCCGTTAGTAATTTGCTTGTAAGTTGTTTGCAGATCGTCAAAGAGAATGCGCCACGAGATTATATCCATCACGAGGTGGTGGACCACCAGCAACAGCCGCGCTCCTCGATCCGCTCCCAGATCAATGTAGACAGCCTTGAACAGCGGTCCCCGCTCGAGATTCAGTGTTCGTTGTGAGTCCGCCGCGGTTTTCGAAATTGTGTCCTGTAGTTCTTCCACCGGCACTGCATTCAGGTCAACTACTTCCAACGAAACTTCAACTTCAGCGACAGGCGCATACCGCTGCTGCCAGGTGCCATCACTCAGCTTTTCGTAACGCATCCGCAGCGCGTCGTGATGTCGCAGCACTGCTGCCAGCGAGCCGCGGAGTGCATCCATATTCATGTCATTGCCGGCACTCACTATTACGGACAGGTTGAAGTGGTTCGGCTCCGGCAACTCCTGGTCAAAGAACCAGTGCTGTATCGGCAGCAGCTCTACCGGTCCAGTCACTTCTTCCTGGGCCGTAGCGGTGAGCTGTAGAGCACTCTCTGCTACTGCCGCCAACTCGGCTATAGTCTGGTGATAAAAGATCTCCTGCGCCGTTAACGGGAGTCCCGCCTGGTGCGCGCGCGCCCCGATCTGAACGCTGAGAATCGAATCACCACCGAGCTCGAAAAAGTTATCGTGAATTCCCACCTGCTTCACAGACAACACTTCGCTCCAGATCTTCACGAGCACTCGCTCTACTTCGGTTCGTGGCGCCACGTAAGTCTCAGCCAGCGACGGACGACTCGTATCCGGCTCGGGCAGTCGCTTGCGATCCACTTTGCCGCTATTGCTCAACGGCATCTTGTCGAGCACGATAAACGCGGCCGGGACCATGTACTCGGGCAAGTATTGTTTGAGAAAGTTGCGCAGCTCAGTCGTAGCAGATTCGAACTCACCGCAGACATAAGCGAAGAGTCTTTTCTCTTCGGCCTCGCCTCTGACGACGACAACCGCTTCTCTTACATTTGGATGCCGGCACAACACTGCCTCGATTTCGCCAAGCTCGATGCGGAAACCACGCAACTTCACCTGCTGGTCCAACCGGCCGAGATATTCAATTACTCCGTCAGCACGGTAACGAGCTTCGTCACCGGTGCGATACATACGTGCGCCGGGTGCGCCGCTGAACGGGTCTGGCAGAAAGCGCGCCGCGGTCAGTTCAAAACGATTCAGGTAACCGCGGGCCACGCCTGCGCCGCCGATGTAGAGCTCCCCGGCGATACCGACCGGCGCCGGCTGTCCTTTTGCGTCGAGAATGTAGTGCTGGGTGTTCGCTATTGGCTTGCCGATCGGGACTGAGCCGGTCCACTCTGTCTCCGCCTGCACCTCGTAGATGCAGCAACCGGCGACTGTCTCAGTTGGACCATACTCGTTGAAGAGTCTGATTTGCGGTTGCTCTTCGCGCCACCATTTGACTTGTTCGGCCAGCAGGTTCTCACCGCCGATCACAAGTGAATGCGACAGTTGCTCGGCTGGTGGTCGTTTTGCGAGTTCGTTTGCGGCCAATTGGACCTGTACTGGTGTTAGCTTGACGAGACTATAGTTTGGCTTGCGCAAGAGTGCGGTAACCAGCCCGGTTACGCCTTCTGGTTTTTCGGGGATGATCTCCACCGTACGGCCGGCGAGCAGCGCCGGATAGATGTTGGTGAGTGTCAGATCGAAGCTCAGCGAGGTATGGAACGGCGAGCCATTGCCTGCGGCCACCGGGTACGCCTCGATGGCCCAGATCAGATAGTTGATCAGCCCGCCGTGTGTGATGAGCGTGCCTTTCGGCGTGCCGGTTGAGCCGGACGTGTAGATGACGTAGACGAGGTGGTCCGAGCTCGCCGCAGGCGCTGGATTCTCGCGGCTCTCCTGGCTGATCTGCTCTGCCTCGACGTCGAGTTGAATTACTTTCGCGGTGGTGGGCACGAGATCGGCTAAACGCTCCGTGGTGATCAACAACGGAGCGCCAGTGTCTTCGAGAATGAAAGAGAGCCGCTCTACGGGGTAATTCGGATCGAGCGGCACGTACGCGCCGCCGGCTTTCGAGACTCCGAGCACCGCTACCATTAAATCGATCGAACGCTCCAGCATAATGCCGACGAGCGCCTCGGTTTTCACGCCCTGCCGCCGCAGGTAATGGCCTACACGGTTCGCACGTTCGTTCAGCTCTCGGTAAGTCAGCTTCTCGTCCGCAAAAGTGAGTGCAATCTGCTCGGGCGTGCTTTCCGCCTGCGCTTCGAACAACTCACTCAACGTTCGATTTGCGTTCGGAAACTCCGCCTGCGTTCGATTCCAGTCAACCAGCATTTGCTGTTGCTCCTGCTCGTCGAGCAACGGCAACTCGGAAAGACGTTGTCGCGGATCGACGACGACGCCTGCCAGCAACGTGCGCAAGTGACCGAGCCAACGGTGAATCGTGGTCGCATTGAAGAGGTCGGAGTTGTAATCCATGTCGAGGAGCAACTCGCCGTTCTGATCGATGACATTCAGGCCCAGATCAAACTTGGATGAGTTGGCTGAGACCGGAACTACCTCGACATCGAGGTCGAAAAACTGCATGCGATTGCCGCGATCAAGATTGAAAGTCGTGGTGATGACGGGGCGGCTTGGATCGCGCTTTGCTTTGAGTTTCCTGATCAGGTTGGGCAGCGCGTAAATCTGATGGTCCAAAGCATCTGAAAGCACTCGCTTGGATCGAGCGAGATATTCACTGAACGACGGATCGTCACCGAAGCGGCTGCGCAACGGTAGCAGGTTGAGGCAGTAACCGATCAGATCGTCGCCAGTCACTGACGTCTGCCCCGCGGGTGTGAAACCCACCACCACGTCGTCCTGATTGGTCAACCGGTGCAGCAGGAGCTGGTAGCCTGCGAGGAGCGTCATGAAGAGCGTTGCTCCCTCACGCACACTCACGTGTTTGAGCGCGCTGCACAACGATGCGTCGATGGTGAGACGCTCGCGCAGGCCGTTGTAAGTTTGGACCCGAGGACGTGGCCGATCGGTCGGCAACTCGAGCACCGGGATGGAATCTGAGTACTGTTCCAGCCAGTAAGCTTCAGCCAAATCCATCTCCGGACTTTGTTGCTGCTGCAATTGCCATTGCACGTACTCGCTAAACTGTTTCGCCGGTGGCAACGAAGGCGCTACGCGCCGGCATTCCGCTTCATACAACGTCCTCAGCTCGCGCAGCAAAATACCCATCGACCAGCCGTCGATCACGAGGCCATGAATCGTCAGCACGAAGATGTGATATCGCTGCGACACCCTCAGCACGTTCGCGCGGCACAACGGTCCACGAACGAAATCAAACACTTTTCGCGCTTCTTCCGTTTGCCAGTCGGCGATAAACGTCTCAGAGTCCTCCTGCGTGGATGCATCGAACAACCGAACATCGACCGTCATCGAATTCGCAATCACTTGTCGATCGGCCGCTGGATCGAACGTGGTGCGTAGTGCGTCGTGACGGTTGACGAGTAGCTGCACCGCACTGCGGAGGGCTGAAACGTTTAATGGTCCACGCAGGTGCAGTGCTATGGAGTCGTTGTAGGCGCGTGAAGCCTCGGGATCCATTTGAGCGAGAGTCCAGAGTTGTTTCTGACCTTCGGTGAGTGGAACTTGTCTCGGCCCGGTAGCGCCAGTTTCCTTTTCAATCGGCTTCGGAGCGATCGTCTTGTGGCCGTTTTCGTCGGCGTTGACCGGCGCTTCGCCGAGAAAACCGCCTGCGCGCATTTCGACCACAGTCTCCTTCACCTTGCTGATGAGAAACTCGATGTCTTCGTTAGTGTGAGCAGTGGATACGAAGCAATTGCGTCCCTCCCAAACGTAGACTCCTTTCTCCAGCAAGTGGTAGAAGAAGAGATCCATGTACTTCACTTCGTTCGTGTTCGCGAAGCGGAAGAGTGAGCCGCAGCTCGCGATGTGGATCGGCACGTGCTCCTGCTCGAAATAACGATTGAGAGTATCAGCCAGATATTGCGTCTTCTGGTTCAGGCCCTCCTGGAGTCGTGGTCCGCTGTTCTTCATGTGCGTCAACGCGGCAAACGCGGCAGCCATCACCATCGAGTGCTTGAAGAACGTGCCGACGAAGAAGGTGGTCTCAGCGCGCGGGTACGACGCGTCGCCGTATTGCCACATACCGCCGTCGATCGGATCCATGTACTTCGCTTTACCCGCGATGATACCGATCGGCATGCCTGCACCCGCTGCTTTGCCGTAAGTGACGAGATCGGCCTTGATGTTGAAGAGCACCTGCGCGCCACCCGGATGCAGCCGAAAACCACTCACCACTTCGTCGAAGATCAAGGTAGTGCCCGATTGTTCGGTGATACGACGCAGCTCCTGTAGAAACTCGGAAGGACGATTGTCGGGACGGCGGCTCTGTAGCGGCTCCACTAACACCGCGGCGAGCTCGCTTGCGTGTTGTCGAATCTCTTCGAGTGATTCGGGTGCGCCGTAATTCAGGATCATCACGTCTTCAATCATGCTCGGAGGGACACCGGGGGCGAGCGGCACTGCGCGCAGTTTTCCGTCAGCGCCGCGCTCGGCACGTGCAAGCGTTCCGTCGAACGTGCCATGAAACGCGCCGATAAACATCGCGATCTTCGTGCGACCGGTGACGGTACGGGCCAGGCGCAGCGCGGTCATCACTGCTTCTGTGCCGGAGTTGCAGAAAGTCACGCGCTCTACGCCAGTGAGCTCGCACACGAGTTTGGCGACCCGGCCCGCAAGATGCGACTGTGGTCCAAGCTGATTGCCCTTGGCCACCTGTTGTTGAAGTGCGCCGGTGACGAAGTCGGGTGAGTGACCGAAGAGCAGTGAGCCGAAGCCCATCGAGATGTCGAGATACTCGTTACCGTCGACGTCCTTGATCTTCGATCCGCGCGCCTCCTCTACGATGATCATGTATTGAATCTCTTTCCAGAGCGAACGAAAGCCTGCGACTTCACGGCTGTCGGCGAAGTATGGTCGATACTCCTGTGTGAGCTGCTTTGATCGTTGTGTTTTCCTGCTGACGCGTTCGATGAGCGCGTCGAGATGGCGTTGCTGTTGTTCAGTGAGCGTGCTTGTCGCAGGCTTGCTGATTGGCCGGAAAGGAACGAATTGCTGTTCTTCGGTCTTGGACGGGACACTGACGGTGGTCTGGGGAGCTGCGGGCTGCATTGTTGTAACCGGCATAGCTACTGGAGCAGCGGCGCGTGACTGGCGGCTGCGCATCAATTCCAACTGCTGCTGCATGATCTTGAGTTGTTGCGCGACGACCTGCTCGAGTGAGCTGCTGCTGCTGCCGGTCAAGTTCTGCGGCGGCGTTGGGATCGCCGGCTGCGGCAGTTCGACAGGTTGCGCGACTGGCGCCGGCGTCGCCGGCTCTTGCACTGCCGGTTGGATCATTTCAACCGGAGCCGGAGCAGGCAGTTTCTGATCGATGTACGCAGCGAGGCTACGTAGCGTCGGATACTCTTCCATCAACAAACGGAATGGCACTTTGACGCCGAGCTTTTCGGTAATGCTGTGGCTTGCCTGCAACATAAACAGCGACTCAGCACCCATCTCGATGAACGTGGTATCGAGGTCGATGTCAGACGGGCGCAACCCCGACATTTCGCTGACGATGGTTTTCAGAGTTGCGATGATTTCATTCGCGCGCGCAGGCGCGGCCGCCATTTGCGTAGCAGACATAAAAGCACTCCTTTTGTTGTTAGTGAAAGTCGGTGTATTTGCTTGGGCCGGGTCACTACCACCTTGCGGTAGCGATCAATTTCTGATTTTCGGGCAAAGCCAAACCTGGCTAAAACTGGTTCAGAAGCTCGAGCTGGCTCGACATGATTTGCAGTTGCTGTTGAAAGATCTCTTCTTCAGACAGGATTTGAGGATTTGCAGGATGTTCGGGATTTCTCGGTTCAGGAATCTTGTTAACCGGATCTGCATCGATCCAGCAGCGCACGCGCTCGAAAGGATAAGTAGGTAACTTCACGCGCCGGCGTCGCTCGCCACGCCACCACTCTTCCCACTTCACTCCCACACCCTCAAGCCACAACCTCGCCAGAGCGCGTACGACAGCTTCTCTTTCGTTCGCCTCTCCGCGGCCACTCGGCCCAAGCAGACTCAATAACACCGGCGCCGCAGCGTGCGCCTGCAGCCGCACAAGTCCGCTCAATCCGCTGCCTGGCCCAGCTTCAACAACGACGCGCCCACTCTCAACGAGCACCTCATTTATGCCGGCTCCAAACCGCACACGCTCGCGCATCTGCCGCCCCCAGTAGTCGCCACTCTGCGCCTCAGCGGCCGTCAGCCATTTACCACTCACGCACGAGATCACATTCAAGCGAGGCGCATGCTTCTCCACCTTCCCCACTGCGGTCGCAAACTCCATACTCGCTTCGTCCATTAGCCACGTGTGGTACGCGTGGCTCGTCAGCAGACGCCTCGTCCAGACGCCTTCACTGCTGAAGTATTTCGTCCAGCGTTTGATCGTATCGATCTCTCCACCAATCACGATCTGCGAGGCGCCATTCACCGCGCTCACTTCAACGCGCCCCAATTCTTCCTGCCGTTGCGCGATGCATTGCTCCATCTCCGCCTCCGGCAACGCCACACTCAGCATCGCGCCAACGGGCATGCGCTGCATCAACTGTCCTCGCAATGCCACCAGCCGCAACGCATCGTCGAGCTTGAACACACCCGCGACCGTCGCCGCCACCCATTCGCCGATGCTGTGGCCGAGGAGCGCTTCAGGCTCAACACCCCACGCACGCAGCTGCTCTGTCAACGCATACTCCGTCACAAATAGCGCCGGCTGCGCCCACTCCGTCTGCTGCAACTGCTTTCCACCAGCGTCTCTGTATAACAACGTACGCAGATCGACGCCGAGTAATTCCTGCAAGACTGTCGCACAGTGGTCCACGGCTTGCCGGTAGACGTCTTCACTCTCGTAAAGTCCGCGACCCATGTTTACGCGTTGCGCGCCCTGTCCGGGATACAACAGCGCGAGGCTCGGTTGGCGCTCACGGGCCACGCCACTCAGCACGTATGCTCCATCTTCACCACGCAAAGCAGCAAGGGCCTGCTCGCGGTCACGACACAGCACTACGCGTCGCTGCGAAAACGCGCGTCGGCCCACCGACAGCGTGTAGCCCACGTCTGCGAGCTGATCGGTGCACTGGGCCAGATGCGCGCTCAAGTTATTCGTTATCGCGTCAAGCGCACCTTCGGTTTTCGCGGATAACGGAAGCACCTGCCACGCTCGTTTACTCTCACTGCCTGGCTCTGGCTCCGGTGCTTCTTCAACTATCACGTGCGCATTGGTTCCGCCGATGCCAAACGAGCTCACGCCCGCGCGTCGCGGAGTGCCATTGCGCTCCCACGGCCGCAGGCTCGCATTCACGTAAAAAGGTGAGTTCGCGAAGTCGATCTGCGGATTGGCTGTCTGGTAATGCAGCGATGGCGGCAACTCACGGTGTTTCAGTGCCAGCACCGTCTTGATCAATCCCGCTACTCCTGCGGCCGCATCAAGATGCCCGATGTTGCTCTTCACAGATCCGAGCGCACAGTAGCCGCGTTGCTTCGTGCTCGTACGAAACGCCTGCGTCAGTGCTGTCGCCTCGATCGGATCGCCAAGCGGCGTCGCCGTTCCATGTGCTTCAACATAACTGATCGAGTCGGCTGTCACCCCGGCAATCGTTTGCGCCTCGGCGATCACTGCCGCTTGTCCTTCCACACTCGGCGCCGTGTACCCGACCTTCGCAGCGCCATCGTTGTTGATCGCTGAGCCACGAATTACTGCTTCGATCCGGTCGCCATCACGCAGTGCATCTTCGAGGCGCTTCAGCACAACGATACCGAGACCGTTACCACTCACCGTACCTTTCGCCTGGGCGTCGAACGTGCGACAGTGTCCGTCAGGAGAAAGCACGCCACCTTCCTGGTACATGAAACCCACCTTCAACGGCAAAGTGACTGAGACCCCGCCCGCCAGGGCCATGTCACATTCTCCGTTGAGCAAACTCTGACAAGCGATATGCACGGCAACTAAAGACGTCGAGCAGGTCGTCTGCACATTCACGCTCGGGCCTTTGAGATCGAGTTTGTAAGAAACTCTGGTGGTGAGGTGGTCCTTATCGTTCGAGATAGTCGCCTGGAAAGCGTTGAAGGTTCTGAGAACGTTGCGATTCGAATAGAGATTCAGGAGGTAAGTGTTCAGGCTGAGACCGGCAAACACACCGATCGAACCGTTGTATTTCGCCGAGTCGTAACCCACAATCTCCAACGCTTCCCACGCACACTCCATAAACAAACGCTGCTGCGGATCGGTGATCGCCGCCTCGCGTTGCGTGAAACCAAAGAAGTGCGGATCGAACATCTCCGGGTCTTCGACACAAGCTTTCGCCTTCACGTAACTCGGATCGTTGAGCTGCGACTGGTGCACGCCAACGGCCAACAGTTCCTCATCGGAGAAGAAGCTGATCGACTCTACCCCATCGCGCAGGTTGGCCCAGAACTCTTCCACGTTGCGCGCCCCTGGAAACCGGCCCGCCATGCCGATCACCGCCACAGCATCTATCTGCGTAAGTGAGTCCGTATTGCTCATCTCAGCCTTCTCCCGCCGCCCTGCGTAGTTCCCTGCGCCGGTTCCGTAACTCTCTGCGTGTTTCTGCCCGCTCGACACCCTGCTCAGCAGACGACTCTTCCGCGTGACCGTTGCTGATGTATTTCGCCATCGCGGCAATGGTTGGAAACTGAAACAACTCGAACAACAACAAGTTCTTTTCAAACTTGGCGCGCAGCTTTGCGTGGACCCGTACTGCCTGCAACGAGTGTCCGCCGAGATCGAAGAAGTTGTCGTTGACGCCGGGGTTCTCGATGCCGAGTGCTTCCTGCCAAACAGCAGCGATATCGC